>Ga0209979_1004496_pt1 | contig 11501 bp, 9 predicted proteins | sample AnhtaG_FD_183114 | JGI IMG/M metagenome (GOLD analysis project Ga0209979, IMG submission 183114) | Deep subsurface microbial communities from Anholt, Denmark to uncover new lineages of life (NeLLi) - Anholt_01485 metaG (SPAdes) (version 2) | ecosystem: Environmental > Aquatic > Marine > Oceanic >...
CAGACTATTGTCTATTTGAATTGCCTGCCTGCAATATGATTGCGCTTTTTTTATCCAATTAGGATTTTTTGTAAGGTTGTATTTTTTCCAAAAAGCTTCTCCTAATCCTGCATAGGCAAGGGCATAAGAAGAGTCCTGCTCAATGGCATCATTAAATAAATTGATTGCGGTTTCGATGTTTTCTTCATTTTCGGTTCGCTGCAGATAACCTTGTCCCATTAAGTAGTAGAGGGAGGCATCCGATTCAGGAGTGCCTCCTGCGGCCAGTATGTGGCGAATTTGTGGCAACAATTCTATTTCCAGCATATCCGCTGTTATGTTGACGATATCCTTATAAAGAGTTAAAAGGTTGTCTTCATGAGCTTTGATCTTTTTAGACCTCAGTTGGCGTAAGGTTTTTGTATCGGTCAAATTTAATATCACGTGAATCTCATCACCAATGCGTTGCCAGCTTTCTTCTATAACCAGAGTGGCCCCAAGAGTCTCCCTTGCCTTGCTGGGACTGTTGATTTCAAATTCACGAACTTCACGAGAGGAAATTACACCTAACGACTCTTGGAAGTGTTCGAGTTGGGTGAGATTACTGGTTAATGTTTCTACCAGACCCTCACAATGATCTTTGTCTTCAGAATCGCCGGCTATGATATTGAAGGGAAGCACTGCCAGCATTTTCTCTTCGGGTATTGCCTCAAGACCCAGCCACTTCGTCACGTTCTGGCGGACTGAAGGAAGAAACAACAGTAAAAGCAGTATTAAAATTACCGCGCTAAACGGGATTATAATCTTGGACGGAAACTTTGGCAGACGACGTGGTATTTGTAATGTTTTTGTTATAGTCATTGAAGTCTTTCCAGAAGTTATGTCTCTTTTTAAGCGCTTCAGGTCTGCTTTTATATCAGCTGTAGTCTGGTAGCGTTCAGTGGGATCTTTTTCCAGGCATTTGGTTACGATTGCTTCCAGTTCCAGAGGGATACCGCTGCGTAAACTTGTAATGGGCTCGGGATTTTTATTAAGTATGGAATGCAAAACCACTTGTTCGTAGTTTCCTTTGAACGGCATCTGTCCGGAGAGCATCTCATATATCACGACGCCCAGCGACCAGATATCTGTACGGTTGTCCACAGTTTCCCCGCTTGCTTGTTCAGGAGACATATAATCCGCCGTGCCCATAATTGTGGCTGTTTTTGTGAGTTTTGTACTTCCAGTTAATTTGGCTATACCAAAATCCATTATTTTTACCTGATCTTTGTCTGTTACCATTATATTGGAGCTCTTAATATCCCGGTGAGTAATTCCTTTCTCGTGAGCTTCCTGCAGGCCCTCAGTGACCTGCATGGCAATCTCCAGGGTTTCCTCTATTTTTAAAGGCGCGCTTTTGATTTTCTCTTTCAAACTTTGACCTTTGATATGGGCCATTGCAATAAAAGTTTGTCCTTCAGTTTCATCAATTTCGTAGATCGTACAAATATTGGGATGATCCAGTGCTGCAACAGTTTGTGCCTCATGTTTAAAACGTGTTTTTTCCTCTATGCTCTTAAGGGCCTCTGGTGCAATAAATTTTAATGCGACAGTACGTTTAAGCTTGGTATCCTCGGCTTTATAGACAACGCCCATGCCGCCCTCGCCCAGTTTTTCAAGGATTTTGTAGTGGGAAATTGTTTGACCGATCATTTTATGAATTCAATTTATTAAGTGGAATAGAAAACCTCATGTCTGAGTGCAGATTGTCTGATTTGGGCAAGAACTTTTTGGGCTTTGGTTTTTTAAATATTACACATGTGGGTAAATTCGAGATGGAGTACATGGTTTTAAGTCTTTTTTATGGATTTTTTAAAATACCAGGGCGGTCTCTGGATCTGTTTTCTTTTTTGCAGAGTAAAAGCTTATATTTTTTCCCTGGTTTCCGAGTTCCCCCAATTTTTTATTCCTTCCTTAAAACATCATGTTAACAAACAGATGCCTTCTTCGCTTTACCGCTAAAAAACTTATAACATAGGAAAAATTTGATGTCAATTTCTATGAATAAAGTTTTTACATTAAATTCCATTTAGTTACTTCTTAAGGCTCTTCTCCCATTTAGTTGATGAAAAGTCTTTCTATCCTTTCGTCATTCCTGCGGAAGCAGGAATCTAGTCTATTATAAAATATTTTTTTATTCTTCTGGATTCCTGCTTCCGCAGGAATGACAACTTGCTTTCTTGCTCCGTCATGATTTTCAACTATTGATGGCTGTAAAACCAATGTCCCATGTGCCGATGCTTTTCTCGGCGGAATAAAAGGAAGTAATTAGGACATTAATTATACCGTTGTCAATAATTGGGAGATGAACCCTTCTTAATTAATTTCTAAGGCAGATAATAAGGTATCTTTTTCTGAGAAAGTGATCCCTGAACTTACGATTTTATCCATATTCTGATATTTAGGAATATTCCCGTATTGGCTGGTTGGAGTTCTTGTGACATAACAAGCAGCTAAAAGATGTCCCATAAGGCACAGGCGCTCTAAATCGGCTTCCTTTATTTTGCCTGCTTGAAACTTTTCCGAATAATTTCTGTCTTGAGTCCACTCGACCTCAAATCCGGCTCTGAATGAATCGCCCGCTCCAACGAACATATTTGCATCAACTATTATGTATCGGGATTTAACGGAAATCGGACCGATTCTTTTTCCTTGTGGATTTAGGTATAAAATATATATATCTTCTCCTGCAGTAATGCCAAAAATTCCGGGTGAGTTATCAGTGTTGTACTCATCTGCCAGTCTAAGAAGGAATTTTTTGTTTTTATCTTCTTGATTTTTACCGCGGATTGAATAGCCAGAGGAATTAGCTATCATTTTTGCCTCTACCTCAGATGAAAAAAACCAGCTTAAATGAGGTAGTACTGGCTTTAATAGCTTGTATTCTTCTATAATTTCTCCATCGCTAATTGATTTTTTTGGGTTTTTTGAAAGTGTATGAGGATCAACCATTGTGATATATCTCAGTCTTTTAAGTTTTTCCATCACTCTTGCTAATTTTCTTCCTTTCTCACTGTCCATTATTCTTGCAACACCTGAATAGACATAATGAACAATTGCCCCTGGTTGCAGCTGAGTTATCATGGCAAATACACTCTCGCTCTCAATATCCAGGTCATCAACCGCATTGGGTGCATGAAAAATAGCCTCTCTTTTGCAAGGTTGTGCTGGTCGGATGAATGAGGAGCTTGAGGGAAGTGTTTTATGAGGGATTATAATGGGATATGTTCCTGTTTTTTCCATAATGTTCAGCATAAATCTACCTTGGATATCATATGTTTTTTCTTCTGTCCCAAGAGAGGTCAATATTCCAGCTGGTGTACCTGCAATGGATACAAGAGGAGCAATGTTTAAAGATCCACCACCCATAGCATATGACTCCTTTTTTAATTCCAGCCATTCAGGTTTGACTTCGACCATCCTGCTGCTGTCAGAAACAAGGCCATCTCCAGCGATATTTTTGAAAAAATCAAAGTCTGGATTTGTTATATCACAGCATGTAGTTCCGACCACTAAAACAGATATATCTGAGATCTTCTTTTCAGGAGTGTTTTGTAACATGTATTATCCTCTGGATTAAAAAAAGAACAAAATTCACCCGGTTTCTAAATATTTCTGTATTAAATCATTAAACTTATCAGTACCTGGTAGCTCGGTACACAGCAGGTATTTGGGTTTTTCATCTTCGGTGATCTCCGGGAATCTACCAAACTTATCTAAAAAAATATTATCAGTTCTGTCATCATTGACTGAAGAGACTTCTTCGACTAAGACCTTCCCATGGCCTGGTTGGCCCCAGAATTCGTGATAATGGTTAGGATCGAGTCGAATTCTATCCCCTGGTTTAAGATTTATCACAGTTCCTGGTTCATAGGATTCCCACATCTCATTGTGAAATATCTTGACAGGTGAATATTTTTCAACTCCCTCTTTTTTGTCCATATTGTATATTTTGATCTGAAGATTTCCCCCTCCCAGGTTTATTATGTCTTCCATCTTACTGCGGTGATGGTGCATGGGTGTGACCTGATTCTCTTCAACTATTAATATCTTGTTCGAAAAGGATTGGTCAACTGGCTTGCCATCCTGGCCAATAAAACCATTTGAGAGAGTGTAGAGAAGTAATCCGGTTTTTTTGTAATCTCCGGAGTCAAAATCCGTTAAATCCCATCCAATACGTCTTTTTGTAATTTCTCCGACTTTTTCCCTGTTCTTGTACCAGTCTTTGAGGCTCCAGGATGCTTGAGGCGGAAGTGTATAGTTTCTTGAATTAAGAAATGTTATTCCTTCATCTATTAAATTATTTATTTTTGACCTTTTCATTCGGATTTACCTCCATATTTATAAATAGGGACAGGCCCCGTTTTTTTTACCTTATGCACTTTAACTCTTTTTTCCAAGAGTTTTTAAATGTTCAAGAGACCCATATAGGGAGATGATCCTCTGAAATTCCTCCTTTTCGTAAAAGGAACATTTCTCTTCACCAAAAGCTTTTGCTACTTCCACCACAAATCTGACCGCCATTTCTATATCTATTGTGTGATTAGCGCCAGTGGCACATCCGGGAACAGGAATTTCAGTTGTTATAGCAAGACCAACCACCGGAGAGCTTGTTGCTGTGGCTGGTTGCATAATGCTGTTGATATGGAAGAGTTCATTCCCGTATGGGGTTATATCCTGAGTCGTGATGGGAAAAACAACAGGCAGTTTACCTGTCACTATTTGCATGATGTCCAGTAAATCTTCGCTGACTCTCAATATATACCCGTCTTTTACAGTAGGGGAGATGGCAAATCCTTTAAAATTGATGATGCGGTTCCCTTTTGTTGTATCAATAGAAAGAATAGCTTCCATCTTTTTTTCAACTTCGAATTTATTCATTGTTTCCATGGAAACAGGTGCTCCCATAAAGGGAACAGGCTCATGAGGGATAATAGGGGAGTGGGGGCAGAGATGGGTGGCAACGATCACATCACCCTTTAGTTCGTCTCCTTTTTTTCTCATTTCTGTGATTTTCGAAACAGCGGCTAAAGCTGTTATAGCGCCATCAGCGTCAGATACCAGGCCAATTTTATGAGGTCTGGCTCCTATTCCTCCCAGGCGGCCTATAATCCCCAGGGTTGGGGCTGATTTCCCTTTGGATAGACCTTCTTTTCCTTTAATAATTATCTTAATAAAGTCTGTTTCGCCCTTTTCTTCCTTGATTTTTTGGATTTTTATCTCTGACTCGTCTAATCCTTTACTGATAAAAAAGTCTTTTATTTCAGTTCCCTTGATAATCGGGCTATCCAGTAATTCATAAACATCGATAACCTGTTTTAAAGCCATGATTTACTCCTTTTTTGGGAAAATTTTCATTACTATATAATAGAGAATTATTGAGGAAATTATCCCATTAAAAGCAAACACAGAAAAGGGGAAAATTTTGATTGTGAATGGATGTCCTGAAGTTGTCCAGCCTATTAAGAAGGAGACAAGATATACACCTAAAGCCTTATAATTAACTTTGGATATAGTTCTTTCCCTAAAATTTTGCTTTTGTAATCTTCTCAAGATGTAATAATCACAGATAAAGATCCCACCAATTGGACCGATACTCACAGTTAAGATAATCAAGAAAAGTTCGAGTCTTTCCAGGATGCCTAAGGCAGCGAATAAAGAGGCGAAAACTCCTGCTCCAATGGTTATTTTCCACCTTTTCATCCTGAAAATATTATTCAGAGCCAGTACAGAGGAATAAATGTTGCTGTCATTGGTGGTCCATTGAGCCAGGAGGAGGACAATAAAACCGATAAATCCCAGTCCCAGATACTGGTTGTCGATTATAAGTTCCGGAAGTCTTTCGTGATAAACGCCTGTATTCATGGCTAAGACAGATCCAACAAGATGGAGAAAAGCACTCACTATCATGGCTGTGGTTGCCGCTAAAAAGATATCCTTTGATCGAGGACGGGCGTAGCGAAATATATCTGCACTGGTTATTGCTCCGACTATAAAACCTCCTGCGACTATCGAGGCAGCAGCTCCTAAAGTTATAGGGTAGGGGTCAGGTTGATGGTTTGAAGCCAGTGTGACTAAAGTTTCAGAAGGTAAAAAATGAAATCCCACTTTTATTATTCCCCATATAAAGATTAAAATCATGAATGGAGAAGCGATCCAGCTCAGTGCGCTGAGGCCTCGAATGCCAAAAATAGCAGGAATCATCATAAGGATGCCGCATAAAAAGGAAAAAAGAGGCAAGGAGAAGTGCGTCCCGAAGTAAAATTGAATAGTACGGGCAAATAATGCTGCCTGAACTCCAAACCAGCCAATTAGAGAAAAAGCTATTGAGAGTGATATTAAAATTGCCCCTATTCTCCCGAAGGAATAATTTGCTATTAAGGGAGTGGAGAATCCTGTTTTTGCCCCGATATAGCCCATGAGCCCCATCATTGCTATGAGGATGATTTCCCCCAGGAGGTAAGATAGTACAACGCTTGAAATTTTCCCTAGACCTAAACCAATCATCATCCCCCTGAAAATGGCAGACATGACAACAGCTATACCGATCCAGATAACAGCAAGATTTAGCCAGGTTTTTCTTTGATTAAGAGGGACAGATTCTAGAGAAAAGTCTTCTAAGAGCTGTGAAGACTCCCCGGTTTGTTTCATTACTAAAGTAATATAAAAAAAAGCACAAATCGTCAATCAATGAAAAATTGCTTGTTTTCCTTTTTTGAAGTGTTTCTCTGAGAAAAAAGCCTTACTGTTTTTCCTTTTCTTCTTCTTTTTCCTCTGGCTTCCAGTCTTTGATTTTTTTGGGGAATTCCTCAAGAAAAGCTTTCTCCACCCTGAAAAGATAATTAAATCGTGTGTTTTTCACAACGACCTTTTTTGCTTCCTTGTCTTCATAGCCGATAAGAATTGTGGTCTCCTGGACCTTTTCTTCATCTCCCTTCCACCAGATTTTAACTTCACCTTGAGGGCTGTCCAGCCCATAATCTTTTAAGCTTAATGGAGGGTCGATGAATTCTTCGGCTTCAAGGCTTTCGATTTTCCGGATAAATGTCTGAATTTTGTTCTTGTCTGCTTCGCCTTCATCTGGGGATTCAAAACTCCAGTTGTCTTCCTCGTCTTTTACAAATGTCCAATTAATATCTCCTTTCTTAATGTGCAGGCGGTTTACCTCCCAGCTGTAAAAATTGGCAACTTCTTTTTCCCTTAATTCCTCTGCCTCTTTTTCTAAATCAGAGAGCAGGGCATCTTCCACCTCAATAATTTTTGAGGATAGGGAAGTGGTGGCATAAAGTTTTTCTTCCTCTTTATGAAGAGAAAATGTCAGCTCCTGATTTACCAGAGGCATAAATAGAGTAATTTTATAATCAGGATTCTCCAGACTGTATTTTTTTATTTCATCTTTATTCTTTTTTTCTGAAACGAATTCTTTTGCTTTAAGGTTGCTAAGTGAAGTAAGTAAATTGTCGATTTTGCTTGTATTGGCTAGTGATTTAACAGGTTTTTCTAAAAACCATTCCTCTTCTTTCTTTGTCGCTTCCCAAAAGATTTTTTTTGCTTTCAGTTTTACACTCTTCACTTCATCTGTTTCAAATCTGAAGATATCCTTCTGGCGGAAATCAAACAGGCTTTTCTCCATCAAGTCTTTAAGTTGGCTGGAGATGAGGACTACTCTTGTTTCATCATCTCTCTTTGCAAAGAAGGTTTTATCCAGTGGATTTTCCATGCCCACGAGGATTTTTACTGGCTTATTTTTGTCTTTTAACCAGAGGCTGATTTCTTTTTGAGGAATTTCATATTTTTTTAACTCCTCAGGCTCCTCTTCCACTACTCTCTCGATCTGTAAATCCGAGAAATCACTAGCAAGGCGGTCAACTTCATATTTGTCTGCCTTTGCTTCAAGAGGCTGGGTGATGAGCCATTCATCCTTTTCGGTTTTCTCAAAAGAGATGGTTTTATCCTCTCTTTGGAGAGTAATCTTCTGGACATCCTCAGAGGAAAGAGCAACTAATTTTCCTTCTTTTTCGTTTTCGCCCTCATCTTTGGACTCAAATATAAACACAAAAGCAAGGAGAATGATAAGAATCACAGCCAGAATGATAGTGGTTTTGAATTTCATAGGGAACGTCTCCTCACCCACACTGAAATTCCTGTAACAAGTACCACGAGAGGCAGAAAAATGACAGAAACAAAAAAGAGTACCCTTCCCTGAGTAGCGGACAGATGGATCGTTCTGGGGGAAGATGTTTTTAGCTGTATGGAAATAAGGTCTGCCTCTTCAGTCAGCCAGTTGACTGTATTCAGGAAAAAATTCCCGTTTCCTGAGAGATTATAATATCTGTTTGTGGCAAAATCTGAATCACCGAATACAGCCAGACGTGCTTCCGGATTCACTTTGTTTTCTTTTCCTCCCTCTTCTTTTTCTTCTTTTCTCTTTCCTTCTGCTGGTGTGATGTCTTTCTCTTTGACTTCTACCGGTTTGTCTTCTACAGCTTCTTCCTTCTGTTTGACGGTTAAAACCGCCGCGATAGAGACGGGTCCGGCGACATCCTTGTCTTTATTAAAAGTTACTTCCCCTTCTGTGAGCTGCCTTTCTGACCAGGAATTAGGACTTGTTTTTGCCAGGATAGAAACCGAGATTCCTTCTGGTTTCTCTTCGGCTGTATTTACTGAGCGTGCAAATGGAAAGAAGGTCGCATAGCGGAATTTTTTTGTAATATCATGTAGTTCGTATTCGCTCACAAAAGGCATAAAATAGTCTCCTCCCATAAGACGCGATACAGTATCCACTATCAGGTCATCTTCGAGTTTAATCCCGTATTCAACGAGGAACGATTTAAAACCCGGAGCATTTTCAGGGTCAACCATAAAAAAGACCTTTCCTCCCTTACTTATATAATTTCTGATGGTCTCAAGTTCATTGGGAAGAAGGTCCTTTTCAGCTCCGCCGATAACCAGGAGTGAGCAATCTTCAGGGAAAGTAGCTGATAAAGCTAAGGTGAGTTTTTTGACCTCATAAGCGAGTTTTTCAAGTTCTTCTTTGGCTATAGAAAAGCCTCTTTCTTCGCTAACTTCAATGCTTACTTCTCCGTGGCCCTCGAGGAAATAGATGGCTTTTTTCTTCTCCCTTGAGATTTTGACGATAGCGTTAGTCATATCTTCTTCACTGGTGGATGTGATGCGGCTATCTTTATCCCCGCTTTCAAAGATTGTTGTTCCGTCTTCTGTTATGTCATACCTTTTGACCATTCCCGGATTTTTATCTGGATCGATAAATTCATACTTTATATTTTTCGAATGATAATTGTAGATCTTCAGCAGGTTTTCCATTTTTGCCCGGTTAAAATTTCCCTCACGGAAAAAACTCTTGATATTAATATCCTTTTTCAGGTTTTTTAAAACCTGCACGGATTGATCCGAGAGACTGTGAAGCTTTGTTTCGGTAAAATCAAACCTGTGGTGATGTCTGGCGAAAAAAGAGTTGATGACAAACAGAATGGTAAGAACAAGAGCAACAATAACAATCGAGTTACTGGAGTAGATGAAGGATTTTCGTTTAAAGCCTTTTTTGAGAGCCGGAAGATTGAGGAAAATGTATGTTACTAATGCAGCGGCTCCAACCAGTCCTAAAAGAAGGGCAATTATTTTCTTATAGGGCCATATTAAAAGGGAACCCAGTGATAAGAGTATGAGGACTATTGCAATGTAATTCAAATATTGCCTGAATTTTTCCATTTTTACCTCCACCTTCGTGTTTGAATAACAGAATGGGTAAGAAATAGACCAAAAGTAATGAAGCTGAAGTAATAGACAAGATCTGTAGTGTCCAGAATCCCTTTTGTCATATTATCGAAGTGCTGAAAAAAAGAGAGGTAATTGAGTACATCTTTAAACGTCCCCCCTGCAGAGGAGGAAGCCCAGCTTAGAACCCAGAAGAGAAGAAGGGCGCCAAAAGTCAGGATGGCGGAGACTATCTGGTTTTCGGTCAGGGAAGAGAAAAAGATGCCCAAAGCAGTAAAGGCCGCTCCCAAAAGGAATAAGCCGAGATAACCGGTCAGAACAGGAGCTAACTCCGGATTACCATAGATAAAGGTAAAGATAGAAAGGATTCCGGTCAGTAAGAGCATTACCAGGAGGACAAAAAGGGAAGCAAAATATTTACCCAGTATGATCTGGTTTATAGAGATCGGGCTGGTGTAGAGTAGCTCATCTGTTTTGATTTTTTTCTCTTCGGAAAAAAGGCGCATGGTGAGAAGAGGGATCATGAGCAAAAGGATAATGCTGATGTTGTGAAAGAGGGGAGAGAAGACCATCTGATTGATATTTATCTGCTGGAGGTAGTCAGGATATCTCGCCATTTGAAGAGACTGGGAATTAAACCACAAGATAAGACTGTAAAAGAAAAATCCCACCAGAACCAGAAAAACAGTTATAGCCGCATAGGCAATGGGGGAAGTGAAGTAAGTTTTAATCTCTTTTTTACAGATAGCCCAAATGTTTTTCATTGCTCGACACCTCCTGAGATAATCTTGAGATAGAGGTCTTCGATGTTCATGCCGAGGGGCCTCATTTCGATAAGACCCAATTCTTTTTCCACAGTGAACTTTGTGATGTTTTCCCTCAAATCTTTTCCTTTAGACCATTCTATTTTAAACTCATTTTCTTCCCGGAAAACTTTATCAACTCCCTGAATATTATGAAGGAGTGATTGTGTATCTTTTCCGCTATTTTTGAGCTTGATGATAACGCCTTCCTTTTTCTTGAAGGAAGCTGTGAGATCTTCCAGAGAACCTGAAGCCATTAGGATGCCTTCGTTGATGATGACAGCTCCATCACACGTCTGAGTCACTTCAGCAAGGATATGAGTTGAAAGGAGGATTGTGTGTTCTCCCTTTAAGGATTTTATGAGGTGTCTTATTTCTATAATCTGAGCCGGGTCAAGGCCGATGGTTGGCTCGTCCAGGACAAGAACTTGAGGGTCATGGATTAAAGCCTGAGCAATGCCTACCCTCTGTTTGAATCCTCTTGAGATATTCTTGATGAGTCTCCTTCTAACTGACTCCAGCCCGCTTATTTTTATTGCTCTGTCAACAGCCTCTTTTCTTTGAGAGGAGGGGATTTGTTTGATTTCTGAGACGAAGTTCAAAAAGGAATAAACTGTCATTTCGGGGTAGAGGGGAAGAACTTCAGGGAGATAACCAGTAATTTTTTTTACTGCATTAGGCTGTTCAAAAACATCATAATCAGCTATAGAGGCTTTTCCCTCAGTGGCAGGAATGTAACCAGTGAGGATTCTCATGGTTGTTGTTTTGCCGGCAGCGTTTGGCCCGAGGAGTCCCCATATCTTTCCTTCTTCAACTTTAAAACTCAAATTCTTAATCGCTTCGATATCACCGAATTTTTTTGTTAGGAGTTCAACTTCAATCATTTTTTTATGTCCTCCTGTTTTTCTTGTAGGTTATTCCTTATGGGTTTAATAAAGTGGTTCT
>Ga0209979_1004497_pt1 | contig 11500 bp, 6 predicted proteins | sample AnhtaG_FD_183114 | JGI IMG/M metagenome (GOLD analysis project Ga0209979, IMG submission 183114) | Deep subsurface microbial communities from Anholt, Denmark to uncover new lineages of life (NeLLi) - Anholt_01485 metaG (SPAdes) (version 2) | ecosystem: Environmental > Aquatic > Marine > Oceanic >...
TCCTCTGTCCCCACTGCGGTGCAGAAATGAAAGTCATTGCTTTTATCGAAGATCATAAAGTCATAGACAATATCATCGACCACCTCAAACTCAGATTCCAAGCCGAACGCCCTCCTCCACCTCAAGTTGTCCGACAGAAACTCTTGATGGCTGCCGAAGAGAGCGGAGAGTATTTCTGAAACTGGGTTGGAGAGGTTTTTTTGACTGAATGGTGGGTGGAGCTATCTTGCAGAATATGTATTGAAGAAAATAGAGGAGAGACTGAAGCAATGTGGACTTGAACTGCTTTTCATCAATATAGATAAAATGAGATATGCAATAACAAATAGAGGAAGGAGAAGAAAATTCAGAGATTCAAAAAATTGGATTAAATCCAAAATAATGAATAATATAAGCTTTTAAGATGTTAATTTAATCCTTAACATATTAATTCTAAATAGGATATAAATAAGAAGATATTGGCACGATTTTTGCATAATTTTACAATGCTAACAACTTTACAAGAAAAGGAGGTGATAATTAAAAGGTAAATAATCATGAAGGCTATTTGGGATGTTCTGATAAGTCAGGACATGGTTTTTAGGAAAATCGGTAAAAAGGAGGAAATTAAGTGAATTTAAAGAAAAATCTAATTGTAGTTTTTGCTGTTTTGCTGTGTTTTTCAATAAGTTCAGCTGTTGATAAATACGGAAAACTGGACGGAATTGTTTCAGATGAAGAGGGACTGCCCCTTCCTGGTGTTAGTGTTTCTCTTATAGGAGAAGCTATGCAGGGAACAAAAACCGTTGTAACTAACGAGAGAGGGTTTTTTAGAATTCCACTACTTCCTGTAAGCAGGAATTATGAAGCCACTTTTGCCCTGCCCGGCTTTAAAAAAGTCATAAACCACCATATTGCAGTTGAGCTTGGAAAAACGACCAGTATTACAGTCATCATGGAACCAAGCATAATAGAAGAAGAAATTACTGTTACAGCAATCTCCCCGGTTGTTGATACCAAAACAAGTACAAGTCAAATAAATATTTCCAAAGAGTTCATTGAAACCTTGGCCAACGACCGCCAGTATCAGACGATCATGGGCATGATGCCTGGAGCCATTGACGCCAACAATCCCTTTATGTTTGGTGCTTCTGGTAGTGATAATATTTACTTGTTCGACGGCATGGATTCCACTGATCCTATGACCAAGACCTGGTCAACAGCTATGAACTTCGATAATTTCGAGGAAATGCAGGTGGTTATTTCAGGTGCACCGGCAGAGTACGGTCGAGGAACAGGAGCTGTTATCAATATTGTTACTAAATCAGGGAGCAATTCTTTTCATGGTATGGGCAGAGTTCATATTACCAACGTGGACTGGAATGCAGAATCCATAGGAAACAGATATTACTTTTCAGATGCCACCCATTTTCTTACCGAGACAAGACCAGGTTTAAACGTTGGTGGACCAATTCTCAAAGACAGGTTATGGTTCTTTGTCTCCTGGGAAAGAAGAAACAAATGGAAACCTGGTGCAGTCTATGTGGATTTTGCAGACTATATTGACGATCTTGAACCAACCTCAGGAATAAAATGCTACTATCAAGGCCACTATGCTTCAGCAAAGCTCACCTTCAAGCTGCATGCCAACCATACAATCATGGCCCAGTGGATGGAAGACCCGATAAAAATTCCACTTCTCTATGCCTATCTTGGCTATTCCAACCGTTCAGCTTCAGCAGATGCTGACAGATTACAGGGAGGCTGGAATTTAAACTCTGAATGGACATCCATTTTCGGGGCCAATACTTACCTGACCTTACGCTACAGTTTGAAGAGAAATGAACTCAACAATGTACCCTACGGCGGCACCGAGCCAACTTACCGTAGAGGAGGTGTCTATTACAATAACGCTACCTCAACCTATTATTCAGAACGCTTTAGCGACATGGTCCAGGTAAGCCTGAGCCACTTTGCTGAAACCGGCTTTGGCCTTCACGACTTAAAAATTGGAGCAGAAATGCTCGATATTAGATTAGGCAGATATTCTCAAAGCTATCCTGGAAATGAATACATCAGATACCACTATGATGATGCGGCCACACCTCAGTACAGATATGTTTATCCTGATAGACCCAAAGATGAATATACGCAAAGAAATTATAACAGAGTATGGACTTTCTTTATCCAGGATAAATGGGAAGTTGTGCCTAACCTGACCTTAAACCTTGGTCTTCGAGCTGAGATGGGAAAGTGGAAAAATCATGCTAAAGACGATATCCTCGACTGGGGACTTGGCGACATGCTGGCGCCCCGTATCGGGATTGCCTACAATCTTAAAGGTAACAAAATACACGCCAACTGGGGAAGATATTTTGACATTTACGCAGATTGGTTAATTCGACAAAATCAGCCTGATGAATTCAGCTATTCCTATGATTATTATAGGGGGCCATATTACGGACCGGCGTACCCTACCTGGACTCTCTACAGAACTTACACCACAGGCGCTGCTGCAACCAGTACCTATAATCCTGACATCAAGCCTTCACACATGGATGAATTTGGAGTTGGATATGAGCACATGCTCACAAATACTATTGCCATAGGCGTTGATTACATGCACCGTTCCTGGAAAAACAGGATTGAAGACTTTGACTATGGCTATGACGTCGCTCCATACTCCAATCCTGACTTGGACGGTGTCTGGCATTTTGATAACGCTGAATTCCCTAACTGGGGTAATACCTACAAAAAGTATGATGCGTTTATCATGAGCTTCAAAAAGAACCTCGGTGATGACAAATTCCAGTTCCTTGCCTCTTACACCTGGTCCAAGTTAAAAGGATATGAAGCCTCTGATGGTGATGGAGCCTGGGGCGACAGTGAAATAGGGGATTACAACGAGTTTGGATATTTAGGCAATGACATCAGGCACATGGTCAAATTCAACGGCAATTACTTCCTGCCTTTGGGATTCAACGTTGGAATGAGCATATACTGGTTCAGTGGAAAGCCTTATACAGAACAAGGCTCTGCTTATGATTGGGCCGATGGCCGATATCGCACCTACAATATTGAACCGCGGGGCAGTAGCCGCTACCCAGCTACCTGGAGACTAGACTTAAGATTAGAAAAGAAATTCACCGTTATGAACAGATTTTCAATTTCTGCCTACGCAGATGTTTTTAATGTTTTTAACCAGCAGATCGAGGTTTCAAGAAGCAATAGCCTGGGCGATATTCGCTTAGTTACAGATACCTATGGCGCTGACTACATCATAGAAACACCCAATCTTAACTATGGAAATTTCACCCAGTGGTTCCCGCCAATGTCTTTCTTTGTAGGAGTAAAAATCGAGTTCTAAGCTAAAGTTCAGCTTGCACTGATTCTAAGAAGGGCAGCCTTTTTTGGCTGCCCTTCTTTTTTGCCTAAAATATGTTATACTCCTAAAGCTTGAAATTCCATGAGATAGAAGGAGATAGAGAGATGAAGAAAAAATTATTTGTCTGGTGTCTGACGCTTTTTCTTTTTGTCTGGATTTTGAGCCTTAGGCTCAAATCCCAGACACAGGAGCCTGCCAGATATCTTGATTTTGATAGAATTGATATTGTTGGCCATGTCTATAGTGAAAACCAGCAGCCTTTGGCCGGGATCAAGGTTGAAATCAGGTTAGCCTATAACGAACAACAAAAAAAGCCTGAAATTATGGGCACAGCTGATTTTTCTCCCGAAATCTGGCCCTATCTTGTCCAAACTATAGGCACAAATTACTTTGCCTGGGCCGAATCAGACAAAGAAGGCTTTTTTCACCTAACCGGGATTCCCAATCCAGGAGCCTACTTTATTGAAGTAAGACATTCCGATGACTATTTTCAGACAAAAGTTCCGGTGATCATCCATAAAACAGGAGCAAAAGAATTTGAAGCTGATATTATCCTCAGAGTCCGGAAATCGTCAATCCAGCCAATGTCAAAGGAAGCTTTAGAGGAGATTGCTGAGGCCAAAAAAGCCTTTCAAAGCAAAAACACAGATGAAGCCATCAAACATTTTCAAAAGGTGCTTGAAATTGAGCCGGAGTTTACAGAAGCTCATTATAACTTGGGGATTTTGTTAAGGCAAAAGGGGAATGTTGACGAGGCGGTAAAACATTTTGTAAAAGCCATCCAAAACCAGGAAAATTATAAATTGGCTCTCTTTGCCCTTGGTGAAACCCTTCATGTTGAGAAAAAGCACTCCCGCTCCAATCCCTATCTGATAAAATACCTTGAGGTTTCAGAGTCAGAGGAGAGCGAAAAAACAGCTCAGGCTCATTACCTGGTTGGAATGAACTATTTCAATTTGAAACAGGCCAAAAAAGCCATCCCTCATCTTTCCAAAGCCATTGAGCTTGACAGTAAAATTAACCCTAATGCTTACATATTATTGGCCAACTCATACGTGATTTTAAGAGACGGGAAAAATGCCATAAAGAATTACAGAAAGTTTGTGGAATTATATCCAGAGGCTCCCAATATCCAGCAGGTAAAGACTATTCTGGAAAAATTGATGAGTATGTATCCTCAGGAGGAAAAGAAAAAATAATTCCTCTATTTTTACTCCTTGAGAAATTTAAGAATGGATTGGGCTGTGTTTGCGTTTTTTCCTTCGGGTTCAAGTTGCAGGTATTTCTCAAGGTTGGAGATAGCTTTTTCGTTTTCTCCCTTATTCACATAAGCCATACCTAATTGATAGTAAGCATCGGCTAATTTAGAGTCGAGTTTAATGGCTTCTTCAAAGAGAAGGATGGCTGAATCAATGTCCCCATCATTAAAATGTTTAACCGCTTCGTTATATTTATCAATTCCGCTTACCCCGCCTATTTCCTGAGCTAATTTTGTATGTTTTTCTGACTCATCCTTTTTGCCCATCTTTTCATAAACTGCAGCCATTAACCTGTAAGCAGGTGCATATTCCTTATTCAGCAAAATTACCTCTTCAAGACAACCAATAGCTTCTTGGTATTTCTCCTGATGATAATATATTTTTCCAATCTCATAGTGAGACTGGTAAAGGGTATCATCTAAGGAAATTGATTCTTTAAGCAAGGGAAAGGCTTTTTCATATTCTTCTTTTTTTAGGAAGAAGACTGCCTGATTATATTTATTAATTGCCTGAGCATAGGGGTCTCTCTCTTCCATTTTTTCTATGGCCTCTTCTATGGTGAGCAGCATTATTTCCTCTTTTTTTAAAAGCCCTGCCGGGATTTTAATCATTTTTTTCTGGGGGTAGTATCCTTCTTTTTCAAAGGTGAATTTAAAAACGTGATTTTCGAGGGAACCATGGGTAGCAACACCCTTTGTGTTGGTAAAAATCGTGTGTTTAACTGTGGCTGTTTTGGTGCTGATAAGAGTTATTTTTACTCTGGATAAAGGTTCCCATTTAGAGTTTGTTACTAAAATCCTTATTCTTCCTCTAATTGCACTCATTAAAGGCAAAGAAAATATAAATACCAATAAAAGCAATAATTTTATCAATTTTGGAGTTTTCATGAGCTTAATCTCCTTTTACTCTAATTTTATAACTTTGCTCTTATTTCTTTGTTGTTCATCTGTCAGGTTTTTTATTTTAGAGTTAAGCACATATGTTCCTGGAGGCAAATCAAGCTCAATCTCTATGATTTCTTTGCTCAGTGCTTCCTGGCTCAATGCATTTTCGGGGTTTGTTACTTGATAATTCTCCTTATGCTTCCACAATTCTTGATGAGACATATCAAATATTTCTATCTCAATTTGCAGGATTGTCACCAAACCTTCCCCTTTCTCTTTCTCCTTCATCCATAGATACTGTTTGTTTATCTCAACAATTAAAAAATATTTATTGTCTATTCTCTTTATTTTTAAGTCATAGTCAAATATTCCCTCTTTCTGCAAATATGGCTCTTTTGCATCCAAGAGAGCATCATTAATCCAAGCTTGATGGCTTAAACTTAAATAATAACATTGATAATCACCAGTTCCCTGGTAATCAACAAAAATGACCGGGAAATCCGGATAATGCCATATTTCTTGGGGTCGGGAATAGGGAACGGTGGAATCACCAAAAGGATAAAGAGATTTATTTATTGGTGGGCCAAGCAGGATAAATATTCTTCCTCTATCAGTGAGCCAGCCTTCCCTGCCTGAGGTAAAAAGCCGGTTGGCTTCTTTAATTCTCTCGAAATACAACGTTTTGAATTGATTTCCTTCAGTATCCGGGTCTGTATCCCGCCGTTTCCAGAATTCCTTTTTAAAATCTCCTCTATCTTCTTTGGGCATTTCCAAATATATTTTCTTTTCCCCCTTGGAAATAATATAATGCACTTTAGACAGGAATTCTTTATCCTCAGCATCCAACCTTCTCTCAAGTTTATAAAGGTGGCAAGAGCCTAAAGCAAACATTAAAATCAAGGAGAATATAAGGAGGTTTTTTTTTCTCATGAATCTGACACCTTTCATGTTTAATTCTTTATTGAATCAAGTGATTTTTTTATTTCTGGCTGATTTGGGTTTATTTCAAGTGACTTTTTCCAGGCCGCTCGAGCTTCTGAAAAGTCCCTTAATCTGTAATAACAATAGCCCAAAGAATTTAAAATATCCAGGCTCAATCCAAAATGAGATATGATGTCTTTATAGTATTTTACAGCTTCCTCATACTGACTTAAGCCCTTCTTGGCTTCAGCTAAGTAACTTAAAACTTCGTAGTTAGGATTGGAGCTATCAAGAAACGGCAGAAGAATGGATTCTATTTTTTCAAAGCGCCTTAGTAGCAGGTTAGCCCGGCCTAAACCAAGGGCAAAATCAATTATCCCAGGGTTCTGGTGAAAAGCTTTCTCCAATAATTCACTTCCTTTTCTCACATCTCCTTTGTTTAAATACTGCATTCCTTTGATATAGAGAACTAATGCTCCTTTAACTGAAGAGATAACCTTGGAAAAAATTTGAGGCCGGGCAATTTGCCTTACTGGAGAAACAGAGAAATATTTGCTCCCGGTCAGGATTTGCTGATTATTCTGGTCAGAGAGAGATAAAACAAGTTTGTAATCAGAGGCCGGGAAATCTCTTAGAGAAAAGTCAGCTAAAATATCTTCTCCAGTCTCAGAATATTCAGTTAATTTTTTTGATACGGTAAGGAACTCTTCTTCTCTTCGGAAAAAAGTAAAATTTATTTTGGCATTATCCCTGATATTGTCATTTAAACCGCGAATCTGAAAAAAAACATATAAAGTATCGTTTTTTAAAAATATATTTCTTGGGGAACAAAGAAGTTGCCCCGTTTTGATTCGAAAAGGAATGAGGGATGACGGAGAAGCACTACTCTGTTTCAGGCCATAAGCCAATAATGGAGGTGTCATCTGCACCTGGCCTTTATTTTCGGAGATATAGATATCTTTCTCAAAAGAAGTGAATTCTTTTGAGACCGTGTTCTTCAGGAGAATAGAGAATTTGTAGCTTCCTGGGATAAGAGGAAATATATCATAAATAGCAAAAGAGCTGTCCCTCAAAATTTCAAATTGTTCTTGATTAAGTTTAACGGAATATATCTTTTCAAATTGATGAATTATTTGGCCTGAAAGAGTTGTCAGAACGCCGTTAACTTTTACATCGGTGTAATAGGTACTTTGATATAGATTGAGAGAAAGTCTTTCTAATTCAATGAGATAGTTAATAAAAGTTGTTCCAGAATGGTCTGTGATGACCTGAACAAGATTTTCATTTCCGATATAGTTAGCTGTGTATTCAACCTCAACTATATCTTTATATTTCAGAAATTTATCTGCATATATATCTTTAACTTCCTTTTGCGGCACCTTGTTTATCTTCTGGACGAGCAGATCAGAAGCCATGGTTGGCTGTCCGCGAGAGACAGCCTCTCCAGGAATCAAAGACATGGAAACCTGGGCTAAGAAAGCATTAAAATCATAGAGCTGCTCGTAAGCCTCAAAGTAATCGTGAGGACCTTTTTGATATCCGATCAACAAACTCTGAGGGCCATCATTCAGAGGTGAATAAAGAACATATTCCCCAATCCCTTTTCTGTCAAAAAAAACAACATAGAAGGCAGGAGGCAGTCCTCCTCGTGGAGCTTGCTGATAGAACCATATTTCAGTCGGGTAGATTTTTGTGTATGATGTGAACCTTTGAATATTCATTGGAGGCCCCAAAATGATATAAACCCGCCCTCTGTCTGTTTTCCAGCCAGGGGTTGCACTTGCTCGGCCCAACTTTTGATTAGCGTAATTAATACGGCGGTAGTGCTCTTTTTTAAATTCATTTTCAGAGGTTCCAAGAGTGGGATCCCTCTGCTTCCAGAAGGCTTTGGTGAATATATCTCGCTCTCTATCCGTTTCGAGCTGAAGAAATACTTCTTTTTCAGTTTTAGTAATAATATAGACGACTTCCTCTTGAAACCATTTTCTGTATACCTCTGGGAGATCTTTGGGCGACTTCTTTTTCTGAGCGGGAAGAATCAAGGGGATCAACAAGAGGAAGATAAATACGAACTTTTTTTTCATACCAAGTTTTATTCTATTATATTTCCCTCAATCCTTCAAGCAAGCCAAACAAATGGGGACGATTCTATTTCCCTGAAAAAAGGAAAGCCGTTTGAAAAATGAACAAAAATAGAACCATCCCTTATTTAAGAATCGTTCTCGTATTTTAAGTAATGAAAGCCTGAGCTCATGGCAATTTAGAAGGAATTTGTTTTTTTAGGTTGCGGTGATTTTCTCCCATTTTTTGCTTCATTACTGGCCGGCTACTGTCAGTTCCTTTACTTTTATTGTCGGGCCGGCGAGGGGACTCCGGAAGTCAAGATCATTCCCAACCATTTCTATATTGTTCAAGATTTCTCCCAAATTCCCGGAGATGGTTATCTCTGAAACCGGATAGACAATTTCTCCTTTTTCAACCCATAGACCGAATGCTCCTCTGGAGATATCCCCGGTTATAGGATTAAGTCCGTGCCCGATAGTTCTGACGAGGATTAAGCCCTTTTCCAGGGAAGAGACGATTTTTTCTGGAGGGGTCTTTCCGGCTTTAAGATAAAAATTACTTGGACTGACACTGGTACCGCTTGAGCTTCCTGTTGATTTGAGCTTCAGTTTCCGGGCAGCGTAAGTGTTGCACAGGTAGTTTTTGAGAATTCCTTTATCCATAACCAGAGTTTTTTGGCTGGGTACACCTTCTGCGTCAAAAGGTCTTGTTCCCAGCCTCCCGGGCATAAGACCGTCGTCAAAGACAGTCATTCTTTCATTCCCAATCCTTTCTCTCAGCTTATCAACCAAGAAGGAAGTTTTCTGGTAGATAGACACCCCAGAAACACAGGCAAAAAGAAAACCAAGAAGCCAGAGGGTCATCGTAGGTTCAAAGATAACAGGAACTTTTTGTGTCTTTATCTTCCTTGGTTTAATTTGCCGCACTGTTCTCTCCACCGCTTTTCTGGCAACATCTTCTGGTGAATCTAACTCTTTGAAATGGAGCTTTGAGGAGGACCAGTAGTCTTCAACTTGATTGTCTGTTTCTCCAGCCAGGAGACCAAGGCTTAGGCCACAAAATGTTTGCTCGTATTCCTCAAGGAAGCCGTTGGAGTTTGCAAAAATTATTCTTATTTCTCTGGTTTCAAAGCTTGATCCATGGGAGTTTGTGATTCTTTTATCCTCGAGAGCGATTTTTTCTGTCTCTGTAGCCAGAGCAATCTTCTTTTTAGAATCCAGGTTTGGGATTTCAGGGTCAAAAAGTTTTAAGGAAGAAATGTCGATTCTTTTTTTAGAGAGAGCGGGGAGTCCTGAGAATTCATCAGGGCTGGCTAACCTTGCCCGCTTTATGGCATTTTTCACAAGATGCTCAAGTGTCTCTTTGGATAAATCTGAGGAAGAGGCAAAGGCAGTTTTTTTATCCTTAATGACTCTCATGCCCAAAGACCGGGAACCCGCCTCAATCAGGTTTTCTATTTTTCCGAATCTTACATCGACGCTGAATTCATAGCCATCCAAGATGGATATTTCCACTTCGTCCGCTCCGTTGCCTTTTCCGAAAGCCACCAGGTTTTCTGCCAGTTCTTTGAGCTCCACGGGCATTTTTCCCTTTTTCACTATTGTCCTCCCACTGTCATCCTGGAAATTTTTATCGTAGGACAGCCATCGGTAACGGGAGCAGCCTGGCCTTCTTTTCCGCAAGTTCCTGTTTGAAGACCATATTTAAGGTCAGAGCCGATCATCTCAATATTTTTTAAGATCTCAATATTTGTTCCGATAAGAGTTGCCTGCTTCACAGGTGCGGCCAGTTTTCCGTTTTCTATAAGATAGCCTGAGCTGACTGAAAAGGTGAATTTTCCTGAATCTTCCACTTGACCTCCCAGGAATTTGTGGGCATAAAATCCCTTTTTCACAGACTTAATGATTTCATCCGGGGAGTACCTTCCTCTTTCTATATAAGTATTGCTCATCCTCGGAATAGGAATGCATGAATAGTCTTGTCTTCGGCCGTGACCAGTAAGAGGTCTTCGCATCAATTTGGCTGAAAGCCTGTCTTGAAGAAGACCTGCTATTTTTCCCTTTTCGATGAGAAGGGTCTTTTTGGGGATTGTTCCTTCATCATCTATATTATAAGAGCCTCGAAAATAGGGGATAGTGGGGTCATCGTAGATCGTAACCAGGCTGCTGCCTACTTTTTTTCCCATCTTATTCCAAAATATTGAGGTTTTTTTACGATTAAAATCTGCTTCGAGCAGATGTCCTACTGCTTCATGAACTAAAACTCCGCTGTGACCAGGGGCGAGCACTACAGGCATCTCCCCGGCCGGTGGCAAGGCCGCTTCGAGAAGCTCCAAGGCTTCCTTTGCTGCATCTTGGCCTATTTCCTTAGGAGTGAGATCGGTGGAGAAATATTCCATGCCCACTCTTCCTCCTCCTCCAGAGAAGCCCGCCTCTCTTTTGTCTTCTTTTTCAGCAATTGCCAGGCAGGCAAGTTTCATGAGAGGACGGACGTCGGAGACCTTTAATCCTTCTGAATTGATAATGGTCACGAACTGAGTGTGATCCAGGAAGGAAACCTTCACTTTCTTTATTTTTCGATCGAAATTCTGGGCAGAATGATAGGCTTCCTTGACGAGGGAAATTTTTTTCTCCAGAGATTCCTTGTGAGGTGACTCCAGGACTGGATAAAAGTTATGATGAAATTGGACTGGACTCAGGGGAGAAGCCTCCCTCAGGGTGCGACTTGAGGCAATAGAGGCCGCTGTAAGGGCAGCTTTTTTGATTTTTTCAAAGGAGAGGTCGTTGGTATAGCCGTATCCTGTTTTTTCGCCCGATAAAACTCTTATGCCTAACCCAAGGCTTATACTCTCTGCTGTTTCTTTGATGATATCTTCTTCCATGTTGATAAAATTGTAGATTTTATACTCCAGGTATATTTCTGAGAAATCGCCGCCACGGGAAAGAGAAATATCCAGGATTTTTTGGAGGTCACCCAGAGAAATGTTAAAGTGATCTTCAAAAGCGAGG
>Ga0209979_1004498_pt1 | contig 11499 bp, 15 predicted proteins | sample AnhtaG_FD_183114 | JGI IMG/M metagenome (GOLD analysis project Ga0209979, IMG submission 183114) | Deep subsurface microbial communities from Anholt, Denmark to uncover new lineages of life (NeLLi) - Anholt_01485 metaG (SPAdes) (version 2) | ecosystem: Environmental > Aquatic > Marine > Oceanic...
ATCTGGGGAGCGGTTTGGAGAGTTTTAGAGGCGCAGCCTATGAGGGCGGGAGGATGGGAAGAAAGAGATATGTTTAAAAAGAATATGTTACAATAATCACAGAATTATTACTTCAGGGATGAGAATTTGGCTTACTATCTGCGTTTGATGCGTGAAGAGGACATCCCCCAGGTCAACCAGATTGACCATGAAGCCTTCCCTACCCTGTGGCCACCGCCTAATTATCGGCGTGAGCTGGCAAACCGGTTAGCCCGTTATATCGTAGCCTGTGATGAAGAGAAAAAGGTTGAAGAGCCCGAGATGAAAGCTACCCCCCGCAAAGGCTTCTCTGGCTTGATATCCAGGCTGAGGCGGTTGTTTAACCATGACCGTTTCTCTGGCAATGAGCTTACCACCTCAGAAAGGCAATACATCTTCGGTTTTGCTGGTTTCTGGATTATGGCTGGGGAAGCCCACATAACTAACATTGCGGTGCGGGAGCAACGCCGCCGCCAGGGGATAGGAGAGTTGCTGCTTATAGCCCTGATAGACCTGGCCATGGAGTTAGACGCTCAGCTTATCACCCTGGAGGCACGTGCCTCCAATACCGCTGCCCAAAGCCTTTATGCCAAGTATGGCTTCAACGAGGTAGGCGTGCGCCGTGGCTACTACACCGATAACCGAGAGGATGGGGTATTGATGTCCCTGCAAGATGTCACCTCAGCCACGGTTCAGGCCAAACTCCAGCAGTTAAAGCAGGCTCACTCCCGGAAATGGGGAATAGCGACTACCGCGTTGTCCCATAGCCGCTAGAACCTGCCCAGCTCAGCCAAACAATCAATAATCCGGGGTATGGTATAGGTAGCTATAGCCCGACCTGAGCCGCCGCACAGGATAGTAATCAGCCTGCCATAACAGACCTTATCCGCTACCCCCTTGATGAGCCTCGCCACCTGGAGGTGGCAGTCCCTAGTCAAACCCTTGTCTCCGTATTCCCCCTGGGTAGCATCATAGCCAAATTCCCAGAAAATATACTCAGGTTGGAACGCCGTGGCTCTGGGAACAAATTCCTGCCTCATCCGGGCAAGATAGTCCTCATCTGAGGTGCGATGTGGAATAAGGACATCCACATTGTTGTGTTCATCAACGTAATGCTGAGAGCAAAGGCATACATGAAGCACATCATCATCGCCGGCAAAGATGTCCCTGGTGCCATCGGCATGATGGCTATCGGTATCCACAATGGCGAACCGCCCCACTCCCTGCCCCTTGAGCGCAGCTATAGCTAAAGCAGCCCCATTGAAATAACACATCCCACCATAAAAATCTCTGCCGGCATGGTGGTCACCAAAGCTGGTAAAAACAAAGGCGTTGTCTATTTTGCCGCCATAGATTTCCTTAGCTGCCTGCACCGTGCCCCCGGCTGAGTATAACGCCGATTCATAGTCGCCGCTTAGCTTTACCCTCTGCACCATATCTGGTGTGTGCACCTGGAGCAGTAATTCCTCGGGTGACGGCTCTAAATAGTAAAGTCCGTCAATAGAGTCGTAAACGGCATCATAATAAGATACATTTTCTTTATCCAGGATACCGTCCAGTGCCAGGGGGAAATCCCTCAGCCTTTCCCCCTGGAAATAGGTAAAGAAAATGCCCGTTCTTTTCATAAAGCCTACGGTGATAATAACTTGAGCTAAAAAATAGGTCAAGGATTAGCCAAAAACCTATTGACAAAAGTGAATAAATGCTGATAATACGAGGCAACATACTAAAAACGCACCCCCCGACCTTAAGGAAGGAGACGATGAGATGGCCAATATAGAGAGAAAGGAAAATAAAGTAAGAATCCGCCACATGGAACCTGAGGATATTGATAATGTTTTAGCCATCGACAGGAAAATCAGCGGGGTGCGGAGGGCAGTTACCTATACCGATTTGATTACCGGCGACCTGGGAGGAGTGCTCGACCTCAGTTTTGTCGCCGAGGTCGATGGTCAGGTGGCAGGCTTTATCTTGGCTCGGCGGGTGTATGTGGGGGAACCGGTTACTGAAGTGGGATTGATTCAGATTCTGGGCGTTGACCCCGATTACTGGCACCAGGGTATCGCCACTAAATTGGTCAACGCCTTGTTGGATAACTGCCAGGAAAAGAAGCTCAATGCCGTGCGGATAATGATTAACGAACGTGATAGCCAGCTACAGCCATTTTTTGCCCGTATGGGCTTTCGTCGGGGACAGCTTATAGACTATACCAAGACCTTATGAAGCCGAACCACCACCCTCTTGGTCTGGCTTTTTCTTCCCTTTATTTAGCTCAATCCATTCTTCAAGCCCCTGCTTGCTCTTAGCCAGAGGCTCTTTTAATCTATCCACCCGAATACCTGACAGGTAGCTCACCGATTTATACTTCTTGGCGGCGTCTATCTCCTTATTGAACTCCTCGGCAATGTCATAGGCGCCAGCCAGAGTATTGTGTAAACCCTGGTCAATATAATCCATTTTACCCCTATTTCTCTTCCAGCCACCTGTCTTGAACTTCTTGGTTTGCCACTGAAGGGAGAAGGCTTCCATAAGCTTCTGGTTATAGTCTATCTCGGATAGCAGGCTTTTAACCACGGTTTCCCGCCTCTTCTGCTCCTGCTGCTTGCGGAAGAAAACATTGACCAATATAAGGATAATTACTGGTATCAGGTAGGAGAAGATTTCGCCTATTTCTCCCCAGTCAAAATCCACAGGTCTCCCCTTGTCTCAAGCTCCAAGGTTTAATTAAATCACAAACCCCGGCAGCATGTCCATAATAATACCGTTTATCACGATGAGGAGGAATTTGACAAAAGTGAAGAGGCTGAATATAATTCATTCTATTCTTCCCAAAACCAGGTATTTCGTTGAGAGCAAAAGTGGGGTGATTATTATGTTGAGTGTAGAGAGAAGCGAAGCAAAGATTAGACCTATGGAGCATAGTGATATTGATGGCGTTTTGGCTATCTACAGCAAAATCAGGGATGAAAAAATACCCGGCGTTAAGCGGAGCCGTCTTAGCTATAGAGGCACCATGACCTATGAAGAGGTAGCCTCTACTAACCCCGGAGGTCCGCTTGACTTGAGTTTGGTTGCTGAAGTTAATAGTAAGGTCATTGGCTTTATCTGGAGCCGGTTAGCCTACGTGGGCATACCAGTTGATGAAGTAGGCGTCATCTACATGTTAATTGTCGACCCCGACTACCAGAAACAGGGTATTGCCCAAAAATTGGTCGAGGCGCTATCGGAGCGCTGCCACATCAGAGGGGCTAACACGGTGCGCGCCGTCATCGATGAACGCCACTGGGAACTGCAGAACTATTTCCAGAGGCTGGGCTTCCACCGCAGCGAGCTGGTCATCTACACCAGAACCTCTAAGACTTAGATAATCACCAAAACATGATTGACAGTTAGTGCTATAATACAGCCTATTCTGAAAAGCAGCTAGTCTGTTCCGGCAAAGGTAAAGTGGGAGGTGCTTTATGAGCACGATGGAAAAGGGTACAGTAAACATCCGGCGCATGGGGCGTAGAGATATTGATGGCGTTTTAGCTATTGACCGGAAAATCAGCGGGGGGCGGGGGCTTATTACCTATAAAGATATGGTCACCGCTGACCCTGGAGGAGCACTTGACCTGAGTTTTGTTGCTGAAGTTGATGGTCAGGTAGTTGGCTTTATCCTGGCTCGGCTAACGTATGTGGGGGTACCGTTTATTGAAATAGCCGTCATTCAGGCTATAGTTGTTGACCCTGACTATTGGCGCCAGGGTATTGCCAGCAGATTAGTTCATGCGCTACTGGGCCACTGTCATACTGAAGGGGTTAGGGTTAACACGATACGCGCCGTCCTTGATGAAGGCAATACCGAGCTACGACGTTTCTTCGAGCGCCTGGGCTTCCGCCGTAGTGAACTTATCAATTACGCCAGGACACTTGAAAGCTAGATAATCACCAAAGCATGATTGACGCCTCGTGCTATAATAGGGGCAAATAATAAGGCCAAAAGGAGGGAGAAATGCCACCTATTTTCAAAGCTCTAGCCTCAATAACTGCCTGGATACTGTGGATTTGTGCATTTGTAATGGGGTTCAGTACCTTTATCATGGGTATTGTCCACGGAGACCTGTACGGTTCTGAGGCAACACCACTGGTATACCCCATATCTTTTGCCGTTGCCGGCTTCTATGCCATTTTGGCCGTAGTTATCATGAGGATCCGGCAGAAGATGGAATAGAGAGCTCTAATCGCCCTTTTTCACTAGAAGGCATATATTTCTAGAAAAGAACTTCACCGGAAAACGGTAGGCGCTTTCGGGGAAGGGTTTTATTACCTCAAAGCCTGCCCTCTTTACCAGCTTCTCCAGCTCGGGGTAAGAAAATAGGTAGTAGTAGCGATAGAGGGTCTTGCCCTTCTTCCGCCAGGGGACTCTTACCTCTCTGGGCTTGAACCAGAACCTGGGTTGCCACCGGTTCCATACCGTGATAAAGGCTTCACCACCCGGTTTTAATACCCGCCTTAGCTCATTTAGTGCCCCCTCATGTTCCCCACCCTTGATATGATGATAGGTTGCCACCGAGATTGCCCAGTCAAAGGTCTCATCGGGATAGGGAAGGTGGCCAACATCAGCCAGCGTCAGCTCGACAGCGAAGCCAAATTTTTGAGAGTATTTTCCGGCGAACCTGAGCATCTCGGCGGAGAAGTCTACCCCATATAGGTCAAAGCCGTCCTTAAAGGGCAAAAAGTCAGGCCCGTGGGCACAGCCAACGTTGAGCAGCTTGCCCTTTTGCCAGCGACGAGCCAGCGCCTCTAGCTCGCTGCGGAATATAGACCAGTGCCTGAAGTTGTACCAGCTGGGGGCTATCTGGTCGAAGATATCTTTATTATTATTCACCATTATCTACCCTATCCCCCTTTATCCCCCTTCCCCTCAAGGGGAAGGGGGAAGAGTTTTTTAGAAGAGGGGCTGACGCCCCTCTTAAACACCCCAGTTTCAAGGCAGGCTATCTCTGGGGGACTTTGTCCCCTCTTAAAAACCCCGTAATATTTGGGGGCTTCGCTCCTCTAAAACTCCCTATATTTCGCCCCCTCCTCAAGGGTGGCGGGCTAAGCCTCTCTTACTTCCCCTTCCACTTAAGGGCGGTGGGTGGGAAAAGATACAAAAGGTGTGGGGGGAGGAGCTTCGCCCCTCTTGAACTCCCCCCTAAAACCATGTTTCTGTTTATTAACTTAATCTGCTAAACTGTTTATGGCATAAGATGAAGAAATTTGCAAGGACTATATCCGGGGTTACGCCGGTGGCGGTGATGACCCAGCCACTGAAGTGCCCGGGAAAGTGCGTCTACTGCCCTACCTACTCAGCTATTCCCCAGAGCTATACCCCGGAGTCGCCGGCAGTGCTGAGAGCTATAAAGTGCGGCTTTGATGCCAAGAAGCAGGTTAAGCTGAGGCTAAGGGTTCTGGGTGAGATGGGGCACCCCACCGATAAGGTTGAGCTGATTGTAATGGGGGGCACCTTCCTGGCTTATCCCCAGGATTATCAATACCAGTTTATCAAGGACTGCCTTGACGGCCTGAACGGTGAGGAGTCTGCCACCCTGGAAGAGGCAAAGCGACTTAACGAAACGGCTAACCATCGCTGCACCGGACTTTGCATTGAGACCAGGCCGGATTGGTGTGGGCAGGAGGAAATAGAGCGGATGCTTGAGTTTGGCACCACCAGGGTAGAGCTGGGGGTCCAGACCTTGGATGATGAAATCTACCGTCTGGTAAGAAGAGGGCATAAGGTTGAAGATGTGGTCAAGGCTACCGCCTTGCTCCGGGAGCACGGCTTTAAGGTGCACTACCACTGGATGCCGGGACTTCCCGGCTCAACCCCAGAGCAGGATTTAGAGCTATCCAGAGAGCTATTTGATGACGAGCGCTTTAGACCGGACGGCTTGAAGCTATACCCCACCATGGTGGTCGAGGGTACCGAGCTGGAGAAATGGTATCAGCAAAACCGCTACCAGCCATACGATGTCAATACCATGGTCAACCTGATGGTGGATATTAAGTCCATCGTGCCTAAGTATGTCCGGATATCGCGGGTGCTGCGTGATATCCCGGCTAAGTTTATCACCGCCGGCTGCAAGGATTCGCTGCGAGGGGTGATTAAGCAGAGAATGAAGCAAAAGGGCGTTGAGTGCAAGTGCATTCGCTGCCGGGAGTACGGCCATCGGGCAAGAGATGGCTGGGATATAGGTGAGCCCCAGATGGTGAGAATGGATTATGAGGCCTCCGCTGGTAAGGAAATCTTCCTCTCCTTTGAGGATGAGGCGGAGACCCTCTTTGGCCTGTTGCGGATGAGGATTCAGTCCAAGCCGGAAACCGATGGAAATTCAGCCTTGATACGGGAATTACACATTTACGGACCTGAGGTTCCCCTCAGTGAGCAGAAAGAGGGGGCAGCTCAACATAAGGGTCTGGGTAAAGCCTTGCTTCGGGAGGCAGAACGGGTTGCCAGTGAGGAGTTTCAGGCACAGAAAATGGTAATTCTGAGCGGCATCGGCGCTAGAGAATACTACCGCACCGAATTTGGCTATAGCCTACAGGGAGACTATATGGTCAGGGATTTAGGCTCGTAGTCTGGCGGTATGCCTAAGGGGCTTCGCCCCTTTCCAGTTGTCTCAGCCTGGCATCGCCGATGCCAAAGTGGTGGGCTATTTCATGCCGGACCACTCTCTGTATCTCAGCCGTAATCTTGGCTTCGTCTCTGCACTTAGCCTCAATGGGCTTCTGAAAGATAGTTATTTTGTCCGGTGGCACCATCCCGTAGTGTCTGCTTCGCCTGGTTAGAGGTACACCCTGGTACAGGCCGAGCAGGGTTTGACCACGCCCCAGCCCCACCTTAGCCATTTGACTACCACTGGGCCAATCTTCCACCACCACATCAACGTTTTCCAGCCGGGCGCAAAACTCCTCGGGTAAGCTCTCCACCGCTCTTGCCACCAGCCACTCAAATCTCTCTCTATCCATAGCCCTCTCTACCAGCCAGTTACCTGGCTAAAATATATTCTACCAGAATCAGCCTTTCCTGGTCTTCCGAAACGACCAAATGATCCAGAGCAGCAGTAGATAGGCACTAACACCAGCCGCCAGGAGCAGGCTGGCCATTACTACGCTACGGGCTGAATAGGCCTCAGGCGAGGGAACAAAGCGGATATAGTGAATGATGCCATCAGTGATAGCACCTGTAGCTATTACCGAACCCGATATTGCCACCGGCAGGCTTTTTAGCTTTTTCAGGCTGGGCTTGATAGTGAGGTAGAGGAGAAGGGCGTAGGTGCCAAGAATGGCAAATATGAGCAGGATTACTACCACCAGGCTGCCCGCTGAGGTGGTTTTGGTGACCTCCCAAACTAGACGGACCATTGCCGCACTAAGAGCGAGTGTTATACTGACTATGACCCATACCCTGAGAAATAAGCGATTCATTATTTACCCCCCCCAAGAAGTCTATCGCCCACTGGATGGCATCCTCGCCCTCAAGCTCAAGCTCGTAGTCGGGATATAACCCCTCGCCCTCTATTAGACGACCATGGGGAGTTAGCCAGCGGGCAGTGGTGATATATAACCCTGAGCCATCTTCAAGCTGGCGCATTATATTGACGCTACCCTTGCCAAAGGTTCTGCTGCCAGCAATGGTGGCGCGACCGTAATCTTGCAGGGCTCCAGCCAGCACCTCGCTGCCGCTAGCACTGTAGCCATCTACCAGAATAACCAAGGGCAGGTCGGTGACTATCTCGCTGGGCTCGACTGAGGAGGCGGTATGCTTTCCTTCATTATCCACCATATTAACCACCACGCCTTCTTCCAAGAAGCAGCTAGCGACATCAACCACCGCATCCAGGTAGCCACCGGGATTGCTGCGCAGGTCAAGGATGATACCGGTAACCGCTGGCTGCGTTATATTCTCCAGCACCGGGGATAGCTCTTCGATAGTGCGCTCGGCAAAATGGGTGATATTGATGTAGGCGATATCCCCCCTCATCTCAAAGTGGACGCTGGGCACCTCAATCTCAGCCCTGACTATCTCAATCAGTTCTGGTTCGGTCTCGCCCTCATGAAGGACAAGGAGGGTAACCATCGTCCCCTTAGGTCCCTGAACCTTGAGCACAGCCTCAACCAGGCTCATCCCAGAAGTGGACTGACCATCAATCTCCAGAATTATATCACCTGCCTTAATACCTGCTTTATCCGCCGGTGAATCAGCAATGGGGGCGATAATTATTATCTGCTCGTCTTTAACTGCCACATAGGCGCCGATACCCTCAAACCTGCCTTCCAAGCCCTGCAGGCTCAGCTGGTAGATCTCAGCATCCAGGTAGGCAGTGTAGGGGTCATCCAGTGCTTCTACCATACCTCTGATAGCTCCCTGAATCAGTGTGTCAGCATCGAGACTGTCCTTATCCACATAATCCTCGAAGATTATTTCCCACGCTTCCTCTATAGCAGTCAGGTCCGGCTCCATAGAGTTCTTGGTGCCTAGAGCACAGCCAGCCCCGAAAGACAGGGCGATAATCGCTGCTAACAATAGACTTACGGCTATAATTTTTATCCTTTTTGACATTGGAATCACTCTCCCTTGAAACGCTTCAACTAAGTAAACAAGGTTATATTATCAAAGAGGGGGAAGAAAAGAAAGGTAAAATGTGGTAGCAATGCTATTTTGAAGCGGTTACGGTGTCTACCATCTTAATGGTATCATCTAAGCTGGTGAGGCTGAAGGATAGCCCCAGCTTTCTCAAATCGGCATAGCCCAGCCCCCGGAACAGCCGACGCCCCGCCACCCAGCACATCTCATCATAAAGGACCGGCCACTCCTTACCCTGGCGCTGAATGCAGAAGAGAATAAAATCACGAACTACCGGATTGACCATCTCCATATGGCTATTTCGGGAAATTGACCCTCTGACATTCCACTATATGCCCCACCGGCTTGGCTGACAAGCCCACTGAGGGCTGTTGGCAGTATTTTTTTAACCCCGATTATGCGTGGAATCCCCCGGTTACTTCCCTTTTCTCAGCCCCCAAGCTGGGGGCAGGGAAATTTTTACCAAGTAATAAATTGTATATGTCGCCGCGTGATGATGCCAACGGTAGCAACGGACGTCCTTTTTAGAATTTCATCTTTTCTACGTCGGTAACATGTCAGCTGTCCACATATCTTGACTTTTGGCACGCTAAATGATATTATCACCTTAAACACTGAGAAGCGGGAGCCTACTTTTGTCACTTATGTTGCCACTCCGACCGGTATGAGGCAGATGGGAAGATGACTACCCAACAAGGAAAGATACTAATTGTTGACGATGAAGAGCTAGCCAGAAAGGTTATCCATCGAAAGCTATCGAACGAAGGTTACTATTGCCTGGAAGCAGCTAACGCTAATCAGGCTCTAGCTAAGTTAAAGAGGAACTCGATAGAGCTGGCGATTCTGGATATTAAGATGCCGGGCAAATCCGGTATCGAATTGCTACCAGAAATAAGGGAACATTATCCTGATACCGCAGTCATAATGGCTACCGCCCTTACTGATACAGATACAGCCTTCCAGTGTATGAGACAAGGAGCCTGTGACTACGTCACCAAGCCTTTGAATCTAGACGAGGTCGTCCTGAGTGTGGACAGAGCGCTAGAAATGAGAAGGCTAAGGCTAATTGAATCTGAGAAACAATACCGAATATTTTTTGAGTCGGCAAATGATATTCTCGTGTTTCTGGACAGGCACGGAAAGATATTGGATGTCAACGAGAAACTAACAGAGGTTGGTGGGTACGAAAGGGAAGACTTTGTGGGGAAGAATATCAGGTCTTTGACCGCGATAATGAGTAAGAGAAGCCTGGCTATAGTCGCCAAGAATTTTATAAAGAGGATGGCTGGTCTCAAGGTTCCACCTTATGAAGTCGAGATGGTCACTAAGAGTGGAGAATGGTTAACTATTGAAATAAATGCCGTGGCCATAAGAAGAGAGGGCAAGGTAATAGGAGATTTAGTCATTTTGAGAGATATGACTGAGCGCAAGCAGGCGCAGGAAGAAATCAAGCAGCTCTACGAACAAGTTAAGACATTCAACATTGAACTGGAGGAGAAGATTAAAGAAAGGACCAGGGAACTCGAGGTGGCTGTCAAGGATGCTGAAGCGGCAAATCAAGCGAAATCCGAGTTTCTGTCCGGCATGTCTCATGAACTACGAACGCCACTCACCGCCATTATTGGCTTTTCCCAGGTACTGGCAGAACAATACTTCGGCAAACTGAATGAGAAACAGGCAGAGTATGTAAGGGATATTCTCGATAGCGGAGAGTACCTTCTTTCCCTCATTAATGATGTTCTGGACCTAGCCAAGGTTGAGGCAGGCAAAGCCGAGCTAGAACTATCCAGGTTCAATATGAAAGAGCTGCTGGAAAGCAGCCTGGTCATGATTAAGGAGAAGGCGTTAAAGCACTCTCTCAGTCTTGAGGCCCGAATCTCGCCGGCACTGGACAACTTGGTTATCACTGCCGACCAGCGGAGGCTCAAGCAGGTAATGTTTAATCTTCTCTCCAATGCTGCCAAGTTCACCCCTGACCACGGGCGGATTACCGTGGAGGCCAGACGGGAGGGAGAAGAGCTCATCGTTAGCGTTGCCGATACTGGTATCGGCATTGACCTCAAGGCCCAGAGAAAGATCTTTGATGAGTTTTATCAAGCTCACGTTGGACCAACGGATAAGACTCCTGGTACCGGATTGGGACTGCCCTTAAGCAAATCCTTTATCAAGATGCATGGAGGCATAATCTGGGTGGAAAGCGAAGGGAAAGGGAAGGGAAGCCGCTTTGTCTTTTCCCTGCCTATTCGGGATGCTAAAAAAGAGTGTTTCAAGAAAAAGAGGCAAAAGATCGGCGAGATACTTATTGCAGAGGGTCGTATTACTCAACAAGAGTTGGGAGAAGCACTGAAAAAGCAGGAAACGAAAACATGAACATAATAGCCAAGGAAAAGTGGAGGCGTCATGGATAAACTAATATTGATCGTCGAGGATGATGCCAAGAACCTCACTCTGTTTCGAGACTTGCTGCAGAGATTTGGATATACGACCATCGAGGCAACGAATGGCAGGGAAGGCATAAAACTAGCCAGGGCCAATAAGCCTAATCTCATCTTGATGGATATTCAATTGCCCGTCATGGATGGCTTTGAAGCCACGAAAATTCTCAAGTCGGATCCTGAGACCAAGAACATCCCTATTCTGGCTCTGACCTCATATGCCATGAAAGGAGATAGAGAAAAAATCCTGCAAGCAGGTTGTGATGCTTATCTTGCCAAGCCTGTTGACGTACAAGAGTTTCTGGCCACAGTGGCACGGTACTTTCCAACACACATAAAACAAAAGAGTGTTTCAGGAAAAAGGGGGTGAAGATCGGTGACAAAGAAAGGCTGCATTCTGGCTGTTGATGATGATGAAAAAGCCCTGCGTATAAT
>Ga0209979_1004499_pt1 | contig 11496 bp, 35 predicted proteins | sample AnhtaG_FD_183114 | JGI IMG/M metagenome (GOLD analysis project Ga0209979, IMG submission 183114) | Deep subsurface microbial communities from Anholt, Denmark to uncover new lineages of life (NeLLi) - Anholt_01485 metaG (SPAdes) (version 2) | ecosystem: Environmental > Aquatic > Marine > Oceanic...
TGTTCTTGGCTCCCATCAAATCACCCCCTCTTTGATTCCTTATCACATGCTACCATACACTCAGCCAGTTCTTCCTCTTCAAAACCACAGCAAATACAATAAACCTTCTCACAATTACCATACTTACCCATTACCATTGAAAGTTTGTTACTACAATTGGGACACTTCATCAAATCACACCCCTATCAAGTTCTTTATATTCATAGGTATATTTTCCAGTAATCTTTGTAATGACTATTTTTCCTCTCCAAAAATCATTAATAACCTGTCCTTTCTTCACTTCAACCGCCTCCTTTTTCTTCTTCTCTTGCATCTAAGATTGCCTTAGCATTCTCAATTACATCAATTAATTCTCCATCAGAGAATGTCTGTAAATCTGCCTTTGTTATCACTTCAACCGCCTCCTAGTGCTTGGCTTGTCCCTGAACTCTATGAGTTTACTGATGACATGGAGGAGGTTCTTTCCTTTGAAGAAAATACAGCCTCCTTTTTGGCATAAGTTGACATCATTATCCACATCAATAAACACCTTTATTTCATATCGCTCTCTTTCTTTAATCACCCTCACTTCAACCGCCTCCTTTCCATTTATTATAATTCTTTATAGAAAAATCATCTACAACCTCTAAAAGACCTGTAAGCTGTTTTATAACACGCAGTTTTTCCTTGTATTCTGGGTGCTTTTCCGTAAACCCCTCAAGTTCTTTTTTAAATTCTTTTATTGACTTTTGAAGGATTTTTTTATTCCATGACACCGCCTCTTCCATGCTCCTGAAATAATATTTTTCAAGCTTCTCTTTTTTGACAAGTCCATCATACCAGTCATTAATCTTTTCATCTGCTTCAATCCTGATAGATTTTTTATAAACCTTTATTATTTTCCCTTTAGTGTAATTGAGATAAATTCCACCAAGGAAGTTCCAAGGCTGCATAAAAATAACAGTTTTTCCCAAAAGTTCCTCCTTCTCAATTCCCCATCTTTTTTTATCATTCATTATTTTCCACCTTCCTTTATAATAAAACCGCCAGCAATACCACTACTAATACTGAAATAGGCATTATCAGGTACCATAATGAAATATCATCAGCGAATTTTATCCTGATTCCATAAAAATCAATTTTTTCAACCATTAGTTCTCACCCTCCTTTAAAAAAAGCCATTTACAGAATCAGGCTCCCACCTGAAGCCCAATCCTGCAAACAACTTTTTACAGGCTTATTCAGCCTTTGCTTCACTGCCCTTTTCACTGCCGGGTTTCTTCACTTCATCTTCTTTTACCGGGTTCTCTGCTATTATTGCCATCTTCCTGATTTTTCCCTGCCTCAGGCTGATTTCCTGCTTTGTCAGCAGTATTGTCCTGTTCGCCCATAATGACCAGTCATCCCCCAGGAACTTAATCACATTGCCCACACTCAGCTTATTGGGCATGTATGAATACTGGTTCCCATCCTTGTCCTTTACATGGCACAACAGCCCTTTTTCACCAGCCTTGAACCCGCTTTTTATGTCAATTTCCTTGATGCTTTCTATGTTGACTTCCACACCCTCATTGGATATATCGTCTAAGTTTATGAAGTCTATAACTTCACTTGGCGCATATTTGCTTGCACTAGGCATTTTTATCTACCTCCTTTTTATTTGTCCTCCCATCTCTAGGAGCATGATTTTTCTTAAGCCACTTCTCAAAATGTTTTTTAATTCCATCTTCAACCTCAAATTCAGCACAATATTTTAAAGTGGTTTTCCTACCATCAGGACACCATTTATAATCAGCTTTCTTTTTCAATTCTACAAGAAAACTCCCAATTGCCTCCTGAAACTGCTGTTCCTGTTCCTGAAACTTCTTTTTTAATAACTCAATCCCACAAAGAGTCCCACAAAAATGCTGGTCTTTTTCTGCTGGAACAAATCTCTTATTACAGATAACACAATTCTCTGTATTATTTCTAATAAATTTATTAAGTTCTTTTTTTGTTTTAATCTGTTTTACCATCACTCATTCACCCTTTCTTCTGATTTTGCGGCATCTAACAAATATTTTAATTCAGCAACAGTCATACTTATTACAATTCCATCATTAAGTCTCCTTACAATATTTTCCCAAGCATCTATAACAATAACACCTTTAACCATTACTTTTCACCTCACTTATTAAAAAAGCCCTTTTGCAGTCCTCACAAGAATGCAAGGAACAATGCCTTTTCATTCTTCCCTGGCACACAGGACAGGAACAATAATCCATTCCCAGTGGTTCTATTCTGATTATTCTAGTTTTTTTTGCCATCACTTTCCACTTTCCTCATCCTCTCCATACTGGTCTATGACAGTATTGCATTTTGAACAATATTTTGTAACTGTCCCAAGTTCCCTCATTTCACAAATAAAACCTCCACATCTCTTACAATTTTTTGCCATCATTCACCACCACACAGTTCTTTTTCATTAAGTATTTTTACACACCTTTCTGCATACTTTTGTGAACAAGTCCACCAAATCCTAAATGGTAGATGAGCAAGGTTACCTTTAACAAATTTATTTTCTAAAGTATCAAAAATCCCTAAAATATTTTTAGTGCTATGAGGAATATATATTGAATATCTTATTTCTTTTTCTATTTTTTTTCCTAATGGTCTGATTTTATATCTCATTTTCCACCTTCCCTTTTTTCAAATTCTCTATGATATTTTTTACGTAATTTATTTTTATATTTAAATGGAACAAGTTTTCCAACTTGTTCTCCTTTTTCATTAAAAATAATCATAGGTTTCTTGATAACTTTTTCTTTATAAAAAGGTTGATTCAAAAAATGATTAAAAAATACATTATCTTTTCTAAAAATTGAAGGGGATAAAAATATCAAGTATTCCTTCTGTTTTTTCTTTCGTATATCCTCTAGTTTTTTCAATACTTTTTTATAATCTTTCATCACTTTTCACCTTCTTCATAATAATTCCAAGCTCCCTTAAAATATTATCATAACCAATGTAACATGACCTCAGATTATGAAGAAATTTTTTATCAGGGAACATTAACCTACAATCATCTGGATACCTACATGCCAAACCACCACACCAAATTATAGGAACACCTCCAAAATAAAAATACTCAAGCAGGTCAATATTCATTATTGTCATAACATTATAAATATCACCAATAAGCCCATAATCAACAAAGACACAGAACAACCTATCCCTAATATGTTTCAGAGTATAATCAAACCTGTCAACTAGCCTAAAGTCAAGTTCAGGATAACGTGGCTTAATAAGCTGAATCATAACCTCATCAAAATGATTCCTAGAAAAATCATCACTAATAAACAAGACAATTTTCTTTTCCTTACTACCTTCACTCTTACTCATTCACACCTCACTTCCTTTTTTTCCACCATTTGTATCTGAAACCCCTAAAAGGTTTCGTTGGGATGAATTTCTTGAGATAACGCCAAGAATGGCAAAAAAATTCAACATCATTTTCGTCAATATTATGTATGACAAAAAAACCTAAAACAAAACCCTGCACAGCAAAGTAAATCCTATCCCCTTTTTCTAGTTTAAGAGGAAACCTTGAAAGACTCCAACAAAATTCATCATAATCTTCATTAAAACCCTGTTTTTCTTCTAGGATTTTTGGGTTCGTGTAAATAACAATATCAACCATTATTTTCCACCTTTTTTAATAACTTTTTAGCATAATTACACTGTGAACATTTACTAACACATTGATTCCAAGTTCCTTTTATTCCCCTTTTATCACAGAGCCTTTTAACATTTCTAAAATTATATTTCATCACTCTCCCTCCTTCAGCAGCCCAAAGTCCCTCATAAAATTCCTGATTACCCTTTTTATATTAACCGGGTGCCTTCCACAAAGAACAGCAAGCTCTTCAACCAGTTCATTGTTCCATCTCACTTTTTCTCCTCCTCCTCATCATCTTCCTCTTCAACAGGATTATACTTCATATTTACCCACTTTAAAAGTTTTCTAACACCTTTCACATCAGTCCTTGTTACTTCCTTTGCACCCCTCAACAGGGCATGGGCTTTCAGCATCAGCCTGAACTGGATAGTGTACCGGAACCCATACATGAATGTTGAGGCTATAAGGTCATCTATATAAGGCTTCAGCTTGAGTACATGGTCACCGCTGCATTCAACCTTCATTTTTTTGATAGGGAGCTTTTTAATCTGCTTCCCCAAATCCCTTGAATAAGCAAGATGCTCCATTATTTTATCGGCCTGTTCCTTTGTATATTTAAAGCTGACAGGCAGCAGCCTCGAAAGGAACCCGATTTTATTCCACCCCCTCCTTGCATCAGACATATATTCCTTTGTCATTGCAGTGGCAAGGCCAAAACAAAGGGGCTGCTTGAACTTCCTTACATCAGCAAAAGAACTCCCATAATACATTGTAAGGTCAGCCAAGCCCTCTTCAATCCCCACATTAAGGAATGAAATAACATTATTCCTTGCTGACTTTGAATGGGACAGCACCCTCGTAAAATCAGGGACTATTATATACCTTAAATTCTTTTCAGGGTTCTCAATCCTGCTGAGCAAACTAGTCATCTTCAATTTTGTAATGTCAGAAAATACATGAATACATTTAAGCTTCTTAAAATCAAAACCTGTCAAGATAGAAGTCTTGCCGCATTCAGGGTCAGCAAGCAGCAAAAGAGAAAGGGGCTTCCTTTCATTGCTAACATAAGCACTCGCTATCCCAATGGATACAATCTTTTCAATAACCTTAACAAAGAGCATTTCTATTATTACTCTTTCTTTTTATTTTCCTTTCCAACATCAATGGTAAAAATCATTTTTCCATCATTCATTTCAACGTTTACCCTAGCATTTTTATCTATACCCTGTTTCCTAAGATAATTCCTTGCATAAGCTGGAACCAGAATATAAAATGAAGTACCTATTTCCCTTACAAAAGTGTAAAACATTTCCACAACCTCCCATTTTTAATATCTTTATATCCATAAAGCTGACGGTTCCTGCTTTTATAATCATATAGACAAGACTCCCCAGTTTAAGAAATATAAAGGTTTATTACTTATAAATATTTTTATTCTAAAACCCATGTTTTATAGCATTAAAACCCCTATTCTTCAATGTTTTTTTCCGGCTTATTTTAACAAAAATCCAAGACCCCAAAAAACACCAAAAAGCTTATAAACAGGAACCCATTTTCCACAAAAACCATCAAAAACCACTAAAAAACACCAAAAAACACGTAAAAACGCCATTTTTCGTGTAAAAACAATGAAAAAACCAAAAAGCTTATAAAGAAATCAAGGTTTTTCATCAAAAAACAGTGCTTTTTAACGATTTTCATCAAAAATCAAACAAGAAAAAAGGGCAAAAACAGCCAGTTTTACCCTCTTTTTCTTCTCCCTATCGCCCTCTGCCGCCTGTCCCTGCCAATTTCTTCCAGCACTGCACAGATAATATTCACATCACACATATTTGCATTACCAGAATCCACAGCATAAAGCTCTGCTACTATCTCCTTAACCAGGCCTGCATACTCCTTGATTGATTGTTTTATTTCCTCATCCACTTTTATCACCTCCTTTTAAAAATACTTTTTGCACTTGGGGCATGATACAGGGTCTCCCCCTTTCTTCCTGGGAACCCACTCATACCCACAGTTTTTGCACTTAAATTTTTTCTTTCTCCCAAGCATCTTCCATCACCTCACTAGTTCTGCTGATTCTCCCAGCACCCACATCAAAGCCTTTATTTTTGTCCTGTCTGACGAACAGCCAACCATAGGATTAGCCTGAGTCCTTGTAATAATCCTATCTTTCAATTCTTCAACTGCCTCCCTTATCTCTCCTTCAGTCCTCATCATTTTTCACCTTCCTCTTTTTTCTCAATTCCAAAATCTGCTCAAGTATATCTCCTACATTAATGGCATAAGTTCCTTTCCCAAATTCAAAAAAAAATGCCCTGCCATCAATATCTAAAGAAATATCAAATTCCTCTTCCTTTTTACCAAATGTTCCACTTGCTAAGTTCATCCTTAACCTCAAAACACCTGATTCAAGCTCCACAGGAACTGTAATATTTCCTACTTTTTTTATTGTACTAATCCCTTTCTTAACTTTTTCAGCCATCATTCCTCATCCTCCTCATCATCATTATGATTTTTCAATTCCTCACCTGCTTCATCAAGACAATCTATCATGCCTATATCTTCCATTATCCCTAAAACCTTTTGCCTGCTTTCCTCAACTCTATCATTAAAATTACCAATCGCCTTTTTTCTAACATACCCATTCACTGCCTTCTCACATAACCCCCTCGCAAGGTCAGGCCTTACAACAAGCGCATTGGCTTCCACCTTCCTCCTTCCATATTTTTCAATCCAAACCGGGATATTGTAATCATTATAATTCGGGTGTCTAGAGTCTCCTAAATCTTTCCCTGAACCTGTCATCAAATTATCAATCCATGTTAACCCTGCTTTTTCTATAAAATCATAGTTAAGGCCAAACCTGTTAATTACCAGATTAACAGGCAGCCATCCAGTTATCTTTTTCAAATCAGTCAGATTTTTCCTTATCATATCGCTTATCAAAACCCCAGCAGGGTCAAAGTCCCCACAGTAAAGTAACACTGGTATAATACCTTTTTCCTCAGCCCTCTTGAACCTCCAAATCATCCTGACCCTCTGCCCAATGTCCGACCATCCCTTAGTATTTGCAACAGGTATATGATACTTTTCACAAACTGGCATGAACAATGTCACCAGGTCTATTTTTTCCACCATCATCTGAATATAGTACTTCTGACCCTCCCAAAAATCAACACCATCATAATTCCTGTTTATCTTTTTCACATAATCAATCCAACTCTGGATATACTCCCTGGGTCTTTCATCCAGGCTATCAATACAGCTAAATGACCTTGACTTATCCAGCATCACAAAGTCCCAGGCAACTAACCCTTTTTTCCTGCACTCATTAATCAGCTTTTGAACCCAATTAAACTGGTTCTTATTAATCAAGCCCATGCCTTCCAACTGATAACACCAACCCCTGCTTGAAATCTTAAACCCTATGTCCTCTGCTAATCCCCTTATCTTTAATGCAAAATTCTCTAACTGCTTGATTCTCTCCTTCCCCCTGCCAATTGGCAAAATAATTTCACTCATTTTTATTCACCTTCCTTTATCACATCTTCAAAAGCCTTATCAAAAAGCCATTCTTGATATAACTGCATACAAAATTCATCTGGGTTCCTCCAGTGGAACCATTTTTCTCCAGTCAGTTTTTCAAAATGCTTGTTCAATTCCTCAAAAAGTTCTGGTTCATTATGCTTAAAACTAGCAGGAAAATTCCTGTATTTTTTATACCATTTAATAGCACTCTTGATATTCTTAAACTTAAACAATCTTTCTGTCCATTTATCTGTCATCCCAGGGTTATACCTCCATTCCCAATCAGGAAATGCAACAAACCCTATTTTCCCCTTTAACGGTTCAAATTTCTCTTTTTCCTCCTTATTAATGACAGTAAAATCATAATGAACAGGGCACTGGTGCTTTCCACCATGACCCTCCACCCCACCGCATTGTTTCCCACAAACAAGGCACTTCCAAGAACACCCTTTTATTTTCCTCTTCATCTTCCTCATCATCATCTTAATGCTTATAAAGTTATCTTGCCCTTATCAAAAGCCTTATGACAGCCGGTACACAGGAGCACATACTTTTTTTTATTCCTTATAATATCATAATATCTCTCCTTCCTGCCCCTTCCTTCCCCACTTAATTCAGTAGGCTTCTTATGCGCAAACTCAAGGTTAGTGCAGCTTTCACATTCAGGATTAGAACACCTGCCCCCAAACTCCTCCTTCAACTCATCCAGTTTTTTCCTGACCCATTTATTATGCCGGTTCCCCATCACCAGAACAAAGAAAAAGAAAAAATAAAAAGTTTTACTTTCTACAAGAAGGGCACTTTTTTTTATTATGCTTCATGCAATAATAATGCTTCAAACAGTTTACAGCTTCCTCTTCATTGTCTGCATAAATACTATAACCCCTGCTTGCTCCACCAAAAAAAGCTATTTTTATTTTACCATACCTTTGACTAAATTTAATGCTCATGTTTTCACTTCCTCAATATCTCTATCAATTAACTCCTTACTATCAATTAACTTATCAAACTCATAATCATACCACTGCTCAAAACAATCTCTTGAACAAAACCTAAAATTAAGTTTATACTCTTTAGAAATAAACTCCATCCCTTCACCCTCTATTAATTCCCTCTCACATTTTTTGCATTTCAATGTTTTTATCTCTTTAATATCCCCAACATCTTCCAAGACCCCAGCACTTTCCAGAGCCTCCAGAATATCAAGCACTTCCCTATGATGAACACTCCAAAAAGTAACAGTAATTTCAAACTTTGTCAAGTCCATTTCCACCCACCTCCTTTTTTTTCTTCACTATGTCAAACCTCTTTTTACATCTGGGGCATGACACAGGCTCTTCAACTCTAGGCACCCATTCATAATTACAGTGTTCACATTTTTGTTTTTCCATCATCATCATCATCCTCCTCCTCTTTTTTTTCCCCATGCTTAATAATCTCAACTGTTGAGTTATCAACAAAGAAACAGCCACAATCTTTACATTCATAACTAACTTGGTACTCCCAAACATCACCCTGTTCCTTAGTTGCTTTTATATTATTGCCTTCACAATCTGGACAAGTTGTTATCATTATCATCACCCCCTATTTTTACTTCTTTTCCACAATTAAAGCATTCCCAAATAATTACTGGTGTTTCTTCCATCAATCCCATCAGCTTATCACACTCTGGACAAATTAAACCCCTATCATTAAATTTATGTTTCATACTCTGCTTAAAGTGTTTCCCCATCCCTTTTCTTATTGCCCTCACTATTGCAGCATTCCAGCTATACAGCTTTTTATCAAGCTCCAAATTTTTCACCGCTTGGTATTCTGTTAACCCATCAAGGGACATCAAAAAATTTTCCACCGCTATTTTTTTTATTCCCTTCCCACTCGCCAGTTTTTCAATTTCCTCAACTTTCATTTTTTTCCTCATCTTTTTTGCATTCGCATATTTCCAAAGGTCTATCACACTTAGGACAATAGTATCTCAAACTTTGTGCCTTATCATACAATTTTATTCCTGTTTTCTCTTGAAACTTACACATACTTCTCAAACTCCTACTGCTTCTTGGTCTCTGTGCCAAATTAATAGCCATCATCATACAACTAACATCAGTTATTTCATTTGGATTAGTGTCAAATTGTTTTAACCAGTTTACTAACTCTATTTTAAATTGTTTTGCATTCATGCTTTCACCCCCCTTAATTCTTCATCCTTATTTTTAACTTCAAACTCAATGCCATTGAGCCAGAAAGAATCATCAACAGCAAAATCCCACTCATCCAATGCCCTAAGAAATTCTTTAACTTTCATGCTTCCTCCTTATTGAATAACTTGTTTCCGTTGTTTTAACATCATACCCGGAAGCTATCATAAAATCCTTAACAGCTTCCTTTAAGTTCCTAAAGAATATAGCAGAATTACCCTGCAAGTTACCCTCATTCAATTCATCAAGGGCATTCAAGACCTTTTTAACCCTTGCTATATTCCTTCTCTCAGTGGAGCTTAAACCACAATTCCAAGCTTTAAAGCCAATTAACTTAAGCCTTCTAGCTTTCCATATTATAGTCCTGCAAAGCTGCCAGTAACTCCCAACATAATCATTCATAAAATCACCCCCTCTAGTTTTACATTATTTTCTACAACAAATTTTTTTGCTTCCTCTAAAGTTTCAAAATCCTGTATGTATTCGTCTGCTTGATTAAAAACCCTATACCAAGTTTTAAACTTCCTAGCTTTCAACCCAACATGGCACAAATTAACAAACCTCATGCTCTCACTCCCTTAATTATTTCCTTAGCCAAATAAATTGCATACTCGCTTATCTGTCTCTGCCAGCAACTATTATAAGGACTCCACCTAAACCCATTCTGTTTTAATTTTGTCCTCACTTCCTCACTTGGCTTGCTTGGGAAGAATAACCTAACCCTGTTTTCTTCCTTATCAACTTTTAGAACTACCCCATTTATTTCTTCCTCTATCTCTTCAATCTTTGCTAAGTTTTTTAACCTCTCTATCCTATCTTTCACGCTTTTAATATTCCCCGACAAATTAGGCAATACATAAACCGGGTATTGTTCTTTATTTTCCTTCCTTGCCTTTTTATTATGTTCCTTGATTTTCTCCCTTTGTTCTTCAAGTCCTATTAGTTTTTCTTTTAAAAGGTCTATGGCTTCCGGGTTATCGCTACTTATTGCTGTTGGGTTCCTAATATTCTCAGCTTTCTTCTCATAATGCTCCGCTTTCTTTTGCAGTTCCACACTTTTATCCATTGAGTTTTGAATCCTTTTAATATCTCTTCTATGTCTCTTCTCGGAGTGATGACCTACCAAAATAGGCTGTCCAAATGGTATGCAGTCACTCAAACTTTTTGAATGCTTATATCGTTCCTGACTTTCCCTTTTTCTTCTTTGTGCGAGTTCCTCATATCTTTCTAGTTTTGCCTGTTGCCTTTCTTCATAATTCATTTCAAACACCTCCTTTAATCATCTTCATAATACAAAGCGTATTCATGGTTTAAAGCTAGATAATAATGTCCATTTCCACAGCCTTTGTATTCCTCACTGTACCAAGCCCTCTTAGAATCTCCCTTGTATTCAAAACTAATGTCGTAGTTTCTACGACCTGTTATATGAATATCAGTTTTATTCTCAAGAGCTTCTTTAATTTGTGCCAATTTGTATTTATTGGCTTCACCTTCACAAAAATTCATCTTTTTAATGCTTATTTTATTTGACCAATGCCATAAAAAATCAGTGTCAATGTATTCTTTTCCTTCATCATTTGTTTTTATCAATTCTGGCATAATCTCTTTAATCCTCTTAACCTGTTCTGCCTTATTTTCTTCGTAGCCCTTGCAAAAAGTTGTATTATTCAATTCATAGATTTTCTGCCATGTATTCCAGCCTAGTTTTTCAACTCTCTTAAAATCCTTTAAAATATTCTCCCATAAACCGCTTTTTTCAAGTAGTTTAATTGCTCTTTTAACATCCTTTAACCATTTAACATCTGAAGGAGTCTTATTAATTGCTTTAATGGCTGTTACTCCTCCGTAGCAGCTAAAATACTGTTCTATTTTCTCATCAGTAAAATAAATGCCCCTCCTTCCAGAAGTCATTAAGATTAACTCATCATTCCTTGTCATTCCTAACCGCTTGATTTTAGGTTTATGGTCTTTGAAATAAAACCTTATCCTCCTTTCTCCAGATTTATAAAACTCCTGTGCCTGTTCTGTTATTGTTTTCATATCAACTACCTCCAATTTTTATTATTATCATCATCAGAGTAAACCTTTAAAACCTTTCTAAAAAGCTCATCTTCTTCATCATCTTCATCATCA
>Ga0209979_1004500_pt1 | contig 11496 bp, 9 predicted proteins | sample AnhtaG_FD_183114 | JGI IMG/M metagenome (GOLD analysis project Ga0209979, IMG submission 183114) | Deep subsurface microbial communities from Anholt, Denmark to uncover new lineages of life (NeLLi) - Anholt_01485 metaG (SPAdes) (version 2) | ecosystem: Environmental > Aquatic > Marine > Oceanic >...
AAGTGACTCACCTACTCACCTCCCGGACTCCAAGAAGATTACGCCCTATTCTACAAGCACACCCATTTCTCTGCAAGACAGGGTTTGTGCAACACGCTCTACACCTCTGAACATTGGGCCGCAGTGGGATCGACATGACCTGGGGTTTTTCCAGCAACTTGATTGGCAACAGGGGGAGAGCGGTGTGCGCCGCGATCCTGATCGTTGTCGCTTATCTCCTCCTCGCCTACGGAGCCTATTCGCTCTTCACTTCGCAGATTCCCAGCGGAAACGATTTCTACCCTCGTTGGCGAGGTACGAGAGCCCTGATCCGCGAGGGAAGAGATCCCTACTCAGATGAGATGACTCTGGAGATACAACAAGGAATGTACGGACGCCCGGCCAGAGAGGACGAGGATCAGGTAGCGTTCGCATACCCACTCTATGTCGCTCTTCTCGTCCTTCCCTTCTCCTTCTTCCCCTACCCACAGGCACAAGCCCTCTGGATGAGCTTCCTGGTGCTCCTCACCGTAGCCGCAATGATGATCATGTTGCGGACTATCGACTGGAGACCCTCCCCCGTTGGGCTCTTCTCTCTATCCGTCTGGTTCCTACTCTTCTATCCCACCGCTCGCACCATACTTCTCGGCCAGTTCAGTATTGTCGTCCTTGCCTTACTAGCCCTAGTCCTCTGGGCTATGCGGCGAGGCCACCCCATCCTCGCCGGATGCTGCTTGGCCCTGACTACCATCAAACCCCAAATGGTCTTCCTGTTGGTACCCTTCCTCCTTCTCACGGCACTAAGGTGGAAGAACTACAAAGCTGTAGTCGCGTTCTTTGCTCTCATGGGTATCCTACTCCTTATCAGTTCGTTTGTGCTCCCCACATGGCTGCCTTCTTTCATCACAGGACTGGGGCGGTATCAGGTCTACACGAGCATCTACAGGGAAGGCAGATCGCCCCTCGGAGTAGTCATTGGCTATGTCCTACCCTCTCGACTCTCTTCCTGGGCCACACTGCTTGCGTCCCTCGCGCTCATGGGATACCTCCTGCACGTATGGATCCGGTCGCTCATGGGACGCGGTGATGCTTGTCAAGCTCTCTTCCTGACGATCATTGTGACCCTGCTTGTCCCTGCTCAGACCGGGACAACGAACCAGGTCCTGCTGCTTCTTCCGTTCACCTATTGGCTGTATCAGTGGCGCGGAAGTCGCCTGGCTACCCTATCCCTATCCTCGGTCCTGCTTGTCGGCCCCTGGATCTTGTTTCTGTCGACTTTCTGGCAGCGAAATGGCGAACACGCCATCATGGCCGCTCCGCTGCCTCTGCTCACACTGGCGATACTCTGGTGGAACAGAAGCCCAGCCGATCAGTCATCAAGCGTTCTCGCGGACCACATATCTCAGCCTCATGACAGGATAGGCTAGGGCTGGACGGCTGCCGACGAAGGTTGAGCTAGACATGCAAGAACATGATGAGAGGGGACGAATAGACAGCCGATTCGCCAGATGGATAGTTGCGGTGGCGCTGTCCGTGGTGTGGATCTTCGCTGTCTATCTGGCCTACTACACCGTCCACAAGCCGTTCACAGCCCAAATCGTCCTATCTGTCACCGCCCGCATCGCCGACCTAGCAATATGGATGATGCTCCTGCTGCTCGCAGCGGCTGTGGGCCGACGTCTCCTGGGACGCGGGTCAGAGACTCCCCCGCTGGAGACGCTCGTCTTCAGTGTAGCCCTTGGCCTAGGGATCATCTCCCTTGGCACGTTCTTCCTGGGCATGATGGGCATGCTCAGCCGCTGGCTGTTCTGGACGCTCTTCTTGGTGCTTCTCGCCATTCACATCAGAGACATGAGGGCTATTGTGCGCACCGTCAGACAATCAGGGGTGTGGAGACCGACCTCCAGGCTCTCTTTCTTGCTGATCTCTTTTCTGTGCGTGACCTTCCTCCTCGCACTTGTCGCGGCTCTGACTCCCCCAGCCGAATGGGACGCTCTGGTCTACCATCTGACGGGACCCAAGATGTACGTTGGTGAGGGCCGGCTCCTATGGGTGCCAGACAACTTTTATCTCAACTTCCCCGCTCTTACGGAGATGCTCTTCACCTCCGCGATGCTTCTGAGGGGAGACATTCTGGCCCGACTCATCCATCTCGCCTACGGAGTCCTCACTACACTGGCGGTCTACTGCTTCACTCGCAGACACTTCGCCGGCGACACGCCTTTGCTCGCATCGGTCTTGTTCGCGTCGATCCCTACCGCAATGACCATCGCTGCCTGGGCATATGTCGACCTGGCCCTGGCCTTCTACGTGTTTATGGCATTCTTCGCTCTGATGAACTGGTTCGACACCCCTGGAGAAAAGCGATGGCTGATCCTGTCGGGGGTTCTTTGTGGCATGGCCATGTCTGTCAAGTACACCGGTGCTACGGCACTGGTGGTCGTGTGCCTACTGGTGCTCCTGCGCCTGCTCAAGGAGCGAACGCGCCGCCCGCGCTATGCGCTGGCCATCCTGGCATTGATTCTGATCGCGACAGCCGTCGCCAGCCCCTGGTACTTGAAAAGCGCCACGTACACGGGGAATCCCGTCTATCCCTACCTTTTCGGTGGTCGCGACTGGAACCAACTGAGAACTGAATGGCTGACCTCCATCGGCGTAAGGATGTCTCCCCTTGGGTTGCTGTTGCTCCCGTGGGACATCACGGTCTTGGGAACCCAGGGCACCGAAGCCTTCGACGCGACCATCTCCCCATACTTCCTGGCCTTCTTGCCCTTGATCCTTTTCGTACCCAGAAACCGCAAGATGCTGGCGCCGCTCGGCGTCTTCGTGATCACAACCTACGTCCTCTGGATAGCCGCGGGGGCAGTGACCTACTCCGCCTTCGCTCTGCGGACCAGGATTCTCCTACCCTGTTTCGCGCCGCTGAGTATCCTGACCGCCTATACGGTGGAAGGCCTCAAGCACCTGGATCGCAAGGTTTTCTCTTTGCACCGGTTTGTCTTGGCGGCCATTGGCCTAGGCCTGATCGCCAACGTGATCTCCCAGAGCCTCAGCTTCGTGGCCCATGACCCATTGCCCTTCATCGTGGGCATGGAGAGTAGAGAGGGCTTCCTTCGCCGACACCTGGCCGACGGACACTACGACGCGCTCAAGTACATTAGCAGTAACCTACCTTCATCATCCAGAGTTCTGTTCTTCTGGGAACCTCGAAGCTACTACTGCGAAGACCATTGCCTGCCCGACGTCGTGTTCGACCACTTTTCCCAACTCGCTGCGGAGTATGGCGATGTGGATGCGATCGCAGCTGCTTTGCAGGTCGAAGGGACGTCGCACATCCTGGTCAACCAACGGTGGTTGGATCTGCAAAGCAACAAGTCACCTTTCACCGAAGAGCACCACCAGCTCTTCATCCAATTCAGGAATCGATATCTCGAACCGGTCTACGTTGACCCCGGATTGTATGAGTTGTATGAACTGGACTACTGACCGGTGCATCAACACGCAGGCAGGTTCTCACCTGGCGATGGATGGCCTCCTCGAGGCACAATTGTTGGGCGGAGGCCATCCACTGCAACATGTCCAGCAGGCTCTAGCGTCTGACAAAGTGAGTGGAGGTGCAACATGGCGGCGGTGAGCATCGTCATCCCCGCGTACAACGAGGAGAAAGGCATACGGAGCACCCTGACCGAGCTCAAGGCGGTGATGGCGAAGCAGGACATGGATTACGAGATCATCGTGGTAGATGATGGATCCGCCGACGGCACGGCCGACGCGGTTCGGCAACACGAACAGGTACGCCTGGTGCAGCACCACAGCAACAGAGGTTATGGGGCAGCCATCAAGACTGGCATCCGCCAAGCGACGCACGATTGGATAGGCATCATTGATGCTGATGGCACCTACCCCGCTGCCGCCGTGCCCCTTCTCCTGGCGGAAATGGACCAGTACGATATGATCGTCGGAGCCAGAACGGCGACAGATATCCCGCTGGTGAGAAGGCCCGCCAAGTGGTTTCTGGCCAGACTGGCAGAGTACCTGGCCGAAACGAAGATACCAGATCTGAACTCGGGCCTACGCCTCTTCAAGAAAGAGGTAGCCCTGGGGTACTTCAACATCCTGCCCACAAAGTTCTCCTTCACCATTACCATCACCATCGCCTTTCTCAGCGACCACTACGTCGTCAGATTCGTGCCCATTCCCTACCACGAGAGAAAGGGCAAGTCGAAGATAAGTCCCGTGCAAGACACCCTTAACTTCATACAACTCATACTCCGCACCATCATGTACTTCAACCCTCTGAAAGTCCTCCTGCCGATAAGCTTCTTCCTGCTCCTGTTGGCGGTCGGCATTGGGGTCTACACTCTGGTGATGCAGGGTCACGTGATGGACATCACGGTAGTCACGCTCACGATGGCGGCCCTTCAGATCGCTGTGATAGCCATGATCGCTGACATGATACAGAAGAAAAGCAAGGTCTAGAGGGAAGCTTGGCGCCGAAACGGACCCGACACAGCTTTCACGACATAGATCCCGCGACGTGCACGTTCTGTGGTGCCTGCGTCAGCATTTGCCCCATCGGTGTCCTCGCCTTGCGAAACGAGCGCGTCTACCTGCAAGGCGATTGCATAGACTGCGGCCTGTGCTATCGCTTCTGTCCCGGCAGGGAGATGGACTTCGACGCCTTGAGCACATCCCATCTGGGTGCTCCCGCCCAGGACCCCTATCTCGGCTGCTATCGGTTCTTAGCGGTCGGTCAAGCCGTCTCGCAGCAGACAAGGGAGAGCGGGGCTTCCGGTGGAGTGGTCACAGCGCTTCTCTGTCACCTCTTGGAGGAAGGGCGTATCAAAGGCGCTGTGGCGGTCACCATGAGCGAAGCAGAACCCTGGCGCTGCCAAGCCGCTCTGCTGAGCACGCCAGACGAAGTGATGGCAGCGGCCCAGTCAAAGTACAGCTTGGTGGCCCTCGACGCGGCCCTCGCCGCGGCCCGAAAGGAGCAAGGGCCTTTCGCCGTGGTCGGGTTGCCTTGCCATGTCCACGGTCTCCGACGCTTGCAGGAGCTGGGCTCCTTTCGCGAGAAGTTCCCCCTGGTGATCGGTTTGTTCTGTGGCTTCAATCTGCGAGCGGCCGCAACAGACCACCTCATCAACAAACTGGGGTTCGCCAAACAAGAGGTGTCTGACCTCGAGTATCGAGGGGGAAACTGGCCCGGCGGTTTCGTCATCCACACGCGCGACGGTCGCCAAGCCTACATCCCTAAACATAGGTACAGTTATGTCAATCTGATGTACGTACCGCACCGCTGCCTGGCCTGCCCCGATCTTACCAATGAACTGGCCGACATCTCCGTGGGAGATACGTGGCTGGAGGAACACGCCGGCGGCTGGTCCACCGTCATCGCTCGCAGCTCGCGTGGAGAGCAGGTGCTGACGGAAGCTACTTCCAACGGCGTCATCAGGATGAATGAGATCACGCGAGAGAACATCTTTCGGTCTCACGGACATCTCATCGCCTACAAGAAGCAAGGGTACTTCGTGCGTCAGCGGTGGCTCCGCGTCCCCTTGACCTACCGCTTGCCAAAGCCGTCAATAGGCAAAGGGCGCTGGTTACAGCAGTCGCTGCTACTGGCGCTGATCCTCATGCTCAGCAACAGTGTAGTGAGAGGTCTGGTGCAGCGATTGCCCTTGACCTGGCTGGCCAGGATATCTTCCTGGGGCGACAGGAAGGCGAAGACACATTCTCGTGCGTGAGAAACCATGGGACTGATCAAGAAGCTCGTCCGTCTACTGGGCCCGCTGATATTCCTATTCATCCTCTCCAGGATGGACCTGAGGCTTCTGGCAGAGACTATTGCCGATGTTAGGCTGGACTTGCTCCTGGCAGCGATGCTCCTCTACCCCGTCCTGATCATGTTGAAAGCCTGGCGCTGGCAAATGCTTCTCCACCGGCAACGGATCGACTACGGTCTGGCGCCAGCGTTCGTCGTCTACAACAGCAGCCTGGCCGTTGGCTACGCTACACCAGGCCGGTTGGGGGAATTCGTTAAGGCACTCTACCTGCGTCAGGACGCAGGAATCCCCCTGGGCCAAGGTCTGTCCAGCATGTTGGTGGACAGGCTACTTGATCTATTCCTTTTGCTCATCACGGCGGGCGTGGGCGTTTCGGTCTTCTCGTTGCCGGGCGGTCTCTCCAGCCTCGCTGTGGCCACCCTGCTCTTGGTGGCCCTGGGACCGCTCCTGATACTTGTTCCCGCTGCGAGGCGAAGGGTCATTGCCCTGCTCACAAGGACTCTATCCGTCCTGAGCCCCGAAAGGTACGAACAGGAGACCAGACTGGGTCTAGGTGATTTCCAGCAAGGGTTAGAGCAGCTACTGGGCGTCCAACTTCTGATCCCCGTGGGCATCACATTGCTAGCCTATGGCCTTTTCTACTTCCAATGCTACTTGACTGCCCTCGCCCTCGGGTTGCCGATTTCCTACGCCTACTCAGCTTTCTGTGTGTCGCTCGCCAGTCTGCTATCTCTGCTGCCGATATCTGTTTCCGGCCTCGGTGTGCGAGACGCCACCTTCATCGCACTCTTGGTACCCCTGGCAATCACAGCAGAGATGGCGATCGGATATTCCCTTCTGATCCTTCTGGTCTTCAACATCTTTGGAGGAGCACTAGGTGCGTTGGCCTGGTTCTCAAAGCCACTGAAATGAAAAGCCGACTTGTCCATCCAGCAACGCTAGTACTCTTCGTCATCGCTCTCGGTTTCGGCCTGCGACTCTTTCACCTCGACGGGCAGAGCTTCTGGTACGATGAAGCGTTCAGTGCAGGCATTGCCAGAGCAACAACGGCGCAGATTCTCAGCAACGAGTTTACCGATATCCATCCCCCTCTCTATCAGCTGATCCTTCATCATTGGCTCGTGTTTGGTGGAAGCGACTTCGCGATACGGTTTCTGTCCACCACGTTGGGAGTTGCGGCAATCGCGACGATATACTCCCTTGGTCGAGCCCTCTTCGATGACACCGTTGGCTTGGTAGCTGCCGCCATCGCCGCTCTCTCTCCCTACCAGGTCTTCTATTCCCAGGAAGCCCGCATGTACACGCTCCTACTCCTGCTGAGCAGTATGATTCTGCTCAGCTACGTACGGACCCTGCAAACCAACTCGCGACGTTGGTGGTTCGCCTACACGGCCTCAGCGGTGCTCGGTCTCTATGCGCACTATCTGACTGCGCTCCTGCTAGCGAGCCTACATCTTCACTTCGCCGTCCATAGAACCACACGACGAAAGCCCTGGCGCAGACTCGCCACCAGTGACGGATTGGTCGTCCTCGCCTTTGCGCCACAACTCCTGATCTTCGTGACCCAAGCACAACGCGTCGCTGGAAACGACTGGATCTCCCAGCCGAATCTGGCCCAACTCCTCTCGGCGCCTTATGCCCTAGTCCTGAGCCAGTTCACCAGCGAGAATCTGGTGCCTTTGGCCTTCGCGGCCACCCTCCTCCTTTTCATCATCACACATCTTCAGGCCGCACGTGAACTGCTCAGGCGACGTAGGGAGAGTACACCGCTTGGCCTGCTCATGTGCGCCCTCTGGGGTCCACTGCTCCTGTCTTACGCCATATCGCAGTGGCGTGCCGTCTACTTGGAGCGAAGTCTGATGGTGGCGGTGCCCGTGCTCTATCTGTTGCTCAGTTGGGGGGCGGTACGGACCAGAGAACGTTACGCCAACCTCGTTCTCCTGCTTGTCGTTGGCCTCTTCGCAATGAACGCTCTGCAGAACTGGTATTTCGACCCCGACTTTGGCAAACCTCCCTTCCGCGCCGCAGCCCAGTTCCTACAGCAGCGAGCCGGACCCGGAGAATCGATTCTGCACACCAGCGATGGTGCTTTCTTGGCATTCCTGCACTATGCAGACGGTCCGGAGAACTACCTGCTCGAAGGCGACCCGACACCCCATCTACCGTTGGAGACCTATCGCCACTTCGGCGGCAAGACCATCCCCAGGGAGGAGGTAGCGGCTCCTCACTTCTGGCTGGTGGTCGCGTTGGACAATAGCATTGACTTCCAAAGGGAGCTGGTGGATTGATTCGACGCACACTACACACTGCGTGAGAGCTACACTCTTGATGGGATCTACCTTCGTCATTACGATGGCAGGCAGAGTGACCAGGAATAAGCGGTCATGCCCTCAGGCGCAGGCGAATCCACGAACCAAATCGCCGGCTTCGTTCCACCATCAGGGTCCTGTTCTGGTAGACCAGGTAGGCAAAGGTAATTGCCGTCAGTAGGATGAAGACGTCGCCTCCCCTGCCCGAGAGGGCGACGTAGAAGAGTAGAAGGTACGATGCAGACACTAAAGATCCCAGCAACTTCCAGCTGCCCCTGGACAGAGCTGGGATGAGCAGCAATACCAGGTCGTACGGTTTCATGTAGACTGGCAGGAGAAGACCAGTCGTCAGTACAAAGGCGAAGCTTCTATTGAGCAGCAATGAAGTCAGGAGGCCCAAGAACAGAACAACCGCCAACCAGTACTGCGAAGTGAGGAACCAGGAGAGACCCCAGACGGTGGGCACGGCTCTTCCAGCTTCTCGTGTTATCCAGCTAGCATTCATCCACCACTGAGCAGGCCAATCGGGCATGAGGCCAAAGGCGATGATCAACATCGATACGAAAGTTGCGGCGAAGGTCGTGAGCCCCTCCCGTCGGAGCCGAAACAGGGTCACCAGCACCAATATGGCTACTGCTTGTGGCTTGATCAGGCTGAGGGCCAAGGCCGCTCCGGCCAGGCCATGGCGCTCCGTTTTCAAAGCATAGTAGACCACTGAAAGCAGAAACAGGACAAACATGGAAGTCTGCTGATCGAAGAAGGCGATCAAGGTGGGCACGAAAGCAGTGCAAGCGAGAGTCGCAAGAAGGAAATCCCTGGATCTGGGCCTTCGTCCAATGAGCAGATACACGGACAGTATGAAGGCTATCTCGGAGATGGTCAACCAGATATTCTTGGCCGTCTCCAGGTCGAAGAGTCCTAGAGGCACGACCAATACGGCGATGAAGAGAGGATAGTTGAAGTTTGCCGTACCTTTGGGAGCGAGGATATCTTGGATCACAGCGTAGTCGTAGGGATTTCGCCCCTGGAGCAGAGCTCTCCCTGCCCCCCAGAAAGAGTTGAAATCGAAATGGGGCTCAAAGTAGGAGTTCAAGACGAAAAGGATGGCCATGCAGAAAGCAAGCAGAAGAACATGTGCCAGCGTCCTCTTCACCAACGCCTCCCTACTCCCACCCGTGGCGCCACTCGCGTACGGACTTCCGAAATCCTAACACGGCTCGCAACGAAGAGCAAAGTTGATTTGTGACGCTGGCAATGCTAGAATGGCCCTACCCAGCGTTCATCTACAGATGGAGCTCAGTCTTGAGCCCCGTTGACACACGCCAACCGCACTGAATCCGAACGAGAAAGCTGTAATGCCCAAGAAGCTAGGGTTCATGGTGGCGATCCTGCTGCTGGCATTTTGCCTACGCCTGTTTCGCCTCGACGAGCGGGAGATATGGTATGATGAAGCTTTCGCCGTCCTCTACGCAGAGAAAGACCTCGGTGCCATTCTCTATGGAACCGTGACCACGGTCGAGGGCGCAGCAGCGGACATACACCCCCTGCTATACTACTTCTTTCTGCACCACTGGATGAGCTTCGGGCAAGGCCCCGTCATCGTCCGTTTTCCTTCGGTGGTCTTTGGCATGCTCAGCGTCTGCCTAGTCTTTCGCCTGGGTCGGGAGTTGTTCGACCCCCGAGTTGGAATCCTGGGAGCCGGCCTGACAGCGATCTCACCGTTCCACATCTGGTATTCTCAAGAGGCGAGGATGTATGGCCTTCTCTGCCTCACCAGTCTGCTCTCCATCTACTTCTTCGCAAAGGTCTGGAAGCAGGGCAAATGGTTTCACTGGGCAGCATTCACCATCTTCACCGCACTGTCCCTATACGTCCACAACTTGGCCTTCCTGATACTCCTCACCCTTGACCTCCTCGTTCTGCTACGGAGAAGATGGGAACTTCTGAGACCCTTGTTCGTCTCTCACGTAGTAATCGGGTTCCTTTTCCTGCCCTGGCTGCTGCTGGTGCCGGGTCAATTCGCAAAGGTGCAGCAGGCGTACTGGATACCCAAGCCCGGCCTCAGTGAGTTGGTACGCACGCTCATGATTTTCACCTTCAATCTCCCGGTGCCAGATTGGCTCCTACCGTTCTGCTTGTTCTTCAGCCTGCTGCTGCTCTGTCTGACACTGTACCGTGCTATTCGGCTACCCGCCGCGCTGAACGAGAGAGCGAACTGGGCGGAGCGCCTGGCGCTGAGTCTCTCATTCACGCCCGTGATAATCATGTTCTTGATCTCACAGGTCAAGCCCGTCTACATCGAGCGCGCTGTGCTCGTCTGCGCGCTCGTCTACTATGTAGCCGTCGCTCAGTCAGTGCTCAAGGGAAGACTGCCCCGCCCGGTCATCCTATCTCTAGCACCCGTCCCCATGCTGATGATGGCTTCGCTCTGGTACCAATACAACTACTCCGGCTTCCCACGTTCGCCTTTCAGGGAAGCCAACGCCTATCTCCGGGAGCACTATCAGCCTGGAGACATGATCATCCACGACAACAAGCTATCATTCTTCCCAAGTCACTATTACGACCGTGCCCTCCAGCAGGAGTACATTGGCGACTTGCCAGGGTCGCCTACCGATACCCTGGCCTTACCCACCCAGGAAGTACTCGGCCTGCTGGCTCAGCCAGACATAGCTCGCGCAGCACAAGAAGCACAAAGAGTGTGGTTCATAATCTTCCAACGCGCTCTCGATGAGGCCGACGAACTGGGAGAACCGAATCCCGGCAAGACCTGGTTGGATAGCCAATATCGCTTGACCGACATTGTGCGATTCAAGGATCTGAACATCTATCTCTATCAATCGTCCTGATGACCATTCAAGAACACTGTAATGGTGATTTCGGACCAACTCTGCTGGTGGAACACGGAACGAGCCACATCTTTGACGATTCCGCCGAAAAGCAGACGGGACCATTCGATCTTTCACAAGCTGGATTCTTGTCAACAGCAAACACGAATTCGGCTGGAGGTATCTATCGAGTCGATCTCAGTGATGGGTTACCTGGCAACCACCCATGACATTCGCTAGCGGGAAAAGGCAGTCATTGAGAGCGTGGGCCAAGAAAGCTGCCTCCGACCCTGCCCTCAGGTATGCTGTCCTGGTCTTCATAGTGATGAGAGTTGTCATCTCCCTCTGGATGTCCCTCATGCTGGCGGTGAGTGGTGCTCCCACGACCCCCGACGACGTCCTGCGACCCTACCAGGGCATCGAACAGATCACTGGCGGCATAGGCGAGCCATTTCTAGGCGTCTGGCAGCGCTTCGATACCCTCTGGTATCTCAAGATTGCCACCGTGGGGTACGCCCCCGATGACGGGAGCACGGTCTATTTCCCCCTCTATCCCCTGCTCATCAACCTTCTGGGCAAAGCTGTGTTCGACGA
>Ga0209979_1004501_pt1 | contig 11494 bp, 8 predicted proteins | sample AnhtaG_FD_183114 | JGI IMG/M metagenome (GOLD analysis project Ga0209979, IMG submission 183114) | Deep subsurface microbial communities from Anholt, Denmark to uncover new lineages of life (NeLLi) - Anholt_01485 metaG (SPAdes) (version 2) | ecosystem: Environmental > Aquatic > Marine > Oceanic >...
AAAACACGCGGCAAATATTCGAAACCTGAAACAGGACGAGTGGGTAATTTTCACAGTCTTTGGGAAGAGCCGGCAATACGGTGGGGTTTATGAAGACTACTATCGAAGCGCCGCCCCAAGATCCGGAACCTCCAGAGACAGACGATCCTCACGAGGCGAAGCGGAAGTGGGCGCTTACGGGGGCGGTATGGGCGGCGGCATTGGTGGGATGGCTGGCGGCGGTTATGGTACCTCCGGCCGCATGGGTGGAATGGGTGGCGGCGTGGGTGGAATGGGAGGCCAGGCTTTCGGTGGCGGTATGATGGGCGGCATGGAATACGGCGAAACAGGTTCTAATTCGCTCACGGCTATGACTGTACGCGCGAAAAAGTCGGATGTGGACGACTTTGCAAAAGGCAAACTGGATTTTGAACAATTTCGGCAAAAAGTACAGCATTTTGTTATGTACTGATTGTCTAAGGAAAGGAGTTTACTATGGTAAACTGAAGAACGGTCCTTGGATTGGTCGTATGCTCCTCGATAGCTGTGTTTTGGTCTGGCTGTTCTTGGTCCAGGTAGAAGGCTTTTGGAAGCTTTCGGAGCTCAAGTGAAACCTCTTTTTAAAAAACAAAGGTTATGAAGGATATGACGATACGCAAGCGGGTAAGCGTGGGGGCGATAGTACTGGTCACGTGGGGACTGGTCACAGGATTGCAAGCTGATGAAATTACCCTATTGACGCCCAACCTGCCGCCGGCAGCAACCAGGGTTCTGTCCTTTCCATCCGGGCAATGCACGGGCAATCTTTACCTTGAGCCCGAATCCGGTCCGATTTGGGACCCTAAGCGCGTGAGGCTGTCCGGCGAATGGGAGTACCTTAGCGCCGCACAGGGCGATGTACGTGTGCCCGAAGATCGAAACATCAAACTGTGGGTTCGACTGGCACTTAGTCCACGGGAGTCGGCAAAACTGCTTGCACAGAATCCTCAGGCTCACCAACAAACGATTGCCGACCGGGCCCGTAAAGACCCGGATGATTTGTCAGGGCTGTCGGGACTTGATCCGAATGACTTGCTTTGGCTCTCAGTCAGCACCGAGATGTACCTAAGGACTGGTGCAAACCCACGGATATTTGAGCCGATCCGCCATTTAACGGGTCTCCGGATACTGACCCTAAGCAGCACTGGAATAACCGATGAAGGTCTTGAGCACCTCAGGTCGCTGCGTTCACTCAGGGCCCTGGAGCTCACGCAGGCATCTATCTCAAATCGGGGCCTGGCTGTCCTAATGGACCTGCCTGCTCTGGAATACCTGGGCCTCAATACGGGAGTGACCGATGCAGGCCTCAGGCAGGTGGCACAACACCCCAATCTACGCTGGCTGAGGATAGCGGATGTAAATATATGGGGCCCGGGCCTGGCCGAACTGGCGAAGCTGCCCCGTCTGGAGCGTCTATGTATCCATGGTTCCAGCCCAATCTCCGATCGGCACATCAAATACCTGGAGGGCCTAACGCAACTCAAGAGTCTGACCCTCTGGGGCAGTGCCTGCAATACCCTCACCGATGCCAGTCTTGCCTCCATAGGCAAACTCAAGAACCTTGAGGAGTTGCACTTTATCCGTACCATGCCGAGATTCACCGTTGCAGGCGCTGCCCACTTGAAGAAGCTGAAGAACCTCAAGAAGATCGCCTTTGCGCAAATAATGTGGAGCGGTTATGCAGGTGAATATTATGGCGATGAAGTCGTGCGGCAATTGGCGCCGAACTTGCCCAACCTGGAGTCCCTTACGGGGATTTCTTATCTCACCGCCGAAGGCATGAAGACACTGGCGAGATTCCGGAATCTCAAATGCCTGCAAGTCGGACTGAAAAACCACATTCTGGGCTACGATGGCCCCACAGGCCTGTCCCATCTGGCCGGCCTCGGTTCCCTGGAAGAACTCCATATTTACAACCAGGACTCATTGTCCGAAGCAGATCTTGCCTGCCTGGAGACATTGGGCCGTCTGAAAGAACTGAATATCGGGAGCAGGCATTTGACCGACCGAGATTTGGCGTCTATCAGCAAGCTGGATCAGTTGGAGTCATTGAGCTTTTCGGTTTTGGGCGGTCCAGGTGCAAGCAAGATAAGCAAGAGTGGACTGAACCAATTGAACAGTTTGTCGAATCTCCACTACCTGAAAGTGAACGCATGGGGAAATGCTGCTAAGACAGACCCGGCCAATGGGGTAACGCTGGACCTGTCGGGACTAAAAAAGATTAAGGAAATGTATCTGAGCGGGCGGCTACAATTGCAGGACAGCGACCTTGCGTTTCTGGAACACCTGCCCTTGCTTGAGAATTTGGCGATTCAACCGATTCAACCGGAGTTCCCCCTGACTGGAGCGTTCTTACGTCACCTCAGGGAACTGCCTGAACTGAACCGCCTGTATGTCAGCGGACTTTCGGGCTGTACGGGCGAGGACCTGGCGCATCTAAACGGCCTGCCGAAACTCAGAAGTTTGACCTTGGCAGGCGACATAACAGATACCGCCCTGGCGTCTCTGACGGGCCCTTTGTCTCTGGAGTCGCTCTATTTTGATACCGATGAACCCATCCGTAAGCAGACGGTGACCAATCTGACAAAAAGTCACCCTGTGATTGAGTATATTCACATAAATAGAAGTCCGAAAGTGCAGACTCGACCTGTCAGTACCCCAAAACGCACCAGAGTTAGTCAACCTCGTGTCAATCAGCAGACGCAACAGAACCGCCGGCGCCGCAGGTAGCGCTGTAGCCGACGGCAGCCAAGGTCGTGTGTACACTATGTGTGTTCAATAACGAGGCATATACAGAAATAATTGTTGTGAGAAAAGGAGCGTATTATGTCAACGCGAAGAATTATTATTGGATTGGTCGTATGTTTCTTGATAGCTGTGTTTGCGGGCCACACGCGGTCCCAGACATCGAACTCTGACCAGACAATAAGGCCACCCGATGCTGAGCGTTTGCGGTATATGACTCCCGAAGAAAAGAAAAAAGCATTTGAAGAGTGGGCCGCCCAACGCAGACGGCTCCACGAAGAGCGTGTGGCTAAACAAAGGATGGAATTTGAACAGAGGGCAAAAGACAGGCACGATGGAAGGAATGAGCGTAGAAACCAATTCTTAAAGCAAATACTTGAGGTAACCGAACAGCAATGGAAGGTCATCGAGCCTAAAATCAACAAGATATATTTCCTCAGGAACCAATCAAGCATCAGCATGGGATTCGGCGGGGCAGGTGGTGGCTACAGTGGGGCCAGCGGCGGCAGCAGCGGCGGTGGATACAGGACAGGCAGTAGTAGCGGCGGCAGCAGCGGTGGATACAGGACAGGCGTCAGTAGCGGAGGCAGCAGCGGTGGATATGTCATGCAAGGTGGTAGCGGCAGCGGCAGTGGGGGCAGTGCACAATTCTGGGGTGGGCCGACCTGGCGGCTTGCCGACCGTCCTGCGACCGAGGGCGAAAAAGCCTGCGAGGAGCTTTCTGAGCTTCTGCAAGATAAGAATTCAGACCCGGAAAAAATCAGGCAGAAAATGGTTGCCTTGCGCCAAGCCAGAGAAAAGGCCAGGAATCAATTAGCCAAAGTCCGGCAGGAACTTCGCGAGATACTGAATTCCCGTCAGGAAGCGAAGTTAGTACTTTTGGAAGTCCTTGATTGACCCTCAAACATAAATCAGCAAATCCTGTACGTACCGTTTCGATGGCGGATACGGCAAGATACATTGCTGGCCGTCCATAGTTCTGGCAAGACACTCAAGGTAATAAGGCAAAGAAAGGCTGGGCCTGTTGGCTCGGCTTTTTTTATGCGCTCTTCCACAGGATTATTTATCACTATAAGGCAAATTTATACAAAAATCATATTTCCCAAAAACGAATTGACGCCAGACGACTCGACAGTTACAATCTCTCGGCTTTTTTGAGCCTAATTATCCTATTTAAGGAGGTAATGGTTATAAATGAATAATGTGAACGAATTACTGAAAGAAAAGCTGACAACTGATAACTACAACAGGCTCATCGCTCTGGACAATCCTAAGATGCACGAGTTTGTCGCCGATGCAATTGAGCTTACCGGCCCGGCCTCGGTCTTTGTATGCACTGATTCTGAGGAAGATAGGGCTTATATTCGCGAATTGGCAATAAAAAATGGTGAGGAAATACCGCTGAACACTCCCGGCCATACCTGCCACTTTGATGGATACTATGACCAGGCCCGCGATAAGGCACGAACAAAATACTTATTGCCGCCCGGCTCCGACCTCGGTGCGAGTCTCAATTCCATCGAAAAGAAAGCCGGCGTCGAAGAAGTTCGCTCTTTTCTGAAAAATTCAATGGTTGGCCGAGAAATGCTGGTCTGCTTTTTCTGCCTTGGCCCAATCGATTCAGATTTCTCTATCCCCTGCATCCAGATAACGGATTCGCCCTATGTTGCCCACAGCGAAACCATTCTCTATCGGCCAGGCTACGAGCAGTTCAAGAAATTCGGCTCCTCGCCCGATTTTTTCAGATTCATCCACTCCGAAGGTGAGCTTGAAAACGCCGTGAGTAAAAATATCGATAAACGCCGGGTCTATATCGACCTCGAAGAAAACCTGGTCTATAGCGTCAATACCCAGTATGGCGGCAACACCATAGGCCTGAAGAAACTGGCACTGCGATTGGCCATCAACAGGGCCTCCAAAGAAGGCTGGCTCGCTGAGCATATGTTTGTCCTCGGTGCACATGGGCCGGGCGGCAGGGTAAGTTATTTTGCCGGCGCATTCCCGTCGGCCTGTGGAAAAACCTCAACCTCAATGCTGCCCGGACAAACAATCATTGGTGACGACATCGCCTATTTTCGCAAAAAGGACGGCCAAATATACTCCGTGAACGTTGAAAAGGGTATCTTCGGCATCATCCGCGATGTTAATCCAAAAAACGACCCCATTATTTACGAAGCCCTGACAGGTCCCTGCGAAGTCATCTTTTCCAACGTCCTGATTGATGGTGCAAAGAAGCCGCACTGGCTCAGTATGGGTAGCGAATTACCGACGGAAGGAACTAACCATTCAGGTAAATGGCACAAAGGCAAAACCGATTCCGACGGCAATGAAATTACACCTTCTCACAAAAACGCCCGCTACTGCTTAAACATCCCTGACCTGAGCAACCGCGACCCGCTGCTCGATGACCCGAATGGCGTGCCGGTCGGTGGTGTTATTTACGGCGGACGTGACAGCGATACCCTGGTTCCGGCTGAGCAGGCCTTTAACTGGGCAGAGGGCATTATCATAAAAGGTGCCTGCCTCGAATCTGAAACCACCTCTGCAACGTTAGGCAAAGAAGGCGTCAGAACATTCAATCTGATGTCGAATCTCGATTTCCTCTCAATACCGCTCGGCCGATACATTCAGAACAATCTGGATTTCGCCGAGGGTATCGAGGACCCGCCTCTGATTTTCTCGGTCAATTACTTCCTCAAGGACAAAGACGGCAAATACCTAAACGGTATGGCCGATAAACTCATCTGGATTCTGTGGGCTGAGCTTCGGGTAAACGGCGACGTTGAGGCAATTGAAACGCCGACCGGCCTGATACCAAAATATGAGGACCTGGAAAAGCTGTTCAAAGAACATCTCGATGCGCAATATACCCAGGCCGACTACGTGGAGCAGTTTACGTTCCGCATACCGGAAAACCTTGCAAAGCTCGACCGCGTCGAAAAAATTTACAAAGAAAAGGTTTCCGATACGCCGCAAATTGTTTTTGATACATTTGCCGAGGTTCGCAAACGTCTGAAAGCAGCCGGCGACAAACACGGCGATTACATCTCGCCATTTGATTTGATGGTTCAGTAGGCAACGCCTCGCTGCCCTCATCGTTTTGCTTCGCAAACGCAGCAGCGGGGGCAAAAGGGCTGAACAGCAGGTTTAGAAGGGAGGAATAATATGAAAATGCGCTTAAATCGAGCCCGCCTTGCGTGGATTAAATTTCTGTTTCTCACATTTTTGGCACTGCTTGCCGCCACGACAACAGCAGAAGGAAAATCTAATTCCCCCCGCTGGGGGATCTTCGAGCTGGCACTAAAGGGGCCTGAAGGCGGTAATCCATTTATTGATGTAAAATTGAGCGCTGAGTTTAAGCAGCGCGGCCGAGTTTTTAAACCGGAAGGATTTTACGACGGCAACGGTGTCTATCGGATTCGGTTTATGCCGGACGCACTGGGCGAATGGACCTTCGTAACAAAGAGTAACCGCAGAGAGCTTAACGCCAAAACGGGTAAATTCACCTGCGTAGAACCATCGCCGGGCAATCACGGCCCTGTTCGCGTGCACAAGACCTGGCATTTTGCCTACGCCGACGGCACACCTTATTATCAAATCGGCACCACCTGCTATGCCTGGGCACATCAGGGAAATGCGATGGAGGAACAAACGCTGGCCACACTCAAAGATGCACCGTTTAATAAGATGCGAATGTGCGTCTTTCCCAAAAGCTATGCCTACAACAAAAATGAGCCCGAGTTCTATCCGTTCGAGGGCCCGCCGAAGGCGGGTACGATCATGGCCAGCGTTGCTGGCCCGCTGAAAGACTGGGACTACAGCCGTTTCAATCCCGAATTCTTCCGGCACTTCGAGAAGCGCGTCGGCGATTTGCGCGCTCTGGGAATCGAGGCCGACCTCATTCTTTTCCATCCGTATGACCGCTGGGGCTTCGCTAATATGGACTCCGAGACCGACGACCGTTATCTGCGTTACATCGTCGCTCGGCTGGCGGCCTATCGCAATGTGTGGTGGTCATTCGCTAATGAATACGATTTGATGAAGTCAAAAACTATGGCAGACTGGGACCGCTTCTTCCAAATCGTTCAAAAGTACGACCCATACCAGCGCCTTCGCGGTATCCATAACTGCCGCGGCTTCTACGATCACAATAAGCCCTGGGTTACCCACGCCAGCATCCAAAGCTCGGACCTTGCCAGAGGCATAGAATGGCGAAATAAATACAAAAAACCAATTGTATTTGATGAATGCAAATACGAAGGGAACATCCCGCAGGGCTGGGGCAAAATTACCGCCCAGGAATTGACCCGCAGATTCTGGCTTGGGACTATCAGCGGCTGTTACGTCGGACACGGCGAAACTTACAAACACCCAAAAGATATTCTCTGGTGGTCAAAAGGTGGCGTGCTGCATGGGCAAAGCCCGGCCAGGATTACTTTCCTGAAAAAGATAATGGAGCCGACGCCGTTTGCCCAGATGGAACCTCGTGAGCTTCCATCCGGCAGCTATCTGCTTTCAAAGGCCGGCGAGCTTTATTTCATATACTTTACCACCCCGACAGCGATAACCTTAGAGCTTCCGGTCCCGAGACCGTACAAGGTTGACGGCATCGACACCTGGAATATGACCATTACTCCGATGGGAAATGCCGCACCCGGTCGATTCAGCTTTACCCCGCCCAAGGCCAACTACCTGCTCCGTTTATCCGTTTACGCCCCCGGCGAGAAAATGCGACCCGAAGTAAAGGCATCTGCCAATCCAACAGAAGGCACAGCTCCCCTTAAAGTGAAATTCTCAACGCCGACCAAACTTCGGCCTCGGTGGGAATTCGGAGATGGAGCATCTTCATCCGAGAGAAATCCAGCCCACGTTTACGAGAAGCCGGGTCTCTATACTGCAATGCTGACCGTTACTGACGACAACGGACTCTCTGCCAGTACCGCTCTGGCTATCGCTGCGGACCGGGCGACCGGCTCGCCCATCGTACGAGTCGGATTTAAAGATGGCGATAGTCCACACACAAAACTTCACGGCAAAATCATCCGGGCAAAAGACGGGGCCTATAACTTCGGGGACGGTGAGCCGTGGAAGTGGATTTCTGTCGGTGACAAACCTATCAAGGCACTGGAAGGATTGCGGTCTTTTACAATTTTGGGCTGGGCAAACCCCTCCAGCTTAAAGACGGGAAGCGGCGGAAATCGTATCGCGTTCAATCTGAACTATAACCGCTCAGGATTTGACCTGGTCTGTCTGCGGGATGAACGGCTGCGGCTTGCTGTAAACGAATGGCCTGACCGCGTCAGCAACGACAGCTCACCAAAGAAACTTCGCATCGGTCGGTGGACTTTCTTCGCCGTAACCTACGACGGAACCCGGGCAAAGGATAATGTCCGCTGGTACTTCGGCGATGCCGATACGCCCGCCCAGCTTGACAGAACGACCAGTTATAGCCGCGGCGCCACGGGCAAAGGAAGCGGCACGCTTACCATCGGCAACTATAACGAAAGCATACAGCAGCACGGCAAGGACCGCCAATTCCGAGGCCGATTGGGCGGTATAAAGATTTTCGGCAGCCGAATCGCACCTCGCGGTGCTCTGTCATTAGGCGATATTCACAAACACCAACGCCAGGAAACTCCCAGGTTCTGAATTTTGAATCTCAAATTTTCCGGAAAGGAAACTTTAGATGAAAAAGAAAACCATTCACACCGGCATTATCGGCGCCGGTTTCGCCGCAACGTTTCATTTCGAGTGCCTGAAAAAAGTCCACGACACCAACGTTGAGGTCGAAGGCGTTTTCGCAACTGACGCCGAACAGGCAAAATCGTATGCGGACAAGCGAGGCATTTGTGCTTATGACAGCTTAGAAGAGCTCATTGATAAAGTGGATGTCATCCACGTCTGTACTCCGCCGGTGGCTCACGAACCCATTGCGGTTGCAGCCCTTGAGCGGGACAAGTTCGCAATCGTGGAAAAACCGCTCACCGGCTACTTCGGTGACGGCTCGGAGGATTTCAACGGCGACAGCTTCCCTAAGCAAAATGCACTTGACCACTCCATCGCGAGCATCGAGCGGATGCTCAAGGCAGAAAAGAAAAGCAAAGGGCGGATACTGTACGCCGAGAACTGGATTTATGCACCCTCGATCCAAAAGGAGCGGGAGATTATCGAGAAAACCGGCGCCCAGATACTCTGGCTCCACGGCGAAGAGGCACACTCCGGCTCCCACGCAACTACTTACGCTTTCTGGAAGTTTTCAGGCGGCGGTGTTATGATAGGCAAGGGATGTCACCCGCTGACAGCAGCGCTTTATCTAAAACGGGTGGAAGGAAATGCTCGCAACGGCAGACCAATTCGTCCGAAAGGGGTATCCGCCCGCACAGCCGCTCTGACCCGACTGGAAAACTTCGAGGACAAAGGGCATATCCGCTGCGACTACCACGATATCGATGACTTTTCTTTGATGCACATCGTCTTTGAAGACGGCACTATCGCCGACATCTTCGCCTCTGATATTGTTTTAGGCGGCATCCACAACTGGCTCGAAGTCGCAGCGAACAATCACCGGACTATCTGCAACATCAACCCGAACACAGTGATGAAAACTTACAACCCGGTTGATGCGTATTTCGCCGATATTTACGTCGTGGAAAAGACCGGCACAAAACAAGGCTGGTCGAACCCATCGCCGGATGAGGACTGGTTCACAGGTTACCCGCAGGAAACCGAGGCCTTCTATAGGACCATCGCATACGGTGACCCGCTGGAAAGTAACAGCAACCTGGCCGCCGACTGCATCTCGACTATTTACAGCGCATACGTCTCGGCTGAAAAAAAAGGGACCGAAGTCCCCATTAAAACGTTTTAAATTTGATACTGAATACCCGATGCTCATCGAGCATCAAGTATCGAGCATCGAGGATCGAGTATCGAGTATCGAGCATAAGGAGTAGCTATGGAGTTTCTTGGGTTACACTTTGCAATTTGGATTGTGCTCGTATTATACTTTGCAGGAATGCTCCTGATGGGTTGGTGGAGCAAGCGGGGCATTCACAACCAGGAAGGTTATCTGTTAGGCAATCGCCGATTCGGCTGGCCTATGATGGTGATGCACGCCTTCGGGGCCGGCACCCATCCCGGCAACGTGGCAGGGGTAATGAGCCAGGGTGTTGTAAGCGGGGCTTCCGGCATCTGGGTCTCGTGGATGTGGTTGTTCGGGACGCCCTTCTACTGGATTATCGCGCCGATAATTCGGCGGATGCGGTGCCTGACGATGGCCGACTTCTTCCGGGAGCGTTTCGGCAGCTCGGCCAGTGTGCTGTACATTATCGTCGCGGCGGTGGGAATGATTGTTTTTCTGGCCGGCGTGATGCTCGCTACAACCCGCACTGTACAGGGTGTCATGGGCAAGGCGCTGATGGCCGAAAGCGATCTTTGGTTCTTCGGCATCCTGCTTGTCACCACGGCGGTGTTCATAATCTACAGCTACTGGGGCGGGATAATCGCGGCAATCCGTACCGATATGATTCAGGGCTTAATGATCATTGCCCTATCGTTCATTGCCATTCCTGCGGCACTTCGTCTCGTGGACGGCCTGGCCGGGATGCGTGCGACATTAGGAGCACAAGGCGGCAATTACCTGAGCTTGTTTGACCCCAAAGAATTTAGTTTGCTGACGGTGCTTTTACTGTGTATCAACGCACCGCTGACGGCGCTGGCATTTCCGCATTTGATGAGCGTATGTGCGGCGGGGCGGACCGAATGGGAGGGACGGGTCGGCTTTACCTACGGCAACATTCTCAAGCGTGTCTGCACGATAGGCTGGTGCGTGCTTGGCTTGTGCTGGCTGGCATATCTGCTCAACGAAGGTTTGGCAATCCATAAAGACGCTGCCTTTGGTGATTCGATTCGCGGGTTACTCAGGCCCGAGCTTCAGGGTGTGATGCTTGCATGCGTGATGGCGGCGGCTATGTCCTCCGGAGACGCCGTCCAGGTTACGGTTGCGGGGCTATTTTCCCAAAATATCTATCGCGTTTACTTTAATCCCAAGGCCGACGAAAAGCAGTTGGTGCGCGCAACCCGTATCGTAGGTGTTGTCATCGCCTTTTTGGCACTTGGGGCAGCGATTTTGATGCGCAGCAATCTCGTCAAAGCAATCCTCGATTATTTCAATATCCTGAGTCTTGTGGGTATTTCCACAGCGATGGGCATCCTCTGGCGGCGAATGAACACAACGGGGATGTTTTCCAGCACGATTCTGGCTTCGGGCACGTTCCTAGTCAGCCGTTATGTTCTCGACTGCAGCCGGGACGTCACGATTGGTGTGCCCATAGTAGTTGGCGTACTTGCCGGTGTAATAGGCAGCCTTGTAACAAAACCGCCGAGGCGCGAGACGATAGAGAAGTTCTTCACGAAGATCTATGTCCCCATCGGGCAGGACGAGAAACTTGAACTGCCTTTGGATGAGGCAGTGCCTGCATCGAACCGATGGCTCACCGCCGGCGGGCTGTTCCTCGTCAAGCCGTCACGCCAGTCCTGGGTGGGCTTTGTGGTTACATTGGGAATCTGCCTGGCCTGTATCCTGGTGATGTTAGCGATACTTAAATAACTCAAACTGACCGTTTTGATTACAAAAATAACCATAAGTACCATATTAACAATAACATAAGGCAGCTTGTCATTCTGAACGAAGTGAAGAATCTCTCTCTGCACAGGTGTACATTATTCTCAT
>Ga0209979_1004502_pt1 | contig 11493 bp, 8 predicted proteins | sample AnhtaG_FD_183114 | JGI IMG/M metagenome (GOLD analysis project Ga0209979, IMG submission 183114) | Deep subsurface microbial communities from Anholt, Denmark to uncover new lineages of life (NeLLi) - Anholt_01485 metaG (SPAdes) (version 2) | ecosystem: Environmental > Aquatic > Marine > Oceanic >...
TTGAGCCGCGAAGGTTTCACTGTGAAGGTCTATGATACCATTGAAGACTTTTATCTCTCTGAAGCTCTGGAGTACATTACTGCCTGGAGACAAGCTACCGAGGATAAGCCTGCTGGAGTGTGTGGTCCTTTAGGGCCTACAGAGCAGCTACCACTTGTAGCCAGACTGGTCAATGGACTTGAAATCAACCTTAAACACTGCCACTTCTGGGGTATGGATGAGTGGGTGGTTGATGGCAAGGAGGTGGGGCTCGATTTTCCTCTCAGCTTTGCCCGAGCGGACATGGAGCTCTGCTTTAACCGTATTCGTGATGACCTGCGCATGCCACCGGAGAACATTCATTTCCCAAAGGTCAATACAGAGGAGTATATAGAAAGCTGGAGCAAGGTTCGCTGTGTGATTATGCAAGGCGGTCAGGGTGAAGTAAAGCACTGGGCCTTCAATGACCCGCCCAAGCGTGAGGAGCAGTATGTGGATAATCCGCCTACTACTGATGAATATCGTAAGTTGGGAACGCGTGTAGTCGACCTTCATCCACTGACATTAATACAGAATGCGCGTACATCAGGAGGTGGCGTGGTACAGAATATCCCGAGCCAAGCAGTTACGGTTGGCCCACTGGAGACGTGGAAGGCGGAGAAGGTTTCGATTTGGCACCCGGGGCATTACGACAACCCTTTTGGCATGCGTCTCACTACCCTTATGATAGCAAAAAAGATTACCGACACCTCTGTGCCGATGTCCCTACTGGCTGATCATCCGAATGTGCAATTCAACTTCTTGCGCAGTGGAATTGGGACATGTGTGTTATGTCCTTGATATACTCTTGGTGACAAGACTGATGATGGTTAGAATGCCTCATTGCGAGTTGAAGGCGCTTAGCCCCGGCGACGATAGGAGGATGACCAAAACAGAAAATAACGCCAAACGGTTTTTATCGACTTTTCTTTAGAAGGAGGAAAGTGGTTAACATGATTGAAGAAACCAGGGAACAGCAGGACAAGAGGATGGCCTGGTGGCGTAAGGCGAAGTCAGTGGTTTTAAAAATAACTGGAATTATCAACCTTGTGGATGTAGGTGTAGAATGGGCAATTGGGATTTATGCATCCTCATCTTCAGCTCCGCTCAACTTTAGTGGTGAAAATATAAATAATCCAGTGCTGACCGCCAATAATGTATCTGATGTTCCGGCAAACTTGCTTGCTGACCCCTTTCTTGTTCATGATAAGGGTGCTTGGTTTATGTTCTTCGAGGTTCTAAACAACACCACTAAACCAGGTCCCAAACTACGGTATCCTCATAAAGGTGCTATAGGGCTGGCAGTAAGTAATGATGGATTAGATTGGTCTTATCGTCAAATTGTTCTCGATGAGCCTTTTCATCTGTCATACCCTTATGTATTTCAGTGGAAGGGCGAGTACTATATGATCCCAGAAACTTACCAAACATGTTCTGTCAGATTATATAAAGCGGATAGCTTTCCCTACACTTGGTTCTTTGTTGAAACTCTAATTAGCGGGAAGCCTTTTGTCGATTCCTCAATATTGCGTTACGGAAATATATGGTACATTTTTACTGCAACAGTTAGAAATGATACCTTGAGCCTTTACTATGCGAAAGAACTGACAGGTCCCTGGACTGAGCATCCTGAAAGTCCAATCATAGAAGGAAATGCACATATAGCAAGGCCAGGAGGCAAGATTACTATTTTCGATGGCAGAATCATACGATTCGCACAGGATGATGACCCTACCTACGGGAAGCAAGTTTGGGCATTTGAAATAACTAAACTTACCCCAGAGGTATACGAAGAACACATAGCTGATAAAAGTCCTATCCTAAAAGGAACTGGCAGCGGTTGGAATGCAGACTGTATGCATCACATTTGTCCTTGCCAAGTTAACAATAAATGGATAGCTAGTGTAGATGGTGGTCGTCAAATGCCTCGGCGATGGAAATATTGAAAGACCTAATTTACAGGGTGAGAAAAGGTGAGCGTGGCATTAACGGAAGGTTTATTATTGGAGCGATAAAAGCCTTTCCCGGATATAAACTTGATGACCTTTTCTATGTCTCGGAGGACTAGCTAGTGAGAAATTCTAATATGCGGCAGGGTGCTCGGGAAATCATGGCCGGGGTTTTTAAGATTCTCCCCGTTCATCTCCCGTCCCGTGTGGTGCCATGACCATAATCTGGGTCAGCACCCTGCCTCAAGAGAGGCAGGATAATAAGTAAGTGAAATTAACTTATCGGACTAATAAATTAACAAGGAAGGACAACTATATGGCAAAATACAAAGTGATGAAGGTGGGCAGGAGGGTTGACCGTGTCCCTATGGTGGAGGAGGCCGAGGAGCTGGCAAGGTGAATGCTATGAAGGTTATTTTCTAGGGAGGAACATAGGATGTACTATGCTATACAAAGCTGCATGACAGAGTGGTCATTTACATCGGGTAAGGCTTACTCCGATCCATTCAACGAGGTCACGTTGGATGTGATATTCACTGACCCCAGCGGGGATGAGCATCTGACGCCCGCATTCTGGGCAGGCGAACAGACGTGGCGTGTGCGCCACGCTTCGCCGAAGATAGGGACGCATCACTGGCGCTCAATCTGCTCCGATATTTCCAACACCGGTTTGCATGGACAGGAGGGTGTGCTGGAAGTAACGCCTTATGAGGGAGACAATCCGCTACTGCGCCATGGACCTCTGCGGGTGAGCGCCAACCGCCGCTATCTGGAACATCTTGACGGTACACCGTTTTTCTGGTTAGGTGATACGTGGTGGATGGGATTATGCCACCGATTACGTTGGCCGGGCGATTTTCATACATTGACCGCTGATAGGGTGCAAAAAGGGTTTTCCGTGATTCAAATCGTCGCTGGGATTTACCCGGATATGCCAGCATTCGATGAACGTGGGGCGAACGAAGCAGGTTTTCCCTGGGAGGAGAACTTCACTCGCATTAAACCCGCTTACTTCGACATGGCGGACCTGCGCATCCATCACCTGGTGCAGAAAGGTCTGACGCCTTGTATTGTCGGCTGCTGGGGCTACTATTTAGTCTGGATGGGCGTGGAGAAGATGAAACAACATTGGCGCTACCTAGTAGCGCGCTACGGGGCGTATCCTGTCGTCTGGTGTCTGGCTGGCGAGGGAACCATGCCATACTATCTGTCAAAGGAGCGCGAAAAAGACCGGGAGTTCCAGAAAAAAGGCTGGACCGAACTGGTGGCTCATCTGCGAGAGGTTGACCCATATCATCATCCGATTACCATCCATCCCACCGACTCCGCTCGCAATCAGATTGATGACCCGTCGTTGTTAGATATAGACATGCTTCAGACCGGGCATTTCGACCGGGACAGCATACCCAGCACAGTTCGGCTCGTGAGCGAAGCATATATCCGCACACCGACGATTCCGGTCATCAACGGTGAGGTTTGCTACGAGGGAATCGGCGAGGCTTGTAGGCAAGAGGTGCAGCGGTTCATGTTCTGGGTGTGCATGTTGTCAGGGGCTTGTGGACACACTTACGGGGCGAACGGTATCTGGCAGGTCAACACTAAAGAAGCGCCGTACGGTCCATCGCCACACGGAATGTCGTGGGGCGATACACCTTGGGAAGAGGCTTATCAGTTGCCGGGGTCGAGGCAATTGGGACTTGGGAAACGACTGCTTGAACGGTATGAGTGGTGGCGTTTCGAGCCACATCCAGAATGGGTGCCAGAATGGGTGGTATTTCAAGCAAGCAAAGATGATTGCCACGCTCCATACTCTGGAGGAATACCCGGCCAAGTGCGCGTCGTCTTTCTACCCAAAGGAGTATGGGAAATCACGGTGAAGGGCATTGAAGCAGACATCAGCTATCGTGCTTTCCTGTTCAATCCTGCAACAGGGCAGGAGCAAGAGATAGGTGCAGTGGAACCAGACGACCAAGGTAACTGGCGACCGTCGCTGTCTCGACCTCCCATCTATCAGGACTGGGTGCTGGTGTTAGAGCGTGTCTGAAAAATGGCTTGTTCTAGATAACGCGTAGGTCAGGTTGATCTGAACGAATAATCAAAGTTACCAAAGCCCCGGGGGATATGCAGTTTAGCCAGAATTTGAGAAATTTGCGAAGAACAGAAAGTGCCAAGGAGATTGTTAAGAGGTGAAAAGTTAAAGCGGGGGCAGGGTGCTCGGGAAATCATGGTCGGGGTTTTAAGATGACAAAGATTGTGCTAATTGGTGCCGGAAGTCATGTCTTCTCGAGGCATCTCATCACGGATGTCTTATCGTATCCCGAGCTTAGGGATAGTACGATCGCCCTGATGGACATCGCTGAAGAACCATTAGACTTAATCATGGCTTTCGCCAGGAAACTGGTGGAGCAACACAGATTTAAAACACGGGTAGAGTCAACCACGGACCGTCGTGAAGCGTTGGAAGGCGCGGACTACGTTATAGTTGCTATACGGGTTGGAGGAGAACAGGCGACTCAGGCTGATCGAGAGATTGCAGCAAAGTACGGAGTTAACGAAGGTGTCGGCGACACTATTGGGCCCGGTGGAGTCTTCTATGGGTCGCGCCATGTACCGGTTATATTAGATATCTGCCACGATATGGAAGAGGTCTGCCCGGACGCCTGGCTCATAAACTATACGAACCCGATGGTCATAATCTGCTGGGCCGTAAATGATTACACCCACATAAAGAATGTAGGCTTATGCCACAGTGTTCAGGGGACAGCTGCCGAACTCGCTAGATACCTTGGTGCACCACCTGACGAGCTCTCCTACTGGGTCGCTGGCATAAACCATATGGCGTGGTTCTTAGAACTCAAGTGGCGCGGGGAAGACGCCTATCCGCTCCTGAGAGAGAAGTTTAAAGACCCCAATATTTATTCGAGGCCTGATGCACACTGGGCTGGGGCGGATAACGTTCGGGCTGAGATATTCAAGGCATTCGGATACTTCAACACTGAGTCAAGCCAGCATATGTCGGAGTATGTTCCATACTTCAGGAAGCGACCAGAACTTTTTGAGAGGTTCAAGCTAGGTAACTTTGGCAGATTTACACCTGAGGAGAGAGAGAAGATGAGGAGGGAGCAGGATGAAGAGTTAAAGCAGCAGCTTAGCTCCGTCCAGAAACTTCCGATCAGCCACAGCGGTGAGTACGGCTCAATCATAATCCACTCTATCGAGACTGGTATACCTTCGCGGATTAACGGTAACGTTAAGAACAACGGCCTTATAACCAATCTGTTAGAGGGGTGTTGTGTTGAGGTTCCATGCCTGGTTGATAAGCACGGTATTAGCCCCTGCTATGTTGGGGATCTGCCCCCTCAGTGTGCCGCCTTAAATCGGACGAACATAAATCTGCAAGAGCTGGCGGTTAGAGGAATTGTTGAGAAGGATAAAACTAAAATCTTTCAATCGATTCTGCTCGACCCATTAACCAGTGCCGTACTAACCATTGATGAAACACGGCGGATGGTCGATGAAATGTTCCAAGCGGGAACAGAATACCTGAAAGACTTTAAATAATCACGCCTAGTTGGGCGTAAAACAGCAAATTACATCAAGGGGGATTATAATTGTTAAATAAAAAGCTTAACATCATTACCGTAGTTAGTCATGATTTGGGACAGCACATGGGGTGCTACGGAGTTCCGGATGTGCGGACGCCAAACTTTGACGACTTCGCGGGGCAGGGCCTGCGCTTTGAGAATAATTTCGGCACTGCTCCTCTATGCAGTCCATCACGGGCATCACTATGGACTGGGCGCTATCCCCATAGCAATGGTGTCATTGGGCTTGCGCATTCGGGATTCCAGAACGACCTCCACCCCAATGAACGGCATCTCGCCCAAATTCTCACTGATGTGGGATACGATACGCAACTCTTTGGCATCCAGCATATTTCTCCCCGGCCGGAGCGGTTAGGCTACAAAGGCATTCATCCGAGAGGACTATGCGGCAAAGTAGCCGAGGAAGTTTGCAAGTTTCTCACTGATAGAAAGGATGACGAGAACCCTCTGTTCCTGAAGGCTGGATTTATTGAATCCCACCGCCCTTTCCCTCATCAAGATGTTGAAATGCTTGATCCGGCATCTTTGACAGTCTTGCCATACTTGCCCGACATTCCCGAGACACGTCAGGACTTGGCAGAGCTTGAAGCATCCATTTCATCAGCTGACAAGGCATTCGGCAGAATTGTTAAAGCTGTCGACGATTGTGGCATGACGGATAATACCATCGTTACTTTTACGACGGATCACGGCATTTCTTTTCCTCACGCCAAGTCGACCCTCTACGACCCCGGCATTGAGACCGCGCTGCTAATGCATATTCCAGGAGTCGGCGGAGGGAAAGTCTACAAAGAGATGATTTCTAACATAGACTTTGTCCCGACGATTCTGGATTTCCTTGACATGGAGATTCCCGAAAACATCCAGGGACGCAGTTTCAAAGGGCTCATCACCGGAGAGGGGTATAAGCCCCGTGAGGCAATCTTCGCCGAAAAGACCTACCATAACTATTATGACCCCATGCGGGCCATTCGTACTGGAAAGTGGAAACTTATTGCGAATTTCGAGTTTTCGTCTTGGCAGGACATAGCTCCCGGTTTGATTGTCACGGACTCGGCTAAGAAATATGTGGAAATTTATAAGGCACTAGCACCTCCTCGCGAGAAGCATTACCACCCTCCCTTCGAACTCTACGATTTAGAGGCTGACCCGTGGGAAGGGAACAGCCTCGCGGAGAATTCCGAGTTCAAGGACATTTGCGACCGGCTCATCAAGCAATTGCGCCAGTGGATGCAGGATACCGGTGACCCGTTGCTTGAGGGACCAATGGCCCAAGGCGCGTACCGAAATAGAATGAATGCATTCAAGAAATTTTAGGCCCAAAAATGTCAAAGAATCAAAAACCAAACATAATTTTTATACTCAGTGATCAACAGAGGTGGGATACCGTTGGTTGTTACGGAAACCCACCGGTGAAAAATCTCACACCCAATCTAGATAAGATGGCAAAGGAAGGGGTAGCCTTTAATAATGCTTTTACTTGTCAACCGGTTTGTGGTCCCACCCGTGCTTGTCTTCAAACGGGAAGGTATCCAACAGAGATTGGATGCCATACAAATAATAGACATCTTCCCCTTGATGAGGATACTATTGCAAAAATTCTTTCGCGGAATGGATACGAGGTAGGGTATATCGGGAAATGGCATCTGGCTTCAACAGGAAGAACAAGCAGCCCGGATAACTTTCAGACCAAACCCATACCCCTTGAAAGGAGAGGAGGTTATACTGATTATTGGCTTGCCTCGGATTTGCTTGAGTTCACTTCGCATTCCTATGACGGACATATGTTCGATAAGGACAATAACCGCAGGGATTTTCCTGAGGGAAGATATAGGGTAGATGTCTTAACAGATTGGACCATAGAATATCTCCAGACACGAACAGGCGAAAAACCATTCTTCTTATTTTTATCTTATCTCGAACCACATCACCAAAATGATCGTGACCGATATGAAGGACCGCACGGGAGTAAAGAGAAATTCGGAGATTATAAAATACCAGGAGATCTGAAAGGAAAGTCAGGTGACTGGAAAAAGAATTTGCCTGATTACTTTGGATGTATTCACAGTTTAGACCAAAATTTAGGTAGGATAAGAAGAGAACTTGAAGGATTGGGTATGAGCGACAATATGTTAATTATTTATACAAGTGATCACGGATCGCATTTCTGGACACGAAACAGAGAATATAAACGCTCGTGTCATGATAGCTGCACCCATATTCCGATGATTTTCTACGGCCCGAATTTCAAGAACGGTAAGGTCATTGATGAACTCGTCAGTTTAATTGATATTCCACCAACTATACTCTATCAAGCGGGATTAAACTCACCTGATTCCTTCCGTGGTCGTGTTCTTCATGGATTGCTTGAAGGGAAGCCCAAAGATTGGCGTGAGGAAGTATTTATACAAATAAGTGAAAGTCAATGTGGAAGGGCAATTAGGACGAAGAAATTTCTATACAGTGTTCGTGCTCCCAATAAGAGAGGATCCGATCCTGCTAGCAACCTCTATGAAGAAGATTACTTATATGATAATGATGTTGACCCGCATCAGAGAAACAATCTGGTCGTTTCGAATAATTATGTCGAAGTGAGGAAAGAACTATCCAGGCGACTGATAAAACGAATCGAAGAAGCAGAAGGTATCAGGGTCAAAATAATTCCAAAAAAGAGAGCAATCTGGCCATGGAGGCGCCCCGAGTATTAATGAGTAAAAACAAACGGACCCGGCTCCTTAATACGGGCGGGTGATTATAGATCCATCGAATTTTTGGGAGGCGGAAGATTGAAGTTACGAACACTATCTCCTGGGGAAAGTAACCAGCTATGAACCAAGACAGTGCAGTGCCTACGGCAGGTACAGGGTTTATGTCGCCGCCAGCCTTTCATGTGATGCTCAAGCCACGGGGGGCGATCTGCAATCTCGACTGTAAATACTGCTACTACCTGCCGAAAGAACGACTCTACCCCGGCAGCCGCTTCCGAATGCCGGATGACCTGCTGGACACCTTGACGCGCCAATACATTGAAGCCCAGCACGTTCCAGAAGTTACTTTTGCCTGGCAGGGCGGTGAACCCACGTTGATGGGTCTGGCTTTCTTTGAACGTGCCATTAAACTCCAAGAACAGTACAAACGTCCAGGTATGACTATCTACAACACAATGCAGACGAACGGTGTTACCCTCGATGATGACTGGTGCCATTTCTTTAAGAAGCACAACTTCCTGGTTGGCGTCAGCATCGATGGGCCTAAAAAGCTACACGACACCTACCGTGTTGACAAGAGAGGCTCATCCACCTTCGACAGGGTTGTGGTCGGGATAGAACTGCTGAAGAAGCACCATGTTGAATTCAACACCCTGACCTGTGTTCACGCAGCCAATGGCGACTATCCACTGAAGGTATATCACTTCCTGCGTGATGAAGTGCAATCTTGTTATGTGCAGTTTATTCCCATTGTCGTGCGGGACAACGAAACTGGTTTCCAAGAGGGCGAGACTGTCACCCAGCACTCAGTGACAGGAAAACAGTATGGCAACTTCCTCAATGCCATTTTTGACGAATGGGTGCGGCACGATGTGGGGCAGGTTTTTGTGCAGATTTTTGATGCCACTCTGGCAGCCTGGATAGGGCAGCGTCCAGGTTTGTGCATATTCGAGGAAACCTGTGGCACAGCTCTGGCCCTAGAGCACAATGGCGATCTCTACTCCTGTGATCACTTTGTCGAGCCACGTCACTACCTCGGCAATATCAACGAAGATGATCTCGTTACGCTGGTTGGGTCGGAGCAGCAACGTCAGTTTGGTCTTGCCAAGCGAGACACTCTACCCCGTTACTGCCGGGAGTGCGTGGTGCGTTTTGTCTGTAATGGCGGCTGCCCCAAGAACCGTATCCTGCACACACTTGGGGGCGAACCCGGACTAAATTACCTATGTGAGGGGTACAAGGCCTTTTTTGGCCACATTACCCCACACATGAAGTTAATGGCAGCAGAATTGCTCGCAGGCTGTTCGCCTGCCAATATCATACTCGCCATGGCCAAGCAGGATGCCGAACTAAGGAAATAGGGGAATAAAGAGATAAGGAGGATTTCATGAAGATTACTAAGGTAGAACCGATTCTTTGTGATGGTGGATGGTGGGCTTGGGTTTTCGTAAAGGTCCAGACGGATGAAGGTATAACGGGCTACGGGGAATGTAGCGACAATCGAGCATGCCCGCTCGGCGTAGCCGGTTGCGTCAAGGATATAGAGCATATTTTGCTCGGTCAGGATCCCAGACCAGTAGAAAAATTGTATTGGGATATGTATCGGCTTACGCAGCAGAACCCAGGGGGTGTTGCTCAAAAGGCAAGAGCCGGGATAGACACGGCACTTTGGGACATAAAAGCCAAGGCGCTCGGGGTGCCGTTGTACGAACTTTTCGGAGGACCGCTTCGGGACAAGGTAAGGTTGTACTGGTCTCACTGTGGAACTTATCGGGCTTGGTACCCGAACCTACTGGAGGCTCCTCCTCTAAGGACAATGGAGGATATAGCCAACCTAGGCAGAGAGGTAGTAAGCCGCGGGTTTACAGCGTTAAAAACGAATATGGTAGTGCCCGGGGACCCAGCCCATGTTATCTGGGTAACCGATGGGAATTGTTTGAATATTGATAATGACATAGTGGAAGCTGTGGAAAAACTTATTAGCACCTTTCGGGGGGCAGTGGGTGATAAGGTTGATATCTGTCTAGACCTGAATTTTAACTTCAAGACTGAGGGCTTCATCCGCATCGCCAGGGCAGTGGAGCCCTACAACTTGATGTGGTTAGAGGTAGATACCTATGATCCAGAAGCGCTATTACAGATAAAGCAATCGACAAGAGTTCCCATTTGCTCGGCAGAAAATCTATATACCAGCCGGGGGTACAAACCGTTCTTCGATCTTCATTCAATGGATGTGGCTATGGTAGACGTTCCCTGGAATGGGTTTACGGAATCGAGGAAAATCGCTGCTCTAGCCGATATATACGAAATCATGATTGCGCCCCATAACTACTATAGTCACCTGTCGACTCTAATGAGTGCTCACCTATGTGCCTCAGTGCCTAACGTCAAAATAATGGAAATAGACGTAGATGGTGTGCCGTGGAAGGATGATATCATCACTGAGCTCCCGAATATAAAGGATGGATACATTAATATTCCCAATAAACCCGGGCTGGGAGCCGACCTTAATGAGAAAGAGATAGCCAAGCATCCATGGCCCAAATGATGTAGAGTCAAGTTGAGACGCAAGGTAGAGGTAGTATCTAGGGCTGCCACTCAAGCTAAATCTTATATGGCAACTAGACATATTCCGGCAACACCTAAAAGATGCCTAAGCGAGAAGACGAATATTGGGCTAGCCAGAGATATAGGGATAATATGAGTAAGTTACTTAAATCTCCATGGCTTGAACTAATCGTAATGTGTGGAGTGGTTATTCTGTCATTTGCCGCCCTGATTCTGCTCAACAGCCGGTCAAGGCTTTCCTCGATAATGGTTTTGGACTCCTCCTCAAGGTAGCTCTGCAACTCATCTATGATACCGGCTAGGCTTTTTGCTTCCTTTTGGTCTCTATCCAGCATCTGCACCAGGTTGGCCACGACCTGTTTAACTTCCATTAGCTTCCGCCCAAATACCTTGTCAATTCTTCGAGGTTCTTATCGATGAGAGAGGAAAACCTGAATTTATCTTTATTTATGTTGGCCCAAACGCTAATGCACTTAAGCAAAACAAGGGCAAGGGGCAAATACTCTTCATAGCCTGCTGAAACGGGATTCCGGAGCAAGATCAGAAGGTCGCGAGCCATGGTGTCCCCCTTTACCTGCTCTTGAACGCTGCCCACGGTGGCGCCAACTTCGATTGCCTTCACATTCAATATTTCAAACTGGTCAA
>Ga0209979_1004505_pt1 | contig 11487 bp, 8 predicted proteins | sample AnhtaG_FD_183114 | JGI IMG/M metagenome (GOLD analysis project Ga0209979, IMG submission 183114) | Deep subsurface microbial communities from Anholt, Denmark to uncover new lineages of life (NeLLi) - Anholt_01485 metaG (SPAdes) (version 2) | ecosystem: Environmental > Aquatic > Marine > Oceanic >...
TTTCCGCTTGGTTACCTCCTTCTAAGGGCTCCTGAATTCAATCGTCCATTTCTATACTACGTTCAGATCGGCGCAATGCTTGCTTGGTTGATAATGCTATTTCTAGTGGATTATGTCCTTAGGTACGACTTCCGTCAGACACAATGGATGGTCATAAGTTTCGTGGTCCTAGCTTTTGCGGGGATGGGAGGCATGATTGGTATTGCAGCCCTGGCTGGGAGAGGGTGGACAATATCAGCGGTAATCCTGTTTTTTATTGTAGCCACTCTGGCTTTTGTCCAACGCGCAGTCACCGGCATATAATCCCTTCGTCATAACCATCCCTTGAGACATCACTTTGTGGATATTTACAATGATTTATCACAAGGTCATCTGCGCCGCATAACCATTCGCTGCAACCGACCCCGCGGGCAGGCCGATTTGCAATTGAATGTTCTGGATGGGGAATCTTGAAAAGCAAGATTAAGGAGCGAGCGGGGCGGCTGAGTTCAAAGCCGTTGTGTACCATAGTCTAGCATGAATCTGCTCAAAATACTTGTCGGTGGATGTTCAAACGTTGGTAAGACCACGGCAGCTGAACTTCTGAGTAAGCACCTTGATATTACTCGTTGCTCATTAGACAAAATGCGAAACTCTGTCGAAAATCCAATATGTCCTGAAACCCACCCAAAATTTGACAAAAGCTAGAAAAATGCTATAAGACCCTTATATAGTACAGATAAGGTCATCAATACGATGCGGTAAGCAAAGAAAGACTATTCGACACAGGAGGGAAAAATCAAGACCTTCCAGTCAAGAGCAAATGTCGTACAAAGGTTATCCATCTATGAACCCATTCTTTCAAAATTGGAAGAGTGGGTTTTTTATTGAAGAATACGGCTCTGAAACATCATCTGTCTAAAACCGTTCCCTATGATATGTAAAAAAACTACCATCGAGGAGAAAAAATGGAAACATTAATAGCTGACTATTTGTCAAAAAAAGAGTAAGATATCTTCTTCAAGCAAAACCAAGGCCTTCATAGAAAAAGCCAGGTGTTGCCAGGAAAAGAGATATAAGTCAGTAGGACAGGGGACCGACCACCGATTTGAAGGTAAAGCAATTCTAGGTTCTGCACTTCTATATCGAAAAGAAGTTATTCATATGGCCTTCTTTAAGGATGCAGAGAGCAGCAAGACAGGAAGGATGTCTAGCTATAGTCGGCGCAGAGATTTCAGGATGTGAGCTAAGAGGGATGACAAATTCCCCCAGAAACGGCCCTTTCCTGTATTTATGGAGGTGTCAAATTGTTTGCCGAAAACCTGAGGAAGCGGCTTTCAGAGTTGGCAGAAAGACATGCCAAAACACACCATCTTCTATTTGAAACGTCTAGTGGTGGAGTGATTATCTTCAAGAAGGACCATAACAAAAATATTCATGGAAACTTTCTTGATTCATCGTATGACAACATCCTGAGAAAAGAGAACTGGAGAATAAGACTGGACAAACCCCATCCGTCTTTTCGTGGCACAAAGCAGGAAGTCAGGGAACTAGATTCGTGCAACAGCTCTGATGCTCTTTTGATGAATATTTTCTGCCATCCAAAGATTGATGAATGGAAGTCGCTAAGAAAACTGCTCGACCTATCTGAAATAGGAGAACCTGAATTTGGTTTTTTGGCAAAGGTCAAGAAGAACAGTGGCCAAGATGATACCACGGAAATTGACATGAAGTTGGACGGCGTCCTAGTGGAAGCCAAACTAACCGAGAAAGACTTTACCAGAAAAGAGAAAAGGATCGTAGAGTCGTATGACAATTTCAAGAAAGTTTTCAATGAAGAGTTGCTTCCTCAAAGTAGTGAGGATTATCTGAACTATCAGGTAATCAGAAATATTCTGGCCGCCTACGAGCGCAACTTGTCATTCCTTCTTTTGTGCGATGCAAGAAGACCTGATCTGGTAAAAGAGTTCTACGTAACCGCACGGTGCGTGAGAGATGACTGGCTAAGAGTTAGGTGTAACATTGTATTCTGGCAAGAAATTACCCAGAGCGTTGGAAAAGAACTACGAGATTTCCTGGTCGAAAAATACGGTTTTTAGGCTGCCTAACAATACCTACATCCAGCAAAGATGGCGCCTGAAGCATTCTTTTATCTGGTGAGCATTATTCTCATCAACATTCCGTAAAGGAAGATCGAAACGATGTCTTTATGGGCTCACCAACTGATTTACAAGGGTCGCTATGGAAAATAGGGACAGCGTCTATTATTATTGACAGATTGAGTCGCTGTATATAAGCTTTTGGCATGCCACGCATATCAAGAGTTGTAGTAATAGGTTTTCCTCATCATCCTACTTAAAGGGGAAATTATCAGGAATGTATTTCTGAAGACAAAGATGGTTTAAGGCAACATCTGGAGTGTCCTAGAGATTACACTCAAAGAAACTTCTTGAAGATATGGGTATATTGTCCCACAAGTAAGAATCAGTAAATGGGCGCTGTCCCTATTTATACATGAACACTATATGGACACCAAAACTCTGGCCAGAGGATAGCTTTGACTTTTTCGACAGGAATACTATTAATTCTATAAAAATCATCATTTCTTAGGGATTTAAATGAAGTTCAGCTTAGAGTGTAAGGTTGAGTCTAAGATAGGTTTAGCCAATAAGATTGAGATTGAACATGGGGATAGGAAGTATATTTTTTGTCCAGACAACAACGGTACCTTAACCAGAATAAAGATTGTTTCTGGAGTAAGAAAGTCTGAAAAGTTCTATTCAGAAATTGAGTACAGGCCAAATGAAAGGGTCAAATATCACATGGTCGTGAATAGGGACAAAGAGCTGTATGAGTCGATGATAAAGGATTTTCAAGAACTGGAATCAATTTTAGCTTTTGATGGAAATCTCACAAGAATTATGTGGGATGAGCCTAAAGATGAGGTGATTTGCGAGAATCAAGAGGAAAGAGAAAAAGTAAGGGTGTTTAGCACACATTTTAGAAAGGAGTATCCTGATCCCATAAAAAAGGTGAATGAAGATGTTTTGAGGAACATGATATCCACAAAGGAGAAATACGCATCTCTGGCTATCCCTAAGGCATTTTGGAGAGAGGGTAACAACGATTTTAAGTCATTCAGATACATCAATGCTTTCTTTAATTTTTACTTCATTTTGGAGGGTTTACATGGTAATAGAAAAACGAAAAATTATGCTGTTGAGAGAAAATTTAAGAAATCGAAAGAATTTAATGAATTTGTAGAATGGATGATTGATCGTCTAAGAAAGGCTCCTCGCCACCTTAAAAAGATAAATGAAATGTTGAAATACAGGAGCAAGAATCTAGATGTCGATGGAATTATACATTTAGTTGTTGCAACACGTGGAGATTTGCACCACTTCGCAGATGATCCAAGCAAAACTCGAGGGACACCGTTTAATCATAAAGAGTTTGAATCCATAGTATGGGTGGCGTTGGGTTTAGCAATTAGAGCAATATTGCAAAAAATGATAGAAATTAACCTGAGTTCTTAGTTCATGTACGTCGTGCGTCAAGAACGCAAAGATTGATTGTCACACAAAAGATCCTTATGTATTCATTCGTAATTCTTGATTTCCTCTTCTATCCCTTCCAATACTCAGAGAAAAAATAGGGACAGCGCCTATTATTATCGACAGATTGAGTGGCTGTATGTAAGCTTTTGGCATGCCACAAAGATCAAGAGCTGTAGCAATGGACTTTCCTCATCGTGTTACTCAGAGGAAAAATTATCGGCAGCGCGTTTTTAAAGACAAAGATGATTTCAGGCAACATTTAGGGTGGCAATGAATGGCACTGTCCCTATTGAATTTCTTCCTGGCGAAATAATAGGAAAAGAAATAGTAAAGGAAATGAAAACACTTCCTAAATATTCGATTTGACAATGAGCTCCAAAAATACTATAATTTGGTGCCTTGAGTGACACAATGGATAAGAGGATAACCAAAAAGGCGAACTACCCGAAATAGCAGAAGGTAGAGCTAGAGACCTTCTGAGGAAGAGGAAATGTGTCTACTCACTTTGTCTAGGCGGGAACCCATTCTTTTTTAGCACACGGAATGGGTTTTTGTTTTTGCTAGAGAGATGCGGCATACTACGGGGAAATGGCCATTTCGGTTCAACCCTTTTGCGGCGGCAAAAGGTACATATGTTCGTCCCGTGTCCTTATGTCTTGCTAAGACATAAGAAATGGATCCAAACTGGGTCGGACTTAAACGAGACGGGGGTGATCTGGGCTGCTATCCACGCCATGTAAGCGACTCTCTGCTACGCGAAAGTAGATCGGAAAAGCCGCACCTACAACAAGAAGCAAAAAGGTGCAAGACTATGACAAAGCAAAACAAGAACTGGATCGTTCGACCTGCAATAGCAGTCACACTTAATGTTCCCGCCTCTTTCTACGCGTTCTCTCTATGTGCTTCAGAATTGAGGAAGATCGCTTATGTGTCTGAGCGAACCAGGGATAACCCTGAGCAAGGAATCGAACGCAACCTGAGCCAGAAAAGGTGCAAAAAGATAGGTAAATATGTCCACTCAAAAAGCGCCCTATTTCCTAACAGCATTGTCATTGCTCTGGAGGATACAGCTAGGTTCGAATCTGCCGGACTAGGGCGTTGTGGTACCATTTACATTCCTCTAGAGCCGAGCCAAGCGCTCATACTGGACGGTCAGCATAGGCTGTATGGTTTCGATTATGCCAAGGGAAAAGATATGGACCTATTGGTCGTTGCCTTCCTTAACATTCCAGTTGAAATGAAAGCTCACATCTTCCGAATGATAAACGGCGAACAGAAGCCAGTGAGTCGCTCATTGGTCTATGATCTGCTTGACCTCGATACATCTACCGCCGATTTCGAGCTCGAACGCGCGCACGCGCTGGTCAAAGAACTTGACCGCGATGAGGGCTCCCCCTTCTACCACAACATTCAAATGACTGGCAAAAGAGAGGAAGGATTCATTTCCCAGGCCTCACTGATCAGCTACCTAAGGCCGTATTTGCGAAAGCACGGTCTGTTCCAAAGAGAGGACTATTGTTCGTTCAATCGACAATTTGCTCTTCTATGCGATTATTTCAATGCCATCCGGGATACGTTCCCCTCTGATTGGGGGAATCCGAACTCAATTCTGAGCAAGACCGCTGGTATTAATGCGTTCTCTCGGTTACTGCGAGACCTGCTACTACGGATTGAGCAGGCTGGTAACAAACCTGTTTATGAACAATTCTTGCAGATACTTGAGGCCCTCAGCGACTTTCCAGTGGATGTGGAGACTCATCCAAAATACGGGGTTGCTGGAGCAATCGTGCTCCACGGAGAGCTAAGAGCACATTTGAAAATCGACAGTTGAGGATTCGCTAATGCACGCACAGATTCGAAGGGTCTTCAGAAGGGATATATACCTCCACAGGAGTTACCGCTTTGGTATAATATGTGAATGGTTTGGCCGTGCGCAGTTCTCTAGGTCTACCTCGATTCGCCAATACGTTCTAAACACTCAAGGTATAAGAAGTGCGATGCCAATCGATGACAAGAGCGGATTCTATGTGGAACTCGAATCGGGTGAAATCCCATATATCCTCTTTCTTGAATCCCAGGTCTTTCTCAATCGATCCCTGAGCAACTTTTGTGCTCAACTTGCCCTTCATCGAGCAGGCTATCTATCTTGGGCAATCGTCACTACTTACTACAGTAGCTTCTTCGCTCTGTCAGGCCTAATTCGTCTTCAAGGAAAAGCACGAATTGCAACGCATGGCATGAAAGATCTGCCCCGTGGTTTTTTCGTCTGCATGTCGAGTACTGCAAGGCCACGCTGCGTTGTATTTCCACACTGGACGAACCACCATAAACAGACGTGTACAGATTTCTACCGTGCGTACCGCCAGTTTGATCTATTCCAAGACAGCCTTGAAGACCTGCTTAGTTTGCGGTTAGACGACCTCTTAGAAGAGGTCGAACGAAGGAACGCATACAACTATGGTTTGGAAACCGGCTATAGGGAGCTCGATTCTCCTGACTATGAGCGTCCAGATCTTCGCAGGATAACTGCCCGGAAGGTACAATCGCTTCCGGACCTAGTCACGGAGCCCGATCTAGAATTGGGATATATGGCAAGGGCCTGTAGCCGTATGATTATGCTTGGAGCTGCCAGTTGGCAGATTGCGAAAGGTTCTCCGGTCCTCAAGCCTGTATTCGACAAGTTTATGACCGATAGAAAGAGATTCATTGGCAGTATTTACCAAACAAGTGATGAAATCGGTAAATGTCTTCTTCGCTTTACTCGCGGACGCATGCAACTTTCCTGAGGTTTAATGCCATGAAAAAAGTGAGTAGTAAGGAATCAATGCCTAAGCCTTTCCTTCGTTGGGCAGGTGGGAAAACATATTTGGTGCCTTTCCTTCGTAGTCTCGTTCCCCCTGATGTAAACCGTGGCACCTACTGGGAACCCTTCCTAGGGGCAGGAAGCCTCTTCTTTGCTCTACAGCCACCTCGAGCAGTTCTTGCAGATCGCAATGCTGATTTGATTGCGTGCTTTCGAGCTGTACGTGAACATCCCGATTTGATCTTACGCCATCTGCAAGCGTATGCAGCACGTACGTCAGAGGAATACTATTATGCGGCCAGGGCCCGATACAATAAATCAATGGACTCAACTGCCAAGTCGGCAATGTTCATCTATCTGAACAAGACCTGTTTCAATGGCATTTGGCGTGTTAATAAAAAGGGGGAATTTAACGTGCCCTACGGACACAAAAAACCTCCAGCGCTCCCGTCAAGAGCCGAGTTGCTATCTGCATCCGCTGCCTTAAGAAGCGCGGAACTCAGGGCAGGCGATTTTCGAGAAGTCTTGAAGGAAGCTGAAGCCGCCGACTTCATCTATCTCGATCCTCCCTACCCTCCACTGAACAAAACAGCTTATTTCACGCACTACACGCAAGAAGGTTTTGGCGTAGACTCCCAGATTGCTGTCGCAAAGATAGCAACTCTTCTGGACAAACGGGGATGCAGAGTACTTATATCAAATGCCGACACAGAATTCATCCGCTCACTTTACGACGGCTTCCAAATTCTTGAACGAGGCGTCACGCGTTGGATTCGTACCGATGGCAAACGCTATCAGGCTGATGAAATCCTAGTACTTAATTATGATATCGCCGCTTGACTGCGTACTGATCTTAACGTACCTGCAGAGCGGAGTATATGATTCTGGATAATGAGAAGTGTCTTGGCAGCCGGAACTCACTACACTGAGAAATCACTGCGCGTTAAGAAAACCGAAACAGAGTTTGCGACCTGACTGGCGGTTCACTATCGTTTGCCCAAACCGCCTACCGACCCGTTAGTCTGGAAAAACTCTATATACAATAGAGCGTTAGGGAGGTAAATAGATGAGAGAGGAGCTACTAGAACTGACAAAGACAATACAATCGGACAGGCGACTAGTTTCGCTTGATGAGGCCGCTACAAAGCAAGCTGTCGTATTGAGAATTCCATCGCTTTTGGGTTGGGATCCCTTTAACATAGACGAAGTGCATCCAGAGTATTCCATGGGCGGGAAGAACGTCGACTATGCTCTGAGACATGCCGCTTCCAGCAAGGTGTTTATCGAGGTCAAAAAGACTGGAGAAGATTTGGGGAAACATCAAGAGCAACTTCTGGGTTATTCTTTCCAAGAAGGTGTGAAACTTGCAGTCCTAACCAACGGAATTACGTGGTGGTTTTATTTACCTCTTCACGAAGGAAGTTGGGAACAGAGAAGGTTCTACACAATTGAAATGTATGACCAAGATCCCGAAGAAATAGCAGAGAAGTTTATTGGTTTCCTATCCAGGGAGAATGTGATTTCTGGAAAGGCCATCATAAACGCAGAAAGCGTTTATAAAAGCAAGCAAAAACAACACCTAATGAGAGGTACTCTGCCGAAAGCATGGAAGAAGCTTCTAGCAGAACCTGATGAGATGCTTGTCGAGTTGATCGCAGAAACAACGGAAAAGCTATGTGGCCACAAGCCTGACCATGTAGCCGTAGAAAGTTTCTTGGTCTCTCATATGCAAGAATTGCAGATTCTCCCCGCCAAGGTCTCCAAAGAGATTAGACCGTCTGAAGGAATCATAATGACAAAGAGATCGTTCAAAGAAGGAGAGAACTACACGGGAAAGTCAATTTCTAAATTTACATTTAGAGCAACAGAATATGAAGTGAGAACATGGAGGGCCATGCTAGTTCAAATATCCAATATTATGGCTGCTACTCACAGCGATAGATTTGAACAAGTTCTTAATTTGGTAGGACGGAAGAGACCTTATTATACAAAGAATTTGAATGAATTAAGGACCCCGGAAAGAATAGATGGAACCGACATTTATGTTGAGACAAATCTTAGTGCTAATAGTATTGTGAGACTTTCGAGGCATATACTTGCGCTGTTTGAATACTCCGAGGATGATCTTCTAATCGACGCTGGGTAGCATCGTGTGGCCCGTGACAGAGGTTTACCTGCTATCAATATTGTCTAATCTGGGGAGTCCCGCGGGACTAAGCTCAAGGGATCAAGTCTTGATTTTTGAAAATCCTGGTACTACTGTAAGGAAAAGGCCGGGTCTTGACTCTCAGGCTCTTCAATTACGCAAGAATTCGAAGGAGTAGAGTTCTCTCAAGAAAAAGCCCTTCCTGGCGAATCTGTAGAAAAAGAAATAGCAAAGAAGATGGAAAGATTTCCTAAGTGCTCACTGTTCAAATGCAGGTAACGTGTGGAAAAGGTAAAAGAGTAGAGAATAAAAGAAGGTCAAGATTGCCATACAATAACTCAAAAACCAAGACCTGGCCCTATCTACAATAGAGGATGTTTGTCCGATGTATTATGCAACCAAAAATGGCGTAGAAAAAAGACTTGAAAGCTGGAAAATTATTATCCCACTGTCTGATAATCAACAAAAAGGATTTCCAGAAAAAATAATTGAGGTGACAAAATCAAAGATTATTAATGAATTTGGAGGTTTGACATCTTGTAATGTTGTTGGCTACTGGAAATCAGGAAGAGACATTTTTTTTGATAAAAGTATAATGATCATGGCTGATATATCCGTAAAAAATCATAAAACGGCATCAACTTTTTTTGTAAATTTAAAGGAGGAATTGAGACAAAAATTACGACAGGAAAAAGTATATGTAACTTGTGAAAGCCAAAAATCTGAATTGTTATCAGATAATGAATTTTTACGAGAATTAGGATTTGAAATTCCTGTTGATCAACTACAACAATTAACACAGGAAAATATCAACAAACTTGTTGGTGAATCAGGTATCGTGAAAAAAAGGTTAGGCTATAAGACCTTAAGTCTAAAAAGAAACAAAAAATCAAAAAAGATAATTTGGGAAAGGGACATATTGGGAATAAAAATCTTAACAGAGATTGAAGATAGTTACCCAAAGGATGTGGTTATTCTACCTGCTGACAATCTTGAGATGTATTTTACGGAAGATTCATTTGGAAAACCTCTAATCATAATCGGTGATTATGAATATCAATCATATATTTTAGATAAAGAAAAAAGAAGATATATCGTTGGAGACTCAGGTATTTTTTCAAAATATGACAAAGGGAACAAAGAACCATTATATGGCCCACATCTCTGGCATGGAATGCTTAGAACATCGCAATTCATCCCGACTTTTGCTGATCAAATTCTTATAAACTATATTATCCTCAGAGAACTGGGAATAGAAAAACACAAAATCAAGATTAATGTTGGCTCTGACGGGTCAATGCAAAGAGGAGGGGGTAAGCTACTACGGTGCCCTGCTATAATACCCGACCAAAAAGTTCAAAAAGTAATTATAAAAAGCCTTGAAAAAGCAATAGATTCATATGAAAGTGGAGCGATAGACGAGATTGCTTTGATGCAAGCGAAAGTCATGAACAGATACAATGAAAAAAGAGCATTGATCCAAGGATCTCAAAAACTAGACTTTAGTGATCGGAATTATCAATAATAATCCTTTGGATTGTCTATAACTTGAAAATGCAGTAAGCGTATTTAATTATTTTTTGCTTCTCACCGTTACGCTTCGGCCCTTTACGGTCAAACAACACGGTACATACGGCTACGCTTCGTTCGATCCAAATTTGTCTTCGGCAAACTTCATCTACCCGCAGAGCGCCAGCTCAAAATGTGTCTATTTTTCAACGAAAAAGCGACGAAGTAAGACCTCTGTCAGAGATTTAGTTGTTATCAATGTCGCCCAGTCCAGGAACCCGGGTAAGACTCGAACTCAAGACCCGAGACAATTCGATCATCATCACACTATGTCACGCAGTGACCTCCCCTCTATTAGTCATGTTTCTTGACAATTCATAAGTTCAAACACTGGTCTTAGCGCGTCAGAGTCCTGTAAACTATAACGCGAATTCTCCTATGTGATGATCGTTAATAGCGATCAGACAGCTGTTCGGCTTACCACACAAGAAGAACAACCTTGAAAAAAAGTTCACGGAATTAGAATAGGGTAGGGGAGAATTTTGGAAGAAATGAGAGTCAGATTCGGATATTAGAAATTTGATATGAGCGATGAGGGGGAATTTTTAAAAGGAACGCAAAAGTAAATAAAATTACAAAAGTGGGTATATGAGAACTGAAATTTAGCGTTTTTTTATGTTTAAACGAAGAATATGTCAAGTAAGAACAAAAATAGCCCTAAATAGGGCTTATTTTAGCTTGAGAATCTGCCTGGTGAAGTTAGGACAATTAGAAGATAGAAATTGGGAAGATAATTAAAAAATAGTCTGTACAAGAAAAAAGGATTAGATTGGCAGAATTCGTTAAGACAGAAAAAGAATATAAGAAAAGATGTACGGATAGAAGAAAAAGATATAAAGAGGAAATCACAGGGAAAATGCTAAAAATATACAAAGCCGGTGATGCGGTTACTTTCAAGGTAAAAGTGCAGCCGGGGGCAGCGAAAAATGAGATTATAGGAGTTCAGGGAGACGTCTTAAAGATAAAAATCAATGCTCCTCCCGTAAAAGGTAAGGCGAATAAGGCTCTTATAGATTTTCTGGCTAAGAAGTTAGGAATAAAGAGATCACAAGTGGAAATCCTTGGCGGCCATACCAGTAGAGTTAAGAAAATTAAGATGGGAGGGGAGGGAGGAAAAATAGAAAAACGGATACATGAAGAGATTGCTTCACTGCGTTCGCAATGACACAACACTAATAAAACCAACCCACGTTGCCGCGTTATCCTCGTAATCACAGACCAGTCCACATCAAACCCAGATTGCTTCGCCAAGCTCCATTAGACTATAAAATATAAAATAGGTATAATGGGACACAGATCTTTGAGCAAATTTAAGTGCCGAATAGAGAGCTGAATAAGTCTAAGCTGGCTCAAAAGTAGAACTTATATTGCGAATAAGACCCAGCTCTCTATGATGGTTAAAGCTATATAGTGTTACCATCGCTTATAAAAGC
>Ga0209979_1004507_pt1 | contig 11482 bp, 12 predicted proteins | sample AnhtaG_FD_183114 | JGI IMG/M metagenome (GOLD analysis project Ga0209979, IMG submission 183114) | Deep subsurface microbial communities from Anholt, Denmark to uncover new lineages of life (NeLLi) - Anholt_01485 metaG (SPAdes) (version 2) | ecosystem: Environmental > Aquatic > Marine > Oceanic...
AGACAGTAATTATTGACCCCGGGACAACAACGGAATCCATAACGAACTATATCCGGAATAAGAGAAACCTCACAATCATCACAAATGCTTTGAACATTGCTTTGAAAGTCGCAAATTACCCGTATAAGAATACCATAATACTGGGAGGATCCGTGAGGGAAGGAAACTTGTCAATCGTAGGTCCTGACACCGAGGATTCTCTCAAGCGATATTATGCTGATAAAGCCTTTCTCGGTGTCAGCGGCATTTCCGTGCAAAGAGGGCTGATGACCCCTAATCGGTACGAAGCAGAACTCAAGAAACTGATGATGGAGTCGGCCAATGAAGTGTTTGTGGTCGCGGATCATTCCAAATTCGGACGCACTACTCTTGTATCTTTTGTACCTTTAAGTGGGAGAATCACTATCATCACTGATGAAAGTGTGGATCCGGCAATTGTCGAGGAAATAGAGAAAGAAGGGGTTCGTGTGATAGTCTGCTCTGGCAGCTCAACGTATCCAAGGGATGCTTGTGGCACATAGCTCAAGTCTTGGCCGGAAGAACATCTTCAATAAAGGAGAGTGAGTGGTGTGCAGAGAGATTAAGTCTCGTATTTTGAGGGAATTGAATACTGTTCTTGACGCAGTTGACGAAGACGAGCTGCAACAGTTCTTGGCTGCGCTCGCAGAGGCAAAAAAGGTGTTCTTCTGCGGGGTTGGTCGAGTCGGGCTGATGGCTTCTATATGTGCCAAAAGACTGAATCATCTCAAGATACAGTCTTTTGTTGTGGGCGAAACGACCAACCCTCCGATAGGAGTGGGCGATTTGCTTGTAGCCTGCTGTGGACCTGGCTAAGAAAAACGGAGCAAAAGTTGCGGGGGTAGGTGCGAATAAGGCATCCTCTCTCAGAGAGAGGTGCGATCTATACGTTCAGCTTCCAGCGAAGACGAAGACTGGATTCGAAGGGGTGATAAGGTCAGAGCAGCCAATGACCAATTTGTTCGAACAAGCCCTGTTGATCTTCTTTGATATTGTCACCATGCTCCTCCAAAGAAAGAGGGGCATAAGCGAGGAGGAGATGTGGCACCTCCACGCTAATCTAGAATAGAGAGAAAATGACCAATAAAGAAGAATATCGGATGGTAGTAGTCAAACTGGGCGCGTCAGTCATTTGTATGAACTTTCTCAATCTAAGAGAGCAGCTGTCTATCCTTGAGCAGGAAAGAATAGACTTTCTTCATTATGATGTAATGGACGGATGCTTTGTCCCTCGTATGGGGCTCAACGTTGAGATTCTTGGGCAGATTTCTCGACTAGTATCTATTCCAATTGAAGTTCATCTCATGGTGCAAAGTCCGATGCATCAAGTAGATGCCTTCGCAGAGGCAGGTGCCTCCCTAATCTGCTTCCATTTAGAGTCTGCGGACGATCCGTACTCAACAATAGACACAATAAGGCGCTGGAAGATCGGTGCGGGAATTGCCATAAGTCCGTGTACCCCGGCTTTATCATTGGATGAAACAATTGATTTGGTGGATATGGTATTGGTGATGAATTATGGCCCCGGAATGGCCAACCAAAGCTCCCATCCTGGTTCACCCAACAAGCTCAAGAAACTGCAACTCATGATCAAAGAACACGACAAGCGCATGCTAGTAGGTATAGACGGCGGTGTGAATAAAGGCTCCATTCCTGCTTATATAGGGCGGGCGTCAACTATTTTGTACTCGGCAAATCCGGGTTCTTCAAGACGGGAAGTTCTGTCAGGACGGAGTTGAGGATGGTGAAGACGGTTCCGGGTTCCCTAAGAGAGCGGTTCCGGGAGGCCGGAAAAACATAAACAGTGTGGTGGGAGTGTCGGAAACCGGCGGATATTGAGCTGATGCCAGGGACACGTGTGTTGCCCAAGAAAGTGGGGCATGATTGGGCCTATGCTGACAGATTGCCGGATGAAATACGGGCCCGATCAGAGAAAGAGACTGTGTGGCTTGTCGAGGAATCAGAACCAAGAGGCTGTTGGCCAGGGGTGGGGTCCACTATTGAACAAGGACAAAACAGCTGAGATTCCAAGAGAAGCTGAGGCCAGGTTCATTGAAAGAGACTTGACAGGAGATGGGCTACTATTCTCTTGTAGCCCCAAAACGCCAAGACGGAGGAGACTATGAGCGCTAAGTTTAGGCCAGAAGGAGCAATAGTCGGTGATACAATTCCTTTTTTCTGGGAAGGTACATACCATGTGTTTTACCTGAAAGGCCCGGACACCCATGATATCCCTCTCCGTTTCAAAACCTCATGGGGTCACCTCGTTTCTACCGATCTTGTGACGTGGGAAGAGATGCCGGTAGGGCTCGAACTAGGACCGGAAGGTTCTCCTGATGCGACCGGAGTATGGCACGGAACAGTTGTTGAGCGCGATGGAATCTTCCACCTTTTGTATACCGGATATAACAGCAAGGCTCCTGATTATCCTCAAACGATTTGCCACGCCACGAGCAAAGATTTGATCCAGTGGGAAAAAGATGCAAACAACCCTGTGCTACTTCCAGATCCTAGGGAATATGAGCCCAGAGACTGGCGAGACCCCTGGGTCTTCTGGAACGAAGACGAAGGGCGGTACTGGATGCTGATAACCGCTCGAAGAAGAACGGGTCCATTTTTGAAGAGAGGATGCCTAGTCTTAGCTACATCCAGTGACTTGTCTCAGTGGAAGGTCGACTCCACCTTCTGGGCGCCCGATCTCACTTTCACCTACGAGGCTTCGCAGCTCTTCCAGTGGGGTAACACGTGGTATCTGCTCTGGAACGATTTTTCCATGCCAATGGCAATGTACTACAGAATTGGAGATAGTGCCAGAGGTCCATGGCGAACGCCCCGGGCTGAGCGTTTTGACGGAACGTATTTCTATGGTGGAAAGACAGTAAAAGACGACGTTCGTCATTTGGTTTTTGCCTGGCTACCTACTCGCTTTGGGGAGAATGACGATGGCTACTGGGAGTGGGGGGGGGACCTCGTTATCCCCCGGGAGATTACTAAGCAGGCTGATAGCTCATTTGCTTTCAAATGTCCCTCTCAAATTACAGACAGCTACTCCAAGACGCTCCCGATTAGTATCGAACCGCGACTAGGCGAGTGGAACTACGACTCCCAAAACAGAAACATTGTTGGTGAGCGGGATGATGGCCTCGGCTATGTTATCATCCCTGTCCAGGTAAATGATTTCCTCTTTGAGGTTCGTCTGAGATTAGAGGTTGGTACTTCTGCTGCCGGCATTCTTTTCAAGACAGAGCCTAACTTCTCGCAGGGGTACCTGCTCCGATTTGACCCGGCCTATCACCGGGTAGTCATTGACCATTGGCCGCTCCCGGTGCACCGACCGTGGTCTGCTCCACCCCAGTCAGTCTTTCCTCCGGGAACGCCTATGTCTAAAGGTCCCTCTCCCTTGGTAGAGCAACCATTTGACTTTGCCTACGGCGACTTTATCAAATGTCAACTCTTCGTCAGCGATAGTACCATTCAGTGTTTTGTGGGCGACCGAGTTGTCCTGACGTATCGTGTGTACCGAGACGTCGGAGCTCCCCTAGGGCTGTTTCTGCAAGGCGGGAAAGTTCAATTCGAGGATGTCAAACTGAAGATCTCATAGAAACAGGCACTGTGTGCGGACCTAGTGCTACTCACGAAGAACTACAGACAGCATAGTGGAGAATTGTTCTCTGATTAGGGAACTGCAGTCTGCGATAGAGGAATTATTGCATACCTTCGGTAGCATGGGGTACGCAGGACATTGCTGAAAGGCGCGATTCGAAGGCAAGCTCAGATGAACAGTCGGGAAAAGTTTCTTAACTGTATCAAGTTTCAAAGTTCGGTTTTTCCTCTCTACGAGTTCGGGTTCTGGGTAGGCACGGCAAAAAGATGGTACCAGGAGGGGTTGGAGAGAACAAGGGGAATTCCAGACACTCTCGCCGACGGTGACACATTGCTAGGTTGCGTTGATGGGTGGGAAGAATATCCTCGATTCGAAGACTTGGATCAGGCAATAGAATTCGATAGGCCTCTGTTGAAGCTTCCCTATAACTATTGGATATTCCCAGAGTTTGAATATAGCATATTGCAAGAAGGAAAGGACGAGCTGGTTGTGATTGACAAAATGGGAATTAAGAAAAGGATAAAGAAAGACAATGCCAGTATTCCGGAGTATCTGGAATGGCCGGTCAGGAATAAAGATAATTGGGAGAAATTCAAAGGGGAGAGACTAAATCCTGATTCTGAAGGACGCTTTCCGCCCGATTTCGACAGCATAGTCTCCCGCCTTGGAAACCGTGATTTTCCTCTTCTACTATCCATGGGATACGTAGGCTTCTTTGGTTCTCTGCGTTACCTATTGGGTGAGGTCAATCTGATGTTGGGCTACTATGATTTTCCAGACCTTTTGACAGAAATTATCGATTACCTTGCTGATTTCTGGATTGCGCTTTGGGACAAAGTCCTTTCAAGGATCACTCCCGACTGTGTGTCTTTGTGGGAAGATATGGCTTACAAGACCGGTTCTTTGATCTCTCCTCGGCTTTTCCGGCAGTTTATGCTACCGGCCTACAAGAAACTGACTTCGTTCCTCAAAGAAAACGACATTGAGGTTGTTCTTCTTGATACCGACGGTAACTGTTTTGAGCTAATCCCCCTGTTTCTTGAGGCAGGAATCACCGGACTGTTCCCCATGGAGGTTGCAGCTGGGATGGACGTTAGAGAAGTCCGACGAAATTTTCCGAATCTACAGATCATGGGAGGCGTGGACAAGCGGGCTTTGGCTACAGGGAAAGAGGCTATCGACTTGGAAATTAAGAGAGTCTCTCCGGTAGTGAGGAGTGGTGGTTATATTCCTTTTGTTGATCATTTCGTTCCGCCAGACGTCTCCTTTAGTAACTACAGATACTTCAGGCAAAGGCTGGTAGAGCTAGCGGGAAGGGCCTGAGATGCGATCTTCGTTGTAGGAGGGACCGATACAATTCGAACAGACGGACCTAGTGCAAGAAATAGCCATTTCACCCTATGTTCACTAACCTTTTTTTCCTTACCACCTTGTCTGAATTTGTGTGATTTTCGACCGACTGGAGAGTCAAGTTGATCCACGGCGAAAACCCGCACTTCGCACTAGGGCCAATGGAAATCGGAACGCATTCAATGACCCTTTCCAGGCAAATGTTGAAGAAGGGTAAACCGAGCGAATGGATTATCTTGCCCGTATAGGAAACTCAATAATTTCAAGAAATATGCATAATAGAGATGAAAAGATAGATCATGGACTCATTGTTCGTGAGCAGGGGATAAAAAAGGGGTGAGTGATAGGTGGAGAGAATAGGGAAAGCCTAAAATAGAGCCTGAAAGGGCGGCAAAATTAGCAAAAAGATGGAGTACCTCTGCGCAGCCAAACATAGGGATTTGGCCCATGATCTTAAATGTGAGTATTCGTTCTTTGACCTGATGGGTTGTCAAGAGAAAGCTATGGTGGATGATAAAAGGCAAGAGAGCCTGATTCTTTGGAGAAGTAGGCCACTTCAACTAACTTCATTTCCCTCTGACAAATTGGACAACGAAGGGGATCTTTTCCGGTGAAGCTAGTTATGCGTTCTCTCCAGTGGGTAAATTTAGCCATCTCTTTCATCCTGGAAAAGAGTCGGCTCAACACTTTCTTAAGCAAAGGTTTGGTTCTGGTGGCCAATGCTCCGTAGTAACGGACTACTCTAAAATGTTTGGGAGGAATATGCTGAATGAGAAGGCTGATAAACTTCTCTACTGGAACAGTCCATTTTACCTCTGGCTGTTCTCTTTCCTTGTAGGAGAAGGTTACCATGTGCTTATCCCAATGAGAGTCTTTGCCATAGTCAAGAATTCCCCACTCTGCTAGAGGCGGCCTTTTAGCGTAGCGAACGATGTAGGAAACAGTGAAATCTTTCTGAGGTAGTTCAGTAGAATCATGGACATACCAGTTGATCTCAAGGAGAGGATCAAGGAAAGAGTCAAGAACCCCAGGAGAGGAGAAGACCGAGAGTTTCCCAGGGTTAGGGTTTTCTTTTAGATGCTTTCTGATTGTCTTCTTTAGCTCTTGGATTAACAAAAAGCGATATCTTTTATGGAGCATCTTAAAGGGAATGAAAGAAGATGATTTCCACCGGTTGAGCCTTTTGCTTTTAAGATCTATTCCTCCAGAGCTCATGAGCATATGAATGTGAGGGTGGAACTTAAGATTTCTTCCGGAGGTGTGGCAGGATGAGACCATGGCTGGAAGAAAATGTCTTTCTTTAGACTAGGAAAGCACTGTCTTATTGGAGGCTCTAAAGAGGCAGTTAAGTAAGAATCTATACTCATCAAGTACCTGCCTCAGTTCTTGGGGAACGGTAAAACAGATATGATGAAAACGAGTGGGAGGAAAATCGTCCTCTATTCTCTTAACCCAGTTATCGGTAAGAACTTTACCACAGGAATTACAGAAGTGAGTTTTACAGGAATGGGGAACGATAATATACTGATCAGGATGCTCTGGACAAGCATATTTATGATAACCTAGCCTTTCAGGATTACGGCAGGAAAGCATCTTCTCTATTGTCCAGATGACATCTTGGCGAAGAGAATCTTTATGGCTCGATAGATAATTCTCCCAATGCTCCTTGAATATCTGTTTTATGGTGAAGCGATTAAGAGCGTACATGCTCTATCATAACAAACAGTATATATCAAGGAGCGTTGGGAATGCAAATAAATGCAGTGTATCTCAGAAACCACTAAGAGAGACGAAAGGGGATCTCAGGGGGAAAGAATTTCCCCTTGATTATCTTGCTCTTTACCAAGGTACGCACAGCCTCATCCTTCTGTCTTAGAGGAGCAATCATGAAGCGGGCAAAACGAAACTAAGGAGAAAAGAATGTTGGCAGCCTTAAAGGGGGTTACATTCCTACTGGCGACCATCTCATACCCCCTGATGTTTCTTTGGAAAACTTCCTTTACTATCGTCATCGAATAGAGGAGATCATAGAAAGTGAACTCTCCTTCAGTTAAAACAGATAAGTACCGGATAACTGCAAAAAGATGGGTGAGGGCCATGAAGTAATGAAAAACTGGAGATTGCCTAATGATTGAGGCTATTTGCATGGGTGAAATGGTAGTAGATATGTTTTGTTCAGAAGTTGGAGTCCCATTGGAGAAAGCTACATCCTATATAGCTATACCAGGAGGTGGACCTGCCAACGTAGCCATTGGACTGAAGAAACTCAAAGTCAAATCCGGTTTTATAGGAAAAGTGGGATATGATCATTTTGGGAGTTTATTAGCAAGGGCACTTAGCAGGCAGGGAGTTGACACAAGAGGGTTAAAATTTACCGGTGAGGCTCGTACTACCTTAGTTTTTGTCTCTAACACAAGGAGTGGGCAGAGAAGCTTCGTATTTTTCCGCCATCCTGGGGCCGATATGAAGTTGGCCTCGGAGGATATAGATGGATCTTTAATTTCAGAGGCAAGTATATTTCACTTCGGATCAGTAAGTATGAGCAGCGAGCCGTCTCTATCTGCTACCCTCCGTTGCCTTGAATATTCCCATAAGTACCGCCTCCTAGTCTCTTTCGACCCAAATTTTCGTCCTCAGGTATGGACAGATTTCAAGCAGGCTAATGAGAGGATCAAAGAAGGACTAAGACAATCTGATTTAGTCAGGATGAATACTGAAGAACTTAAATTCGTGAGCGGAACACGTGACGTTCGAAAGGGAAGTAATGAGATTTTGAACTACCGCCCTAGGACAGTAATAATTACAGATGGAGCACGGGGTAGTTTCATAAATACGGGAAGGATATTTAGATTTGTAAAAGCTCCCAAGGTTCACGTAGTGGACACTACAGGATGTGGGGATAGTTTCACTGCAGCAATTTTATCAAGAGTTGCCTATTGGAAAAGGAAAGGCAAATATGTTTGGGACCTCAGCATTGATGAAATTGACGATATTCTAATGTTTGCCAATGCTGCTGGAGCGTTAGCTGCTACAAGAAAAGGGGTTATCCCCTCTTTGCCTACGTATGCCAAAGTTCAGCGATTTCTGAGAGAACACTCTAGACTATAAAGCCGTAAATACAGAAGGGTGAGTGGGATTTTTAACAGGAAATTAGCACTCACATGATTTCTTGCAGTCAAAGAAGAGGAGTACCATTAATTTTCAAGTGTTGCAAAATCAGATTTGCCGAGAGATAAACTCAGCTTTATCTAAAGTAAAGGAGGAGGAGATCAATGAATTTATTGATGCTCTCCTCTCGGCAGAGAAAGTATTCGTAATGGGAGTAGGACGAGTCATGTTCATGATGCAATGCTTTGCTAAAAGAATCAAGCACCTGCGGATAGATTCCTACGTAGTAGGGGAAACCATAGTACCGACCATCTCCAATAAAGACATACTGGTAGTTGGATCAGGTTCAGGAGAAACTATTACCTCTGTGACCATTGCTCAACTAGCCAAGAAATTTGGAGCCAAAGTTGCCCTAATTACTGCAGCAAAGAATTCAACTCTAAAGAAAATGGCGGATATCTCAGTAAGGATTCCCTGTTCTACGAAACTAAAAGCTGCAGACGAACCTATTTCCAAGCAGCCGATGACTAATCTTTTCGAACAGGCTCTTCTTATCTTTGGTGATTGTATAACTATGATACTTCAAAAGAGACTTAGCGTGAGTGAAGAGGAGATGTGGAAAGTCCACGCCAATCTGGAATAGGATAAAAGGTTTGTTTATGAGTCTGATAAAGATTTCTCCATCAATAATGTGTGCTGATTTAACTAATCTCGGAGAAGAGATCCAAACGCTGACAAAGGCTGGAGCGGATCGACTACACTTTGATATAATGGATGGAAATTTTGTACCCGACATTGGATTAAGTCACTTGGAAATTAAGGCCTTGCGATCTTTAACTTCTGTTCCTTTCGAAGTCCACATGATGATAATCAATCCTCTTCAATATGTGGAAGTATTTATCAAGGCAGGAGGAAACATCATCTGTGTTCACGCCGAATCATGCATAAATCTCTACGAAGTAATTCAAGCAATTAAAGAAAAAGGTGGGAAAGCAGGTGCGGCTTTAAACCCAGCTACTCCTATATGCCTGATTGAAAATATACTAGCGTATTTAGATGTAGTTTTGCTGATGATGGTGAACCCTGGCCGTAAGATTCCCGGAGTTAAAAGCCCAGATTATATTCCAGCAGTGGTGGACAAGGCCTTTCGCCTTAGACGGATAATCCAGAAAAGGGGACTTAATATAGATATTGAAGCAGATGGAAGCGTGAATGAGAAGTCTATTTTTGGTATGGCCAATGCAGGTGTTAATGCATTTGTCGTAGGCTCAGCCATATTTGATAAAGGGGTCCTCAGAACAGATAAAATTTGTAACTTGCGGAATAAGGCAAAAAAAGCTTTTTCTGAATGGAATCACAAAGGACATTAAGGTTGAGTCTAAGTAGCAGAGAAAGGGTAAAAAGAGCTGTAGAATTTAGAGGAATTGATAGAATACCTCTCATGCACGCCGTTCTTCCCGCAGCCTGGTATAGATTTGGTGGGAAATTAAACCAGATTCTGGAAAAGTACCCCAAGAATCTGGGTAAAAAGGGTAAGGGAGGAAAACCGGCTACTGCGGGCTACAAGTACACTCAGGAACTTGCCGAATCCATAACAATAAATGATGATTTTGGTTACGTAGAGGGAAGGAGTTTTCAATACGGAGAGGTGGTCAAAAGTTTGTCCTTGCCGGTAAAAGGAATAATAAAGTACCAAAGAGCAACGAATCGGGTGATTAAAGAAGGAGTAGCCGGTAATGTCTTAGATAACACTCCTCCGGAAAAAATAAAGGGACGCTTTGCTCGTTTTTTTAACGTTACCGGCTCCCGTCGTACTCTTGACCGCTGGAAGCACAAAGAAGCTGATAAGCTAAACTTCAAGGATCTCATAGAAAAACTAAAACCCTCGAAAGTACTTTGTCTTGATGATCTTGATCCTGAAAGATCTACTCGTAAACACCTTATAATCTCAGATAGGATAAAAAGATATATCCTTTATCTTGATGCTCTTTTAGATCAAAGTGAAGAGGAGGTAGTAAAATACCTTACAATCCTTAAAGGCTTAGGAATAAATGAGGTTACCTGCTTCATTGTGGACATGAGGAAGTCTTTTCCGCCAGCTATACACAAAGTTTATCCAGAGGCAAAGATCCAGTACGATTACTTTCACATCTGGGAAGCTGTAAACCGTCACCTAGATAATGCTATGAAAGATTACTCCCGCTATCTAAGATATGTAGGATTTCCTGATCTTGCTAAAAGAGTATGGTGCTATAGAAGGACTTTCCTGAAGCACCCCAAAAGATACACCGACAAGGATAAGGAAATAACGGACGAGATTATCTTATCCTGCAGGCACGAACTTCCTGCAAACATTCTTGTTTTGGAAGATCAAATAAGAGATATTTTTGAGAAGAGCTCATCAGAAGACGAAGCTTACGAGAAAAAGAACAAGCTATACTTTGAAGGCTGGCACAAGAAAAATCGCCACTTTAAAAAGATCATTAAGCTATTTATAAATGTTCCTATGTGTGAGTATATGTTTACTTATCTTAAAGAGCCTGATGTTCTAAGATCTGGCAATTCAGAGAACTCTATTAAACTGGTCAGATCCTGGGAAAATCCCAGATATGGTTTTAGAACTACTAAAGGTCTTCAGGATCACTTGAAATTATATCAAAAAATGAAGTACTTAGGGCAAATATGATTTAAAACAAAAAATCTTCGCTCAAGTTAATATCTGACAAAGGAAAGAGTGAAAAAAGTTGCTAAAAATATGGCCAAGTTTCCCTTTTTAATACTTAATCACTATACTTAATTCATTATCCTTTTTATTATACCAGGTAATACATAAATAGCTCCTTGAATTTTTACTTTGAAAGAAAACAGGCTTCCTTATCCTTAATCGAGCACATAGCCTGGTGAATGTAATGAACGATGCCTTATTATAGGCTCGTAGCATACTAAATAAATGTTTATACTCGATAGATAAAGGAAGGGGCAGTCTTAGGGCAAACGGTCCATCTTCATAAAAAGAGACTATAAGGAGAAGGCAAGCCCTCTTTCCTCCAAAAGGGCTTTTTGAATTAAACAACTATTAAACTTTCATCTTGAAACCACAACAAGTCAAATAACGATCTTCACTTATAGTGAAGATTATACCAGGAGAAAAATAATGAAAGGCGTATACCTACCGGGAAATGCTGAGGCACACATTAAGGAGTGGCCAGATCCTAAACCTGCTTTTGGTGAGGTTCTTATTGAAGTAAAGGCATCGGCTTTGTGTCGCAGTGATATGAGTATCTATCATGGGGAGCCTTTAGTTGGAGAAACAGTTGCTGGTGAGGTTATTCCTGGCCATGAACCCTCTGGGATAATTAGAGAAGTTGGAAAAGGTGTAAAACACCTTAAGGAAGGTGATCG
>Ga0209979_1004508_pt1 | contig 11482 bp, 14 predicted proteins | sample AnhtaG_FD_183114 | JGI IMG/M metagenome (GOLD analysis project Ga0209979, IMG submission 183114) | Deep subsurface microbial communities from Anholt, Denmark to uncover new lineages of life (NeLLi) - Anholt_01485 metaG (SPAdes) (version 2) | ecosystem: Environmental > Aquatic > Marine > Oceanic...
ACATTTCATTCATTTTCTAAGCAGAATAAATATCGTTGCTCCCTTACTAAGATGCTGTCACTCTGGCCCCAAAAGCTCAATTTCAAACAAAACTGTCCCCCCGCCAGTAATTTCACAAGGGTCCAGGTACTACTGCACACAAGCTTTTCCATCCTTGTTGGCAAGCCCCAATTTTTCCGGGGCAACACCGTTATACAAAGCATTATAATAAGGCATAATTGAAGCCAAAGAGTGCATACAGATATTACTAGTCTCTTTAAGATTTAATTTATACCCCTCGTCCAGCACAATCCTGTCCCCAACACTGTACACCGGGCATCTTCCCTTAATCTTAACTACCCTAATTACCAATTTACCAGCCACATTCCCTTCCAAATCCTCTATCATTGACGTATCTGTATAGAATGATTATTTATGATAGCCGAATAGCTAATCAAGATCCATATCTCTTAGGCCTCGCCAAGAAACCTTTTATACTCAGGGAAGACGTTCAATAGCCGAAGAAGCCCTTGAGCACTTAAAATAAATACATAGGGTAAAAAAGGTACAAAATATCTGGCTAAAGGGAAAATAATAAACACAAAAAGAAAAGTTACATAAAAAAGAATTAATAACAGTGGTAATATTTTCTTATTCTTATGCTTAATTGATACCCCTATCCCCAAAAAGCAAAATAGCAATAAAATATAGTGTATTGCTAAATAAGTTTTCCTTAGATATTTATTATCTATCTGTTTTGACCCGCTGGGATGCAGCCACAGTTCATGGAACTTTTTTGCCAGCATATCCAAATAAATCACTGGACGATCCTTTATGAGGTAAACTATATAGCTTAACGCTTTTTTTGTATAAGAGATTTGATTGTCGTCTTTAATATCGTTTAACGCCCGGTCAACAATTTCTCCACCAGCTCTCCATTTTTCCCCTTCAGGGATATAATTTGAAGCATAAATTACCTTTCCTCCTGATTGGGTAGCAGGTATGAATTTATGGAATTTAATAAAGTTTCTCATAGTCCACGGCCCTATAAATATAGCCATTCCAACTAACATAACCACTGCATATTTCATGACTTGTCTAACTTTATATCTTAAAAAAAATAAGCCACCTATGATAAAGAACGGAAATAGAGATAATACTACTCGAGTAAGAATGTTTACCCCAAGTAGTAAACCACAGAGAAATCTATTGATATTGGATAAGTCAAAATAAGATTTCAACATATAAAGGACGAACAAAGATAATAAGAAAATGTAAAGGGTTTCAGTCAAGTGCATACCTGTATAGGCTATCAACGCGGGATGCAAGGCAACTAATAGAGATGAGAGTATAGCCACTTTTTTATCAAATATTTCATTAGCAATAAAGAATATTATCACACATACAAAACTACCTAACAAAGCCTGTATCAGGCGAACAGCAACTATGCTTAATTCTCCACTACCAAAAATTACATAGCTCAATGCTAAAAAGAAGGGATACAACGGTGCGACTTGTGCATCGGGAACGCCAGCAATTCTTCCATATGTATGAGTATTCAGAAGATTTACCGCTAATCCTTTATAGGTATAAGCATCTGATTCCCAGTTTGAGATAAACTCCAAAGGCAGACTTGAGACATAAATCACCCTTAAAACTAATGCAAGAATAAAAACAACCACAATTAAATGTTTCAATCCATTTTCCTCTTCTTTATTTTTAGTATCCAGGTTTTGACCATATTAAAGAATGTTTTTAGCCGCCCCTAAACTCACCTGGGGAACGAATATTTAGAACTTCCCTTAGCCTATTTAAGAACTGGCTTTCCTTAAAAACATTATACTTCCAACCCACCTAATTTCCATTTCAACCCACTTTTTCCATTCTTTTTTCCCAAACGAAAGTTCTTATTTTCCCCGAATGTCCTTGATATCTCGTTCCAAAAGCGCGATCTTCTGGGTGAGATTTTTTACCTCGTTTGTAAGTTCTGAGTTTTTCGTAGCGTGATGAAGGTTTAGCAACATCACAAAGATTAACCCGAAGAAAAACAATGTTGAGGTTGGAAATGCAGCACCAATAAAATGAGTAATGGCAACTAATAAATTGTACCAAAGCGTAAGAGTCAACAGACCCGCGCCAGTAGCTAACCATAACCAAGAGTATTCCTCTCTAAGCTTCCTCTTTCTAACCAATTCAATAATAACCATAAATATAACAACACTTATTAGTACGGCAAATACCTTCTGTCTAATCGGCATTCTATACCTCCTTTTTACTATACTTTTCTCTAAGTAGAGTTACAAATATTGAAAGAAACATTTTAAAAATGTAGTAACAAATCCCTAAGCCACGATGCATAGACCCGCGTCGCATATCATAATGCATAATCACCGGAACCTCCTTTAATGTGAATCCGGCGCGGTGAAGCATAATCATAGCGTCGGCATCGGGATAGTCACAAGGAAATACATCACTTACATAAAATCTAATCACCTTCTTATTTAAGGCCTGAAATCCTGAAGTTGGGTCGGTAACTCTCTGCCCCATTGCCATTGAGGCGATACAGCCAAACAGTTTCATTCCCAGTTTGCGGGTAAGCGAAGTTCTGTATTTTCTGTCGCCTAGAAACCTCGAACCTATAGCAAGGTCAGTATTGCCGTTTCTCACCTCGCTCAGCAGATTTTCTATGTAGCCAGAGTCATGTTGCCCATCTCCATCCATTTGGATAACATAATCGTAACCCTTATCCAAAGCATATTTATATCCTGTCTGAAGAGCAACCCCATATCCTAAATGGTAAGGTAGATTAATTACCTTGACCCCGGAACATTCCAAAACAGATTCTGTTTTATCCGTGGAACCATCGTTGATTACGACAATATCCGCATCATGGGTCCTCCTCCTGATGTCTTCAATTACACGCAGAATGTTCTTCTCCTCATTGTAAGCTGGGATGATTATCAGCATTTTTTGCATTTTTTAAGATACCTACCGGAGCGACAGACTCCGCCTCAATTTCTCTAACAATATTCTACACGCCATCTTTGGAACATCCGCGACAAAAGGAGACTTAAATATGTTCTTAAGATTTTTGTACAGTCTCAGTCTCCTGAACTTCCAGTACAGGTCAGTGATTTCCTCTCTCTCGAGTTTCTCCGAAAGAATGACGGCATTCTTATAATTAGATTCAAAATTAACATTTATCCTATCCCAATCTATATCATCGGACACTAGCCCTTTTTGCTTTGCATAGGCCCAAATGGGAGTGCCAGGGAAAGGAGTCAAAACATATACATCAACCAGAGTCAAAGGATTCTCCTTAATAAACCTATAAGTCTCCATAATCTCTTCTCTGGTCTCCAGAGGAGACCCAATGACAAAGGAAGCATTTGCTCTAATCCCATATTTTTCTAAGGTTCTTACTGCTCGAAGGTTATCTTCAATAGAAAAAGCATTTCCTTTCAAGTATTTAAGCGTTCTCTCACAACCAGACTCTAATCCCATTCCCACAGAAAGTACATTCATTTCTTTCAATAATTTAACTGTTTCATCATCAATACGATTAGCTGTGCATGAACAAGTCAGTTTAACTTTTCTTCCAAGTCCTGTTTTTTTAATTAGATTAACGATTTCTTTCAACCTATTTTTATTAGCAACAAATAAGTCGTCAAAAAAACTAATCATCCTGACATGGTACTTATTGACTAATTCTTCTATTTCCCTTACCACACATTCTGCAGAGAAAAACCTCACCTTTCCCCAGAAACGCGATGAAGCACAGAAAGTGCATCGATAAGGACATCCACGGGAACTGAATATATAACTATGTTTTTCTATTTTGAAAACGTCTCTGGCCGGAAGGGGTAAGGAATCAAGGTCCCCTATAGGGTCCCTCTTTTCTGTGACACAGACACTGCCATTTTCCCAAAAAACGATGCCTTTTACCTTCTCCAACTGCTCCTTGGGAAAGGAACCTTTATCTAGGAAAAGTTCAAAAAGTTCAACCATAGTCTCTTCTGCCTCGCCAATGCAACCTATATCCATATCCCGAGACATCAAATTAGGTAGGGCAGATATATGCACGCCACCAATGATAATTGGTATTTTTTCCCTTTTAGCGATTTGGGCGTATCTCTTTGCCAAATTATAGTTCTGCGTAACAGAAGATATCCCAATAATGTGAGGTTGAAATCTTTCGATCTCCCGTTTAATGTTTCTATCTACTACCTTGAAATCAAATCTTTGATGCCCAAAATGTTGTCTTAAACTGCTAATTATATACCCTAATCCCAGATTAGGATATCGCCTTTCTACCTCAACCGTGGGATTAATCGCATTAATAAACATTACTTTCATCTTCATGTCTTTTTCCTTGCTGCCACAAGATGATGTAAACTGCAATGTCACAAATGGAAAGAAATGCTTTTTTGCTGTAAAATATCAAAACGATTTTCTTTTAGAACTTTTCTAATTTCTCTGGGAGTCCATTGTTTTAGATGTTTATAATTATAAAATGCCTCTTTAAACTTAAAAGTGAATATGCGGGCTAACTTGAAAATAAAGTCATTAGGAAAAAGTAGAAGCAAAAGACCCTTGTTCCGAAGAACACGGTGGATTTCTTTCAAAGCTTTCAATGGATATTCTAAATGTTCAATTACCTCCATAAAAATACAACAGTCAAAAGATTTATCGTCAAATTCCAAATTGTACACACTCCCCTTTTTAACAGGTAGCTCGTATTTCTTGCAAATCTCAACATTTCCCCGAGAAACATCGATACCAGAGATATCCTTTTCTGGAAATCTGTACAATAACTTCTGGAGTGTTATCCCCTCTCCACATCCAATATCAAGAATTTTTCTTTCATTTTTGATATAAGAGAAAATACGCTCGTCACGATAATCCCAGTACTTTCGAGAAATACCCCCCTTACTATATTGAGCTCTTTGAGAGAGGTCCGGATATGGTAAATCACATTGAGTTATATTCATACTTTCTTAAGATACCATCTTAAAATATTTGTGGCTGTGGTTAATTGATTTATGAATTGCTTTGGACTTCTGATTTCTTTTAGACGATTTAATAAATAGACAAGTTCATTTTCCCTTTTACTTGCCTATATCATAATAAAATATTATATCATTGCATTTTACTTTTTTGCTTTACCAATATAATATACACAATGCGCCAATATAAAGCTATTTTTCATTTTGACTAGGATGATATCCAGAAATTTTATCGGGAATATCGCAAGTGTAAAAATCGACTTCAAAAAAATATGTGTTGCTAATCTTTTACAACAAAACAATCCAGCTAAATAATCGCTTACAAAATTCACAAGCGCTACACTAGGACCTCTATAAACTCCGCTTTCAACTTCTTCGAAGTCTTCAAAAAGAACCTTGAGTCCTTCGATGCTATATCTTTGAAAGTCAGATGGGTATCCATGGAAGGGGTGGACGAATGGTGCCACAATAAAAATAGCACCATCATTCTTTAAAACCCTTTTTATCTCAGCTACATATGTCTTGGGATATTTTACATGTTCTATAACTGCTTCTGAGATAACCGCATCAAATATCTGTTCGGCAAAAGGAAGCTGACAACCATCGGATACTATATCAACGTTAGGAAAGTGCTCTATATCAACATTTATCATGCTTTCCGCGTACCTGGTTGAGCCAGAACCTAAATTCAAGATAAGGCCCCCTTTAAGTAATTTATCTAAAAATAAACTCTGGAATTTTTGCAAGGGTTTATACGGAACAAAATCCGCACCAAATATATATTTCAGCGTCTTATATATGCGCAAATTCCTAATCCTGCTTTTGTACTCAAAAGTTCTGTTTAAACTCGAATCGCTATAATAATCTTTTTTAACCAACAGATGTGGCACGCCATGTACTACAGGATACACTTTGTTACATCTCGAACAATATACTCCATCCTTTTCCTTAAGAGGCCCTTTGCACAAAGGGCAAACTATTATAGAGAGTATCTTTTTTGAAATCATCAATATGCTCCTGTGATTATCCTTTTGATTTAGTTGAGATAATTACGCAGTATAGGTTCACAAGCCACAACAAAAAACGATAATCCCAGTACTTTCGAGAAATACCCCCCTTACTATATTGAGCTCTTTGAGAGAGGTCCGGATATGGTAAATCACATTGAGTTATATTCATACTTTCTTAAGATACCATCTTAAAATATTTGCGGCTGTAACTAATTGATTTATAAATTGCTTTGGACTTTTGATTTCTTTTAGTCGCTTCACCAAATAGCCAAGCCTACAATAGAATTTTCTATGGGCTACCTTAATTATTTTCTTAAGTTTATCCTCACTCCAATTCGGGGAGACCATTACGGCTCTCTTCAAGTCCTTATCCATTGGATTCTGAGCATCAATTTCGCGATACCAACCTTTTTCTTTTGCTTCTTTGTATATTTCAGTTCCGTAGAAAGGCGTGAGGATGCTAAACTGAGCATAAGTTGGATCAATCTCCTTGGCAAATCTAATCGTATTCTCGGACTGTTTATAGCTCTCTACAGGTATTCCCAGAATAAAATAACCCACTGTACTAATTCCCACTTTTCTCGTTAATCTGAAAGTTTCCCGAATTCCTTCAATAGTGGTTCTTTTCTTCAAATAATCTAAAGCTTTTTGGTTTCCACTTTCTACCCCATAAGCAATCATTGAGCATCCCGCCTGCTTCATCAATCTAAGAGTCTTTTCTTCTACCCGGTCGGGCCTCCCTTCGCATTTCCACTCTATCTTCAGTCCCATTTCAATAATTTCCTCGCAAATCTTTTCAATTCTATCCTTTCCTCTCATAAATAGGTCATCATAAATAACAATAGAATTTATTCCGTACTGCTCAACGATTTCTTTTATCTCTTTAATAATATTATGGGCACTGCGGACTCTATATCTATGTCCAAAAACCGATGTGTCACAAAACTTACACTCGTATGGACAACCTCGAGAAGTAAACATTGTAGTTATTTTTCGGCCTGGAAACAGAGTGTACCTATACCGGGAATTGGGAAGTAGATGCCTTGCGGGAAATGGTAACTCATCCAAATCTTCCAATCGTTCACGAGGGGGATTCATTACTCCTCTTGAAATCAAACCTCTGATAGTTAAGGGATCTTCTGCTCGTTCTAATTTTTTCACTAGTTCCAAAAAAGTACTCTCTCCTTCTCCATATATAAGAAAATCTATTCCTGGACACTGGTCAAAGACTTTCTCCTTGTAAGCAGAGACATGAGCGCCCCCTAAAATAATATGCTTGGTATACTTACGGCAAATATTGACCGCTCTAAAAGTATTGTCTATGACTGCTGACATTCCAGTAATTCCAATTATATCTGGCTTTGTACTGGCAATCTCTCGCTCAAAATCCTGCCAGTCCATCTGCAGAGCAAAACCATCTATGATTTTCACTGGATAACCATGTTTTTCAAGAATTGCAGCAATATATGCAATTCCCAGTGGAGGAACGATGACATCCTCGTGACGAATTTTCCTGGGAGGTGGTTGAATCAATAATATATTCACACTCATTGCCCGATTATTCCTTCAAAGCTAATTCTCTGGCACTTATTCTAAATTTACGTAACCATTTACGAAAATCAATGTTGGAAACTTTTTTTCTCTTCATAATTTCTCTTCGTTGTCTCAAAACTCTTCCTAACCCACCAAATGCTGAAATGTATGCTCGGATTAGTATCAGTAACAGTCGCATTTTAGAAAATTCTTTGCTAAATTTACCAGCTGCACCTATACTCATTATCGAACCGTATGCTTGAAGAATAAGCCTTTGCAAAGTAAAATAAGGGCTGACCATTATTGTGGAAAACGGAAAATATTTTAATAACACCCAGACCCGATTCCGTTCTACCAAATACGCTTTTAGAGGTGCATAATTACCCAATGTTGCAGAACGATAATGGTACACAACTGCTGTGGGTACATAGACACATTTCCAACCCATTAACCTTGCTCTGATTCCGATATCCGTATCATCTCCATACGCAAAGAAGTCTTCATCAAAGAGGCCTATTTCATCAAGCATATCTCTGGAATAAATTGCAGCACAGGCGCTGGGAAAGAATACGTCTTCTTTGGTGTCATACTGACCTACGTCTTTTTCCCTGTGTCCTCTTCCTCTGTTAAGCCCGTCGGGATATATTAAGTGGCCAGCTACATCTATTTTGCTCCGGTCATCGCCAAAAAGAATTTTTGACGCACACATCCCAATTCTTTTATCACTTTGTGCTACCTTAACCAACTCGCTCAGCCAGCTTGGCTCGACTTCTGTATCATTATTTAATAAAGCTATATATTCTCCTCTCGAAACCATGATTCCCTGATTATTACCCTTTCCAAAGCCAAGATTCTGAGAATTCTCAACCAAACTCACTGAATCAGAATATTCTGTCTTTAGAAAACCTCTCGAGCCGTCAGTAGACCCATTATCTACTATAATTATTCCAAAGTTTGAGTACGTTTGTCTTCTTAGAGAAGCGAGACATTTCCTGAGCATCTTTTCTCGGTTATAATTCACAATGACTATCGAGACCATAGGAACGGCTCCCCATTATCCGTCTCTCGTACTTTGCTACTGCTGCGTCATACCTAGCACCCTGTACAATCTATATTTTTCATTCTGATAAATGAGCTGAAATTTTTCTTCCCTTTTCCACAAATCTTGGTTGATTGGTTGTTCTATATGTGCGACCACATATCCTACATCATACTTTTCTCAGAATATCTTTGGCTCTATTATCAAAACTTCTTGTCGTATAGAAATAATTTACACCTTCCCACCTAATTTTCCCTTCTTTCGGGTCCTTGCTCAAACCTATTGTAATTTTCTCTTTAAACGCAGCAACTATATTCTGATTTAGATACATCACATCTTTGCGGTAATGAATCGCCCAGGAATAGGATAATGTGCCTATGCACTTGACTGGACTTCATACTAAATATAGTAAACTACGAAATGAGGTTTTTCCCATGAACAGGATTAATCGCAACAGCCTGTTGGACAAGACGATAAAAAAGTTTTCCTCGCGATTTAGACATTCTGCGGTTAAAACGAAAAGTAAATTCATCCAAATAATAATCAATATGCGAAGTATGTACTGCTTGCTCCTTGATGTGTTCCCAACAACCATCGTTTGAGCAAAGATGCTACTATATTACATTTAGGCAAGAGGTTATTGCCAATAGCAGTTTCCTTTCGAATTATTTCGTGGACATATCCAAGCAAGTTCAATTGGCTGTAGCCATCCCAGCCATCCGTTCGTACTATACTCCCTGGCTCCACAGCTCGTTGTATCGCATTTTCCAAGCTTTTTCCAGAAGCATCAGATACACGTTGAAGCCGAATACGTCCAATGCGATTATCGTCCACCTGTGCTCCTATAACAACCAATACTTTACCAGCAGCGCCCCGTCTACGCTTTCCTGGTTCCTTTCCCCCAATGTAAGTTTCATCTACTTCGATTATGCCAGAAATACGGTCACGACCAAGACGAACCATAGCATATCTAAGCTTATGCATCCATGTCAAAGCGGTTCTATAACTGCTCAGCCCAAGTGCTCTTTGCAAACCCAACGCACTAATCCCATATTTCTGATTAGTCACGTACCACATCGCACGAAACCACAACCTAAATGGTTTTCTGGTATCTTGGAATATTGTTCCTGCTGTTACCGAAGTCTTAAGACCACAATTTTTGCATTTATACAATTCACCACCAATAGACCATGCCGTATTATGTTGACAACGTGGACATCTAAATCCATCGGGCCATCGAAGCTGAAAAAGATATTCTCGACAAGCTTTCTCAGAATTAAACCGTTTCTCAAATTCCATGATATTTCGCGGGTAATCTTCCATACCCGTATATACTATATATTGAGGTTAGTCCAGTCAAGTGCATAGGCACATTTCTCTATTTATCTTGTCCCTAGGGGCTTCCAAGCACTTAATGAAAGCTTAAACAGCATCTCGAACATGTAAATTCGGCCGCCATTGCCTTCCTCCGTAAATTCCAATTCTCCCTTCGGTAATTGCTTTAACCGCTAATATATTGACTACTAAATCAAACCTCATACGAGGAGAGACTCCATATATAGTAGATAATCTTAAAATAGTGGGAACTAATTTATTACCAGAGTTATCCAATAGCACTTCTTCTGATTTCATTTTCGACTCTGCATAGAGTGAGAGAGGCTTTAATTTCGCTTTCTCATCTAAAATGGACGAACTTCGCCCATATACGCTACAAGTAGAAGCAAAAATAAACCGTTTAACTTTACAATATTTAGCTATTTCTATAAGGGCTTTTGTGGATTCATAATTTATAGTTAAGGTAGCATTATGGTCTACCTCACACGCTGGTTCTCCTACAATTGCTGCTAAATCTATTACTGCATAGACATCTCTCATAGCCTCAACCAGGTCTTCTATGTGCCTTATATCTCCTTTTATGAATTCAAAATTACGCTTATTCAGAAAAGGCCTTATTCCTTCTTCTCCGAACATGAGGTTATCAATAACTCTTACCTTATAATCCCTGCTCAATAACTTCTTTACAAGATGAGAACCAATGTATCCTGCTCCACCTGTAACTAAAATAGTTTCACTACTCATACTTTTTCTCCATTCATATAGTGTCGTATTCCAAAGCATCGCTTTCTATTTTTGACTGAGGGAAAAATAGGACATACGCTAACCTTAAGATTAATGCCAGTACGAAAATGAAAAGTAAATATTTCTTTTCCTCCTTCATGTCAAAGAAGTTTAAAAATGAAAATTAAGTATCTCTCTTGCTTTTTCATATCAGAGAACTCTACTGTTCAAATCAATCTCCGTATTACGGGAAAACTTTGCCCGTGGCGTGTGAAGATCAACGTAAATATGATTTATTCTCTCTGTGTTAAAGGCGCTTGCTCTCCCGATTATTCCAGTAACTTCGTATCCTTTCAATAACAAAAATTCTGCTAAATATGAACCATCCTGTCCTGCAATCCCGGTAATAAGTGCCTTTTTCATACTACAATATCTCCATCAATAAAAACTCTATGCCATAATTCTAACATAAAAAGAGCCCATAGGCGATAACCATGGTCTCGTCTTCCCAAGATATGTTCCTGAAATAATGCCTCCACTTCTTTCATATCAAAATAACCTCTTTCTGCTTTTGGAGAAAGGACAATTTCTCTGAAATAATCCTTCCATTGATGACGAAACCATTCTCCGACAGGAATGCCAAATCCCTGTTTAGAACGATGCAGGATTTCAGGAGGAAGTAAATCCTGAAATGTTCTTTTTAGAATGTACTTTTGAGAAAAAATCTTCATTTTCCATGAAGATGGAAGGCTGGAAGTAAATTCAAGTATGCGATAGTCCAGAAATGGCGAGCGTGCCTCAAGGGAATTCGCCATTGTAGCCACATCCATCTTTATAAGTAAATCCTCCGGAAGATA
>Ga0209979_1004510_pt1 | contig 11479 bp, 10 predicted proteins | sample AnhtaG_FD_183114 | JGI IMG/M metagenome (GOLD analysis project Ga0209979, IMG submission 183114) | Deep subsurface microbial communities from Anholt, Denmark to uncover new lineages of life (NeLLi) - Anholt_01485 metaG (SPAdes) (version 2) | ecosystem: Environmental > Aquatic > Marine > Oceanic...
CACCGGTATACACAGTGGGCTTGTCTCCTTATTTCCATGCCCAAATCTTATCATATTGAAAGAAGACTTAGGAACTATTTCCATCCCCGGACTTACGTCCGCGGAATTTAAACAGGTAGTATTAAACGCTTAACACGTAATATAACGAGGTTATGATGAGAAAAGTTTTTGTAAGATTTATCATCTTAGGCCTTATTAGTTGCTTTGTCTCTCTAAATGCACAGGAAGGAACAGTACCTGCATTTAAACTTGAACCTAATGAATTGACGCTCAGGCGTTTAGCACGCCCTGGAACACCTTTTGACAAAGCGGGCAGAAAATTCGCGATTCTTGCAGACGAAAGCGGATCATTTGAAGCCTGGGCTTATCCGCTTAAACTCTTTCGGAACTTTGAATTTTCTTTTCTCGTAGGAAGTTCCACCCGGCCCATTCCCGGCAGAGACATTGTTCGCTATATATCCGTATCTCCTGAAGCAACAACCCTGACTTTTACTTATCAATCCTTTACGATTAAAGCCACCTATATAACCCCTGTCGAAGAGCCAGGTGCCATCATCCTTTTAAATGTAAACTCCACAGAACCCTTGACCATAGTATGCGGATTCTTGCCCGTTTTACAGCCCATGTGGCCTGCAGGAATAGGCGGCCAGTATGCTTACTGGAATGATAAGCTAAAGGCCTATATCATATCAGAACCCACAGGAAAAAATCATGGAATCATCGGCACTCCCTCTGCTTCTGGAATCTCGTACACTCCTGCCCACATGCTCTCTGACAACCCAAATGAATTTAAAATCGAAATTCTTGCCCCCCAGAAACTTAAAAACAAGTATATTCCCATCCTCATGACAGGAGGAAAAGGCTCAAGGAAAGAAGTGCTCAAAGTGTATGAAAGATTAAAGAGCGATCCGGCAAAATATTACAGAAAGAACCTGGCACATTACCGTAACCTGCGGGAGAACACATTACATATTCAAACGCCTAATTTAAAGTTAAACCTTGCCTTTGAATGGGCAAAAGTGGCATTCGATAATCTAATAGTGGATAATCCTGATCTAGGAAAGGGATTAGTAGCAGGATTGGGGGCCTCAGGCACAAGCGGACGCCCTGGGTTTGGCTGGTTTTTTGGCGGCGATGCCTATATCAATTCCTTCAGCCTCTTGAGCTACGGCGCTTCCAAACCGCACGGGATGCTCTCACCTTCACACAAAAGTGGCAGCGCAAAGACGGAAAGATGGCCCATGAGCTGTCGCAGGCTGCAGGATACATTGATTGGTGGAATGACTATCATTATGGTTATATCCACGGGGACACGACCCCCTACTACATCGCCGCCATGTATGATTATGTAAAGATGACCGGAGACACTCAGTATATTAAAGAGAGTTGGGATTCCCTGAAGCGGGCGTACGAGTGGTGTCTCTCTACAGACGCTAACAATGACGGCCTGATGGACAACAAAAAAGCAGGCTTGGGCGCACTGGAGTATGGTGCCTTGACCGGGATTGAAACAGATATTTATTTAGCTGCTGTCTGGGTTAGAGCAGCCTTTGCCATTCAGCATCTGGCTGAAATCGCAGGACAAAAGTCTTTCGCCCTAAAGGCTGCTCAGGATTTCCAGAGCGCAAAAAAAGCATTTGATGAAAAATTCTGGGATGAAGAAAACAAGTTTTATGCGTATGCCTTCAATGAAGAAGGCAAACATGTAAAAGAGATATCCCCCTGGAATGCTGTTGGCCTAATGTGGAATTTCGGCTCGCCAGAGCGAAGTGTACGTTCTTTGGAGAGACTGAGCTCTTCTGAGCTTACTACTGACTGGGGAATTCGAAGCATCTCCAATAAGAGCAAATATTTCCAGCCTTTAAATTACAATTACGGAGCTGTATGGCCTTTTCTGACAAGCTGGGTAACTACTGCCCTTTACAAACATCACATGCCCATCCAGGGCTACAGCTTGCTTATGTCAGCAGTGAGGCATACTTTTGATAACGCGCTGGGCTGTATTACCGAGGTTTTTTCAGGCACGAACAATGTATGGCCGCAGGAAGCAGTATCACATCAGGGGTTTTCTACAGCCGGGGTTGTGCTCCCTTTAGTCCGGGGATTGCTTGGCCTTGATGGCAATGCGCTGAAAAAAACATTAGTTTTTGCCCCTCATTTTCCTGCTGATTGGGAGCATGTATCTATCGACAATTACAAAATCGGAAAAGCAGTTTTTTCGATCGACTACATACGAAGCAAAAACAATATAGTCGTCAAGGTCCAAGCAAAAAATGGCAAGGGATATAAGATTCGTTTCGCACCTGCTTTAGGTGTAGGAACCCAAATAAAGACAATCACTGTGAACAGGCAGCCAGTTCCTTTTAAAACCCACAGCTCGGCCCAGATAGTTCAACCTGCTGTAGATATTCCAGTAGAAAATATACCCATGTTGATAGAAATGGATTTTGTCCCATTCGTTGAAATCCTGCCTGCATTGCCTCAAACCAGAGTTGGAGACAGGAATAGAGGCTTAAAAATCATTTCTATCAAAAAGAAAGGAACAAAAATGGAAATACATGTAGAGGGAATATCTGGTGAAACATACGAATTAGGAGTAGTGAATACAGAAATAATTCAGAGCATAGAGGGAGCTGACCTTGATGCTGGAAAATTAAAATTTTACATACCCGAAGGTAAAGCCGTTGAATTCGTTTCGTACAAAATAACGATTAATATTAAAGAATACATTGACACAGTGACAATGACAATTTGCTACAAATAACAAAACCTTCTCTATTACTTTCGCAGGGATGCCTTGGTGAAAATGTACTCAGGGATGTCGGCATTAAATTCAATGGACTCGAGCACAAATTCCGTGCCTTTTCCACTTTTTAGCACATCCTTAAAAATGACATGACTCGGTACCCAGCGGTCCTCGATCCTGGTGACCTTCTTTACCTCAATTGTTTTAAGAAGTTTCCCGCTTTTGGCATAGCGGTCTTCCTTGAGGGAAACAAATCTTTCCTTGTCCACCCAGATTTTTCGGGAATTATAAGCGATATCGCCTCCCCTGGATGTCAGTTCGAGCACCCAGCAGGGCCTTTCAAGAAAAGTTTCTTCTGCGCTGACCTTAGCCTCATAAAGCTTATGCAGCTCCGGGTCTTCCATCATATCTTCATAGGAAAGATCCGACCCCATAACGGACTGCCTCATCATGTGGCCTGAGATCTTAATCGTCCGGTCTGTAGATGGCGAGTATATCCATAACTGATCTTCGAGTTTTAACATCTTAGTTCCCTTCTCCCGGGCAGGAGCCAGGTATTCAGTGAAGGACTTATCCATTCCATGAATCCATGACTTTGATTTGATTGTCCGGCTTCCCCCCCGGCGGCCGTAAATGATCATCTCCCCGACTGAAATTTTGTCATCCGAGCCAAAATTATTATCGACCTTTTTTAGAATCCACTCCCCGGAAGGCGTCTCGGCCGCTGCTTTGGCTACCGTCAACAGGATTATCACACAAAATATATAGAATATGCGCTTCATACTTCCAACTCCTTCATCAATTGAGCGGTCTTACGCCTGTAAATGCCTATCCCGGCAATAGATGCACCGAGGACATTGGCCAGAAGACCAGGGATAAAACCGATGACAAAAGACGATGGTGTGACCTTAGCTCGGATAACATCGCTTATAAGGAGAGTCGCATTCTGCATGAGCTGCGATATATTAAAACCTTTCTCCTGCAGCCAGAAGGCAATCACCAACGCTAACGCTGTTCCGATGACCGTTCCGATACAGCCCAGAATAAGGGATTCTGTGATCATGGAGCGGTAGAGGTGACCTTTACTTTCTCCCATGGCCAGGCGGACTCCAATCTCTCCGTACCTTCTGAGGCTGCCGATAAGTCCCGCATTCCAGAGGACAATCGACATAATAATGACAAAAACAGAGACCATGACCGGCATATAGAGATTAATCATACCCATCATATCAATCATCCCCCCCTGTTGGTGGAGAGACTTCATCACCGGCGCAAACTCATCTTGGTCACCCTCATATTTGGCGTTGAAATTCAGGCTGGCCAAACCTGCTTCTTCTTCCCTGTAGACAAAGTCATCGAAAAAGCCGAGGATCTCGCCCGCCGCATCTTCCATATCCAAAGCAATTTGGATATCTTTTACATCGGCCACCATGGCTCCGCGGTCAAGGGCCGATATTCCGAAGTTGACAGTCCCGGCCACAGTGAAATTGGCGGCAGCCATACTGCCGTACATGGTGGAACCGATGAGCGTGGCCGTTTCTCCCAGGGAGATTCCCAGACGGGTGGCGAATTCATCGCTGATGAGTATCTCGCCCGGTTTTGCGGGCGCTTTTCCTCGGACAATGGAATCCTCTATTCCCAATAGCTCCCATTCCAGGCTGTCTTTTGTGAAAAGATCCAGGGCTAAACCGACCACCGGGCCCTGAGCGCGTGTTTCTCCCTCTTCGTCTGGAACATCGAGCAGTCCGCCGAAACGGATCCTTTTTGTCCAGACATATCTGGGGAAGTCTTGTTTGAGTTCGCTCATCAACTGCCCGACACCGATGTAGGCCAAATCATTGGGCATCTGGTCGGAATTTTCGGCGTAAGCGCGGGACATAATCTTGACATGACCGGAGTCGAATTTGGCGCCGGTGTCAATAAAGCTGCTGACCACCCCTCCCATATAGCAGTAGAACAGGACGGTGAGAAAAACGCCGAAGACGACGACAAGGATGGGGAATAGACTCCTGGAGCGATCACGAAGAATGCCTTTCAAAATGAATTTGATCATGTCATTTTTCCCCTCAATGCATCTGTCGGTTTCAATTTGGCGATTTTTCGCGTCGGCATGAAGCTGACGATCGTAGTCACCAGGAGGATCAAAATCGTAGTGCCGATGACCATACCTGTGCCGTAGACGGGAAAGAGTGCTTCACCGAGGGCAATTCCGTAGTCGTCGACAGACTCAGGCATGGCCCATCCCTTTTTGGCCGAATAGATGAGCAGTGGTATCCCGTAAATGGCGGCCACAACGGCGGCCAGAACGGAATGCATGGCCCCTTCCAGTGTGAAAAGCTGGATGATTTTTCCTCTTGTCATGCCCATGGACATCAACGTCCCCATTTCCTTTCTCCGCCTGAAGATGGAGAGGACTTGGGTATTGAAAATGGCCAGCATAGCCAGGGACAGCATGATAACGTAAATGATGGATCCGCCGATTTGCTTAGTCTTGATCAGGTAGTCTATGTCTTTGAGCAAAAAGTCCATGTCTTTATGCATCCATCCGCTGGTTTGGGGGAATTCTTTGGAGTCCTGGGCGAGAATGACCAGGCTGGCTTCATTTTCCATCCGGGTCAGCGACTGCAGTTTGTCCAGAGGAACCCAAATCTGGGCCTGGTCGACGGTCGGGACACTGGTTTTCATGATCTGTACGATTTTGGCATCACGGGCATCGAATGTTCCCTTCGCATCCCGCCAGCGGACGGTGACCGTGTCTCCGATTTCGAGTCCTGTGTTTTTGGCCATCCGAGTGCCGATCAAAGTCGGCAGTTCCTCGCTCTCTTGATCCAAAAACTGTGTGGGAAGATTGACAATACTTTGGGCCGGATCGATGCCTTTCATCAGAATGGTGTGAAGCCGGCCTTCAGGGTAAATGGTGGCTTGTGAGATGAGAATCGGAGTGGCCAAACCGTTGTCTATTTGTGCTTGCAAAGATTCGGGAATGACGGCGTGTGCATCTTGGAGAGTGAGAGGATCGAAGGGATCGTAATTTTCCTGCCAGTACTGGCCGCCGCCGAATTCCGCGTCGGTCTGGGCCACTCGAGCCTGGTCTCCCATCCCTTTGTAGAGTCCTTGCATCCAGATGATAACCACAAAAGAAAATGAAAGAACGACGACGTTGAGCCAGGTCCTGAGACCGGCGCCCAGCAGGTTTCTGAGAGCTAAACGTGGAATGATCATTGTTCCTTTCCTTGACCGGTGGGTTTATCATACACCTCATCCTTAGCCACTTTCCCGTCGATCAGAGTGATTTTCCGCCGCAAATACTGGATCACCTTTTCGTCATGGGTGGCGAAGATGAAGGTCGTTTCTAGTTCACGGTTGATTTTTTCCATGGTCTGGAGGATGTTGTGTGAATTTTCCGCATCCAGGTTGGCAGTGGGCTCATCAGCCAGTATAATCGTAGGCTCTTTGACGACGGCCCGGGCAATGGCCACTCTCTGGCTCTCTCCTCCCGAAAGCTGGGCGGGTTTGGATTTGACTCTATCGGCCAGTTGAACCCACTCCAGAGCCTTCATGACTTTGTCCTTTCTTTCTTGGGCGGATAGACCGAGAAGTAAAAGGGGGAATTCGATGTTTTCGAAAACTGTATAGACAGGAAGCAGGTTGAACGTCTGAAAGATAAATCCGATGTGCCGGTTGCGCAGCTCAGCCCCCTGTTTGTGGCTCAGATCCTCGATTTTCTTGTCCATGACAACCGCGCTGCCCTCTGTAGGAGAGTCTAAAGAGCCTATAATGTTGAGCAGAGTTGTTTTTCCTGAGCCACTGGGTCCGACAAGCCCGGCAAACTCTGCTTTCTTGAACTGGAGGTTGACGTGGTTGAGGGCCGTTATCTTGCTCTCGCCCATCGGAAAGATCTTGACCAGTTCATCGGTTTTGATCAGATAAGAGTTGTCCATAAGGACCTCACTTTTTTCTCTATTTATTATACTGTTATATCCTTAATTTTATTTCAGTAGTTGAATACTACCATAATTTGAATCCCTTTACCGGCAAAAAGGTTATTCCCGGGCTGGGCCTGGTATATCTGAAAACGCTCCGGATTCCAAAAGCCGATGACATTAATAATCCATTTGTCATACGTACGCCTCCAGTTCACAAAGCTGTAAAGATCATCATTTTCCCAATCATAATAAAGAATACAATTTATATTATCAAGAATACTCAAAGGATAATTCAAAGATAATGCAGAAAATTTGATCCCTTCGCCAGATCCAAATGCCTCCATGCTGCTTTCAAAAATAAAGTACTCCCCTATGACATTCAAACCATTCCCCAGGCCGAAAGTGTAATCCATGCCGATATTGAGAGCCCTCTGCCATGATAAGGGCAAGGATTCACTGTGCTGATGGATGAGGGCTGCTTCAAACCAGAGGCCGATGCCGATATCCCATTTGCCGTCCAATGCGTACCTGTTTTCAGGAATCAGGGGTTTATCAAGAACAACCTCCTGGAGAAGCCCTTTTACCTCGATTTGCCTGCGATGATAGGTAAAGCCTAATTCACCATTCCCAAGCGGGGCCTGGAAGCGGCCTCCGAATTCGATGGATTTACCATGGGACGACATAGATTCCCATCCCTTCAGATCATCGTTGCCATAAAGCCCCCACAACCAGATATTGGCATTATTCAGGAAATAATACCTTAGCAAAAGGCCGTAGACGCCGTCAGTAAGCTGAAGAGGATCACGGGGATCGATGCGGTCAAACCACATCAAGGGCCGAAGCAGTAATGCCGAGCCAAAATTGATTTTCTGAAGGCCCAGCCTTGCCTCAAATTGAGAGGATGAAAACCGCAGCCACATCCGGTAGGGCTTGACATCCCCATCTGTCCGAATATCATCCAGACTATACACCTGCCCTGTCCTGTATGCATTCAGAGAGAACTCAATATCAAAGGTATATTTTTGGGAGAGGGATTTCTCTAAAGAAAATTCAGGGATGTAACGCAGACCAAGCTGAGGTTTGTTAGCTTTGTCAGTATTTACTGTGATCCATCCGGATAACATGCCTCGCAACCCAAAATTCTGGGACAGAAGAGCAGTCTGGCAGAACAAAAACAGAATCCATACAAAAAATGGTTTGTTTAACTTTGATCGCACTCTACTTCTTCCAGTCCTCATTTCTAGACAAAATCGATAATTTCTGTCAAGCAAATATTATGAGACTTTCCCACATTTTACGCAAATAAAAGTTAGTGGGGACGTTCCCCAAAGTACCATGCTTGCCCACTATAAATCTAAAATATTATTATCAAAAACAACAAGGGTGGTACTTTAAGGAGCGTCCCCTTATTAATTAGTAATACATCCAGCACCACGTTTCTCCACGTTTCTCATAACTTGACATTAAAATCTGCTAATGATAATAACTCCTGATGAGTAGGTGATAAAAAATAAACGATAAAATGAAGAAAATCATTACTATTAAAAAAAGAAAATTCCTATCGGTTGTTCTCATTTTCCTTTTTATTGCGTTGATAAATGCATCTTCATTATTATCCTTGCCACAACAAACAAAAAATAAAGAATTAGTTTATCGAATAGCAGTTAATGCCATTTCATTAGCAGTAACAGTTCAGGATAAAAAAGGAAGGTATATTAACAACCTAACAGAGGAAGATTTTACTATTTATGAAAATAATAAAAAACAGGATATAACATATTTTAACCACAATTTTGAGGCTCATTTGAGTTTTACCATTCTCCTTGATGTAAGTGGGAGTATGGCTATTCAGGATAAACTTGAAGAAATCAAAGAAGCACTCAATTATTTGATTAAATATCTTCTTAGTCCTCAGGATATAGTTTCGTTATTAATTTTTGCTGATGGGGAAGTAGAAATTGCTGTGGGTTTTACTGCTAATAAGAATGATTTTTTAACCGTACTGGAGAAGATTGAAGCTTATGGACAGACTGCTTTAAATGATGCCGTAGCTGTATCTCCAGCATTTGCAAATAAAGGAAAAAACGAAAAGAGGGCTCTTCTTTTAATTACAGATGGAATTGAGAATGACAGCCAATACTCTCAAGATCAAGCAGTTGAAATTTCTAAGAAGGTAGATATACCTATATATACCATCGGGTATAAAATCCCTTTAAACGAGCAATATTTAAAAAAGTATAAACATTCTCCTGCATTAACATCTTCTGGTATCGTGTATTCTCTGGAGAGATTTTCTAAAGCCACAGGAGGAAAGGCATTTTTCATTAATCAGGCTAAAGAACTGAAACCTGCTTTCCGAAAGATAAAAAAAGAACTTAGTCATCAGTATATACTTGGATATACCTCCTATAGAAACCAAAAAAATGAGTACCGAAGAATCAAGGTTGTTACTTCCAAAAAGAAATATAAAGTGAGAACAAGAGAAGGATATTATAGCAGTATAAAAGGAGGTGATGGATGAGTTATTGATAATAACAAATTGCTAAAAGACGATTATTATTGACTTAAGTATGGAGGCAAAAATTAGTAAAGAAAAAATTACATTTTATTTTGGGATTGTATTGTTTGTATCCCTGATAGCTGGCACGGGTTGCGCTACTAAAAAATTCGTTCTTGGAGAGGTGGCTGCTCTGGATCAAAAAGTAGAAGGGGTGGAAAGCGCAGTTGAGGAGAGTCAGAAAAGAATCAAAGAACATGATGAAAAATTGGCTACACTCGGTTCCTTGATTTCCCAGCAAGAGTCTGAATTAAATAAATTTGATAGTAAAATAGAAGAAGTAAAAAAATATGCTCGGGGAAAATTAATTTTACAAGAGACTATTAGAAATGAAGAAACTAAATTTAAACTAGACAGTTATGAACTCAGTGCTGAAGCCAAAGAGAAATTAGATGAGTTCGTCAAGATGCTTATTGCTCAAGATAAAGGTGTGTATCTTGAAATTCAGGGGCATACCGATACTACAGGACCGGAAAGCTGGAATTTACTTTTGGGAAAGAAAAGAGCTGAAGCAGTAATGGAATATCTCCACAAAAAGTATAATATTCCTCTCCACAGAATGGAAGTGATAAGCTATGGAAGTTCAGAACCAGCAGCCGACAATGAAACTCGTGAAGGAAGAGTTCAGAACAGGCGAGTGGAAATATTGGTCTATGAATAGGAAGTTATAATTCCATTATTCACACCTAATCTTATAAACCTTTAGTTCCTTATAGCCGCTGAGCACCAAAAAGAAAACGTCTCCCGAATCCATTGTTCGTGAGATCAAACGCAAGATCTGTTGCAAATGACTCAGGCTAAAATCACAATATAGGCTAACTTACAGAATATAAAGGGAGTAAATAGGATTGGCAGCGCTACGGGGATTCGAACCCCGGTTTGATGGCTGAGAACCACCTGTCCTAGTCCCCTAGACGATAGCGCCATCTGGGTTTGGAATGCCTAGAATACCAGAGGTATCTCAGGAATGTCAACGATTTTGGGTGATTTTTAGCCTTCTTTGATTTTCAGCCTTTTTGCCATAGTTTCAGCCAAAATCAGTCAAATTTGGAACATATTTGGAACACGGGAAGAACTCTGAGTATGGAGTAAAGCATCTGATACTCGGGATGGAGCTTAAGCCGAAAGTTGCTGAAGGGGAGTAGAAGTGAATGGGTGAGTGAGGGATCTCGAACCCCCAACCTTCGGATTCGATTTCCGTCAGGCACACCCGATTTTCCCATGTAAAATCCTCATTTTGCATTAAGCAACCGTATCCATAATTAAGCAGGCTTAGGCATTTTTTGTGACGTATTTGTGACGTGGGAGGAGGTCTGTTTTTCTGTATTTGACGCAACAATAGAATTCGTGTAGATTCTGCTAAAAGGCAATAAAGGGAGGTTACAATGGGCAATGATGAATGGACACCTTTTCACAACATAGGTCACGACATTAAGGTTGCTCGTGATAATGGAGCAATTACTGCTGCCCTTATTCTTACATATGCTGCTATAGATGCAATGGCATTTTTATCAATGCCAGAAAACAAGAAAGAAGTTCATAGGTCAGATTTCATCAGTTGGGTAGAAACGTATATGAAGACTGACCCAAAGCAACCGTATCAATATCAGGGAATCGACCTTTATGGTGCAAGATGTGGTATTGTCCATAGATGTGGAGCTACTTCAAGATTGAGTGATAGTGGAGGATGCAAGGTTTTCAATTATCATAATGGAAGCGAACATATCTATAAACCAACTATTCATGAAGATTTAGTGGCAATTAGTTATCCTCGCTTCATTAATGACTTTTTCGGAGCTATGAAAAAGTTCTTAGCTGATATTATGAAAGACGAAAAGCTAAAGAAAAGAGTGGGCAATAGAATTGTTAACCTATTCTACGTTACAGCTGTTTAATATGAGCAAAAGGACTGCTTGACTGGCAGTCAAGAGGTCGGGGGTTCAAATCCCCTCAGCTCCACCAGACTATTTTCCTGTTTTCCCCTGGTATTTAGTACTTTTCCTGGTTTTTTATTTTTAGCCTGAGTTACTTAAACTGAGTCATTTTGGGTCATTTTGTCCACACCGTGTCCACACGGAAATTCTAGGGAAAAGTTTAATAACAAGACTAGAGCAAGGGATTCTTAAACCAAAGTTAGTGATTCAAATTTTACCCTGGAAGGCACGATTTTCAGGGGTAGAAGCCACTTTTCCTTTTAGTCATCCTTAACCACAATTAGGCGTTTTTAAGCACAATTTGTTACATATTTGT
>Ga0209979_1004511_pt1 | contig 11478 bp, 11 predicted proteins | sample AnhtaG_FD_183114 | JGI IMG/M metagenome (GOLD analysis project Ga0209979, IMG submission 183114) | Deep subsurface microbial communities from Anholt, Denmark to uncover new lineages of life (NeLLi) - Anholt_01485 metaG (SPAdes) (version 2) | ecosystem: Environmental > Aquatic > Marine > Oceanic...
AGCCACAAAGCCCAGTATCCGGGGGACAATCTCCCAGCCAATCCATCAGGTCATCAATGAGGTCTTCAGTAGTGTCATTGTCCTCAAACAGCCACCAGTGAACAATAGCCTGACCAGCACCATGCTTCTGTATAGGATATGGCGGGACATCGCCCCAGTAGAAATCGGCAAATACCATATCCCGAATGATTTGCTTTTCGGGCTCTGTGATCGAGCCAGCCTGTACCAGGAGGTCGGTCTGGACGCCCGGGGTAGCCAGGTCAACATCAAGCTCGGTGTGCTGTATCCAGCCCCACTTCTTCTCAGCCTCAATGTCAATACATATCTGGTAACCACCCTCGTCTCCAATTCCATTGTATTGCGCTTGGTCAGCATAAATTGTCCCCCAGTCCCGGTACGCCTTGACATCATAGGCGAAGACGTGGACATCGCCAACCTTTATCGAGCAGATCTCAATCCACTCAGGAGTCCGACCATCTATGCAAGTCGGATAACCATACTTGGTTGCGAAGCTGGGTAGCACACCTCCACCATCAGGGTCGAGCCAGGGAACCAGACCGTCAGCGATGAACTGCTCAGCATCAACAAGGCTCAGGTCATCCAGGTCAACTATCACCGTCTGGAAGTCCGGCGCCGCTTCGGTGCCAACGTTGCAGTAATAGCCGGCTCTCTGGACGATAACATCGTCGCCTGAGCCTGGCGGACCCACCGTGGATAGCTCAACCCCCGGTTTTATCTCCCAGGTAGCCGTTCGGTCCTCGTTGACGGGTCTCCCATCCACAAAGTCAATGGTGCAATCATGCTCAGCCATCACCTCCGGACCATTGTACTTGATGACAAAGATTTGCTTGGCGCCCTTGACATCGGTTGCCAGGTCGGGAGCCATGTAGGGCTCATTGTACAGCCACTCATGCTGTTCAAAAGTATCAAGCACGGTCCCGTCCGCACCGACCGTAGAAGTAATCCAGTAAGGACCGGTAGTATCCGGGTAGGTGTTGAGCCAGACGGCGGTGTGCGCTGCCCTATTCCAACCATCGAGTATATACGTTTCCCCCCATTTGGCGATGTCCTCAGCGCGGAGGTCGTCGGTAGCCCTCCTCCAGTTCTTGGTGGTATCCAGCCAGAAGGTTATTACAAATGTGTAACCGGTGGCTAAAGTCCCGCCTTCAACCAGCAGACAATCGTCCTGTATGGTGCCATCGCCGTCACGGTCAACAATGCCCATCTCCATCATCGCCTTTTCAGATGCGTCATCCCAGCTAGGTCCAGCAGGGAACGAGAAAAGCATGCTGAACGGAACTGTGGCATAGGGCTCTGGACCACGTACATTCAGAAGCAGCGCGGTCGGCTTGGCTTCACCTATCGTTCCGGTGAACGTGAATACGAACTTGACCATATCACCGCTCATCGGGTTGCTGTCGGTTACCACGCCCTCATCATCGGTGATGACCTTTACCAGGGTGCCAGTTTGGGCACTCACCGGCGCGGCTATCACCAGCAGGCTGGCTACCAGGGCAATAGTTAAGCCCACACCAAATATCTTAGAAAATTTCTTTTTCATCGACCTTTATTTTTCCTCCTTATTTAGGATATCCTTATATCTCCATAAAGTATCAAACTCATGTCCCTTCTTTCTGCCCTGCTCGCCAAGGCGAACTGGGCTCTGTGGAGACAAGGTTACTTCTTAGGTTTCCTATTTGCTTACCTTCGTCTCCCCTTTCGGGCTCTTACCACGGCATCACCTCCTTTCAATGCTTTGTAAGTTTGTTAAACTATATAATACCACATCTATCAAGGTATGTAAGTACTATACCACAAAATATTTATTTGTCAAGTCCCTTTATTCAACTGGTACTTTGGTGGCACATCTCTCTTGCTCCAAGCCTGTTTCGCCATTGCCGGGAATGTCATGGCGAGGAGCCGAAGCTCTGAGCATAGCGAAGAGTCTGCGACGAAGCAATCTCATTGTTAAACTTCAAACAATCTCTAAAGCTCCTTGGTCAGGGTAGCCAGGAACTCGACATTGGATTTTGTCCTTTTGAGGCGGTCCAGGATGCGCTCGGTAGCTTCAGTGAAATTGATAGAATCGGAAGAAATCATAGACACCATACGCCGCAGTAGCCATACCTGTTTTAGCGTATTCTCATCCATAAGTAGTTCCTCCCGCCTGGTGCCGCTGCGCTGAATGTCCATCGCCGGAAAGATGCGCCGCTCAGACAAGCGGCGGTCAAGGTGAAGCTCCATATTGCCTGTTCCCTTGAATTCCTCATAGATGAGGTCGTCCATCCGGCTGCCGGTATCAATGATGCAGGTGGCAATGATGGTCAGGCTACCACCCTCGTCGGTATTGCGGGCAGCACCAAAGAAACGCTTAGCTGGGTAGAGAGCAGCCGGGTCAATACCGCCGGACAGGGTACGACCACTGGAGGGAACACCCAGGTTGTAGGAGCGGGTGAGGCGGGTAATGCCATCAAGGAGAATGAGCACATCCCTACCCCCTTCTACTATTCGCTTGGCTCTATCCAGTGCCAGCTCAGCCACCCGGGTCTGATTCTCTACCGGTTCGTCAAAGGTGGCGCTTATCACCTCGCCTTTGATTGAGCGCTCCATGTCAGTAACTTCCTCCGGTCGCTCACCAATAAGGCAAACCATCACATGAATATCACTGTAGTTAGTGGTGGTGGCATTGGCTATGGATTTGAGTAGTATTGTCTTGCCAGCTTTAGGTGGTGACACAATCAAGCCCCGTTGCCCTCGACCGATAGGGGCGATGAGGTTTAACAGTCGGGTAGACAAGTTATCGGGTAAGGTCTCCAGGTTAATTAATTTGTTGGGGAAAATGGGAGTGAGTGAACCGAAATGGGGTCGGGCTTTAGCTAGCTCAGGGTCAATCTCATTAATCACCTCTACCCGGAGCAGACTATAGTATTTCTCGCCATTTTTAGGTGGTCGGCTCTGACCGGCAACCATATCCCCATTACGCAGACCAAAGCGCCGGATCTGGGATTGGGAGACATAGACATTAGTTGAGCTGGGCAGCAAGGTGTTCTGTCTCAGGAAGCCATAGCCATCACTCATAATCTCCAGAATGCCACCACAGAAGATATTGCCCTGTTGCTCGGTGTATTCCTGGAGTATGCGCATGATGATGTCTTGCTTCTTGAGATTGGTATAACTGGAGATACCCATCTCCTTAGCCACCTCAATCAACTCATTCCTGCTTTTCTTTTCTAGTTCAGCAATGTTCATAGTACAACCTCCCTCCCTTAGAGATTAAGAGACCCAAGCCCTTATATATAGCTTGCCCGGTTTCCTGTTTTAGCTTCAATTATGATGACACGCCTTGCCAGTCGGCAAGGAAGCGAGTAACGCCTATATCAGTAAGCGGATGGTGTATCATCTGCATCAACACCTGGTAGGGAACGGTAGCAATATGAGCCCCCGCCTTAGCCGCAGCCACACAATGCAGAGGATGACGAATGCTGGCAGCAATCACCTGGGTGGGCATTTGGTAGTGTTGAAATACATCAACAATATCTTTGACTACCTGCATTCCGTCATGACCAATATCATCCAGTCTGCCGACAAAGGGGCTAACATAGGTAGCTCCAGCTAGCGCCCCGAGGAGAGCTTGATTCAGTGAGAAGCACAGGGTAAAGTTTACCTTTATATTGTCTTTGGCTAAGACTGAAGTTGCCTCCAGCCCGGCAGAAGTAGCTGGGATTTTAATCACAATATTGGGCGCCCAGGTGGAGACGAGTCGTGCCTGTTCAACCATTGCCTGAGCCCCCTCTACCAGTACCTCAACCGAAATCGGTCCGGGGATAATAGAGCAGATTTCTTTGACGGTGGCTTGATAGTCAGCCGCTTTCTCCTTGGACATCAGGGTGGGATTAGTAGTAACACCACTAATGATGCCTAGCTCAGCCGCCTGCCTGATTTGGTCAATATTGGCGGTATCAAGAAAAATGAGCATTTAATCTTTCCTTTCTAGGCGGGCGGTATTTCATCATAAACTAGGACGAAAGGGGTAGTGGTGGTTGAGCCCCTTCGCGCAGTATTTCCTTGCTGACACCGATAAAATTACGGAACAAGGGATGGGGGCGACCCGGACGAGAGCCAAACTCAGGGTGAAACTGGCAGCTCACCATCCAGGGATGGTTAGCTAGCTCGCAGACCTCCACCAGTCTCCCGTCAGGAGACAGCCCACTATAAACCATTCCCGCCTCCTCCAATAAATTACGAAATTGATTATTAAATTCAAAGCGGTGTCGATGACGCTCATAAACCAAGCTATCTCTATAGGCATTAGCAGCCTGGCTACCATCAACTAGTTGGCAAGGGTAGTTACCCAAGCGCATCGTGCCACCTTTATTTTCTACCCCCCTCTGTTCAGGGAGGAGGTAAATAACCGGGTAGGGAGTGGAGGGGTCAAATTCAGTAGAGTTTGGCTTGGTTGAGTCCAGAGCATAGCGGGCAAACTCAATTACCATAACATGCATCCCTAAGCATAGTCCTAAGTAGGGGATTTCATTGTTTCGGGCATAGCTGGCTGCTTTTATCATGCCCTCAACTCCTCTAAGACCAAAGCCGCCGGGGACGATGATGCCCTGGGCTGAGCGTAGTAGAGCCTCACTGCCATCATTTTCTAAGTCCTCGGAGTGAACCCAGATGAGATTAATATCTCTATTATGATATAGAGCAGCGTGGTATAGCGCTTCACGAACCGAGAAGTAGGCATCCTTTAATTCTACATACTTGCCCACCAAGGCGATATTAACCGGCTCACGGGGTTCTTTAAGGCATCTAACCAGTTCCTGCCACTGGCTCAAGTCTGTCTGGTGTGACTTAAGGCTAAGCTTGTCCACAATTAGCTGCCCTAGCCCTTCCTCCTCAAGCAATAGTGGTACCTCATAGATGGTAGATACTGTAGGTAAGGGAATAACCGCTTGCTTGTCAACATCACAGAACTGGGATATTTTATCTCGTATCCCTTCCGAGATGGGGTAGTCACTGCGACATATGATAACATCAGGCTGGATACCGATGCGTCTAAGCTCATTAACACTGTGCTGAGTGGGCTTGGTCTTCAGTTCTTGAGTAGAGGTAAGATAGGGGAGAAGGGTGACATGGATATAGAGCACATTATCCCGTCCAACATCATTCCTCATCTGCCTGATGGCTTCAAGGAAGGGCTGCCCCTCAATATCGCCAACCGTGCCACCTACTTCTATAATAACCGCTTCAGCCTGTGATTTCTGAGCCAATCGCTTAAACCGCTCCTTTATCTCGTTGGTAACATGGGGCACCACCTGAATAGTGCCACCCAGAAAATCACCCCGCCTCTCTCTGGCAATAACGGCACTATAGATTTGTCCCGAGGTGACATTGGACTCAGCAGTAAGGTTAACATCAATGAAACGCTCATAGTTGCCCAAATCAAGATCGGTCTCAGCACCATCCTGGGTAACAAATACCTCACCATGCTGATAAGGCGACATTGTTCCTGGGTCAACATTGAGATAAGGGTCTAGCTTCTGCACAGAGACAGTGATTTGGCGACTCTTTAGAATAGTACCAATAGAGGCGACAGTGATACCCTTACCGACTGAACTAACAACACCACCAGTAATAAAGATATACTTTGACATCGGGAAACCAAACTGGAAAATCTAGAAAGTTGAAAATTGCCTAGGAATACACCGAACTTCCGGTGATAAAAAGCCTCTAGTTTCTGCGGAATACCTCCCAACCTTTTATAGGTGGGAAGTAGGTTTTGATATTATATATAATAAGGTAAGCAAATTTAATTGTCAAGTTTCTATTCTCGTCCATATGATCAGTGACACACATGACTTCCCTTTTTGTCATTGCGAGGAATGTCATTGCGAATGTAATGAAGCAACCTAAAGTGCCGAAGCAATCTCGGAGGAGACGGACAACCATGAGATTGCTTCGCTTCGCTCGCAATGACATAGAAGCGAGGATAAAGTGTGCCGCATCCTGAGTACATAATGTCCCCAGTCTATCTGAGCGAGACAAGTTTCTATAACAACCTCACCCCCTATAATTTGCCTCCCTAGTTTGGTATGAGTAATTTCTACTGGGGAAGCCACTGCCGGGATGTTACACCAATCTCTGGATATTTTTGCTCGGGTGAAGGGGGACTAAAAGCAGAATATGAGTTGAGAGAGCGGCTTGACCTGGAGATAACATTACTTTTTGCCTTCAATGACACCCTTGGCTTTAACCTTTATTTGTTTGGGCTTAACCTGCTCAGACTTTGGGATGGTTAAAGTCAAAATGCCATTCTCAAAGTTTGCCTCTACCTTATCACTGTCCAACCCGCTAGGGAGGGTCACCGAGCGACCAAAAGTGCCGTATCGGTGCTCTTGATAGAGGTAGTCTTCTCGCTTGATCTCCTTCTCAACTTTACTTTCACCCTTAATGGTCAGGGTGTCACCGGTGATGCTAATATCAACCTCTTCAGGCTTTACCCCGGGGAGGGCAGCTTTGACCACCACCTCATTGTCGGTGTGATACATATTAATGGGTGTATTACCTCCAGAACCAAAGGTCCTGAAGAACCGGGAAGGGACAACAAAGCTATCCTCAAACAGCTTGTCCATTGCCTGTCTCAGGCTTATCAGTTCATGGGTGGGTTGCCATCGTATCATGTGCATTATTGTTCACCTCCTGTTTATTTAGTCAGGTCGACCGCTCTCTCAACTCTACTAATAATATAGCATTCTTAACAAAGTTTGTCAAATAATTTATAAATATTTATTAATTTTTCTTGAAAAAGTATTGACACATTCTTTGAAATAATTTATAATATTTGCGTATATGGGAAGAAAGATGGCAGGCAAGGATTACTATAGTATATTAGGGGTCGAGCGGAGTGCCAGTGAGCGTGAGATAAAGCAGGCTTACCGGCGGCTGGCGCGCAAGTATCACCCTGATGTTAATCCTGGCGACCAATCGGCAGAGGCAAAGTTTAAGCAGATAAATGAGGCTTACGAAGTTCTGTCAAACAAAGAGAAGCGGCAGAAGTATGACCAATTTGGTGACCAGTGGCAGTATGCTGACCAGTTTGCCCAGGCGGGGTGGCAACGGGCGCCATTCTGGAATTCCAGTCAGGGTGGCACCAGATTCCACTTCAGCGAGGATGAGTTAGGTAGTCAGTTTGATGATTTGCTCCGCGGTTTTAGCACTGGAACCTCCACCCATCAGGCTCAGCCAAAGCGAGGTCGGGATGTAGAATACCCGATGGAGGTAACATTGGAAGAAGCCTATCGTGGGACGGCTCGCACTATTAACCTTGGAGATGGTGAGCGCCTTGAGGTCAAAATACCGCCTGGGGTTAACAATGGGTCTCGGGTTCGCATTGCCAGTAAAGGTGGACAGGGTTACGGTGGGGCGAGAGGTGACCTTTACCTGGTGATTTCGGTTAAGCCCCACCGCTTATTTGAGCGGCGTGGCGATGACCTACATACTGAGGTGGCGGTGCCACTGGTGGTAGCCATGCTGGGTGGTGAGGTTCAGGTGCCGACTCTTAAGGGCAAACTGGCATTGAAGATTCCGCCAGAGACTCAGAATGGGCGTGCCTTTCGCCTGGCAGGGCAGGGTATGCCACATCTGGGTAATTCTGTCCGTGGTGACCTGTTGGCTAAGGTAAACGTGGTATTGCCCACTAAGCTAACTCAGCAGGAGAAGGAGCTATTTGAGCAGCTTGCTCAGCTTCGCTCAAGTTGATAGGATATAGGTTATTATGAATTTTGATGATAGGGAACCCCGTTATGTGATAAGTATAGCTGCCAGAATGGTAGGGGTGCAAACTCACACCTTGCGCTATTATGAAAGAGTTGGCATAATAGAGCCATCTCGCTCGCGGGGCAATATTCGGTTATATTCGGAGAGGGATATAGCCCGGCTGAGGCGAGTGAAGACGTTAATGGAAGATATGGGGGTCAACCTGGCTGGGGTAGAGCTTATTATTAAACTGATGCATCAGATGCTTGAATTACAAAACCAGGTGCACGAACTGGAGTCGGAGCTAGATAGATTAAAGCAGGCTGAGCATTAGTCTGGTGCTTGAACAACATCCATTTCACCTTGAAGGAATAGCATTTGTGGATTGAGCATTTCCTCGAGCAAAAGTTGAACCCGATATATAGAGCTCATTACGCGGTCTGGGTCTACTGGTGGCCATTGTGGAGGGCTATATATACAGGGCGGAATATTCGCCGAAAGTGGAGGCAGTTTGGCTTAGTCGAAGAGGGGCAATCCTTTCTGGATTATGGCTGTGGCACCGGCGATTTTACCATTCCGGCGGCTAGGATAGTAGGCAAGAGGGGGAAGGTATATGCCTTGGACTGCTCTCCCCGTCAACTGAAGATAATAAAGGGAAAGGCAAGAAAGGCAGGACTGTCCAATATTGAAACAATACTCTCAGAGAACAAAACCGGTTTGCCTGATGAATGTATAGATATAATTTGGATGTGTGATGCTTTCCATGAGATTAACCAAAAACGGGAGGCATTGGAGGAGCTGCACAGAGTATTAAAAAGAGAAGGTGTTCTGGCTATATATGATGGCATGAGGGATAGAGTCTTGAACTATACTGAAGGTTTGTTTTCTCTCAACGGGAAGGATGGCAAACTGCTCAAGTTCACTAAATAGAATGGATGATGTAAGCATGAGCCAAGAGGTTAAGCAACACTGGCCAAAAAGAGAGATTTTTCTTGGTGTCTTAGCCATAATAGCCACTATCGGGCTTTGTGTTGCTGCTATTTACTATAAAGACACCTTAACAGATGTGGCATATATAGAAGGCTATAGTCTGCTAGGTGTGCTCATTGTTGCCTTTATCGCCGGGAGTACTGTAAGTATTACGGCAATACCAGTTCCCTATTGGCTCTTGGTATTCACTTTGCCAAGTGTATTAGCTCTCCAGTGGGGAATATGGGCGCCAATATGGGTAGGTCTGAGCTCGGCGTTAGGTTGCACTTTAGGTCATTTACCAACCTTTATGATTGGCTACGGGGGCAGGAGTCTTTCTCAGAAGGTTACTACCAAGATTAATAATCGCTTCTACACCAGAGCCATAAACTGGGCACAGCGGCATGGTTCGTGGGCAGTATTTGCCATGTCAGCGGTGCTCAATCCCATCCATTTACCTATGACTATTGCTATAGGAGCGCTCCATTACCCGCCGCACAAGTTTTTCCTTTTTTCCTTACTCGGTAATATAGTTAAAAGTCTATTCATAGCCTTTTGTGGCTATTTCGGGCTGACTTCTCTATTCGGATTCCTTGGAGTGTAAGGGAGAGCACAATTATATGGTAGACGTTGTCTTGTTTGTAGTATTAGGGACGTTCCTTGGAGTAGGCGGCTGGCAGCTAGCTGTTTGGCTGGGCGAAATTCGAGACAAAAACAAGAAATATAAAGCAGCCAAAGCCTATGCCCGAGACAGAAACAAGCCACTGCTTGTAGCCGGCGGGCCATGGGGTTATAACAAACTGCGCCACTGGTCAAAGATGCCAGCACATGGTAACGGAGATGTTTGTCTCGACATTAACCGCCACGCGATTGGAAGCCACCCATGTGGAGTAATTGCTAATGTTACTCATATCCCATTCGCGGATAAGAGCTTTGGCGCTGCCTTCGCTAGTCACCTACTGGAGCACTTGCCAACCACTGATGACGCTAAGAAGGCATTGGCTGAACTCAACAGGATAGCTGAAGCTGTTTTTATTGCCTATCCTTCCAGACAATCTATCGCCAGCTGGGTTATACCAGACCACCACCTCTGGGTTTGGCAAAAAAGCAACACAACCTACCTCAAGCAAAGAGGTAAGTCAGGGGGTAAGAACAAGGAGGAATATGTAGTTGAACCAGCTAGACAAAGACCTTCATGACAAGAATAACTTATCAAAGGTAGAAAATGCCACCGAGCAGTTAAAGGTGACTGATGTGGACTTAGCCTTGCAGGAAGAAGTCCGCCATCTGGCTCAGCAACTCTTTGATAATGACTCAAAAGGGGGTATTAACTTCACCAATAGCCTTCTGGATATTTGCTGGAGGGCTCGAGACAAAGATTTCCTCCTCATCCATAACCCCGGTGGCTGGGGAAGCACACGCCTGGAGGGCTGCTTGCAGTGGGAGAGGAGTGTTGTTGAAGGAGTTAGCGCCACCATAGAACAGCTAGGGTATACCTGGCTACTGACTCAACACCTCCGCAGTGGTAGCAGCTGGTGGGCACACATGCGGGACGTGAAAGAAGAAGCCAGGTTCTTTCTTAAAGGTAAATCCTCCAAGGCAAGGGTGTTGGCAGCCGAGCTGAAATTCATAATTCAACACATCAGCAACCTTAAGGTGATACTGATAGGAGCCAGTCAAGGAGCTGCCTTCAGTAATGCAGCGATGCAGCAGCTAGGTGGGCTTCATCAGGTTTATAGCATTGAATTAGGTATATTTTTCCCCCATATGTCCCGGCGGGTAGTTACTGAGAGAACCTTAGCAATAGATAGTAACGGGCTAATGCCCGACCCCATGGCACATAGGAACCTCAAGGCTGGATTTAAGGCATATATAACCGCTCCCTTCCGATGGATTAAATATCGTCTACAAGGGAAACCGGAAAAATTTACCTACTGCGTTAATACCCCAGGGCATGACTACAGTTGGGAGTATCCCGAGGTTCAGCAGAAGATTACAAATTTCCTGACCACTAACATTGGTACTAAGAATAATTTGGAGATGGGTCTATCATGAGACAGGAGAGATTTACTGAGCAGGCACAGGAGGCACTGGCTACCTCCCAAGAGCTAGTCAGTCATTATCACCATAGCCAGTGGGATGTAGAGCATATCCTGCTAGCACTACTCCAGCAGGAGAAGGGGCTGGTGGCTGATATATTGAGGAAACTAGGTGTTGATGTTGACGCAGTTAAACAGCAGGTAGAAGCCGTCCTAGACAAATCACCTCGTATTGGTTATGAGGGAGCCCAGATTTATGCCACACCACGCATTAGTCGACTGTTGGGAATGGCAGCGGCTGAGGCTGACCGACTTAAAGATGAGTTTATTGGCACTGAGCATCTGCTGATTGCTATAACCGGGGAGCAGAAGGGTGACGCAGCCAGTATCCTTCACCGCTTTGGTATTGACCAGGAGAAGGTGTATTCTGCCCTTCAGAGCATCCGGGGTGGGCACCGGGTTACTGATGCTCGAGCCGAAAGTAAATATCGCTCCCTGGAAAAGTATGGTCGTGACCTGACTGAGATGGCCCGCCAGGGCAAGCTTGACCCGGTTATCGGTCGCGAGGATGAGATTAAACGAGTAATGCAAATCCTCAGCCGACGGACTAAGAACAATCCAGTACTCATCGGTGATGCCGGGGTGGGCAAGACTGCCATCGCCGAGGGACTAGCCCAGAAGATTGCGGCTGATGATGTTCCCAACTCACTTAAGGGGC
>Ga0209979_1004512_pt1 | contig 11474 bp, 11 predicted proteins | sample AnhtaG_FD_183114 | JGI IMG/M metagenome (GOLD analysis project Ga0209979, IMG submission 183114) | Deep subsurface microbial communities from Anholt, Denmark to uncover new lineages of life (NeLLi) - Anholt_01485 metaG (SPAdes) (version 2) | ecosystem: Environmental > Aquatic > Marine > Oceanic...
GATTGCCAAAGCTTGTTCAAATACTATGGCTTTCAATGACAAGCAGCAAGAAAGTAATATTTGGGCTCGTAAAAGAGAGAGCTGAAGATTTAGTCTTCCTCAAAGAGCTTATTGAGGCGGGAAAGATAAAATCGGTCATAGATAGACGCTATCCGTTGGAACAAATGGCCGAGGCCCACAGGTATGTCGAAAAAGGACACAAAAAAGGAAATGTAGTAATAACTGTGGTAGCATAATAACAAAACCTAAAAACGTTTCATTATCCTTTAATACAAGGAGACAGCGTATGGAATCATCACCCCGGAGCAGGACGGGTGAAATTGGTAGTCACATTTCTATTATCTTCGTGACTGTAGCTCAACTCATCTTCTTTACCCTCTTCCACAAGTATATCGCATGGTACACCACCGAACCAGATGGAAGTGTTACCCGACTATCGATGCTAACTGATGACTATTTCATTTGGCTTCCGATAATGATTACAGCATCGATTCTAGTCATAGTAGCTCGTAAGACCGCTGAGATAGTGTTCAATATCATTGGTATCGCTGTGGCTGTATCATTAGTATCCATATTCCCCTTTGATTTCAGTGTAATACCGAATGCTACTGCTGTCGATGTTGTGCCAATAGTGGTAACCGTTTTTTTTATCCTCCTGGCGGTTTTCTATGGGGTAACTGCACTAGTTATGTTCGTAAAATTAAGAAGTTTTGCAGCTAAGCAAGAAACTAGATAGAAGCCATGGATTCGTAACGTGTGGCTCCGCCCTATTCGCTGCGTGGTTCGGTGGTCATCGACTGGACGTGCAGACGCCGAGGCGCACAGGTATGTCGACAAAGGGCACAAAAAGGGAAATGTAGTCGTAACTGTGGAACATAACAACAAAACCTAACAAATTAGGAAGAATTCAAAATGTAAAAAGTGTTTCCTTGAGGTCGAAGTAACTGTGCATTATTAGAATAAGGAGGTAATTAAATGGCTAAAGAAAGTGGGTTTAGTAGGAACGTTTGGTGGGTAGTGATGATCATGTCTTGTCTTTTTCTTGTCTTCAATGTTTTTACCATGAGTAACCCCGGCTCAGTTTTAGAAACGGGATTAAGCAAATATGCGGGTTCCTCATTTGACTTAGGAGAGTTGGACAAAGCTGGTCGCGGATTCTTAGACATGGCAATGATAAAACCTTTATAGGAAGGACTTTGGGTTGTTGTATTCGGGATATTTTTCGCCCTGAAACTTAAACAGATGAAAAAATATGCATGGACACTGGGGATCATTTGGAGTGCCATGTTACTGGCATACGGAGTGATTCAAGGTGGATACGAGATGGTTATCCTTGGCTGGTCAAGTCCATGTTTCCAAACTTATTTATTCTTAGGATTCGGCATAATTCCTTTAGTCTGTCTTTTAGTGGCGAAAAAGGGATTCCCCCAGTATGAGGAATAAGCCCAATAACTTATGATCGGACAATGAATATAGCACGAATTATCTTCGGGATAATCTATCTTCTTGGAGCTATAGCCAATATTACGTTGGTGACGATTAACGGCTCGCAAAGCTACATCGGATTCGCTGATGCTACATTCTTTCCCTGGTATCGCGAAGCCTGGATGGCGATAGCCGCTCCGAATATTACTCTAATTGTCATACTATTAATAGCCTTTGAAATCAGCCTTGGCCTGCTGTTTATTATCAAGAGGAAATATCTGAAGATAGCCCTTATACTGGGTATTCTGTTCTGCCTGGCATCAATGCCGACCATGGTTGAGGCTATATACACGAATTTGCCTTTAGCTCTGATACAGGCATTTCTACTCTGGAAAGAACTTCGCCGGGATGCTGCTATTAAGAATGCCTGAACCAATATGTAAAGACAAATGGAGGGGGCAACATGAAGGCTATTGTCTATACGAAATACGGGCCACCTGAAGTTCTTGAACTGAAAGACGTAGAAAAACCTGCTCCAAAGGATAATGAAGTACTCATAAAAGTACATGCTACAACTGTAACCCCGATGGACTGGAGATTCCGCAACGGTAAAACGCTTATCGCCCGATTCATGACAGGGCTGCTAAAACCAAAACCTAGTTATCACATACTAGGGGTCGAACTTTCCGGAAATGTAGAAGCGGCAGGCAAAGATATAAAATTGTTCAAGCCGGGTGACCAGGTCTATGGAGGAGGGCCTCCTACTGGTGCTCACGCCGAGTATGTATGTATGCCTGAAGAAAAAGTGAGTATTATGCCAAACAATATGACATATGAGGAAGCTGCCGCAGTTCCTTTTGCAGCTTGTATCGCACTATTATTCCTCAGAGAATACGGTCATATTCAGAGCGGGCAAAGAGTCCTTATCAATGGTGCTTCCGGCGGAGTGGGCACTTTTGCCGTGCAACTGGCTAAATACTTCGGGGCGGAAGTTACCGGGGTATGCAGCACAGCGAACTTGGAATTAGTGCGGTCTATTGGCGCAGACAGGATAATAGATTACACGAAAGAGGACTTTACCAAAAACGGACAGACTTATTATATTATCTTCGACGCTGTAGGCAAAAGGTCGTTTTCACAATGTAAAAACTCCCTGAATCAAAAAGGAATTTACCTTTCTACAGTAGCTACCATTCCACTGCTGCTGCAGATGTTATGGACTTCAAAGATAGGCGATAAAAAAGCCATATTTACGATGCCACCATATACCGTAAAAGAGCTTGATTTTCTCAGGGGCGTCATTGAGGCCGGAAAGATGAAGACGGTAATTGACCGCACTTATCCATTGAGTGAAATTGCCGAAGCTCACCGTTATGCCGAAAGAGGGCACGCAAAAGGAAAGGTTGTTATTACCGTATAAAGATGAACATGATATACTGAAATAAACTATCATTTCGGAGGTGAAAATATGCCAGTGGAAGTTGCTAATACGATAAGTTCTGTAGGTACCTTTTTTGGTGGTCTAGGTCTCCTTCTTCTTAGTTTTGGTTTATTTTGGTTTGTTGATGTATACAAAAAATCTAAAAAGTAATACTTCTGGTATATCTCAATACCATACTCAAATCAGACCAACTGCAGAGATGCATTATATCCAGTGTAGATAGGCATCTGCGGTGTAGATTACAACCAAAGCCACGTCTGAAGCTGTGATAAGAGAATTTGATGCTAGTCTCTTTGCCAGTGAGATAATCTTACGTACAAGAAATTAGACATCCCGAGGTTTGTTCAATGGTACCCAATATGTAACAATTTTGCATTCTGTTCAATCGTCAACAGAGAGGCTGGGTATCTGTACGCGAATACCCAGCCTCTCTAGTAATCCTGATAGCTGCGATACTAGCTTTGACTCTTTCCTATCCTGAACATCTTGGTCCCACATACGGGGCATACACCCTGAGTCGCCGGCTTACCATTCTTCATGATTATGCTCTTGGTATTCTTCATTTCTCTTTTAGCTCGGCACTTCATACAATATGCTTGCATTTATCAACCTCCCTTTTTGACTACGAACGATAAACAATTCCTTATTTGATGTCAATAGCCTAATAGTCACACATACTCAATTTGTGAGGTCACAATTGCTTGCTTTGTTACAATCTTTTAACCTTACGGTTCATCTGATGATAATCCATACTTGTTAACCAAGAAAACGCCTAGAATGGTAACAACGCCACCGATCATAGAAATTAATGCAGGTATTTCATTCAACCATATCCAAGCAATAATAACAGCAAATACTGGTTGAAGATACAGGAAGCTTGCTACTATTGATGCTGGTGCCCTTGATAAGGCATAACTCCAGGTGACATAGGCAACTGCAGATGGAAATATTCCTAAATATATTGTAGCAATAGTAGCCTCAATCGGAGCATTCGTAACCTCCTCAATTAAACCAGGCGTAAAAACTAACAACAATAATGTTCCAGCCCAGATCATATATGTAACTAATTGCAGTGCAGTGTATCTTATTAAGTAGGGTTTTTGTAATACAAAGTATATTGCAGCTGCTATTGCTGCCAAGAGAAGAATAAATACACCAGGATTAAACTTTACTCCTTCTCTTTCTCCTAAAGCGATAAGGGAAACCCCTAAAAAGCTAATAAATATACTAAGCCAGCCCCACAGTTTAAGCTTCTCTCCTAAAAATATCGTAGCTAATATAGCCGTAAATATCGGGACTGAACTAATAATCATTCCAGCTGACCCAGCAGTAACCGTAACCTGACCGTAGTTCTGTGCAGTATGAAATGCAGCTATTCCTAGGAAGCCTAACAAAAAGATTACTGGAATATCTTTTAATTTTGGTAGCTTAATACGAGTTATCAAAGCGAATACAGCTAATAGAACGGAAGCAATAAGAAAGCGAAATAAAGCAATATGACCTGGGGTGAACGCTTGAAGACTAGCTCTAACAGCGGCAAATGAGGAAGCCCATAATAGAATTGTAATTCCTATAGCAATAATAATTCGACTATCTATCCTCATTTGATTATTGCTTATATTTATACACTGTTTTGCTTACTTGAATCAAACTTCACAAACAATCATTCCTTTTTCAAGTTAATCCTTTAGCTTTGATGATTTAGCTTTGGGAGCTGGCGCATCTTTTTATGTCCCATTGCGTGCAACAGTATGAACCACTTTCGGTTTACACAATTTGGCTAACTGTTCATCTTTAGCATCAAGTAGTGGCTGGAAGGGTCAAGGGAAACAATATAGCAACACGATGCATAGTCAAATCTCTATCCTAGGGATAGCTAGTCTCGACTTCTCCATAAAAATATAGAGCAGACCAGAGTCACTGTGACCAGAACAGCACCGGTTAACGTGAAGGTGAGGTAGAAGCCAAAGTGGTCAATGAGATAACCTATCACAGGTGTTAAAACACCGGTGCCTCCTATGGCGCTAAAGTAGTAGATACCAAGTATTGATGAGCGGTGGCGTTCCGAGACTTGACCGACAATGTAAGCTTCTGACGCCGGCTGGGGGATATATAGAACCATGCCAATGATGAGTAGTATGGCACCAAAACCCAAGCCGTAGGGGACTAAGTTTAACAGGTAGATGACCGGACCAGCCATAAAGCACACTGTTAGCAGCACTGGCACCCTCCCTAAACGGTCGGATAAATGGCCACCTAAAGGGCTGGCCCACAGTCCGGCGAAGTAAATAACGGCTATAAGTGCTGCGGCTACCTCCCTACTAATGCCAAAGTGGTCAACTACAAACAATGGGATGAACGATATTGTAGCGAGAGTCACAGCCCCGGTGAATGTGCTCAGAATGATAAATGGTACTAGGTGGTGCAAGCGGTGTACAGTCGGTGGTGTCTGGTTATGGCCGCTGATTATCTTATCCTGGTCTTGCTTTGTGTCTGCCAGCCGTCCTAGTAGTATATAAAATACGATTCCGAATACAATAGTGGGAACGGCTAGTGTGATGAATGAGCCGCGCCAGCCCCAGACCAGGGCAATGGCAGCGGCTATGAGTGGAGCCAGGAAGAAGCTGGCGCTGCCACCAATCAAGTGGAACCCCAAGGCCCGTCCACGGTTCTTTGACTCAACCAATGTGGAGACCAGTGGTGGAGAGGCTGGGTGGTAGCCACCACCCAACAGCCCCATCAGCACTAAGAAGGCAATCATCATAACGTAGGTTTGTGAAAGGCCGACCAAAAGCCCACCCAGCCCTACACCACAGATACCCATGGTAATTAGTATGCGCGGTCCGATACGGTCGGTAAGCCATCCCCCCAGTAGCTGACTGACACCATAGGATAGAGTGAATGCCGAGAGTACCAACCCAGACTGGGTGTAATCGAGGGCAAAGTCATCGCGGATTAATGGTAAAAGCGGTACCGGGAGTGCGGTCACCAGATGATGCGCAAAGTGTGCCAGCACAAAGAGAGGCAGTAGCCCTGGAAGAAGCGAATGAAAGCTGCGTTTCTTGATGATGTTTACTTTCAAGGTGATTTTTTATGTTCCAACAAAAATTCTACCGTATAATATTGTACAATGAGAAATCTGGGGTAGCCCCTTGTCTTCTCGGTCTGGACAATTAGTTAAATATCAGGTCCTTCTTTTGGTCACAGTTCGACCAAGATTATAAGCTTTTATGTTCTGAATGACGAATAGGTAACATTATGACGAACTGTGGCATTCTTTTAGGTAATTCACTTATCCTGGGCTTCGTGTCCTTTTCCCCTTCGGAACAAACATCCCGACCTTGGACTTATACTCACAATATGCTCGGCCAAATCGGCGTTCCAGCTCCCTCTCCTCAAATGACACTCGCACGTAGATTATTACTAAGGCTAGAATCGCTACCATTAGACCAACAGCAGACCTAAAACCAGTAGCCGCACTAAATGTCAAAAGGACACAGGACAAGCAAATCGGATGCCTAATATAAGAATAAATACCCTTGGTAACTAGCGTAGACTTATCACGGCCGCTTAAGACCCTAAGGAGACAGGCTTTCACTCCGAGGGCTAGAAGCGACACGCCTAGAACGGCAAGAAAAGCACAGACAAGATAACCGACCCACTCTGCCAACGGTAATAAAGGCAAGCCTGATCTATTGGCAAATAAACTCACGATAATTACTACTATAAGCCAGGGCACTATTAAGTAACCTCTCCTATCCCTCAGGAACTTGGGGGGAAACTCGGTATCATAATAATGCCACGAAAAGCACTTTCAGGACAAATCACCTCTCTAGGCTACGATCACAATCCCTCTAACGCATAAAGTGGGCTTGGCTAACTTACGAAGCACTCCCACGGAGCGAACTTCTTTAGCGTATTGTTTGGTCACAAACCGATGAAATATATGCCCAAAAGTTATATTTTAGTGTGTTTTCCACCCATGCTTAGAAATGAATAGTCATAGTTCATGGTATACGGCATTGACCGATAGGGATAGTGGGTGTTATCATGTTACTAATAATGACTTCAGTTTGGTTCAGTAGCCCGGAGGAGATGAAGGTCAGAAAGCAGCTAACCCTGCTAACTATGGTTTAGAAAGGTTGGGGTGAGTAGATTGGATTCATTTGACAGACAATGGCGACGTTGGTTTCCTGAAGATAGAGACAAGAAGCCCAGGCCACCTGCCAAGCGCGGATGGACGACGGCCAGGGTATTGTTAATACTGGCTGGGGTTCTAGCTCTGTTTATTCTCATAAACATATTAAAGGGGTTCTATACTGAGTGGCTCTGGTTCAGCAGCTTGGGCTATGGCAGTGTCTACGCCACTATTTTGAAGACCAGGGTGCTAATCTTCTTCATTGCCGCTATTATCTTTGGCCTCTTGTTTTTAGGCAACTTGATGCTGGCTACGCGCCTGGCACCAAAGGCGGAAGCACATTTGTGGCCTTGGTTCTTAGTAGGCCGACTGCGGCGACTATCTAAATGGAGCATTATCACAGGAACCGTAATGTTCAGTATAATCTTTGGGCTAATAGCTCAGAGCAACTGGGAAGTTATACTTCGGTTCTTCAACGGGCAGCCCTTTGGCATTACCGACCCGGTTTTCCATAGGGAGATTAGCTTCTATGTCTTCTCACTACCTTTCCTTAACTCACTGCGTGGCTGGCTCCTGGGAGCGCTGATAGTTACACTTCTTGGCAGCGTCGGGGTATACTTTCTCAGTTATGGTGTGCAACGGTTTAGGTTCGACTTTGCCCGGCCAGTGTTAGCCCATGTTGGAGGACTGGTCATAGCCATCTTAGGTCTCTTCGCCTGGGGTTACTGGCTTGGCATCTGGGAACTAGTCTTCTCCGGCCGTGGGGTGGTCTTTGGTGCCGGCTACGCCGATATGCATGCCAAGCTTCCAGCACAGTGGATTCTTTTAGCAGTAGTGCTCGTCTTTATAGTAATCATTCTGCTTTCCGTATTTCGACGTAACTTTCGCTGGCCGCTCTACGGTCTCGGTGCATGGATAGTAGCTATTATCCTCGTTGGCACCATCTTCCCCATCGTTGTACAGCGCTTTCAGGTGGAGCCCAACGAGTTAGCCCGGGAGAGACCATATATTGACTATAACATCGAGTTCACCCGAGAGGCTTTCGGCTTGAAGCTGGTTGAGGAGCAGTCCTTTCCTGCCGAGAAGGCACCAAGCCGTGAGGATATAGCCCAAAATGAGGTAACCATCGACAACGTCAGGCTCTGGGACCATCGCCCGCTAAAGGATACTTATAACCAGATCCAGTCCATTCGACTCTACTACGACTTCTATGATGTCGATGTCGACCGCTATGTCATCGATGGTGAGTACCGTCAGGTCATGTTATCGGCCCGAGAATTATCTTTGGAGAAATTGGCCGGAGAGGCGCAGACCTGGGTCAACCGTCAGCTGCAGTTCACCCACGGCTACGGTGTTGCGCTAAGCCCGGTTAATGAGATCACTACAGAAGGGTTGCCCGTGTTGCTGGTAAAGGATATACCCCCCATTGGTAGCTTTAATATAGAGCGACCCCAGATATACTTTGGAGAAAAGACAAATAATTACGTAATTGTGAAAACAAAGACCCAGGAGTTCGACTATCCTATGGGTGACGAGAATGTCTACGGTTACTACGAGGGGAAAGATGGAGTTAGCCTAGGTAGTTTCATCCGCCGATTAGTCTATGCCTGGCAATTTACTGACTTTAACATCCTTATCAGCGGCGAGTTAACCCCGGAGAGCAGGGTACTATACTATCGAAACATCAGGGACAGGGTGAACCACCTGGCCCCCTTCTTGAAGCTGGACAGTGACCCCTACCTGGTAGTGATGGATGGAAGGTTACTCTGGATACAGGACGCCTATACCACCGCTGACCGCTATCCTTATTCTGAGCCGCTTGGAGGCGGACTAAATTATATTCGCAACAGCGTTAAAGCAGTTATTGATGCCTACGATGGTAACGTGACCTTCTATGTCACCGACTCAGAGGATGCCTTGATAAGGACCTACCAGTCCATCTTCCCCCAACTGTTTGTTCCCGCAGAACAGATGCCTGAGTCCTTGCGAGTCCACCTGCGTTATCCCGAGGACATGTTCAATATCCAGGCTTCGGTATATCAAACTTACCATATGCGCGATGCCCGAGTATTCTACAACAAGGAGGATCTATGGGCTGTGCCTAGAGAGGTCTATGCCGGCACAGAACAGCTTATGGAGCCCTACTATATCATCATGCGTCTGCCTGATGAAGAGAAGGAGGAGTTCCTACTCATGTTGCCTTTCACCCCGCAAAACAAGAATAATACCATTGGCTGGCTGGCTGCCCGCTGTGATGGAGAAAACTATGGCAAGTTGCTTGCCTACCATTTCCCCAAGGAGCGCCTAGTGTATGGTCCCAGCCAGGTCGAGAACCGAATCCAGCAGGATACCGTTATCACGGAGCAGCTTGCTCTGTGGGGTCGTGGTGGTTCTCGAGTTATCCGCGGCAATCTACTGATGATCCCTTTGGGTAAGTCTAACCTATATGTAGAGCCGGTCTTCCTACAGGCAGAGGCTGGTGGGCTTCCCGAGCTCAAGCGAGTTATTGTGGCTGCAGGTGAGCAGATAGCTATGGAACCCACATTGAAGGGAAGTATCGCGGCTATCTTTGGCGCTGAGGCACCGCCAATTGAACCAGAACCGCCGGCTCCTGCAGAACCAGAGGAGCCGGTAGCCGCTGACATAGCTAACCTGATCGAGGAGGCTCAACAACACTACAACAAGGCTCAGGAGTACCTCAAGGCAGGTGATTGGACTGGTTATGGAGAGGAGTTGGACGCTCTAAAGGCGGTGCTGGATCGACTAGCAGAACTCACCGCTAAAGATAGAAGCTAGCCCACTGGTTCAACAATTTGGCTGATTGTTACCTCTGAGAGACTGCTACGCCCCCAGAATCTCCTTGTGCTTCTGGCCACCCCCCTTAATACGATAGCCAATTTGTGTTATATTAAGGGATATGCGTGTCTGTCCATAATTACCGACCACATAATTATGGGCGATAAGAACTACCTGAGCCTGAAGAGGGAAGGGTCTGCTTTGAGGTGATTGTAGAGTAGCAGATACTATTTGAGGAGACGATGTGGAGCTTGACCTCAAACTTACGAGGAGCAAAAAGAACCCGATTTTAGGTCCTACCAACAGAGGGTGGGAGAATAAGCTTGTCTTCAACCCGGGGGTGATACAACTAGGGGGCAAGATTCATCTTCTCTACCGTGCTCATGGTGAGGATGGCATCGCACGCCTGGGTTATGCCAGGCTAAAGAATATAGATGAGGTAGAGGAGCGTCTTGCCTATTCTGTCTTCTCGCCAGAGGAATGGTTTGAGCCCAACGGAGTGGAGGATCCACGGCTGGTAGCCATTGACGACAGAATACACATGATTTACGCAGCTAAAGACAAAGATATGGCCCGTGTCGCCGAATCTCACATTTCTGTAAGCGATTTCATAGAGAATAAATGGAGGTGGAGCAAACACAGACTTGTCCTGCCAATAATGGTTAGCATTCATAACAGAAATGCCACTTACTTTCCGAGAAGGCTTGAGGGCAAGTTGGTACTATTGCACCGACCGGTAACGATGGCACAGAACATATGGCTCTCATACTCCTACGATAGCATCCACTGGTATGACCACAAGGAGATCCTGATGCCACGCTCTTTTCGCTGGGATGACGCCAAGGTGGGGGTAGCGGGACCGCCCATCGAACTTGAAGAAGGGTGGCTCCTACTCTATCATGGTGTTGAAGGCAAAACATGGACATATCGTCTCGGCTGTGCCCTGCTGGATAGGGACCATCCCGAGATTGTGGAGGCGAGGTGCAATGAGCCTATCCTGGAGCCGGCGGAAGATTATGAGATATCAAGCGATTCTTCAAATGTAGCATTCTCTCCCTCAAGTGGTACGCCAAATGTAGTGTTCTCTTGTGGGGCAGTTGTTATTGAGAACAAGCTGGTTCTATACTATGGTGCCGCCGATAGGGTCATTGGGGTTGCGGTAGGGGATCTGCCCGGGAAACCAGTGTGAGGAGGTGAGAAATGGCAGACAAGCCGCTGGTATCAATAAACATCCCGAGTTACAACTCGGAGAAGATGATTCCTTTCTGCCTGGAAGGGGCTGTCAAACAGACTTATCCCAATACCGAAATCCTGGTGATTGATAGTCACTCAACGGATAGAACCAGAGATATTGCAGTTGATTATAATGCCAGGATTGTCTTGTGCGAGGGAAAACTGCTGGCGGCTAGATATCTGGGTATGCAGGAATGCAAAGGGCGGTACATACTCTTTTTAGATACGGACCAGGTCCTGGAGCCAACTATTCTCGAAAGGGCAGTGCCTCTAATGAATGAATATGATATGGTAGTCTTTGAGAACCTATCTTACAACACTGAGTGGTTTATCCCGAAACTACATAGTGCCTCAAAACGGGTGATGAACACCTCCTTTGATAATCCCGGTGCTTTCGACCCCATTAGGGGACCTTTTCTACCAAGGTTCTTCAAGAAAGAG
>Ga0209979_1004513_pt1 | contig 11469 bp, 9 predicted proteins | sample AnhtaG_FD_183114 | JGI IMG/M metagenome (GOLD analysis project Ga0209979, IMG submission 183114) | Deep subsurface microbial communities from Anholt, Denmark to uncover new lineages of life (NeLLi) - Anholt_01485 metaG (SPAdes) (version 2) | ecosystem: Environmental > Aquatic > Marine > Oceanic >...
ATTTATCCACGACAAAATGCGACATAAAATGACAAAAAGCGACATTTACATGTAAAACTTGACAACTTTTATTTAGCTAATCATAGTTAAAGAAGTAGTGATTCCAGCGGAAGAAATCCCCGGGCTTCAAAGTGATTATTTCCATTTTCCAATTTAATTAATTATTGTATTCTGGATTCTGAATTCTGTATTCATGATACATATATGCCATATGGAACTATTTACAGTTGAATTTCGTATATTCAAATGAGGAGACAAAAAATGAAAAAAAAGGACATATTAATAATAGTAGTAACAGTATTTACACTGCTTCTTTTTGCGGCAATTATAGCTAATTTTGTAATTAGAGTCTGAGTTAATCAAACTGAGCCATTTTCAGTCATTTTGTCTACACCGTGTCTACATATTTTTTGAGTGCAATTTACTAAGTAAGGAGCAAGTCGGGAAAAGGGGACAGGCTACTTTATTAAAAATTACCTTGCCTTACTTTTTGTCATTGCTCATTTAAGATTCTGATTCATCAATCCCTATTCCACCTTTTTTATCCTAACTTTCATTTTTTTCCGTTTACCAGGACTCCTTTTCATTTTCCCTTAAATTTTTGAACATTTATCCACGACAAAAAGCGACAAAAAGCGACAAAAAGCGACATTTTATTGAAAAATTTGACAATTGCTATTTAACAGTTTTAGTATAAAAAAACAGCAATTATATAAATTACAAAAATTTTCTTAAGTAAAGGGAATAAGCGATTACATACAAAGAGATAAAATTCCTTTTCCATCTGCATGAAGAGCAGTTCATATAAAAACTAAGCATCGATGCCTAAAACCAAAGAGGGGATCCCTGGGGTGGAGGAAAAATGGAAATAAACAAAAGACAAATTCCTGTCTCAAAGGAAATGCCTGCGAAATTCGGCTCATTTACTATCAAGCGTAAGTTATATCTAGTTCTGATCATTGCCTTTTCGATTATTTTAAGCTCCTGTTCGTTTTTGCGTCCCCATAAACTGACGTATAAATTAACTCCTCCTTCAACTCATCTCTCGTCAGGAGACTTTTTAGCAGGCGCGGGCAAAAAAGATATCACTCCTCCGCCCGGATATCCCAAAGGAGGATTTTCTATAGCAGGGGCAGTTAGCCGTGGTGTTTGGTTGCATCTTTATTCCCGTGCAATTTATTTAGAAGATCAAAAAGGAACGCCACTTGTATTAGTCTCTTGCGACTTGGTTGGTATTCCTGGAGGGCTTGTTGATTTAATAGCAGAAATCTTAAGTCAGGATGAAAGACTTAGCCATATTGGAAGGCAGCATATTATTTTAGCAGCGACACATACTCACCATAGCCCAGGAAATTACTTTACTTCAGAGCTGTATAATAAATATGCATCACAAAAGGAAGGATTTGATCCTATCCTGTTTGAGTTTCTTGCACATCAAATTTATCAAAGCATACGAATAGCCTATGAAGGTCGACAACCTGCAGATATATTTTACACAGCTAAACCGCTATTTAAAGTATCCCGGAATCGCAGTCTTCCTGCCTTTAAGATGAATCCGGATCGGGAAGAGATACTTAAGGAGAACCGGGAACTTTTGAGTGTTTCAACGGACGAGCCTGAGGAGGATATTGCAATCAATCCGCTGCTTCAAGTTCTGCGGATAACATCTGACACAATTCCTCCGCAGACTATCGCAATTGCCGCATTTTATGCAGTGCATCCAACTGTAATCCACGCCGAAACAGAAGTCTACAATAGTGATTTATTTGGTGTGGCCGCAACCCTTGTTGAACATGAATTTATACAGGAGAGAGGGCCCGATGGATCTATTCCTGTCGTAGCTCTCTTTAACGGTGCAGAAGGGGATATTTCTCCAAGGTGGGCAAAACAAAACCGCAGCACGGCACTAGATCTTGGTTCTAAATTAGCGCAGGGAATAGTTGATCTTTATCACTCTGAAAGCAAAAAGATAGAAGGGGAAATATCCATAAAATGTAAATGGACTAATTTATCAAATCAATCTTTTATCGATGATAACGGAAATGAGTTTCGAACTGCAAAAAAAGGTAAGGTTGGCGCACCTTCGCTTGGAGGAGCAGAAGATGGAAGATCTCTGTTATATGAGCTGGGTTGGAAGGAAGGTCTTAAAGCAGATGAGCCGTCTCCTGATCACGGCGTAAAGTTAGATCCCTTAAATCCAACTCCTTCCAATCTCACACAGCCTATTGCTGATTTCTTGCATATCTTTGCTCCTGAACCAGACCCGCCTTCTGAGTTCATCTTGGGAATTTACAGCGTTGGTTCTATATTTTTGGTTCCTCTTCCGGGAGAATTTAGTGTGACATTGGGAAGAAGGATTGTGAAGGCGGTACAAAAACATACATCTACAGATAACATCGTTCTTTTAGTAGGATGTTCAGGAGAGCATGTGTCTTACTTCGTCACTCCTGAAGAGTACGATTCTCAACAATATGAAGGGGCCTCAATGCTTTATGGCCCGTATGCGGGTCTACTCGTTCAGAGCGAGGTGGGTAGGCTATTAAAAAATCCTGATGAGAGTATATATGCATCCCCGAAAAGGAGGTACGACACAGGAGGAAAACGCCATTTTAAGGCTAAGAGCTTAGTAAGTATCACCGATTTTCCTTACGGGGGTAAAGGGCTAGCTTCACTTTTGAAAGATGGTTTAATGGAGATCCCTATTGAAAATTATCCTAAGTTGGTCTGGAGGGACAGATGGATAAAATGGCCTCCATTTTTCATTCAGAAATCGCCCTTATATCCAAAAGTTGAAATTAGAGAAAAGTTGACTAATAACAAATGGGTAACATTAACACTGAATGGTATTCCTGAAACGGATGAAGGGCTGAATTTTATCACTGTTTTGCTAGAAGCTGGGGATAATACATCAAGATGGGGAACCATTTGGATGCCGCCCAAGGGAATGGAAGAATACCCAGGACCTTTGCGTTTTTCTGTTGTCGGCTTGGACGGCGGAATTCGATATTCAACACCTTTTTATATGAAAGACGTTATTACGGAGAAAATTAGTGAGGAGGGAACCATAAAATCCGATGAAGCAAAAGGTGTGAAGGGTGTGAGATGAGTCATCTTTTACGAATAAGCAAAACGGAATTTATGCTTTTGACATCAAATATTTCCTTGGATATAAGATTTTTGATGGGGATTTGGGAAAAATAAATAACAACGCCTTGGCGAAAATTGCTACGACCAAAAAAAAACATATTCTTATCACTTTTTTGAGTTGTGAACTAAATAATTAAAGAAAGGAGGAAGCCATGAAAAGCAAAAAATTTAGTGCGCACAGGATGGTAATCTTATTGGTCCTGTGCATAATTGTGACGGGTTGTCCGAGTGGAACCACTTTTACAATCGTTCCAATAAGAGAAGGAGAGTTTAGAGAAGAACATGCTCTTCCCCTGGATAAATTGAAGATCGAAGAAATTATAGAATTCATTGCCGCCGGAGGAGTGCATAGAGACAACGGGCTTCAGGCCAGCGTGAATCACGAGCCTTTTAGAAGATTTCTTCAGCTTTTTACAACAGAAGCCAACCTTACTTATGGAGCTTTTAAAGCATTACCTGAACTAAAGGAATTCATTGATCCCGAAAATCCGGTATTAGATGTAATTGATGCGCGGAAGAAAGAAGGGGCTAAAGGAAACAATAGGCGTGCGTATCGTTATGAAGACTTCTGGTTCGTTTTTATAATTGATATTGATACAACGTTTGCGGATGGAAGGCCAATCAAGGACGATGAGAGGAAATTCTCTTGTCTAATCGTAATGCAAGTCCTTGACAGAGAAGAGAAAACAAAATAGGAGGGAAAAATGCCAGAAGAATTAGATGCACATAAATTTTTGTTAGAAGGGATGAAGGAAACTGAGAGCATCGAGTCGATCAAAGGAGTGGCAAGAGTGTATGATTCAAGGATCGGGAACGAGAACACTGATCGAATCTATCTCTTTTTTCCGGATTCACACATTATTTCGAGAAAATTGAGAGAAAAAAGGTATGAGTATGGATTCAATCATGAAAAGGTCTATATTGATCTCCTTAGGAAGTTACTGGAATTGCGCAAAAAACAAGATAAATATGCCCTTACTATTTGCCAACTCGGTGATTTTGTCGATTTATGGAGAGAGAATGTGAATGACCCCAGGAATATCCTATCAGATTTTCAGGGTGTCAGGGACTATCTTTATGGGGGAGGAAAGGAGAATAGTCTGAATGCTTCGTTTCTCCTGGGTAATCACGACGCTGAAATTGCCCGGGTTCCCAACCTGAGTCCCATGTGGCATTTTCGCCTCTTCTTCCCAGATGAAAACCAACCTAAGGTTTATGTGACACACGGGGATGTTTTCGACTGGATAGAGAAGCTACCCAATTCCTTGCAGAAATGGGCAGTCCATCATTTCTCGCCAAAAGAGGAAAAGCCTCCGAAGAAACTTAAAAAGATGGTTAAATTTAAGAAAAAGAAGAGCCAACAAATGGATCCTACTCAAGTCCTTCAAACAGGACGTATGAAAATGGTTGAGATGGATAGCGCGCTCGATGACATTCCCCATAGTACAAGCCATAAGCACCTTGAGAAATGTTCCGAGCGATTGGAGATGATGAACAAAGAGCGAGGCCTAGATTTGACTGCTGCCGTTATTGCCCACACTCACAAGCCTGCGATTGCTACATTGGAAGAAGCTAACCGCTTTTTTGTGCTTATGGACTGCGGTTCGTGGCAGGGAAAATATCAGGAGAATGACTCCGAGCCAAAAGCAAACTGTCAAGTTGGCGTTGTTTGTGGCAATGACTTCAGGGTTTATCAACTAGATCCTAATACTGATATTTCTACACAGTTTGAATCAGATACGATTCTATAGACGGATTGGGAGATGTATAATATAAAAAAAGTCTGTAAATTATCAAATTCCTCTATGTGCGTGCTGACAGGAAATAAATTCCTATCCTTTTAATTAATATTTGGAGGAGAAAATGAATAATGAAACCATTGATGTCCATATTCATTTTGGTGCTCCTAAGGATGAGGAGAGTGGCTGCTTTTGGTCTGAGGAATTCACGAAGTCGGTTGCTTACTTTGCTATGCTGCTGATTACTAATTCTCTATTTAAGAAGGTCAACATTAAAAGGGTATGGAAACATATGCTTAAAGTTATCAACAAATCAAAATACACAGATAAAAGTGTAGTTCTTGCTTTTGACAAAGTCTACGATGAGAATGGGACAGCCCACCCGGAGAAGACTCACCTGTTTGTTCCAAATCGCTACATAGCCAATATATCAAAGGAAAACAACCGGATTCTTTTCGGTGCTTCGGTTCATCCGTATCGGAATGACTGGTGTGAAGAGCTGGATTTTTGCCTTGAAAATAGGGCTGTTTTGTGCAAGTGGATTCCGTCCGCACAGATGATTAATCCAGAACATCCAAAATGCGTTCCCTTTTACGAAAAATTGATTGAGCATCAATTGCCTTTGCTCTGCCATTGTGGTCCTGAATATTCCATTCCGACGTCGGAAGAAAAATATAATGAATATAATAATCCTAAATATCTTAAAACTGCGCTGAATATGGGTGTTACTGTTATCATCGCTCATTGTGCCATGCCTTTTTGGGGAGTTTTCGATAAGGAATACCATGACGATTGGGATGAGTTTCTCAAACTATTCGAAAAGGATGAAGAGCATGGTTGGAATCTTTATGCCGACCTTTCAGCTGTTTGCACTCCGTTTAGAAAGAAATATATTGAAGAGATAATGAAGATGGTGGACGAAATTCCTCATGAGAGGCTGCTCTACGGAAGTGATTATCCTATACCTGTCTTTGAAATTACTATAGGCAAAAGCATGAAATTTTTCCGATGGTTAGGATTTCTACTGAAGGTAATGTTTATGAGGAATCTTCTCGATAAAAATTATCTGGTGATCAAGAAGATGGGATTTGATGAGTGCATATTCACAAATGCCTCAAAACTATTTGAAAAGATCAAATATTCCTCATGAACAATGTGTGAATCCAAGAAACTGGCCGTTAAATTAATTCTGTGATAACTTCAAAATTAAAAATAACACGAGTTGTTCAACTGGAAAATACCATAGAAAGGAGAAATTCGGTCCATGAAAGCTATTTATAACTGTCATACGCATGTGTTTACAAATAAGATTGTTCCTCATAATTTTTTGCCGTTTGGATTAGTTAGGTTCTTAAGTAAACGTCGCATGAGTAGATGGCTGGGTAGACTTTTGAACAGGATTAATCCCAAAAGCACAAATGATATTTTTGATAGAGCTGCTTCTTTTATGAACATCGGAAATAAGAAAACTCAATTGGATATTTTTAATCTTTTAAAAAAATACTATCCTGAAGGTACTAAATTTGTTTTGCTCTCTATGGATATGGAGTTTATGAAGGCTGGAAAGGTCACTCAAGATTTTATAGAACAATTAAACGAACTCTGTGATATTAAGAAAAAATATCCTGATCAAATTTTTCCTTTTATCTGCGCTGACCCCCGAAGGCCCAATATTACAGACCTAGTAAAAAAATATATTGAAAAGCATGATTTTCAGGGAATAAAGCTGTATCCTCCTTTAGGTTATTATCCTTTCGATGAAGGCTTATATCCAATTTTTAGATATGCTGAAGCTAATAAAATTCCCATAATTTCTCATTGTTCACCTCCTGTGGTTTATTACAGGGGCAAAATTAAAAAAGAAAAGTTAATTCATCCGAAAACAGGAAAAAAGCTTGAGAGAAAGAATAAGCAAGAATTCGCTAATTATTTTACAGAACCAGAAAACTACAAGTATTTATTAGAAGATTTCCCCAGCTTGAAAATATGTTTAGCGCATTTTGGTAGTGGGAATGAATGGAAGAAGTACTTGCGTACTCCCTGGGATAAAGGTATGGAGGAGTGTTGGTTCTCTGTTATATTGGATTTAATAAAAGACAATTCTAATGTTTATGCAGATATTTCTTATACGATGCAAGATGTCAATTTGCATCCGCTGCTAAAAGTGATATTGCAGGATCGGAAAATACGCTCCAGAGTACTGTTCGGATCAGACTTCTACATGCTAGAACTGACTACTCCTGAACGCTCTTTTAGTGTCAATTTAAGAGCTTATTTGGGGGAGAAGGATTATCAGCAGATTGCAGAAATAAATCCTCAAATATTTTTAAAACGTTTTAAATAATTTATTTATGAAAGAATCGAACTATTGCAAATATTTGGTTTCGTTGCTCGATTGCATCAATAGCCATAGAATTGAAAAAAAGGAGGTTTAAAATGAACATTGAGTTTCACTATTACATGGTTTATTTCTTGGCAAAAAGGGCAGGTTTTAATGACGAGGAGAGTTATATCACCGCATACTCTTCTCAATATGTGGATCACAATACCGCGCGTAATAAAATTAAGGGAGAAGATGGAGAATACAAGAACTATATTTCGCAGACAATAGATATTACTAAGCCAAAGAAAAAATTGATGAGAATATATCCGTGTTTTCACTTTATTCCCGGAGATTATGATTGTGATTCGGCAAAGCGCAAAGATGGCAAACTTCATGTATTGAATACCACTCCCGGTAGCAAAAACGCTAACGTATTGATGGATGAGGCCCTTTCTACAAAAGATCTTTTTCGGATCGGAGTCTGCACGCATTGTTATGCGGATACATGGGCGCACCAGAACTTTGCAGGGTATTTTGACTATTTTAACGCCAGAGGAGGAGTTCTTGAAACTCTGACCCCAAATATCGGTCATGCCGATGCTCAAACCCAGCCTGATATTCCCGGGTTGGTGTGGGAGGACGAAAGATTAATTACGGCGAATCGTGAAAATCGCAATAATGAGCGTTTTATCGAAGCGGCAGAATCGATTTTCAAAAAGTTCAAGGCATATATAAACCCAAAACAGGCTAAAAATAAAGTTGAGGAAGAATGGCGGGCGATAAAGACTGAACTTGAAAATGCAGTTGGCGACGAATTTAGAGATAAAGACCGGAGGAAAAAAGAAAGGATAGCCAATTATAAGAAATTACTCAAGAATTCACTGGCAGATTTTAAAGATTATGATAAAAACGCATGGTTTGATGAAGCCATAAGAACGAAAGTTGTTGGATTGAAAGATAGAAAGAATTGGGGGCCCCTCAACAAAATAAGTATATTCCCTGATAAATATTATAAAAAAAGCGGTTTTGAAAATTCCCACTGGTATAAATTTCAGGAGGCTATTAAAGAACACCAGAGGTTTGCTAACAAATTATACAACGAACTGTATTACCAGCTAGAAGTGGAAGAGTATTAGATGTCTTTAGAGCGAAGTACATCATGCCACAAGAATATAAATATGTCTGGGTGACGATAAATACGAAGGAGGAAATGTTCTCTGTATCAGGATTCAAAATTAATTAAAGAATTTAAATATCAAACCGGTTGGGACAAAGGATGGGAACAATTAATGCTTTAACAAGCACTCCTCGAGATGAGTGTCATCAGAAATTGCTGACAAAGGAAGGCGTGGAGCGTACAACGCATATATTGAACAAACACAAATTTAATTTAATCTCTTTCAATGGGTGAAAGAGGCTTTAGATATTAAAAATTTTAAAAGGAGGTTTTCATGGAACCTACTAATTGGGTGAGGTTAGTATTTCAATATGGGTCTTTTGCTTTTGCTGTGTTATTTTGCATTGTTTTAACTCGGTGGGGGTACGGGATTTACCAGAAGGCATGTTCAAGAAAAGATCCACCTGCTTCTGAGAAAGAGAAGAATACCTATCGCATCTATTTCCTGAGTGTAGCTTTTTTTGGGATTATTCTTGTCGTGGTATCAACTATATTTTGGATTGCTAAGTATGAAAGTTGGCATGTCTATAAGGGTGTAATCAAGAAACTCGAGCATTACAAGAAAATTACCTCCAGCGATCTGTATTTACAGCAAGATTGGAAGGACCCTCTAGGAGGAAAGTCTCAAATTCGAGATGAACACTTTATTGTTATTCAAAACAAGCCATTCACTGAGGACCAAGAATTCAAGGTAACCTTTAGCAAGCGAGGAGATCAGTGGGATGATGAACTCCCAGTCGAGTATATACCCGGAATAATTCCAGAATACAGCTACGAGTTTAGTCCCGAAAAAGAAAAAATGATATTGAAGCTTACTAATCCGCCTCCAAAACCACCTGGTCAATCCGCCTTACTTTTTATCAGTACTGCTTACGCGCTTGAGTCAGAGTATCAGGCTAGGAAAAAAAGCCTAATCTCCTTACGTGCTGGGGTTGATCCATATAAAATCGAAGTCCTGCAAGATGAACGAACTGATGTAGGGAAAAAAATTGGTGCTCTTGATTATTTGAATAAGTTAAATAATGATGTCATTTGGAGATATCTAAAGGTAAATACACCAAAAGAGCCTATGGTTCTGACTCTGTTGGATTTAAGCCGTCATACGGATGAGGAACTGGCTTACAAAGCTCAAAGGCTCATTAATAAAAGAATTGAAATTGATCCTTACCTGGCAGAAAAACTCATGTCCAATAATAGAGAGGATCAAAGAGAAGCTGAAAAAGTTTTGTTTAGAATAGAGAAATGGAGAGCGGATAAAATTCTGAATTACATTCCAGAGAGTGAAGATAATCCCAGGGTAAATTCTTTAAGGGAAGAAATTCAGCGTGGCCAAAAGACAAAGGTACTCATTCCTACAGCATCCTCGACTGGCGACAGGTATTATGTTAAGGCTGAGTGGGATTCTAAAGATGAAGATGTCGTAGCCTGTTTGACAGAATTATTTAACAGAAGCCTCATACACGATCGAACTTTAGAGCAGGAGCGTGAAATCATGAGAGGTCGAGATAAGAGTTGGGTTTATGATGAGTCGAAAGAATGGGCATTGAATATTGCCGGAGAAATTGAAATATGCGGAGGTAATGCATCCTTTGTGCGATATGGCTATGCTGAATTATATTAGATTATATGATTTTTTCCCATTGTTTTTTTCTCCTTAGCTCTTACCCCCGGGATTATTGCCGTCATATAGTTGTTCGGGTCAAAAATCAGTAAAATAGAATACATAAAATACTAATACGCAATTGCTTAGAGGCAATTGCTAACCATATAGCGGTTGTTTAAGGACTTAGACATACGAAGAAAATAAAATGGGAGCTCGCAATGCTAGATAGTTATTGCTCAATGACATTTTCAACCTAAGTTTAAGGAGGGGATGAATGAAAAAAAAGAAGTCAAGAAAGAATGTGATAGTGCAACGGATCACAATTGATGAGAAATTATCAGAAGATCTCATTCGATTGTTAGTCAGCTCGCTTAAAGGAGGGATTAAGAAATTTAGAGATCAGATGGAATACTGGGAGGAGGAGAAAGAAGAATTAGTTAGACCTGATTCTTTTGCTAAGAAAATGGGTATTCCCATTTCTGAAAAGAAAAATTTTAAATGGCAAAATTTACGGGAGGGACAGGTATTTCTCTCTGGGGCTTTTGATGCTGTTGACATCAAGAAACCACCCGGTAAGTTTGAGGTAAATCCGAGGCGAAAAAAATTCGTAAGTATTGATGCTCTGGCAAAAAAGGACATCAAAAAACTCTATTTTAGAGTATTGGGGAGGGGATAAAATGGCGAAAGATATTAGCTCAAAAGATCTTGTTATCCATGTACTTAACGTTGGATTTGGAGACAATATCCTGATTGAGTTCCCAGCCGATAAGACAGGAAAACGACCCTATGGGATTGTCGATTGTTACAGTTCGAAAAAAACTAAAAGCTACTTGGACAAATTGATCCCGGATCCATCAAACCGATCTCCCTTGGCCTTTGTATGTGCTACCCATCCGCACAGCGACCACATCATGGGGATTAAATCCATACTGGAGGATACTACCTATCGGCCTATGGAATTCTGGGACAGTGGTTTTCGCCATAAGTCCGACACATACCGGAAGATTTTGAACGCTCTTAACACTGAAAATATTAGGATGACTCGAGTCTCATCAGGGACGGAACATTACTTTGGTAAAGTACGGCTCACAGTTTTGGCGCCATCTGTAGTGCTTCGCAATAAGTACGATACCTATGGAATAGATATGAATAATTCTTCTGTTGTTCTACGCCTCGAACATCACGGAACGGAGGTGATGGAAATGCGTTCACAGGAATATGTAGGTGATATGAGTTTGGAAGCAGTGCGAAGAGCAGGAAAGTCAGTTGTGATTCTGGCTGGGGACGCGGAATTCGATAGCTGGGCGCAAGTATCCCATGAGTACCCCCGAGTGGAAAGGTCGAGCACACATAAACCACTTGTAAAGAAGATGGTCAATAATCTTGCTTGTTCAGTTGTGAAAGTAGCCCATCACGGTAGCATGCACAGCTCGCCCCTGGATATCTATGAAATAATGAGCCCTAAGTTGGCAATTGTATC
>Ga0209979_1004515_pt1 | contig 11467 bp, 9 predicted proteins | sample AnhtaG_FD_183114 | JGI IMG/M metagenome (GOLD analysis project Ga0209979, IMG submission 183114) | Deep subsurface microbial communities from Anholt, Denmark to uncover new lineages of life (NeLLi) - Anholt_01485 metaG (SPAdes) (version 2) | ecosystem: Environmental > Aquatic > Marine > Oceanic >...
AGAGCGATTGAGCGCAGGTTCGGCCGTGTCCCCAAACTTGCCCCGCATCAAAGCCGTCTTTTCACAATAGATTTTGCGCTTCACGTTGGCAAAGACCAGGTCCACGCCGCAGCCGATGAAATCGCTCACATCCAGGCCGATCGTAAAACTCAGGTGGATAAAAAACCACTACCGCTTGAGTAGAACTCTTAGCTGCTCTCGTATTTGCCGCTCAAAATCATAAATTTTTGAACTTTGGTTTTGATGGTACAGTAGAAAAAGGTACATTGTTACTATTGAACCACTATACTTTTAGGAGAAACATAAAATGTTTGAACAAAAGAAAGAAAAAGCTTTTTGGCTACGCGTTAGTGTTTCTACGATTATGTTCGCGTCAATAGTAATCTGGCCAGGATGCAAAAAACAGCCCGCCGAACAATCCCAGACTGAACAACCTAACTCCGAATCCATACAATCTGAGTCTGCCGCCCAAACAACCGGCGAATCTGCAAAAATAGACATCACACCTTCCACCGGTCCGAAGGTGAGTCTCAACGACATCATTCAGGCCGCAAGGACCTGGGGGCCATCTTTCACAGCCTGGCATGGCAAGCCGGCGCCGGACTTTGCTTTAACTGACTTAGACGGCAAAGAACATAAACTGAGCGATTACATGGGTAAGAAGGTTCTGCTTGTTTTCTGGGCGACCTGGTGCCCGCCCTGTCGGAAGGAAATTCCAGATTTAATCGAGCTACGAGAAACAGTCAGCGAGGACAAATTGGCAATGCTGGCCATATCAAATGAGAAACCAAACTTGGTGAAAAGCTTTGTCGCCCAGGCGAACCTCAATTATACGATCCTGCTCGACCAAGGTACTTTGCCGAGCCCATATAATACCATAAACGCCATCCCGAGCAGTTTCTTTATTGACCCCGAAGGAAAAATAAAGCTGGCTACTTCCGGTTTAGTATCATTAAGCGAAATCAAGGCCATACTGCAGGCTGAATAACTGAAAAAACATCAGCCGGATACTCCTGAAAAAACCAGACAAGCCCCGCCCGTCGCGGACGGGACGGGACAAGATACTGCAATAGTTTTCTCGATAAATCCTGAGTGATACTAAGTCTAAGTGGTTTCTCAAAAAAGCGGGCGAAGGGATTCGAACCCTCGACGTCCAGCTTGGGAAGAATAAAAAGCCAAATCGTAAGTCCGGTAAAAACAAGCACTAACAACATTAGAGAACGACATGATTTACGAAAAGGCGTTAGCTTTGCGGAGGTGACTGTGCCGGACCGCGAGCCGAATCCGGTCAGTCCGATCCACCGCGGGCTGGAAGAGGCCAATCTGACGGCCGAGTGGCCGGCGTGGACATCCGCGGGAGCAAATGCCTGTATTTATGTGGAGCTGGAAGAAGGATTCCCGCACGACCAGTGGAGATGGCATGGAGAGGAAGATCTGCCAGCCTCAGCTACTCGGGTGACATTGACTACTTTAGTTTTGCGGCAACAACTGGTCAGACGTACGACATTTTGGTGGAGCCGGCTGAGCCAGGACTTGATGATAGCACACTGTGGCTCTACGACACCGACGGCGAGACCGTGTGGGTAGAGACGGGCTGGCAGCTCCGGGCGATTGATGTGTCCGATCCCACGGATCCGTGGGAGCTGGCTGTCTTGGACATGGACGGTCAGGTCGGGCAGATCTTGCCGCGCGGTGAGCGGGCCTACGTGGGTCTCGCGGCAGTGGGAGTTATTGTATTGGATATTTCTGATGCATCTGCCCCCCAAGTATTAGACCAGTACGTGGTGGGTTGCACCAGCGGTGTGGCGGCGGCCAGTGGCAAGTATCTGCTTATTCCTACGGGGACTAAGATCAGTGTCTTTGATGCGGACATTGCGCCGCATATCACGCACTATGATCCCTCTGGGACCATAGGTCCAACGGTCACATCGGTGACGTTCACTTTTGATCGTCCGATGCTTGGGACAAGCTTCTCGTTGGCTGCGGACATTAGCAGCTTCACCGGGCCCGCAGGGCCGCTCACAGCCACAGGCTACAACTGGATTGACAACTACACCCTGCACCTGCAAGTGAGCTTTGACCCGCAGACGGCGACGGGTGCATATGAGATGGTCATTAACCCAGATATTCTCGACCTGGACGGAATTGCCCTGGATCAGGACGGTGACGGCATCCCGGGTGAGCTGCTGGATGACCGCGTGGCGGCACAGTTTACTATTGAGCAGGTATGCCAAGTCTATGTTGTGCGTGGCATTGACTATGAGGCTCCCGGCAGCGCCCTTGACGACGAGTTTGAGTATCATGTGGGGGTTTTAGGGGCCACCATAGTCAATATCGAGTACTCCACGCCCTGGGGCGAGACGTTGAGCTCGGCAGACCATCTGCCGCCAGCTTGGTCGGGTGAATATGTCTTCAAAGTGGTCGGCAACCTGGAGTTGGAGGCAGGCACAGAGGATGGAAATCGCTGGATGGATGCCAGTTGGGATCTGGAATCCGAGCAGTGGGAAGCCTTGGATACTGCGGATACGCAGATCCAGGTATTTTATCCCGGAGGAATCTGGACCGGCTCAGTTAACTTTTCTCACGTCGCCCAACCCGTGCAGGAACCGACCCTGACCAATCCTGTGCACGACCAGACAGATGTATCGTGGAGGCCAGCGATTGCGTGGGAGGGGTGGATCTCGGCCCCAGCTAGAGTTCCGAACGTTGGCCGGGTATGCGGACGGGATTGTGTGTGTACTTGTTCCATCATTGGCGTATTCCCTTCTCTTGGTTTCTCACCTGACGATTGTCGCGACCCAATGCGAAGAACCATTTGGGCGATCAATGGTGACCGTGCTTCCGCCCGATATGGTTGTGGTTGATCCCCAGTTACCCGTGCCGATATTGACCCAGCGAAGTTCAAACGTCGTATCTGGATAACTGTCCAACTTCAAACCGACTGACCCGCCGCCATTCTTTGTGAAATAAAGGATATACGCCTTCCCCGGATTGGCCGCTAAGTAAGCCTCATCAGACTGCCGGTTTGTCAACAGGTCCAGCCTGGGCTCGACGTCCCAAAACTTCACCCTGGTTTCGACCTTCCTTGTCGCGCTAATGCAGTTCTTCGCCGCAGCGTACAAACCTATCCCTGAGGTAGGACGATGAAACCTCACTCCGGCCACGCCGGCTATTAGATTGCGCCACCATTCTTCGATCGCGTTGTCAGTATCTCCCGGTCTGAATCCGCTCCAAGGTTTGCTGTTTAGGGCAATATCGTTTCCATATATTTTCGTCATATGCAGCAGATACGGTGGATCCGTGTTCCTCGCCGCGTCGGCTATCCATTTTACTTTGTTCCAATGCGCTTCGTCCGCATGCCTGCTGTTGGCCTGAGATACATCGACATAGTCGTATTTGCCTCGATTGCTTAGCTGATAAGTAAGCCCTCGAGAGCTTTCTGCCTTGTAGACATCATCAAACATATCTGTAGTTGACACACTCTTGCCTTGGGCACTTGCTTTACCTTCAATGAAGTTCATCCAGTACTGTCCCCATGCCGGATCTTCATGCGTTTCATTGTTCATGCAATAGAGCACGTTGTTGTAACCCAGCGTAATTGAAAGCAGTTTGGCGATGAATTTGTCCTGAAAACTTCGGACCAAGTCGTACTTCTGCTTCCTGGATCCTGATGCATTCTCATATTTTGGATGCCCTGGCACTCCCTGAATGAAGGGATGGCCGCCGAATGAGCGGTACGATGCTGCTAATCCTGATGATGCGGTCGTATAGTTTATATTGTTTTTCGGATTCCATGGACTCACAGGCCAAGATCCCCAACTGCCATCGATCAAATCAAATCTGTCCCAGACTTCTATCTGAACAATGACATTCCGATTCTTGGCTTCGGCTATAAACATCTCCAGACGCGTCCAGAATGGGCCGGTCATTGTGTTTAGATCGTACTGAGTACCTGAATGAGCGCAGAAGTCAAATCCCTGTATTCCGGCTGCCATCCCTGGATCGAGTACACACCGAAGACAGTTCCCGCCTGCGGCTACTAACTCATCCATGGCATTTTTGATTTGCGCGGCTGTACTTACACCTTTACTATCATTGTCATTGTCGGTGTCGTGATCGATAAACGGGTTATGGCCGTGATTCCAACCGCCGAGCAACAGCACACGCTGGCCATCATATTTCCAATAACGCCCATCGATGGCAATCTGAGCAAAAGCGGAACTACTCCATGTTAAAGCGATCATGAGTCCCAGGAATATGCGCGGGACATTTCGCCATTCCATTTTCATGAAGGCCCATGCCGAAGCCTCAGTCGATTCCATGTCGCTGGTGCCGGAGAGGCTTGTCTCTCGATTACAACGGCTCGATTCTCGTGTTTCTCTCATTGTTGTTCCTTTCGGTCTTAATGGGTGTTCGTCATTTTCCTTTTACTCATTCCCGCAACCGACAGGGAAACAAGCGGAAACAGATAGAAGAATAATACAATAGGACTTCATATTAACTCCCCTTCACCGAGATTTCCTAACCATCCTCCAAGTTCAACTTTGCATCCATGAAACCCGGAGGATAGCATAAATGCATGATTTGGCAAGGCTTAATTCGGAAGACTGCTGGCTCGGATGAATAAATGTACCCTACGCCTTATTAAAGAAAAAACGACAGAATGTTTGATTAGAAGGGGCTTGTTCGTTAGACTACTTTGAGTACTCTTTGGAGTGTTACAGTTATTATAATAAATCGTTCTGGAGATAGCCTATGTCAACGATCACAAAAAGAGAAATTATCGACAGAATTGCTGAAAGTACTCAGTCTAAGCGTGCGTTGGTTAAAGCTACAGTTCAGAATTTCTTCGACGAGATCATCTCCGAACTTGCCAAGGGTAACCGCTTAGAGTTCCGCGACTTTGGTGTTTTCGAACCTCGTGACTGCGCACCAAGGACAGCACAAAACCCGAAGACTGTCGAACGAATCCATGTCCCAGGCAAGAGAGTAGTGAAGTTCAAGACGGGTCGGTTGATGATGCAAAAGGTGAATGGTCGCAAGGCAAGAATTTAGGAGTCACTCCGAGACGTCTGCTCAAATTTCATGGACCAGTCCCACCAGGGGCGACTCTATCTCGAACGGATCACGGGCCGTAAGGCAGAGGCAGATACATAGAAATGTACAGGAATAAAAGATACCGATTATGTTACAGGGACTCTTAAGAACGATTAGCACTGATCAGATGGAGCAAATCCATCATGCGGTACTGCACGTCTTGGAAAAAACTGGTCTGCAGATTCGGGGACGGTTTCTATTGGAGGCGTTGGCCGACGCCGGATGCCGAGTGGATTTTGACAAACACCGGGCCTGGTTTAAACCGGACCTGGTAGAACGTCAAATCGGGGCCCAAAAAGACCGTTACCAAAAGGTACGCTCGTCCCTGTGGTATCCGTTTTGCAGTCGACTACCGGACAACGATGTGGCCTGGCCGGATGAATTTACGCTAGACTATGGCTTTGGCACGCCCTTTATCTATGACTATCCTACAGGAACGTATCGCAAGCCCACGGCCCAAGACCAGATTGATATGATCAAACTGGGTCAAGCCCTTCCGGAGGTCAAGGCCGTGAATGCCCCGTTTGTCTGCAGTGACTTCGACAGCCGTATGGAGAGTCTCGAATCCGCGCGCCTGCTGTTATTGCATACGGATAAGCCGGGGTGGGTGGCGACCACGTGCGGGCAGGAGGTCAAGTATCTGGTCGAACTAGCCCAACTGGCTGCCGATCAGAACAGCGGTGCGATTCCGTCTGAGCCGGCGATTTTTGTGAATGCATATTGCACCACGTCACCGCTCAAACTGGATACGCGTTCCTGTGATGTCTTGGCCGAGGCGCTAAAATACAAGTTCCCGGTAAACTTCGCGACCATGCCCATCCTGGGTGGCACCACCCCCGTGACACCCGCGGGCAGCGTAGTGGTTGCAGCAGCGGAACTGCTGGGGTGTATCACCGCGACGAGTCTGATTGACCCCGAGATCATGGTCTACACCACGAGTATTGCTGCGGTCATGGATATGAGAACCACCCAGGTCTGTTATGCCGTACCCCAGGCGGTCCTGACCGATGTGGCCTTGCATCAGTTGTTCCGGATCAAATACGGCCTCGTGCTCAACGTGGAACCCGCGTATGTAGAGGCCAAGTGCCCGGGTATCCAGGCAGCCTTGCTCAAGACCTATCGGCAGATGGCCTTTGCCGCAACGGTCAGTGCCTCTCTACCCATTGGACTGCTCGACAGCGCGTCGACCTTTTCCCCGACCCAGGCCATGATTGATCGTGACATCAACCTAGCCGAGTACGGGTTTGCCCGGGGCATTGAGGTCAATCCCGATACCCTGTGTGTGGATCTCATCAACGAGATGGAATTCTGCGAAAAGAGTGCGTATATCCAGACAGACCATACATTCCGCCATTTCCGTGACCTGCTTTGGGACTCTCCGCTTCTGGATCGAACCACCAAGCAAGAGCGTGCCTACTCACCCAGCCGGGAAGATGAGTCACTCCTGCAACAAGCCGACCAAGCCTGGCGGAAGTTGGTGGAAACTGCCCGGCCCGTAGAGCGTGACGAGCGTTTTCGCCGTGAGCTGAATCGTATTGTGGAGGCAGCGCGCCGAGAACTGATAGTGTAAACAGGAACAGAAATATACACATTAAACATGATTGAGGTGTAACCATGGAATTTGACCACGTAGGCATTATCACCACCGAAAAGAAATCCGGCGAGGTTTTTGTGGAGGCCACGCGCGTGTGGATCACCAATTGTGAAGACCATCCTTACCGTGTGGAGTGGCTGCGTTTCGAGCCCGACAGCCCCGTTACCGGCCCCCTGCGCGAGGTTCCACATATCGGCTACCGCGTGGACAGCGCAGAAGCCATCACCGAGGTCTCCCGAGGCATGAAAGTCTTACTCGAGCCCTTTGACGCTGGCTTTGCCGTGGCCGGATTCTACCAGACCCCTGACGGAGCAGTTGTCGAGTTCGTCACGTACAAGGACGGACCCTCGCCTTGGTCGTGCGCTCGCACGTGATGGCGTATGCATTGTGAATACGGAGAATTCTGATGCAGAGTGTGAATCGCCGGAACTTTCTGCACCATGTGTGCTTGTCAAGCGGGCATCGGACCGCTGCAACACAGATGAACTTCCATTGAATGTGTTTTGGAAAGTCTTTTCCCAGACTCAACGAATATTGATCCAGCAGGGGCTTCCCATGAGCTGCAAAACGTCAGAATTCTTCGACAAAATCATGTCTCCAAAATGTCTCCACAGATGTCAATTCTTGTGAATTATGAAGCCGCCAAACGTTGGATTCTTGCTGAAAAATACATATTTTGGAAAATTTTTTCACAATTTTCGGATTCAATGGCCGTTTCGGTTTCATTTCATATAATAGCATAAATGCATGATTTGGCAAGGCTTAATTCGGAAGACTGCTGGCTCGGATGAATAAATGTACCCTACGGGCAGTGACGCTAGAAGATGCAAAGACCTCGGTATTTCCGACCGTGTATGTACTGGCATGTATCGCCTGCTGACCGAAGGCATCGTAGGCGTATTTCTCAACGACCACGTTATTGACATCGCTTAAAGCCAAGAACGAGCCATGGCCGTCGAAGTGACAGTAGTAAGGCTCGTTACTATCAACCACATCGATCATGCATACCGGCTCATCCACCCGCGGAACGTAGACGAATTTACGCAGGAGATTGTGATTGCCATCGTATTCGGCGATAACATTACCGCCTGACATTATCAGACCTTCGAAAGAAGGCCGTTGTCATTCCAGACGCTTACAGCCATATCTTAACTCTGTTATGACCGTTTTATTCAACCTTTGTAATTACAATTACATCCAATGCGGCACCAGCCTCCCGGCAGGCAATCTCCAGCGTATATGTCCCGGGCTCCATCGTCCAGAGCACTAACGGATCCTGAGAATCGGTGGAGCTATTGACATCTTCCCAGTTCCAGTAGTCGGTCGTATTTATTTCATCGAACCAGACCCAGCCGCTTTCGTGATTCTCTGTCTGGGTTATAGCGCTAGGGATGCGTACCCAGAACGAGTCTCCAGCCAGGAAGGAACGATCACGGAAGTGGAGTATGTAGGTTCCGCCTTCCACCGTAAAGGTGTAAGATGCAGTGCCCTCAGGATATGGCGGATTCTCATCGCTTCCCTCGAGGGCGACATCCGAGCCGATATACCGACCACCTGATGCCTCGATATCATCATAAATCTGTAAAGGTTCGGTAAGCGGGTTCGCCGCCTCTGCTTCTATCCAAATTTCTTCCGAAGCAACTGCCGGAGCCGCCTGATAGAGCCGAATGTCATCAATGAATATAACACCTCTGCTGCCGGTTGCACCGGTCCTGTCCACGCCGATACTAAGCTGCGTCACATTGCTCAGGTTGGTGCTCAAAGACGACAAGTCAATAGACCACTGCCGCCACTGTGGTCTGACTATATTACCGTTATATACCACCTTTTCATTATTAATTTTCACGTATAATTGACGGGTATCGGGATTATTTCTTGTCTCGCCATGTACCCATAGCACCAACGCCCCGGGAGCACCTAAGGTCCAGTCCTGACCACCCGACAAGTCAACAATGTTCGCCGTAATCTCCGAATAAGTCGCACTGCTGTTGTCGTAACACAACGGCAGTGATTGTTCTCCGCCATTTACAAACGTAGTCTCTAAGTAATGTTCACCCTCGATGAAGTTAGGATCGCCATAACCGGCGGTGGAACCGTTGGTATCGTCGCCATATCCATCCGACCAGGTATTAAAAACCGTATTTGGCTGGTAGTCGTTGTAGTCCTCGAAATCTTCCACGATGACATAGTCAGCTACCGTAAAACTCCAGACATTACCCTTCCACGGACTATCCGGATGCGTATTACTGATCTCATCGACTCGCCAGAAATATCTCTGCCCAAAGTCCAGCACGCCGGGAGGATCATAAGTGGATTCTTCCTGATCTTCACTGGCTAATACATCCATCGGAAACTCTGGATCGGCCTGGTTGACATCGTTAAAATCGGTTCCTAAGTAAACATTATGCACATCGGCATAAAATCCCGCCCTCCAGCTAAGAACCACGTCCCGCGGCACCTCTGTTTGGCCGTTAGTCGGATTTAATGCAATAGCCTTCGGAGGCGGGGTGAATAAACCCTCAAGATATGTCCCGCCAACAGCATCTTCCATCTCCTTGGTTCGAACGATACCATCATTTTGCCCTGCGGTTGGTGCAAACAAAAAAGTGACAATTCCATCCGTATCGCTGTTGAGAAAATCAGCAAGTTCCTGACTCGTTTCGCTTGAGGCCCTTACGCTCCGCGCAGGCGAAGTAAATTGAAAGAGCAGGGGGGTCAGGTCATTATAGTCCAGGGCAACAGGGTCCCCGATCGGCGGGACTGGATCATTCTGTACACCGGGAGCGTTGTTCCAGGTGATTGTCGTCTCATCGATCTCATCGAGTTCCTCGATAACCCCGTAAACAAGCACAGTGCCGCTGTCGTGACCGTAGTTGGTAAAGTACACGTCAGAGAACTGGTTTTGCGGACTTTGAAGCTCCGAGATATCGTAGCTGACAAATGACACCCGGCGCCTGACTTCAATATCTCGGAAATACATAGCTGTCGCGGTGCCCTCGTTATCGTCCGGACCCAATTGCGTATCATTGCCGACATGCGCATCATGCGTGGGCGGCAGGCTAAAAGGTTCGAGCGCCGCCCGAACATTACCACCTGAGCACAGCAGCATAATAAATAAAATTGAAATGATTAATTTCTTATACATAACAAACCTCCTTCTGAAATATATAACATAACTGCGCTTCAGACACACACCAAAACACATATTATGATCTTAACGGCAAAAACCTCGGCTCCCGATTGCACCTGTCTTAAACAAAATCAAACACACCGATTGATAATAACTTTCCGACTCACTCCATTCCTATCATCTGTACGCGGGACAAAATTTTCTCGATTATGATTTCAACGGCCAGATTTTCAAGTGGTGCTATTCTCTTTTATAAACCTACTTCAATACAGGAATTTGTATGCATGAAAAAACCCACAGATGTTTGCCTCTATTGATATAAGCTCCTATAAATATTCTTATACCAAATTGACGGCCTTTTCGTCAAGGAAAATATACGCCGAATCCCTGCCTGCCCGTTCGCAAATCCACTATATCGACCACGCAATTAATTACTACTCAAATCCCAGCTTACGGTGCCGGCTCTGGCGGCGGTGGATACAGCCGAATATCATCAAAGTACATTGTACCTGAACCACCGGCCAATGGATTGTTCCTGTTACCAAGACCAAGAGCAATAGTATTGACATTGGCGAGGTTCACACCCTGGTCTGCAAACGCCTGCAGATCGATATCCCATTGTGTCCAGGTAGTTATCTGCGCTTCATCAGGATTATCATGAGAGACCACCGCACTGCCATTGAGGGCAACATACAACGTCTCAGCAGCATTATCCGAATTGCCCCTGAACCAAATAGATAAAGTGCTGACACCATTCTCGGTCCAGTCACGCGGATAAGTCAGTGTCTTCTCCACCTCTGAATACCTGAGGATGCTGTTGTCATAGAATACAGGCATCGATTGATTGCCTCCGTGAACTATGGTCTCTTCCATATATGAACCTGTGGTTTCATCACCAACCATAGAGCCGGTTCCATTACCGGGATAGTCAGGTAAAGTAGGATGCGAGGCATAGCCAAATCCATCTTTCCATGCCCACCATATTTCATTGTTGCCAACGTCGTAGTCCTCAAAATCATCGACGATGAGGAAGTTGGCAGTCGTAAAGCTCCAGAGAGGGCCTACCCACGGACTGTCCGAATTGGCATTATTGACCTCATCTATCCGCCAGTAATAGGTAGTATTCCACTCAAGCTGTCCGGGTTCAAAGCTCTCGGAACCGAGGTCCTTTGTACCTTTATACTCAGGGGAACTTGTATCGGCGTTTTTCACGGCATCTTTATCTGGGCCGAAGTAAATTTCATGCGAAGCACCATAGACTCCCGGTAACCAGGTTAGTACCGTTGTCTGTGCTACATCCACAGCACCATTAGCCGGCTCCGGGCTGCCGACGGCGCCCTGAGTAATAAAACTCCAGACGGCGCCTTTAAATGTATCGACTGCATCAAATTCATCGACACGCCAGTAATAAGTCTTGGCAAATTCAAGCGGGCCTGGAGTATATATTGCACTTCCCTGTGGTAGTCCACCAGCGGCGTTGTTCACATCGTCAAAATTGTCACCAAAATATATGGTATGCAATTTAGAACCGAAACCTCCCGTCCAACTTAGTACTACAACGCCATTTGAGCTCAAGATTTTCAGGCGGCTAGCCGATGTCTTCTTTCGGAACCTGTTATTCTGAAAGGAGATACGGAATGGATGCC
>Ga0209979_1004516_pt1 | contig 11463 bp, 10 predicted proteins | sample AnhtaG_FD_183114 | JGI IMG/M metagenome (GOLD analysis project Ga0209979, IMG submission 183114) | Deep subsurface microbial communities from Anholt, Denmark to uncover new lineages of life (NeLLi) - Anholt_01485 metaG (SPAdes) (version 2) | ecosystem: Environmental > Aquatic > Marine > Oceanic...
TTCATTCTTCCTTACTTTCTCAATGATATCTTTTGTAAAATATTCAACAATTTCCCTTTTACGCATTTGCATCCATCCCATAAACGAAAATGGAAAAGGGGTTAAAAAATAATCAGGTCAACTACTGTATGTATATGTGTTCGCATTTTGTCTTTTAATTTTTGGCATCAATAGCCAATTAGTTTTCATAGTTGAAAATATTGGAGAAAGCTATAACTGTCAATGGGCTTGAATTGAAAGTCAGCATATCAGAGGAATAAAGAAAAATGATAAAGAAAAGTTTAGCAGTTGCAGTTATCCTACTTTTCATAGGAATCGCTTTTGCAATACCTATTAATGCTAATGTGAGTAAATCAAGTTTAAACCCAGTTTCTGATATAGAAGTATTAGAAAAAGATAATGCTACACCAATAGCATTAGTATTTCAATTAATAGCAAAACTTCGTAATCACAAAGAGATAAAGGAACTTGAGGCAAACATAGATTCTGTGGATAATGTACAAGATGAAATACTACGGATAATTGAAGGAGATGAGGAACTAAACAGAATAGTCGAACAATTATCTGGTGAAGATTGTGGTTGTGAAGATGCTACAACAGAATGGGATTTTCCAGTTCTCTGTTTGTTATTAACTCCGTTAGCTCTTATTGCTGTTTTTTTAATAATAAATAATATTGGTGATTTCATTCTTCAAATTATATCTTTTATAGGGTTGACACTGAACTGCTTTTGGTCTTGAAAGTTAGCATATCAAAGAAAAACCATTATTTTTTATGACTAAAATGGTGTTCGAATCCCTTCCCCTGCACTTTTTATGATGTTTTGATATTTCTAGATGTTTCTGTCATCTCATTCACCTATCATCAAATACAATTCTTATTTCGAAAAATCGATTATTATTTCGAAAAATCGATAGTTATATTAATAAGATACAGGTTTCCTGTGTATGTGCTTGAGAAAATTATCGGGAAAAAGTCAAATGTAAAGATACTTCGTCTTCTAATAACTAGTGAAGATCGAGAATTTTGTCTTGATGATATCGCAAAATTGGTAAATATGTCCTGTGGTACTGTTTATCCTTCATTAAAAGAGCTTATTGAAACGAGAATTATTGTTGGAAGAAAAGCAGGTCGTTCAATTTTATATAAAATAAATAAAAATCATTTATTGTTCAAAAAAATAAAAGAGCTTGTATATATGGAGAAGCAAGGTTTGCTTAATGTCGCCAAGGAATTTGTTTCGAATTTATCAAAGAGTAATATAACTGCGGTCATTCTTTTTGGTTCTGTATCTAGAGGGGATTTTAACGAGAAAAGCGATATTGATCTGCTTATTGTCTTTAACGATGAACAGGTGAAAAACGAGGTTGAAGGTTTCGTTGATGAGATGCTTGAGATATATGATGTGCATATCGTACCTATCTTTCTTACAGAAAAAGAGATTCAAAAGAGAAAGAAAACGTTTGATAATTTCATTACCACTGTTATTCATGAAGGAAAGCTTTTGTTTGGAGAGGCAAAATGGCTAGAGAAGTAAAAAAATCTGAAAGTAGTTCTTATCTTATGCTGGCGGATGAGTTTTTAGAGTTAAGTAAAAATGGCTTTGAAAAAAAATTTTATAATGCCTCTGGTTTTAATGCCATTCAAGCAACTATCAATGCAAATGATGCATTATGCATTTATTTTCTAAAACGAAGAGCTTCTGCTGATCATCGTGAGGCAATTAAACTTCATGTGGATGTTGTACGAACAATTAATGATTCGTCACAGAGACAAAGGATATCTTATGTTCTTGAGAAGAGATCAGAAGTTGGATATCTTGGTAAACCTATATCAGAAAGTACGGCAGAAAAATTACTAAAAGATGCAATTATTTTCATAGAATGGACTAAGAAATACATACGGTAGCTTCAAGATTTAATCCTGTAGAGGTTCGAGCGTTCGAATCGTTCCCCTGCACTTTTTTCTTGTGGCATCGATGTTCATAGATTTAATAACGTCCAACCCAATTTAAATTTTTTGTCACTTCGTTGACATTCCCGTTCACAACTCCACTTTTTTGACACTGTAGTGACAGATTATTGGATTTCAAGCAGTTCAATTATTTCTTTCGTGTTGAATACGAGGACTTTGGATTGTTTCTTTAACAATTTATCATTAGACCAAATGGGACAACTTAACGTAAGTGCAAGAGCAAAAAAATCTATGTCTTTTACAAACTCTTCATATTCGTGTTTCGAAAACTTGCTTGCAATCGATAGGACTTTATGAAACAATGTGGAGTATTCTTCTAAAGGTATGAATTCAACCTTCAATGCTAGCTCTTGCTTTAATTTCTTAAATTGCTCTTTTGATACTGAGGTTTTTTTCATTATTTCTAATGAGTATTTGTTGATTTCTTCTAATGCGTATTCTGGTGAGAACAGTTGGACAGGCTTATCTAAAAAAATTCTGAAAACGGAGCCCTTCCAAAAAAAGGTAAATAAAACATTGGAATCAACAACAAGCCTCATATCAATCCTTTCTTCTTCAATTCTTCAAGTCGATTTTCTCTTGATTTCCTTTGTGCTTTTACAGCCCATTCAGAGAATGATTCTTCCTGTTCGAGTTTCTTTAACATTTCTTCTCTCCAGGATAAATTCTTTACTTTATTCTCAATGGATTTCCTTATAAATGCAGACCAATTTATCTCAGAGAACTTCTTCATCAATGCTCTTGTTTCCTTAGATACGGATAATGTTACAGATACCATGTTCACACAGCCTGTGTATAAACATAATTACGTTGAAATATTTAAACATTTTGATTATGGCACATTAAATCCCAAATTTTAAACAATAGCAGGTCTAATATTTTAACCGTAGATTTATATGTGAAGCAGCTAAATACTAGCTATCTTATCATCGTCTGCTTCAACTTATTTATCCTGTCACGTAGGTGTATTGCTGTTTCAAAATCCAGATTATCTGCTGCTTTTTTCATCTCAAATTCAAGTTCAACGATCATCTGTGGAATATCTTTTTTAGGGATATGTTTGGTGTCTTTTATGTCAACGGCTTTTTCTTTTATCGGTTTAATAATTGTTGTTGGAGTGATATTGTGTTTTTTATTATATTTTATTTGAATGTCTCTTCTTCTATTTGTCTCTTCAATTGCCTTCTGAATTGATTTAGTAATTGTATCGGCATAGAGTACAACCTTTGAATTGACGTTTCGTGCTGCTCTTCCAATAATCTGAATAAGACTACGTTCATCACGAAGGAATCCTTCTTTATCCGCGTCAAGAATGCCAATAAATCCTACTTCTGGAATATCAATTCCTTCACGTAAAAGATTGATCCCGACAAGTACATCAAATTTACCAAGACGAAGCTGCCGGATGAGCTCAGTTCGTTCAAGTGTATCGATTTCAGAGTGAAGATATCGAGTCTTAATGTTTTGTTCAGCAAGATACTCAGATAGTTCTTCAGCAAGCTTTTTTGTAAGAGTTGTAACAAGAATTCTTTCATTTCGTTTGATTGTTTTCTTTATTTCAGAGATAAGATCATGTATTTGGCCTTGTATCTTACGAACTTCCACCTCTGGATCAACAAGACCTGTTGGCCTTATGATTTGTTCAACAACCTGATCAGAAATAGAGAGTTCATAATCTCCAGGTGTTGCCGAGACAAAAATCACATTATGCATATACTTTTCAAATTCATCAAATGTAAGCGGTCTATTATCATAAGCACTAGGGAGTCTAAATCCATAATCTATCAGTGATTTTTTCCGTGAAAAATCTCCATGATGCATCCCGTGAACTTGTGGGATTGTTCGATGGGATTCATCAATAAATAGGAGAAAATCATCTGGAAAATAATCAAGAAGGCAAAATGGTTTATTGCCAGGTTTTCTTCCGTCAAAATGCCGTGAATAGTTTTCGATTCCTTTACAAAAACCTGTTTCCTCAATCATTTCAAGATCATAAAGCGTTCGCTGTTTCAACCGATGTGCTTCTAGCATGTCAAGATGGGATAGTTGTTCTGCAAGTTCTTTTTTTATTGAGGCAACTGCTTTTTCTTTTTTATTTTCACCAATGACAAAATGCTTGGCAGGAAACACATAGAAATATTTGAGGACATCTTCTGTGTCACCGGTGACTTTGTTTATTTCTTTTATTTTCTCGATTTCATCTCCAAACATTTCAATACGAATAATATTATTATAATATCCAGGGATCAAATCAATAGTATCTCCTTTCACCCTAAATCGTCCGGGCTGTAAATCCAAATCATTCCGCTCATATTGGCAATCAATAAGTTTTCTAAGAATATCATTTCTACCAAACTTGTCTCCAACTTTAAATTCAAAACCCATACTCAAATAATCCTTTGGATCACCTGCGCTATAAATACAGGATACAGAAGCAACAACAATCACATCAGATCTTGACAGTAGTGATGCGGTTGCAGATAGTCGCATCTGCTCAATTTTAGGGTTGATATCTGCATCTTTTTCTATATATTGATCTTTCTGAGGGATATATGATTCAGGTTGATAATAATCATAATACGAGACAAAATATTCCACACGATTTTCAGGGAAAAAATCTTTAAATTCACTATAAAGCTGAGCAGCTAGCGTCTTGTTGTGAGCAAAGACTAGTGTTGGTTTTTGAATATTGTTAATGACAAAGGCCATGCTTAGTGTTTTCCCACTACCAGTAACTCCCAGTAATGTCTGTTTTGAATATCCCTGTTGAATGCTCTGAGTAAGTCGTTTAATAGCATACGGCTGAGAACCTTTAGGTTCAAGATTTGTTGTTAGTTTAAATTTGTTCATTGTATCAATTCTTTCTTTCTAAGCAGTCTATTGTATTTAATGGCAAATCGATGCGCCTCATCACGTATCTCCTGGATAAATTGTAGGGCTTTTTCTTTTTTTGCAAGACAAATCGGATCTGACATTCCTGGTAGATATATTTCTTCAAATTGCTTTGCTATTGAAATTATTGGTATTTTTAATTCTAATTTATCAAGTTCTTTGAGTGCTGCACTGAGTTGGCCTTTCCCCCCATCAATTACTATTATATTTGGATATTCTTCATTATATTTTTTTAACCGAGTATATCTTCGTCTAATAATTTCTGATATCGCAGAAAAATCATCAATTCCTTCAACAGTACGAATCTTAAATCTCCTGTAATTGTTTTTATCTGGCTTTCCATTTCGAAACTGGACCATTGATCCGACAGTTGAAGTTCCAGAAAGATGAGAAATATCAAAACATTCAATAACTGTTGGAGTCTCATGGAGGTTTAGTTTCTTTTTGAGTTCTTCAATTTTTTTAGTATCTGAAAAAAACGTAATATCAATATTTTTTAAAACAAGACTTAAAAGTTGTTTTTTTTCACCATGTTTAGGAACAAGTGTTTTTACCTTGCTTTTTTTCTTTTGTGATAGAAACTCAATAACTGAATCACTTACTGACTTTGGTAAAATAATTTCTTTAGGAATGGAGTTTTCAGAATAGTATCTTACAATAAATTCTTCTAAGAACTCATTATGAAAGTCAAAAACAAATTCATTTTTATTAACAAGAGTTCCTTTGAAAATATTAAAAAGTATTAGATACACCTTTCCATCTTTTATTACATAGTTGAGGATGTCTTCATTATATTTCTTTTGTCTTTGCATTTTCTGTTTTTCATTAAGATGTTCTAGAGATGCTATTTGATTACGAAGCATTAATGCTTTTTCAAAATCTAACATTTCAGAAGCACTGTTCATTTCACCGTCTAATTTCTTAAGAAGTTTGTTTGATTTTCCAGATAAAACAAGTTTTACATTATCAATTTTTCTTGCATAATATTCTTTTGTAATCAACCCTATGCAGGGTGCGTCACAAATCTTTATATGATAGCGAAGACATGGTTTTTTAGGCATCTTCTTACAAGTTCTCAGAGCAAAAGTTTTTCTGAGAAAATGAAGTATATAATCCCGTTCATGTGCAGATACAAATGGTCCATAGTACTTTCCAATTCCAATTCTTCTTCTTACGAGAAGAACTCTTGGAAATTCTTCTTTTGTGAGTTGAATGTAGGCAAATGATTTTGCATCTTTTAAATCAATATTGAACTTTGGTTGATGTTTTTTGACTAGATTATTTTCAAGGATAAGAGCTTCAAATTCATTATCAGTTGCAATAATATCAACAGAATCAATGTTTTTTACAAGATTTTGGGTTTTCGAATCAAGATTATCTTTTTGAAAATAGGATTTTACTCTTTTTTTGATATTTTTTGCCTTCCCAATATAGATTATTTTACCTGATTCATCTTTAAACAGATAGCATCCTGAACTAATTGGCAGTGACTTTACATCAATCATAATTTTTTTCCATTAGAAAAAAGTGGTTTGAGTATTTCGCCAGTATAGCTTTTCGGATTCTCTGCAACTTCTTCAGGTGCTCCTGTTGCAACTATCTCTCCGCCGAGATCTCCGCCTTCGGGCCCGAGATCAATAATGTAATCAGCTGATTTAATGACTTCAACGTTATGTTCGATCACAACTACTGAATTTCCTTTATCAACTAGATTATTTAGAACATCAATGAGTTTTTTTACATCATGGAAATGAAGACCCGTTGTTGGTTCATCAAGAAGATACAATGTGCTTCCCGTGCTTCTCTTCGAAAGCTCCCGAGTTAATTTTATTCGTTGCGCCTCACCACCCGATAGTGTGGTTGAACTCTGACCAAGCTTAATATAGTCAAGTCCCACTTGTGAGAGTGTTTCAAGTTTCCTACGAATATATGGGATGTTTTTGAAAAGATCAAGTGCTTCCTCAACACTCATGTCAAGTACCTCTGCAATGTTTTTCCCCTTGTACATTACTTCAAGTGTTTCTTTGTTATACCTGCTGCCTTTACATTCCTCACATTCTACATAAATATCTGGGAGAAAGTTCATCTCGATTTTGATAAGCCCATCCCCCTGACACGCATCACATCTACCACCCTTAACATTAAAAGAAAACCGTCCTGGTTTATATCCTCTTATTTTTGCTTCAGATGTTTGTGCAAATATTTTTCTAATTTCGTCAAAAACTTTGGTATATGTTGACGGGTTACTTCTGGGTGTTTTTCCAATTGGGCTTTGATCAATAACAATTACTTTATCGATGTCTACGTCAAATTCAATGAGTTCGTGTTCTCCTGGATTCACCCGAGATTTATGCAGTTTCTTCTTAAGACCCTTATATAGGATATCATAAATGAGCGTTGATTTCCCGCTTCCTGAAACACCAGTAATGAGTGTTAACACACCAATTGGGATGTTTACATCGATATCTTTAAGATTATGTTCAGAACATGTATACAAACGTATATATTTATCCGTTTTTCTTCTTTTATCTGGAAGATCAATTTGCAGTTTTTTAGAAAGATACTGCCCTGTAAGTGAATTTTTATTTCGCTCGATTTCCTCAGGAGTTCCCTGGGCTACAATTTCTCCACCATGAAGCCCTGCACCAGGCCCCATATCAATCACATAATCTGCGCTTCGTATGGTTTCTTCATCATGCTCGACAACAATTAAAGTGTTCCCAAGATCCCGCAATCTCTGCAGCGTATCAATAAGTTTTTTATTATCACGCTGATGAAGACCAATAGATGGCTCATCAAGAATATACAAAACACCCATGAGATTTGACCCGATCTGTGTAGCAAGACGGATACGCTGTGCTTCTCCACTTGATAGTGTCCCTGCACTCCGTGAAAGTGTGAGATAGTTAAGTCCGACTTTGTCAAGAAAATCCAGTCGTTGTCTGATTTCTTTTAAAATAAGCCGTGCAATTTCATGTTGTTTTTTTGGGAGTGTAAGGATTTTAAAAAAATTAATACATTTTTTTATTGATAGATCAGTGATGTCACTGATTGATTTTCCTTCAATTTTAACACTTAATATTTTTCGTTTCAGCCGTTTCCCCATACATATCGGACAGGGAGATATACGCATGAATTTCTCCATATCTCGCCTTCGATAGTCTGATTCGGTTTGTTTGTAGAGCCGTTCAGATTGAGGGATAAGTCCTTCCCATCTTCCTTTATGCGACCACTGGGCATCACCATTTTTCATAACCATGTTGAATTGAATGAGCTCTGATGAACCATACATAATAGCGTTATATTGTCTCTCGTTTAGATTTTTGATAGGAATAAATATGTCAAATCCGAAATGTTTCGCTACACCTCCAAGATAATGGATACGCCATCCGTCTCGCATGTTTTTATAGAGCTGAATTGCTCCATCAGCAATACATAAATTTTCATCAGGAATGATGAGATCAGAGTCAAACTCCATTTTAATACCAAGCCCATGACATTCCTCGCAAGCACCAAAGGGACTGTTAAACGAAAACATCCTTGGCTGTAGCTCTTCAAACACCATCCCGCACTCTGGACACGTCATCTTTGACGAATAAACATATTCATTCTCATCTGCATCAAGAACAAAAATAAGACCGTCAGATTTATTAAGAGCAAGTTCACATGCCTCAGTTATCCTTGATTTATCTTTTACATCTAGTCTATCAATCACGATTTCAATGTCATGTTTTTTATACCGATCAAGCGTGATTTGTTCATCGGTTCGATAGATTGCCTTATCGACTCGTACTCGAGTATAACCTTCCTTGTTTAAATCTTTAAAGAGTTGCTCATATGTTCCTTTCTTCTGACGAATAATTGGGGAGAGAACAGTTATCATACCATTGCATTCATTTGCAATTCTTTTTGCAATTTTTTCTGGTGATTGCGGTATAATTTTTATATTATGATTCGGGCAATAAGGTGTTCCCACTCGCGCATACAAAAGCCTTAGATAATCATAAATTTCAGTGATTGTACCAACTGTACTTCGTGGGTTTTTACTTGTTGTTTTCTGTTCAATAGAAATCGCAGGAGATAATCCTTCGATACTGTCAACATCAGGTTTGCTCATAAGGCCAAGAAACTGCCGAGCATATGCTGAGAGTGATTCCACGTATCGTCTCTGGCCTTCTGCATAGATCGTGTCAAATGCAAGTGTTGACTTCCCAGAGCCAGAAATACCTGTAATGACGATGAATTTATCTCTGGGTAGTTCAACGTTTATGTTTTTAAGGTTATGCTCTCTTGCACCTTTTATTATGATGTCCTTCAACAGCATCCCCCTTATTTTTTAATTAAGGTAGATTGTATTCTATATATTTGATTTCTTATCCCCACATTTTATGTTCCCTTATTCAAGTTTTTCCTTGGTGGAGTGAAACTATTCCATTTTTTTAATTTGAGTCAGTCCTATAAAAAACAAAGAATTTTTACCGAAAATTAATAAGATAAAACCCGCCCCGCCGGTCACCAATATTTTCTTATCGCCACTCATAATCTTTCCTCCAAAACCTTTATAATTTTTTTACCAGACTGGCCATCTCCAAACGGGTTATCTCCATCTCTTTCTTTATTAATCATGATTGATACAGATCCATAATATCCTTTGGAGGTGTACCAGTCAAAACATTGGATTCACACAACCCTGTCCAAAATCATGGACCTAGCTCTTGTCCAATTTCCGTGTCTTTTGTGTTTCCCAGAACATGTGCCTCCGCAGTGTTTTTTTAGAAATCCATATGAGAGGTTTTACTCGCCTATTCTATAACTTTCCTTTGTCTCTTTACTAAAAAATGTTCATCCACTTATTCTGTTCATGTTTTTATCAAGGCAAATAACCCCATGTTCTTTCGCTGTTTCAAAGGCTTTTTTGTTAAAACCGCTCTTAGAAATAACAAACAATTTTTTCTTCTTTAATGCAAAACTACTTTTTTCTGCCTTATCCACAAAATCAATAATGTCTTTGATATTAACCGATTTATTCCTCCATTTAATCTCGAAAATATACATTTCACCCTTTTTTTCACCAATAAGATCAATTTCAATCTGACCATCATGTGAAGCATAGTTCCTTAGTTCCAAATCAAATTTTTCCTCAAGTCGAGCTTTGAATTCGTATTCCTTTGCTTTACCAAGCTCTGTTGATGCTTTGACATATTTTTCCTGCAGTTCTGAAAACATCCTTTCGAAAATTTTTTTATCTTTCAGCATCAACCTATCTAGTCCAAGATACAGTTTGTTAATCCAGCCTTCAAAAAGAGGGTTTCTAATTCGATACAGGTTGCCATCTCGCAAAATCAAATCTGTTTTAAGAAGTGCTTTTGCATAGCTGTATGTCTCACCACTTGGCATATTCATATGATGGGAAATACCAGAGAGTGTATCTGGTTGCTGAGAAAGATAAAGCAGCATTTTCTTGTATAAATCCTTGTTTGTAAATCTAGATAAAGAAACATCTATCAGGTATTCAAAATGCTCATTAATCTTACCTGTTTCACCAAAGAGTTCTTCAAGGATACAATATTTTACAACACCCTTGTACAATTCCTTTTGTATGGCATATTCTTGGATAATGCGTTCACATATGGCAGTGATATAATAGGGTTGACCACCTGCAAAATCATGAAGGATGTTCTTTTGTGTATCGGCTAAGCCCATTGGTAACAATTTATCTATCAACTCATGGCTGCTAACTCGGTCGAATCCTGTCAACTTCATTTTTTTGAACTGCCCAAAAAACGGGTTTTTATATCCAAAAAGTTCATCAAAAACTGTGAAAACTGAGCCTGAAACCCAATAGTTTATATTCTCTTGTTTTTCAGTTACGGCTCGCATTATGTTTAAAATGTTTTTATGGACATTCAAAATTTCTTGAAATTCATCTAGTATATATATTGTTTTGAAATTGTGTTTTTCCGCGATTTTTTCAGGAAAAGAAAAAATCATGTTAAGCACAGCTGTTTCATCTATCTTTTTTTGGCCAAGTATATTAGATATTTTTGTTACATATGCTCCTTCCATGTCACCGGTTTTTGCAGCTAGAACTAACAGTTCATCCCATGTAACTGGTTTTTCAGTTTTCTTATTTTTACTAGTTAGTGTATAAAGGGTTTCAATTATGAACTGTTTAGAAAAATTGTTTAAATCGGGCACAATTTTTTGCATGTTGAAATAGGGAATCAGCACTTTGTCTCTATCTTTTCTTTCTTTGAATTTTAAAAGAAGCTCTGTTTTACCAATTCTCCTTAAGCCAAACAAAGCGAGATTTATTTGTCTGCCACTCTTGATGTAATCCCAGTAACCGTCTAGTATGCTTAGTTCCTTTTTACGATTTACAAACACCAACATCACCTAATTAGATTATACATAATCGCGTTATGCATAAGTTGTTTATAAAACATTTGATGCGCTGTAAATATCAATGAGGGTTTTCCAAATGAAGCCGATATTTGTTTGGAAATTTGCTCAATAAGGACATTCTCAACATAATCGGTTTCTCCTTGAGTTTTAAGTCAAAAATGTAACTCGTAGGGAGTGTCACCCCACTTTTAT
>Ga0209979_1004518_pt1 | contig 11463 bp, 9 predicted proteins | sample AnhtaG_FD_183114 | JGI IMG/M metagenome (GOLD analysis project Ga0209979, IMG submission 183114) | Deep subsurface microbial communities from Anholt, Denmark to uncover new lineages of life (NeLLi) - Anholt_01485 metaG (SPAdes) (version 2) | ecosystem: Environmental > Aquatic > Marine > Oceanic >...
TCGAGGGCGTCATAGGCATTTGACCGGGGCACCCCGGCTATAGTAGAAATCTCCGGCACCGTCAAGGTGCCTCTTTGTAGAAGGGCCAGGTAGCATTTAGTTTCGTATGGGGTTAATCCAAGGCTTTTGAGTCTGTCTTCTGTTTGGGCCTTTGGCATCGAACCTCCTGTGGTTGTGGTGGTTTATTCCTATTGCCACCACTATAATATAACCCTTATCCCAAATCTGTCAAGCAGAAAATACCACTTTTCAGCCTCTTCCCTATTCTCGGTCAGCCCATTCAAGCCTAATCCCATATGGGACAGCTAACTAGCCGATTTCGCCTGGCCCTGTCCATCTATGCAAAAAAGGGGGGCAGAGTCGAACTCCTGACCCGATCCCGAGCTTCCTCCAGTGGCGCTGCCAAAAGGAGGGCGCCTGGGCTTGTAGTGGACGCTGACACCTTGACTTCCACTCTCTTTTTTTGTATTAGCTCTCCTGTGCAGGATTTTAAGATTCTGGTCGCCATTCCGGCTTACAACGCCGAAAAAACTCTGCCGAGGCTGGTAGCCGAGCTGAAGGAAATACCTCAGGTCTCATCCGTTCTGGTGGTCGACGACGGCTCTCACGATGACACCGCCGAGGTCGCCCGCAAATCGGGAGCAACCGTCATCTCCTTTGAGACTAACTTCGGCAAGGGGGCCTCTCTGAAGACCGCCTTCAGATACGCCATCGTGAAGGGTTACGACTACGTCATAACCATGGACGCCGACCTCCAACATGAGATATCGACTATACCGGCAATGATCGAGACCGCGGTCAAAGAAGGAGCCGAACTGGTGATCGGCTCCCGGCGGAAGGATTCGGAGGCGATGCCCCTGGATCGGCTCTTGAGCAACCGCCTCAGCTCCATCGTCACCTCGATATTGTGCAACCGCCTGGTGGAGGACAGCCAGTGTGGCTTCAGGGTCTTGAAGGTCAAAGCCCTGGAAAACTTAAAGCTCGAGTGCAACAAGTTCGATCTGGAGACCGAGGTTCTGCTCAAAGCCTCTCGATATGGATTCAAGATAACCTCTCACCCCATCCCCTCCATATACAATAAAGGAAGAAGTCACGTGAATCGATTTGTGGATACCTGCCGTTTCCTGAGACTGATGTGGAGAAGCTTCTGGTGGTGAGATTGGAGGCCATCTTGGCTTTAAAAAAGATATACCCTGCCGGCGAGATTTCTCAATCGAGGACAACATAATTACCTCCTCCAGCCCGTTTTGAGAGTTTACAAGGTTCTTGACTTGGGGGAATTCACTTATTATTATTCCACAAATCCCGATGAATGAGATTTCTATCGAAAGGACTTGGAATTTGAAAAACGAGGCCAATGGATACGTTCGCTCTCCTGTTTGAACTTGACGCCTTTACCTTTCGATGCGGTTAGGAAAAGTCTTGAAGGAGACGATAATAGATTTGTGAAGAGAGAATAGGATAAATCCTAACGGAGTAGCGATGGACCACTTCAAGAATATAGAATTTAAGGTTTCAGCCCCTAAAGCCGAGCTGGTTTTCAGCCGCCCTCCCCACAACACCTTTAACACTGAGATGATGGACGAGATCACGGAGGCGTTGCTGTCCCTGAGAGGTCAGGAGGCTTTGAAGATCTGTGTGATTTCGGCGGAGGGGGAACTCTTCTCCACCGGGATTGAAGCCGGCGAACACAGCGAGGCCCAGGTGGGGAAGTTCATAAATGCTGGTCACGAGATGTTTCGCGCCCTGGATATTCTGGAGGTGCCCACTATTGCTCTGTTGCACGGGGAGGCCACCGGCTTCGGCTGTCAGTTGGCCCTGGCGTGTAACTTAGTTTTAGCGTCGGAGAAGGCCAACCTGGGACAGCCGGAGATAAAGATGGGACTTTTCCCACCGGCGGCGGCAGCGGGCCTGCCCAAGAATATCGGTCTGAAAATCGCCTACGAACTGATGCTCACCGGCGAGCTCATCTCCTCCCAGGAGGCCAAATCTCTGGGGTTGGTCAACAAGGTATTTCCTTCCAAGAGGTTTCAAGAGGAGACCGAGAAGTTTATCGAGAAGATCACCGCCAACTCCGCGGAGGTGTTGAGGCTGACCAAAAGAGCGGTGAACTCCGGCCTGGGCTTCAGCTTTCTGGACGGCATGAAGCGGGCCGAGAGGGTTTATCTCAACGAGCTGATGTTCACCAATGATGCCAACGAGGGAATCCAGGCCTACCTGGAGGGAAGATCACCGGTCTGGAAGGATAAGTAGTCGTTGTTGCTGCAGTCGCCTTCTTCACCGAGCAATCTAGTCGGCCTCTGAGAGCAATCTGAGAGTGTGAACCCCAATACCAATCCTCATTCTTCCTGATGATAGCAGTTTTGAAATAATACCAGCCATAAACATAAGGAATATTTCTATGGAGATAAGAAAAGTAGGGGTCTGTGGTTGTGGCCTGATGGGCTCCGGCATTATGGAGGTGTCCGCGAAGGCGGGATACGATGTCGTTGCGTGCGAAATCGAGGACCAATTCCTGGAGAAGGGTTTTGGGAGAATCGACAAAAGCCTCTCCAGAGCCGTCAGAAAGGGCAAGGCCACGGAGGAGGAGAAAAAGACGGCCCGGAGCAAGATCAAGGGAACCCTGAAGCTTCAAGACCTCTCAGATTGTGACCTCATCGTTGAAGCCATCACCGAGAACTTGGAGGAGAAGATTAAGTTATACAGGGAACTGGACAAGCTCGTCAAGAAGGAGGCCATCTTTGCCTCCAACACCTCCTCCCTGTCGATAACCGAAATGGCGGCCTCCACCGATCGCCCCGACAAGTTCGTCGGTCTGCACTTCTTCAATCCAGTTCCAGTGATGAGGCTGGTCGAGGTCGTTCGTGCCGAGGTCACCTCCGAAGAGACCTATGAGGCCGCCAAGAAATTCGCCGAATCGGTGGGGAAAACTGTGGTTTCCTGTAAGGACACCCCCGGCTTTGTGGTGAACCGCATTCTGGTGCCATCTCTCTTGGACGCCGTTCGGGTCTTAGAGTCTGGGGTGGCCACCAAGGAGGATATCGACAACGCGATGAAATTGGGGTGTGGGCACCCTGTGGGTCCGCTGCAGCTGGCCGATTTCGTCGGCTTGGATACCACCTATCACATAGCGGAGATAATGTTCGAGGAGTTCAAAGATCCACGTTACGCCGCCCCGCCACTCTTGAAGCGGCTGGTCAAAGCCGGTCACCTCGGAAGGAAGACCGGAAAGGGGTTCTACGACTACGGCAAAAAATAGTCGACTAAGGCAGGTTGGAGTTGATCGGAGTCAGACATTTTCTTAAGCTGGAGTCGGAATTGATATAGTCCGGCCCAACCTAACTTTGCACAAAACCTGGAGTTTTTATGGAATACAAGAATCTCCTCTTGGAGAAAGAAAAAGGGTTGGCGATTGTCACCGTCAACCGCATCCGGGCCTTAAACTCTCTGAACCACGAGACCATCTCGGAGCTTTTGGGCGTCTTTCAGGAGTTGTCAGATGACCCCGAAGTGAGAGTCATAATTCTGACCGGAGCTGGGGAGAAGGCCTTTGTGGCCGGTGCCGACATCGGTGAGCTTAAGCTTTTCAACACCGAACAGGGAGAGAAGGAGTCCAGACGGGGACACGAACTTATGCACCTGATCGAGGAGATGCCCAAGGTGGTCATCGCCGCTGTAAGCGGATTTGCCCTGGGCGGGGGCTGCGAAATCGCAATGGCGTGCGATATCCGCTTAGCCTCCGAAAGTGCCAGATTAGGTCAGCCGGAGGTCAATCTGGGGGTAATCCCGGGATATGGGGGCACCCAAAGGTTACCGCGCTTGGTCGGAAAAGGTAAGGCCAAACAGCTCATCTTCACCGGGGATATAATCGACGCCCGGGAAGCCCATCGCATCGGACTGGTTGAACACGTTCATCCCCAAGCCGAGTTAATGGAAAAGGCCAGATTGCTGGCAGGAAAAATCCTCTCCAAAGGCCCCCTGGCGATCGTGGCGGCGAAGAAGTGCGTCAATGAGGGTCTGGAGACGGATCTGGCTTCTGGCTGCGAAATTGAGATAGCCGAGTTCGGAAAGATCTTCGGCACCGAGGATAAGATGGAGGGAACCACCGCCTTCCTGGAGAAGAGAAAACCGGAGTTCAGGGGAAAGTAGTCCATTGACGGTCCTGAGTCTAATATTCCGGTGCCGGGAATGCTGGGGTGCAGGTGCGGAACCTCTGCCCCGGGGTGACTGCCACTGTTTCCAGGAAGACCAAGGGATTCGCTGACTCTGACCTCACTTCTTCATTGTTGTAAGTTGATAGTCATAGCAGCCGACCCCACTTCCCTGGCGCCTTATCCCCTTTGCCCGGACAAATTGTTTGCAGATTATGAGCGCTCTGGACCTCCACAGAATTCCGTGGAGGCCAATCCAGAAGACCTGGGAGAGGAAATTCATTGACAAAAACAATGCTGGCCCGATTTAGCTCCTCTACCTGGAGTGGTTCCACAGGACTTGAATGCCAAAAGCAGCTTCTGGTCATAAGCAATCTTGGCCAACTGTCTTGACAGTGCCGTCGCCGGCGGTATATTGATTATTCGAAAATAGCAAAGGCTTGATGACACTGACCGAATGAATACCGACGTGGCAGGACTTTGCCATTATCACTGCGCCGCGAGGCGATTTGCGATGGGTGAGGTTGCCTGGGGGGTAACCCGGCCTGTCTTTCGTTTATTGCCTTTGCAGGAATGTCGGACTTCAAGGGGGAGTGTGATTTAAAAATGAGCGCATACTTAGAAAGCAAGCTGTCTTTTGCCACCGAGGTCACCGAGGAGGACCGGAAACAGCTGATGGATTTGTATCGGGAGGTGTGGGACGAAAAAACAAGCGCTGCTATGGAGAAGATATTTTCATGGAAGTTTGAATCCAGCCCCTTTATGCCTGAGGACCGGCTTCCGCTGCTGTTTTACCGCGCCGAGGGGCGGATCGTGGCTTTCCTCGGAGGTGTTCCCTACCTGGTGAAACATGGGAATCAGTATCAGCACATGGTCTGGATTCATGATGGTTTCTCCCATCCCTCCTATCGGAGCAAGAACCTGTGGTTGTCGTTCAAGATGGCTCTTGACAACCCCGTTGTAGTTGGCGTCGCCGGTGATGAGAGTCGCAAGGAGATGTGGAGGGCGATGGCAAGAAGGCAGGCAAAGAAGTCTGTCGGATCAGGGCAGACTGACATCGGAACTTACAGACACCTGGTCAGGATGCTGGATTTAAGAAGCTCCCCCAGAGTAAAAAGACTTCTCCGCGTGAGGCCCCTAATCAGCTTGGCCAATCTTCTTTGGAGGGGGTATTGCCGAATGTTCAGAAGTTGGCAAGTCCGCCTGTCGGAAGAAGGGCTCCAGATTAGGGAGGTAGATGAATTCGGAGAGGAGATAAACAGACTTTGGGAGGAGGTCAAGGATGATTACCAGATAATTCCCAAGAGGACCGACGCCTACCTCAACTGGCGCTTTGTTGCCCATCCCACGAATCGTTATCCTCGATTCCTCTTGGAATGTGAGGGGGAGGTCAAGGGCTATTTGGTCTTGCGTGTACTAAACAGAGAAGGAGAAAGAATCGGCCGCATAGTGGACCTCTTGGCCTCCCGCAGGGAGGAGAGATTCTACCGGGCCTTGATCTCTTTCGCGGTGGAATACTTCAGAGAGAGACAGGCCGACAGCATTCAGATCTTAGAGACCACCTGTCCGGAGCTGAAGAAGGCTTTGAGGAAAAACGGGTTTGGCTCTCGCCTCAGCAAGCAAAGACCAATGATACTGCAAGGGTGGCAGAGGGAAGAATGCATCCCGCCCGAACTCCTCTTTAACCAGGACAGCTGGTACTTCACGTACGCCGACAGCGATGGCGAGATGTTGCCGGAGTGACGGTTCGGTCTGAAGAGTATCACCATTGCTGCCGGGAGCCGACCTGATCCCGACAGAATCCCAAGCTAAACTCCCCCTGTTGGCAACGGATACCCTCATCCGTGACCTTCTGGGTATCGGACGGGACGTCTTATACGAGCTCCTACGGTCGTATAACCTTCAGGTTTCCAGAGCCAACAGACAGTAGACAGGGAATGCTCCCTCGCTTGGGCAGGGGTTGTGCCCCTGCCCCTTTCTACCGAATAGCCGGGGCATTCCTGCCCCGGAGCTGACTGTACCGTAGGACAGTGAATTCATCCTCGCCGTTTTTTCGAGTCTGAACGGATTCTCAAGGGGGAAATCGAGGCATAAAAAAGTGGGGCGGGGAAGTGTCCCCGCCCCAGTACTGGCTATACCGCCAAATCAGACCTGCATTACTTCAGCAGGTTCATCATCTTGGTGGCGGTGTAGTCGGAAGTGGTGACCTTGTAGAAATAGACTCCACTGGAAACGGTGGAACCATTCCAGGTCACGATGTGCTCGCCAGCTTCCTGATACCCATCAAGCAAGGTCTCAACCAAGCGACCGGAGATATCGTAAACCGAGAGGTTCACGTTCCCGGCCTCGGCCAGTACGTAGCCGATGTTGGTCTCGGCGTTGAAGGGGTTAGGATAGTTCTGGGATAGAGCAGTGGTGGTCGGAAGTCCAACCTCCAGACGGTCGACCTCGCCCCACACCCACTCGGTGTTGTCGCCGATTTTCCAAGGCTGGCACTGCACGCAGGTGAAGTCCATGCAGCACTCATAGGTGATGCCCTGGTGGGTGAAGGAGATCTTGGCGCTGTAAGGACCAGGACCAGCGGCATTCGGAACCTTGAAGAAGTAGTTCTTGGTGTCAACGCCATCCGGAATGGTCTTGGGCTTCGGGATCGTAACCATCTCGGTCCCGGGCACGCAGCCGTTGCCGGAATAACCGGTGAAGGTCATGGTGACGTCGAAGGGAGCGCCGGGGTTGTCGGTGGTCGCCTGGAAGTAGATGTTCTTGCCGCGGCAGAAAACCGGGGTTAGGTTGGTGCAGGTGAACGTGAACACGGGCTCGCCGCAGATCTCATAAGCCATGATGATGTCGTTAGGAGTACCCTGGCTCATGGCAATGAGAGCGCCCACACCGGGAAAGTAGTTGCCAAAGTCGAAAGCGATACCGCCGGCCATGTCGTCGGCGCCAACCGGGTCGATACCCATGCAGAAGTCGCCGGTATATGCGCAGGCCACGGGGTCAAAGAGCTCCATCCGCAGCGCCGGAGTCCCGTTCTGAGAGAAGACCCAGAGCATCGGGTGGTCGTAACCTAAAGCGGTGTAGCAGGCATCATCCCAGGCCATGCCGTAGGTGGACCAGGAGTTTGCAGCCTGGCAGAATATCTGCCCGGTGGTGTAGTCCCACTCCGTGACCGGGTTGGAGAAGTTGGCGGTCCACAAGTGATCCGTCACCGGATCGTGGGCTAAACCTCTGGCGGGGAGCGTGTAACCAGCAGGTCCGACCAGGTTCGTCAGAGTGACCGGACAGGCGTTGTCAAAGCTGTACACTCCGTAATCGTCGGAACCGTACAGTATGTCTCTGCCAACGTCATAGGCCAGGTCACGGATTCCCCAGCTGGAGGTAGTGTTCTGGGCACACCCCTCTATCAAGGTGCAATTCCGGTCGAGACGCTCGAGGTAATTGATGCCACCGTGTGACGTGGCACCGCCGTTAGTCACCCAGTAGTCGGTACCGTCGAATTCGACACCTAACAGCTGATTGTCAGGGACCGCGAGCCCGGCATCACAGCTATCCAGGAAGGGACAGTTCACATCCACCAGCTCCTGGAAGGTTTCGATGACCGGGAAGGCGGCATCAGTGGTGGCCTCTTCTGCCATGCTCGCAGCCGAAAACAGAAGAACCACCGCCAGTGTTAAAAGACCTTTCTTAATCATTTTTCACTCCAGGTTCTTCGTGAAAGAGAAGAACCAGTTAGAAGTTAAGAGAATTAGTGGATCAAGGAATTGTGGATATTGTTGGTGCGGCTATCACCTCCTCTCGGGAATCAAAGCTTACAGGTTGCGAGCTATTGCGTTTTCTGTTTGCTCCTCCCTCCTTTCAGCTTTAGAGTTGACACTTCTGACCGTCTTTGGATCCTCATAACTAGATCTCTCGAATGAGGTCAAACCTATGTCACCTAAAACATACTTTCCAATTCCCGACTGAGGCTAAATGAAGTTTACAGACACCGCAAACCCGCGAAGATGAAAAGAGGTTCGTCGCGGTCGAGCCTGTTGCTCTATCCCTTGCTGTATATAAATAACCATTTGTCATCCCCTTGTCAAGTATTTTTTTCAAAAAAAAGGCCGGTCGAACCTGACCGGCCTTAAGCTTCCGTGGATGAAAAAGCCTATCTCAAGAGGCTCATCCGCTTCACGGAGGTGTAATCGGCAGTGATCAGCTTGTAGAAATAAACTCCGCTGGAGACAGAAGAGGCCTCCCAGGTGACGACATACTCGCCGGCCTCCTGGAAACCGTCAACCAGAGTCTCCACCAGCTGACCGCTCAAGTTGTAAACCTCCAGCTCGACCTTCCCCGCCTCCGCCAGCGCATAGCCGATGTTGGTGTTGGCGTTGAAGGGATTAGGATGGTTCTGAGTCAGAGAGGTAGCAGTCGGCAGCGAAGCCTCCGGACGACCGACCTCCACTAAACCCCATTCAGTGTTGTCGCCCACCTTCCAGGGTCCACACTCGACGATATTGGTGTTCATGCAGCAGAAATAGTCCTGCCCACTGTGGCTGAAACCGATGGAGGCGCTGTAGTTGCCGGGTGCGGCGCCGTAGGGGACCTTGAAGAAGTAGCCGGTGCTGTTGGTGCCCTCCGGGATGGTCCGGTTTCTGGGACGAGTGACCAGGGCATTCCCGGGATCGCAGTCGTAGCCGGCGTAACCGCCGAAGGTCATAACGACGTTGATCGGCCCTCCGGTGGAGTTGAAGGTGTTCACCTTGAAGTAGAAGTTGGCTCCCCGACAGAACGTGGGGGACAAAACCTCACAGGACATGGAGAGTCCGGTGAAAACCTGCATCACCGCTTCGTAGGCATCCACCACTCCCCAGCCGTAGGTGTTGTCCTCTCCAGGATCACCCTTATCTACGGCGGTCTCCATCATGACCTGCTTGATGAAGTTAACCGGCAGGTTGGGGCTGGCCTGGCGCATCAGAGCTATAACCCCGTTGATGTGAGGCGAGGCCATGGAGGTGCCACTGTAAGAGGAGTAGCCTCCTCCGGGGACGCTGGAACGGACGTTCACTCCCGGAGCACAGATCTCCGGTTTTATCGTGGGATCGCCGGTGGGAGTACAATACTCCGGACCCCGGCTGGAAAAACTGGCAATGGGCATATTCGGGTCGTTACCGTCAACGGCCCCGACGGCAAAACAGGTGTAGTCGTCCTCCGCCCAGTTGGGGGGATTACCGTGAGTGGTGGGACCGGGCCCTTCGTTCCCGCCGGAGAAGACCACCACCACTCCAGCGGCCTCGCAACCGCGGATATAACCCCAAAACATGCTGTCGCAGGGGCCATCCGGCAAATACTGACCGTGATAAATCGGGGAGATTCGCCAGGAGTTGGAGTTGCTGCCGGGGACGTCCCACATGGTGCCAGGATCCCCATCGGGGTCGGCGATCCACTGGAAGGCACTCTTGGCATCCGCGATGGTGGTCTCGATGTTGATGATGTCAATCACCGCCGCCGAAATCCACTCGGCGTCAAAGGCAACCCCGATGGTGTCACCACTGTTGTGGTTGGCGCCACAGACGGTGCCCATGGTATGGGTGCCGTGGCTCCCGTAATCTCTGGGGAAGGTGGTTCCGTAGTTGGGCTCAAACCAGGCCCACTCCGGATGTCCGGAGTACTGGGGATCAAGTCCTCGCCAGCGATCTGCCAGTGCCGGATGGGTGCCGTCAACTCCTGTGTCTAAATGGGAAACCAGCTGCCCCTCGCCGGTGATTCCCAGCGCCCAGACCTCATCGACCCTGATGGCCTTCAAGCCCGGCTCCACCCCGAGGATTGTCCCCGGAGGCTGGATGCTGGTGGGTTTACTGTTCTCAATGAAGTAGTCGAGGAAGACCTTGGCGACGTCTTCTCGATCGGCCACCGCATAGATAATCTCCTTGGGGGCTTCGAAGACGATGCTGTTATCGATCCAGAAACCGTGGTAGCTCTTTACCTCGCCGGCGACACTCCGGGCCTCCAGGTAATCTAAAAGCTCCCCTTGAGTCTCGTAAGACTTCTTTTGGAGAGAACGGATCACCATTTCGTGACGGGTGCTCATGTCGGTGCCCAGGGCATCGAACTCCGAATTCATCTGGTTGAGGTCAACGCGGTCCGACATGAAGGCCAGGACCTTCACCGGCTCGTTGGGGGAGCTGTTGTCGAGGACAAGCTCCAGCTCCGGGTCGATAACTCCCGCCTGAGCCAGAGAATATCCGCACAGCAAGACCCCCACCAAAACAACAAGAATGCTTTTTCTCATTTTCCTAATTCTCCTGCTAGCTAAATTTGATTGGCAGTAGTTCCAGACACTCAATCACTCTTCTGGAGAGTGAAACCCAGAAAGATTCTGTGGGAGTCGACATCACCTCCTCGAGCTCAAAGTCGGTTTTCTATGACGATTCTGTCTTAAATAATTGCTGGCTTCCCTGAAGAAAGCCTGGCATCAAAAAGCTACGTTCCGAAGATGAAAAGCAGATTGTAATTCGTACAGTCCCTCTGGCGGAAGTTCCTGCGTTTCGACACTTCTGTATAGAAGTCGCTTCATCATCGTTATGATTAACTCTCGCCTCGGGACTGAAGTTCCTTAAACCTCCCGGCGAGCTCCAGATCAAACCACCTCTTATATGTATTATAACAAGAGCAGATACTTTAGTCAAGGCAAATAATCGATTTGTTCAATGCTTTAAGTGATCCTCACACTGTTAGCTCTGTTCAATTATTCCCCCAAGAATCGGTCGAAGACCTCCGCAACGATACCCCCTCAGACACAAGCTCAAGCCCACCTGAGGCTTGTACAGATGCAGTGCAATAAATCCACACCCCCGAGAGGCTTTATTTGAGCAAAGTTAATCGCCCTACTTTTGTCCTGCCTCCCGCCGTCAGTTTGCAGAAATAGACTCCCGAACCGACTCTTTCAGGATACCACGTTAGGCGACCATAGCCGGCGGATTGGAGACATCGAAGATTTTGAGATTTCCGTCGTAGTTCTGCCAGCCATTGGCCAGATACAGGTTTCCGTTGTGGTAAACTAAATCGAAAAAATCTCCCGGGAAGACCGAAGAGGAGAGCAGGGTGATCTCAGTGATGGCGTTGACTCCATATTCAGTCTCAATTCTTTCCGCATTCTCGGGATTATACCAATGAATAAGGCTCTCATCATGGCATCTGCCTTCAAAAGAATAAGAGCTCCCTGAAAACAGAAAGAGGGAAAAAGCTAAAACCACAGAGAGGTGAAACCAGCGCCCTCTGCTGCTTCGCGCTATCGAGATAAACATTATTTACCTTCTTAGCTCCTTTGGGG
>Ga0209979_1004519_pt1 | contig 11462 bp, 21 predicted proteins | sample AnhtaG_FD_183114 | JGI IMG/M metagenome (GOLD analysis project Ga0209979, IMG submission 183114) | Deep subsurface microbial communities from Anholt, Denmark to uncover new lineages of life (NeLLi) - Anholt_01485 metaG (SPAdes) (version 2) | ecosystem: Environmental > Aquatic > Marine > Oceanic...
TACCAATATATCCTTTGCTTATCATATAATCTTTGAGTGCTTCCTGCCAAGTTCTCATATCATCCATACCTAAAAGCCTGAGGTGATAATTATCTAATACTGAAAAGCGGGGTCTTCTGGCTTTCTGCTATCATGGCTAGCCTCCTTCGTACTCCAAATCGGTTAGATACGCTGTTCCAGTCTCTCGTAGAAATTTTCCCTGGAGCCGATCATAATAAGTATGACCAATTTGGCTGTCCCCGAAATCTTGTAGACAATTCTATATTCGGTTCTCTTATAGGAAAAAGTATATTTACGGAGGCCTCTAGATTTTCCTCGCAGGAATCCGCTTTGGTGTGGATCGGATTTAATTGATTCAAGGTGCTCGTTTGCTATTATCTTTTGAAGCTGGCGTGGCAACTTCCCGATGTCCTTCTCAACTGAGCGAGGAATGACAAGTTCATACATTTACTTACCTAATTTGTTCTGGAGCTCCCCTAGGGTTATAAACTTTCCTTCTTTAATCTCCCTGGCTACTTCGTCTTCACGCTTAGCCAACATCTCGAGAATCTCTGGGGCATTTATCCAATCCTCTTCTTCCTCTCCCTCAGCCAATTGCTGATAAGCCTCTCGAATCTGCTTTGGGGTTAAATAAATAGTTACAGGGATCATCTTTTCATCTTGTTTAGCCATAGCTCATCTTCCTCCTTCCTCTAAATTTTACTCGATATGTTCTTTCTTTATCATATAATCTTTGAGTGCTTCCTGCCAAGTTCTCATATCATCCATACCTAGAAGCCTGAGGTGATAATTATCCAGCACTGAGAAGCGGGGTCTTCTGGCCTTTTGGGGGTATTCGTCGGAGGTTATGGGAATGAGGCGAATTTTTAAATCTGCCAGTTTCAGAATCTCCTTAGCAAACTCATACCAGGAACAATAGCCTCTGTCGGTGATATGGAATATGCCGTAGTATTCGGTGGTTATAAGCTGGGCTATCTTTTTGGCTAAATCTTTGGTATAGGTAGGGGAGAATACCTGGTCATTTACCACCTTTAGCTCCTCTCGTTCTTTGGCAAGCTTTAGCATAGTCTCCACGAAGTTGCCACCTTTGCCACTGGCGCCGGCGATGCCAAATAGCCCTGAAGTCCTGATTATAAAGTGTCTTGGGCAGAGATGGCGGACGAAGCTTTCCCCAGCTAGCTTAGATTTGCCGTAGATGCTAAGGGGGATGGGGGTATCGAATTCGGTATAAGGGATATCCTGAGGTTGAGATTCGCCGCCGAAGACATAATCGGTGCTGATGTAGACCAGTTTTGCTCCAAGTTCTTGGGCTGCTACGGCTACATTTCTAGCACCCAAGGCATTGATTAGAAAGGCTTTATCCTGCTCAGTTTCACAGTCATCAACTCGGACATAAGCGGCGGTATTTATAATGATATCAGGCTTATGTTTGGTGAACACTTGTTTGACCGAGTTCATATCGCTGATTTCGATGTCACTATGGGTAAGCGGGATAAGTTCAAAATGCTGGAGAACCTTACAAAGGTCGGTTCCTAGCTGCCCATTAGCTCCGGTGACCAGGATTTTCATCTGTGGGAGTACATTCTCTGGTAATATTTGGCATATTCGCCGCTTTTAATCTGACGCCACCAGTGCTCATGATTTATATACCAAGCGACGGTAGCTGCTAGTGCTTTCTCAAAGGAATAAAGAGGTTTCCAGCCTAGCTCTTTAGTTATTTTACTGGCATTCAGGGCGTAACGGCGGTCGTGACCAGGGCGGTCAGCAACGAAGGTTACGAGGCTTTGGGGCTTGGCCATCATATCCAGGAGTTGATGTATAAGTTCCAGATTCGTCTTCTCCTGATTGGCGGCGATGTTGTATACCTCCCCAGGCTTTCCCTTTTGGATAGCCAAGTCTAAGGCTCGGCAATGGTCAAGGACATAAATCCAGTCTCTTATATTTAATCCATCTCCGTAAATGGGGATGGGTTTATTTTCCAAGGCGTTGGTTATAGCTAAGGGGATGAGTTTTTCGGGGAATTGAAATGGTCCCAGGTTATTGGAGCATCTAGTGATGACCACAGGAAGTTGGTAGGTTTTCCAATAGGCATGGCATAAGAGGTCAGCGGCAACTTTGCTGGCAGCATAAGGACTATTTGGGGAGAAAGGTGATTGCTCAGTAAATCTGCCCTCCTCTATAGAGCCATAGACTTCATCGGTAGATACCTGGATAAATTTCCGCACTTTGTATTGGTGTGCTCCTTCAAGAAGAACTTGAGTGCCTTTGACGTTGGTTTCGATGAAGGGTGAGGCATCCAGAATGCTGCGGTCAACATGTGATTCAGCAGCAAAGTTTACAATGACATCAAAGTTATCCTGTAAAAGGTTATTAACTAATTCTCTATCGGCTATATCACCTTTGACAAAGTGATATCTGGGATCATTTTCAATATCCTTTAAGTTCTCCAGGTTACCGGCATAGGTAAGCTTGTCTAGGTTTATTATTCCCCAGTTGGGATGCTCATTGAGAATATGATGAACGAAGTTGCTGCCAATAAAGCCAGCGCCGCCAGTCACAAGGAGTTTCATTTTCCCCACCTTCTTTTATAGTTCTACCTTGGCATCATCGCCGATAAAATAGTGGTACCTTCTGTTAGCATAAGCATCTTAATGGAGTAGCCGGTTGATCTCATCGTCGGTTAGTCCAAGTTGCTTAAAAACTACCAAGCTATACTCCGGTGGCAATTCCTTCTTTCCCCATAATACGGGTGCTTTAAGTACCTTCCCGCCGATTGCTCTCTTATAAATAACATGGTCCCCTTTTCCTCGTCGGTCAAAAGACACCCCTGCCTGCTCCAGCAATTTAACTAACTTCTTGCTGGACATAGCCGGGATTTTGCCTCTTTTAGCCATAGGCAAGAACCTTCAAACGAGGTACTCCTTCTACCCCAGAAGCCTCTTCACCTTCAGAAAGAAACTCGTGAAGTAAATCTAACGGAATAGGTCGTTCTGGGGGCATCCCTGCTTCGATGGAATTGATGTAGGAATCAATGGCATCTCTTACACTAGATATAGCCTCCTCTTTAGTGGCTCCGCAGCCCACTACAGTTAACTCCAGACATAATGAAACGTACTGCTCTCCAGATTTTTTTAGAATAATAGTATATTCTCTCATCATCCACCTCTTATCTTACTAATACTATAACCAATTATAATTTGTAAGCGTTCACCTGCGTTATGTGTCACCCTGAGCCCTTCGCTTCCTGTCATTCTGAAGGAACTGAAGAATCTCGTGGCGCTCAGGACAGGCTCCGCGAAGGGTCTCTGTGAGATTCTTCGTCGCTTCGCTCCTCAGAATGACACGTGGGTGAACAGTTACTATAATTCTACTTTGGCATCATCGCCAAGAAAGAGTCTTAGCGCTTTAAAGCCTTGCTCCTGTTTTATTACCTCCGTGCCCTTACCGATAATACTATCAGCAAGGCGCTCTATATTGAGTATATGACAATCCTCCAAAATCACTGAGTGCTCTATGGAGGAGCTCTCAATCACCGTGCCAGCACCAATGCTAGTGAAGGGTCCGATGAAGGAATTCTTAATCTGGCAACTCTCAGCAATGGATACTGGTCCCCTGACGGTGCTGTTTTCTATCTTCGTTCCTGGTCTGATTTCGACTCTGCCCACTATCTGGCTTGTGGCATCAGTTTCGCCTTTTATATCACGCTCGAGCAAATCATCAAGGACGACCCGATTGGCTTCCAGAAGGTCGTCCTTCTTACCGGTATCAAGCCACCAGCCATCCAGAGTATAACTCTGGACATTTTTGCCCGCATCGATAAGCCGCTGGATAGTATCGGTGATCTCCAACTCGCCACGCCAGGAGGGTTTGATATAAGCGATAGCTTCGTGAACAAGTGGGGAGAATAAATACACTCCTATCACTGCTAGGTTGCTTCTGGGATGCTTTGGCTTTTCCTCAATATGGCATACCTTTCCTGCTTCATCCAGTTCAGCAATACCAAAAAGATGGGTCTCCCTAACGGCTTTAAGTAAAATGAGGGCATCGGGAGAGCTTGTGTTAAATTGCTCCACAAACTGGGTTATTCCTCCTTGAACGAGATTATCGCCGAGGAACATAAGGAAGGATGAGTTGCCCAGGAAATCATGGGCTGTTTTTACCGCATGTGCTAGACCTAAGGGCTCAGACTGTAAGATATAAGTGATTTGAGCATTCCATCTGGAGCCATCTCCCACAGCTTCTTTTATATAAGGACCAGTTTCTGGAGAAATGATGATGCCTATATCTGTGATGTCTGCTTTCTTAATCTGATCCAGCACATAAAATAGAATAGGCTTATTAGCTACGGGCAGCAGTTGCTTAGCCATGGTATTGGTGAGAGGCTTAAGCCTTGTCCCCTTGCCACCGGCTAAGATTAAAGCTTTCATAAAATACTCTGCTAGAAGTTAATTTACGCTTATTATACTAGGAAAGGGTGATAAATCAATGCTACTCTACATTCTGAACCAATCTTGAGTCACAATCGAGCAGCTACGAAGCCAACATAGCCTAGACCGATGATGGAGATGAATGGTTGAGATGGTTGAGTTGGTTGAGATGGTTGGGATGGTTGGGATGGTTGAGATGGTTGAGATGATGTTTTCATTTTCCAGTCACTCCCGAACCCTGATTCTATGGACTTCCACTAAGAGTAACTTGCCCTTATAATTAACCATATCAGTGTGACCTGATAAGTAATTTTCCAATACTTCCATAAGCTGTGGAATAATTTCCGGATGATTTCTAACTTGAAGAGCTATAATGCCCTTATAATTTGTTGGAGGATAGAGCACAATATCAGCGAAATCTCCATTCAAAGAAACCAAAATGGAATTCAGTTCCTGTGCTTTTGAGATTACAGCTGAATCCGCTGAATCTGTGGGGAGGTAATCTCTCAACCGAAAAACCTCGTAACCTGCATCTCGAAGCATTTGGACTATAAAATTAGAAATGCAGTGGTCTGCAAAAAATCTCAAACTCATGAAACGGCAATCTCAAATTCTGATAACTCACGGGCATAACCTAAACAAGCAGCGATATGTTCTTTTGTGATGTCTGGAAATTCCTCTATAATTTCCTCAGGAGTATTGCCCGCAGCCAAATATCCGAGAATAAGGCTGACAGGAATCCGAGTGCTACTGATTCTTGGTTTGCCTCGAAGTATATCTGGTGTGCTTACAATATAATCTCTCCAATCTACTTGCATATCATCCTCCTTATGCAAGGCCGCTTATTCATAGAATATCATTATAGTCCTCAAATATTACTCCTAGCAAGTAGCCATCGGTTGGTTGGGATGGTTGGAATAGTTGGGATGGTTGAGATGGTTGGGATAGTTGAGATAGTTGAGATAGTTGAGATAGTTGGGATAGTTGGGATAGTTGAGATGGTTGGGATGGTTGGGATGGTTGGGATGGTTGGGATGGTTGGGATGGTTGAGATGGTTGGGATGGTTGGGATGGTTGGGATAGTTGGGATAGTTGGGATAGTTGGGATGGTTGAGATGGTTGGGATGGTTGAGATGGTTGGGATGGTTGAGATGGTTGGGATGGTTGAGATAGTTTGATCATTTCTCTACCTCTACCCTTCTGCCATGATCTAGAATGACCCGGTATTGGTCAATAAGTGCCCTGCCAATTATAAACTCATTTCCAATCGCAGTGATACGAGCTTCAATATTATCAGGCAGTCCTATTATCTTTACATTCCCAACGTAATCTTGGCCTTGTGTTAAAGACCCGTCTCCGAGTTTCCATCTTGATATATAGTTAACTTTCCTAAAACTCTTGATCCTATTTTGCGAAAGGCAAAGTTGCCACTGCCAAATTCTCGCACCGCCTTTTTCAATACCTCCACGTCGTTTTCTCCTATAATGAGACGCCCGTCCCTGGCAATAGCTACAAACTTACCAGAGTGCTCTACTTCCAAATGCTTAGCAAAACTCTCATAAAGAATATCATCGGCGTTAGCCCTTTTCTTTAGTTCATCGAGTGATAGTGCCATAGCCATAACCTCCTTTCAGCTATCAGCTTTCAGCTATCAGTTTTCAGCCTTCAGCTCTTAGCTAATTGCTGACTGCTGACTGTTGACTGCTGACTGCTGACTGCTGACTGCTCATATATTAATTCACCTCCCCTTTAAGTCAGGGGGGCCAAGATCTCCTTATCCCAGAATTCTTTGTCTTCTCCGTAAAACATTTCTTTAGCCTTGCTGTAATCAATTTCTATAGATTTACACCTGATCCTCTTTTGACAAAAATAAAAGACAGGCATGTGGACAAAACAGTGAAAACCCTGACTTAGATCACCATACCAATCTCTTAATGTTGTCCAATCGCTTCCACCATTAAATTCGATATCCTCTCTACTCTTAAGCCTCATTTTAATTTTGGGTAGGGAAATAGAGGGAGTAAGGTCACACAAAAACTCAACAATCCTATTTACTAAAAACACCCACCAAGAGGCCTCTTCAAGATAAATGTTTGCCTTCTTATAGATTGAATTTATGCCATAACCCCAGTTTTTCATTCCTCTGTCTCATTGGTGAAATACGGGAGCTGTACCGCTCCCATTCCAGAAGCCTTAAATCAAATGCACAGGGATATTGGTCATTGTGCGTCAAAGTAGCCATTTGAACGTCCTGCCTGTTCGGTTAATTCTTTCATGACTTTTTCCAAAGGAACAGCATCCCTCTTTTCCGACTCGATATCCATTTGCCTTAACTTTTTAACAAGTCCAGAGCCTCTTGCCTGCTCAAGGGATATCATTCTTACTCCAAATTTATAACCCCTACTCCCTAACCACCGCTCAATGGCGTTACAAACCACCTCGTCAGAAAATGGCTCTTCAACAACAACCACCCAATCTGGAAGATCGTCTTCCCTCTCACCATCTATTTCTAGCTGCTTTCGGCTGATAACTGTCCATGTCCAATTCAGGTGACCGAGGTCGTTGATCTCATCTTGATAAACATCAGCTGACCACTCCTCTTCTCCAGGACTTATTTCCTCTGGGTAGTAGATATCAAGGATTTCATGACCTTCTTGCCAAAGTTCATCCAATACCTTCATCATCCTGTTATATCTCCTAATTCCTCTTTGCCTAGTGCATTTATTGAAGCAGATTTTTATTTTCAGTTCAAAATCGGCCCTATATCCTGAAAATTTATTGTAGCTGCAGCACTTATCTGCTTTTGGGAAAAGAAAGGCTACTTTTCCAATTTATCTCCCTTTTTAACAGGTTTCCCGCAAGGCCTTAAGGTGGAAATTCGGTTTAGGTCTTGCATCGTGCATTTTCATCCCTTTCGAGTCTATATCGAAACCGATGACCTTTGATCGGGCCAATAGTCGAAAGTCCTGACTCAGGAGTCAGAGGGTTCTGACTGCCGACTTTCTGACTGATGGCTGAAGACTCGATTAGAGGCAGGCCAACATAGCCAGCGCCGATGACTGTAATATTCATGAGGTCTTCACGTCTTTATTTATTATGGAAACTTCAGGATTAGGTCATTAACCACTTTCGAGCCACTCTTTTCTTGTAATCCCAGCCCGTTTTAGAATTCGCCATAAGAGGTCAATGCTAATCTCTCTTCGATGGGGATTTGGGATGGTTAAGACCATATTTCCTCTGACCATATAGGGATGCTTTCCTTCTTGATAAGGCCCCGCAAATCCAAGAGCACGGAGCCGTTTAACTAGATCCGCCCAGGAGACTGGTGAAAGCTTAAACACGAATCTCTAGTTCCTTTAGCTCTTCTATTCTGTGCTCCCCTATTTTGGGAATAGATAATCCCTTCTTTAGCCTGATCACAATCCAGCCGTCAATGACCTCAGCCAAGTTTTTGCGACACTCCTCCAAGGTTTTCCCGGTGGACCAGACACCTGCTAGACCAGGCACTTCTCCATAGTATGGTTCCTCATCCTCAATAATCTCGTACTTAGCTTGAGCAAGAGCAGCTTCAATATAATCGGTAATCATGATCCTCCTCTTTGAAATTGCACTGCCAAATAAATTTCATCATCCATAGCTCACTCATTATATCATATATCGTTGCTAGCCAGGTAAAGAGGTTGCGAGCAAGACATAGTTGCCACCTTTTCCTGGATAGAGTTCAAGCCTTGATTTAGAAGTTTTAGCTTGGCTTCATTGGCTTCGACACAGGTTACCTGGTGACCTGAGTTTGCCAAACAACAGGCAGCTACCAGGCCAATATAGCCAGCACCGATAATGTGAACGACTGGGTTAATTAGTCGATAGTCAACAGTGGAAAAGTCGGCAGTCAATAGTCTGGTAGTCATTAGCCAGTGCCTTTCAGGTACTTTATGAGCCCTACAATAATGCGTGCTGTTTCGCTCGACTAAGTGATTTTTTGTCCTTATGTTTCCCTGTTGCGTTCCTCTGTATAGAGTTCATTCTAAGCCTAAAATTACCTTGAGGGCTGTATCTACTTTCCTCAGATTCTCCTCTCCGATATTTCCTATTCTTCGCACCAGTCTTCTTTTATCGATGACCCTTATCTGCTCGCACAGGAGTATCGAGTCTTCTGTTAGCCCACCAACTTCAGCTGGAATCTTGACATGAGAAGGCAAGACGGTTTCCCTTATCCTTGTGGTGAATGGCTCTTCTTACATCCACTTTATCTTCCCAGCAGCTAGCATCTCCTCGTACGCTGAAAGTTGATTTAAATAGTCTCCCATACCGTATTCTGCTAACTCAGCTTGCTTCTTCCCTTTCGCCTCCAAAAACTCGACAAAGTCAGCAATCTCTTCAAGCTTCTCCTCTGGCAAAAACTTTATCCTCTCTATAAGACGTTCCCGAATCACCATTCTAACTACCTCCTTTGCTCTCAATTTTGTCACCTTGCCTTTGATAAATTCTACCACATCCATCAATAGTTCAGTTGAGATAGTTGAGATAGTTGAGTTGATTGCGTTTATAGAGTTCATTGAGATGATTTACCTTTTGGGTCTCGGTGTCGAAGCTGATTTCCCCAAATTAGTCAATAGTCGCGAGTTCGGAGTCGACAGTCAATAGTCGTTGGTCCTGGCTCAGGAGTCAGAGGGTTCTGACTGCCGACTTTCTGACTGATGGCTGAAGATTCGGCTAGAGGCAAGCCCACGTAGCCCAGGCCGATAACGACAATATTCATTGAGGGTCATTTATGCATATACGAGTCTGCCTTTAGGAATTGGTATTTCTCGCCCCAGTGTTTTTGCAGTTTCTATCCATTCAGAAATAATCACCTGGACATTTCTCAGTGCTTCTTCATAAGTTGCCCCATCGGCCATACATCCTGGGAGTTCAGGAGCCTCAGCTATGTATGCTTGGTCTTCCTCACTCCAATAAACAATCACCTCATACTTATACATCTTAGCCCTCCTTATGGAACTTGTATTTTAAAATTATACTCCTTACTTGTTTAACTTGGTATGCCTTAGCCATTCCGTCTCTTAAAGGTTGTAAGTTTACGATTTCGGCAACCCCAGCCTTAGTAAAAATGTGATGATCCCCTTTAATTCGCTCATCAAAACCCAGACTCAAAACGAGGTTTCTTAACTCGCTAAATCTAATGTTCTTGTCAGAAAGACCAGTCAGTACTTTTTCTAAAATCCGCTTGTCCATTGCTTTTGCTTAGGCAGCTACCAGGCCAACATAGCCAGCCGATAACGACAATATTCATGAGGTCTCCGTATCCTCTTTTCTGCCCAGGTCAAAACTGGTTGCTTTCTTATTTTTGGAGAAGTCTTTCTCCTGGCTATAGAGAACTTTCCCGGTGGCGATGATTTCGGTAATGAAGCGATTTCCCTCAGCAGACATTTTTTCCAGCTCTTCTTCAGTATAGCCAATGGGCTCGAGAGGAAGCCTAAACTGGTTCATGTCCAGTAAAACCTTGATTCTGTCAAGAAAATCTTCCTGCCAGGCCGATATCACAATCAGGTCAACATCAGACCCCTCGTTGAAATCCCCCCTGGCCAAAGAGCCAAACAATATGATTTTTTTCGGCTTTAGCTCCTGGATTAGCTTGTTCTTATACTTTTCTATTCTTTCAAATATGTCTTGACTTCTGCCAATATCAATGTTGCATAGCTTAAGCATGTCTTGGCCATCTCCTCGGTATAGTATCTATATGGAGCACCGGAAGGATAAAAATTGGGATATCTTGAAGCTATATAATGCCTATCCAGCTCTTTAGCGAAATCGATGAATTCCCTGAATTTCCCCCCAAATTTTGAACACTCCTCAATTAAATCAACGACTGAATGTGTTATCAGCGCCCTGAATCCTTGGGAATATAAAACCCCCTTGAGTCCCTTTTCAGCCAACTGCTGACTAAAAAACGCAGAGGCGTAGTAGTTTCCGTCTCGGAGGCAATCTTGAGCTGTTTTCAGGTCAGCTTCTGCTTGCTCAAGCCACCTTAAACCTTCTCTCAAATTATTGTTCATCATTTATCCCTTTCCACTACCACGCATTATATAGAATTTATTACTCTAAAGATAGAATAGCTCTGGCAAGCTTGAATATTCAAGACTGCCCTTCTTGTGGACGGGGCTCAAGCCTTGATTTAAAAGCTTTAGGCTGTTTAATTTTGCTCATTTAGTTTTAGTAATCTTCACCCCCAAAATTTTCGTAGTGCGACCCTTTAGGGTCGTGCACGAGGCTAAAGCCTCGCACTACGTTTTTAAACACCCTCATTGTTTAATATGTCCTTTCTCTATCATATAACCTTTGAGCGCCTCTTGCTAAGTTCTCATGTCGTCCATAGCTAAAAGTTTGAGATGGTGGTTATCAAGCAGCTATATGGAGAGTCTGCGGGCAAGGACATAGATGGCCACTGCAGCCTGGGCTCCAAGCCAGGCATAGCCAATGCCCATTATGCCGCTGGCGGGCATAATTAGATAGCTGACTAGAAGCACCGCTAAAGCCTCGCACTACGTTTTTAAACACCCTTATTGTTTAATATGTCCTTTCTCTATCATATAACCTTTGAGCGCCTCTTGCTAAGTTCTCATGTCGTCCATACCTAAAAGTTTGAGATGGTGGTTATCAAGCAGCTATATGGAGGGTCTGCGGGCAAGGACGTAGATGGCCACTGCAGCCTGGGCTCCAAGCCAGGCATAGCCAATGCCCATTATGCCGCTGGCGGGCATAATTAGATAGCTGACTAGAAGCACCGCTAAAGCCATAAATCCCCAGATTATCATGAGCTCCTTTATTCTGCTTTTTACCCGCAGTATGCTGGTGTACAGGTGGTTAATCGCCAATGGCAGGCTGGAGAGGCTCAGAATCCAGAGCAGCCTTAAGGCATTTAAGGAATAGCTTTGCCCAAAGGCAAGCAGCAGCCATTTGCCCACCAAAATAAGCACGATGACTGCCGGAACCAGGAGCAGGAAGGTGAATTTGAGAGATTTGGTTACATTTTCTCTC
>Ga0209979_1004520_pt1 | contig 11461 bp, 9 predicted proteins | sample AnhtaG_FD_183114 | JGI IMG/M metagenome (GOLD analysis project Ga0209979, IMG submission 183114) | Deep subsurface microbial communities from Anholt, Denmark to uncover new lineages of life (NeLLi) - Anholt_01485 metaG (SPAdes) (version 2) | ecosystem: Environmental > Aquatic > Marine > Oceanic >...
GGTAGTTGTTTAATTTTTAGAATTAAAAAGTCCCCGACTATACTGCACCACAATATAATTTCTAATAAGCAATCTGTAAAATTGTCTCTTAATGTACGAACCTGTGAACTCATTTCCTATAACCCTCCAGTTTTTTCCCAACCTCTACTCCTCATTAATTTGAAAGCGAAAAACCGCTCATCATATCCCTATATTCCTGTTTTATGACATTTGAGGCCTTTCTGTTTGTTCTTTATTTTTTCTTCCTTCTCCTTACCTAATTCTTGATTTTTAAATATGTTTACCTTTACATATACATAATAATAAATACAAGAAGTGATGTCAAATTTTTGTTTGAGTCACACTAACAAAACACAACCATGTTATTCGTAGTGCCCACCATTCTTTTCTTTCTTTTATTGCCCCACTAATGTAAAGTTATAGATTTTTTAATGAATAATAATCTATGCTTTTGTTTGTCATTCTATTTCATCTGGTATAAAACCTCTGAATTGAGCATTATAAAGCTTGGCATATAACCCATCCTTGGCAATGAGCTCATCATGACTGCCTTTTTCCTTAATTCCTTGGTCAGTTAAAACCACTATCTCATTAGCATTTTTAATAGTAGAAAGCCTGTGGGCAATTACCAGCACTGTTCTGCCGACGGTTAACTTTTCCAAAGCCTGTTGTATTATGATTTCTGCTTCACTATCTAAAGCCGAAGTAGCTTCATCAAGTATGAGAATAGCAGGATTTTTTAAAAATGCTCGAGCGAGAGATATCCTCTGTTTTTGACCTCCTGAAAGTTTTATCCCCTTTTCTCCTATATAACTATCATACCCCTCGGGTAAACTCATAATAAAATCATGAATATTGGCATTTTTAGCCGCTTCTATTACTTCTGCATCTTCTGAGTTGGGTTTTCCATATAATATATTTTCCTTTATTGTCCCGGTAAACAAAAATATATCCTGCTGAACCAGGCCGATATTCTCCCTTAGAGATTTTATTTTTATATCTTTTATATTAATATCGTCAATTAATATTTCACCATCATTAACCTCATAAAATCTAGGGATTAACTGGCAAAGAGTAGTTTTCCCACCACCGGATGGACCTACTAATGCCATTGTTTCTCCCGGCATTATGGCAAGATTTATATTTGATAAAACAAATTTTTCTTCGCTATACTTAAAAGCAACATTTTTAAACTCAATCTTTCCCTTTATTTTTTTTAAAGTAACAGCATCTTCTTTGTCCACTATAGAAGGTTCCACTTTCATAATTTCCACAAATCGTTCAAAACCAGTCATGCCATTTTGAAATTGCTGGGTGAAGTTGGTGAGTTTTCTAATCGGTTGAAGAAAGAAATTTATATACAAAAGATAGGCAACTAAATCCCCGATATTTATATATCCCCGATATACAAAAAATCCTCCAACGCTCAGTGTGATAATGTTTAAGATATTTGACAAAAAGAATATCCCGGCAAAGAACTCTGCCATTACTTTGTAAGCAAACTCCCTCGAACTATTAAACTCTCTATTCCCCTCGTTAAATTTTTCAATTTCGTACTCTTCGTTAGTAAATGATTTTGCAACCCGTATGCCAGATATACTATTTTCTAATTGTGCATTAACATTGGCTATTCTTTTTCGGACTGATCTAAAAGCAGCTGTCATTTTTTTCCTTTTTAAAGTTGCATACCAGATTAACAAAGGTAAAAAACTATATATAATTAAAGTAAGTCTCCATTCTATAGTAGTAAGAATAATAAAGGAACCTACAAGCATTATGAAAGATAGAAATAAATCTTCTGGCCCATGATGAGCTAATTCAGATATTTCTCTAAGATCATTCACTATTCGAGACATTATATGCCCGGTTTTTATATTATCGAAATAATCAAAAGATAGAGTTTGTAAATGCTCAAAGAGGTCTCTTCTCATGTCCCGCTCCATTCTGGTTCCCACAATATGTCCCCAGTAATCTATGATATAATTTAAAACCGCTCTAATCACAGCAAGCATTAACAGGGCAATGATAAATATATAAAATATTCTTAACTTACCATTAGGTATAATATCATTAATAAATTGTCTGGTAATTAAGGGGAAAACTAAATCTATGGATGCTATTACAAAAGCACAACTCATATCCAATACAAATAGCTTCCAGTATGGTTTATAATAAGATATAAATTTTTTTAGCATTATTTTTCCTTTTTTATTCTTTCAATCTTTCCAGTCTTTTTTTATATTTTTTCTATTTATCTTATAAAGTTTATCATTTTAAAAAAGGTTTTTCAAATGCATCATTCGTATTTAAAATTACCTTTACTTTAATTTTGAAAAATGATAAACTTTAATTCACATGTTACAATTTAAATATATATTTTGGAAGGAGTTTTTCATGAATAAATCAATGAACATTTTCAGAACTACAGCTATTTTAACTTTATGCTTTTTGGCCTTTTTTATTTTTAGTCCCCTTCCCGTTTTAGCCGATGAAGGTACTTCTACTATCGAAACAAATCCGGAAGATGTTAAAACTAATTTGCCTCCTGAGACGATATTGGCTTCTTTTGGTGAACATACTATTACGTTGGGAGAATTTAATCAATTATGGGAAGAGGTACCGGAAGAGTACAAATTACAACTTGATAAAAGCATGGTGCTCGACCAGATGATATCAGAAAAACTGTTAATTCAAGAAGCAAAAGACATGGGTTTAGAAGAAGATAAAGATATATTAGAACAGATTAAAAAAATGACCGAGCAGATTTTAGCCCAAGCTTTAATTGAAAGAGAAATATTAAATAAGGTAAAAGTTAATGATGAAGAGGTTTTAGAATACTATGAACAAAATAAGGATAGCTTCACTGAAAAAGAACAAGTCCATTTATATAACATTTTATTAGAGACCGAGGAAGAAGCTCAAAATGTTTTAGAACAATTAAAAGCTGGGGAAGACTTTAGCGAAATTGCTATAGAAAAATCTTCCGGCCCCAGTGCTGCCCAGGGTGGAGATTTGGATTATGTAGCTAAAGGTACAATAATCCCGGAAATTGAAGAAGTAATATTCGCTCTAGAATTGGAAGAATTAAGCGAAGTAGTTAAAACTGATTTCGGTTTTCATATTTTAAAAATTAGCGAAAAAAAACCAGAGATCGTTAAAACTATTGAAGAGGTTGAAGAAAGCATCATTGAAACTTTGCTGCCCGAAAAACAAAAAGAAGCTTTTGAAAATCTCTTAGAAGAATTAAAGAGTAAAGCGGAAATCGAAATAAATGAAAAACTGCTACAATAGTATCGCGTATCGAGTATCGAGTAAAAAACTAGGATTCCTGGTAGGGGGCACGATGCATCGTGCCCCCTACCAGGAATCGCAAATAGGGATAAATAAAAAAAGATAGATTCCTGCTTTCGCAGGAATGACAAAAAGATTATTACTATATTTTTCGTTTTACGGCAAACAGATATAAGGTAGTCTGCCCCTATTCACTAACGACTATTCACTAACGACTATTATACTTTTTCCAATGGTGCGTAATTAATTGATAATTTTTTTAATCCCACTCTTTCAAAATCCACAGTTATAAAAATATCACTTGCAGTAACTATTTTATTTAATATAACCCCTATTCCCCAATCCACATGCCTTATCTTGTCTCCCACTGCTACCTCAATTTTTTCCTTGTTATTATCAAGCGAAGGAATTTCTTCTCCTTTTTCTTTGCCTGCTTTTTCTTTAAGATGTTTCGGAATTTCAGAAAAAAATCGAGAAACGCTATTGAACAAGGTATTACCATTCAAATTTCTTCTCCAGGCGTAAGTCAAATACAGCCTTTCTTTAGCCCTGGTCATCCCTACATAACACAACCTTCTCTCTTCTTCTAATTCCTCACTACTATTTAAGGAACGAGAATGAGGAAATATGCCTTCTTCAAATCCAGTAATAAAAACCACCGGAAATTCTAAACCCTTGGCACTATGCAGGGTCATAACTGTAACTACATCCTTTTCTCCTTTGTAAAGATCGATATCTGTAATTAAAGCAACGTATTCTAAAAAAGCAGTTAAAGATTTATCTTCGTTGTTTTCTTCAAACTCTTGAACTGCCAGAATTAATTCCTTTATATTTTCAATCTTGCTTTGAGCTTTGAATTCTCCTTCTTTTTTTAGTTCTTCATAATAACTTATTTTTTTTATTAGCTCTACGAGCAGTTCGCTCCCCTTGATTTCTTTTTTCTTTTCATTAAGCTCATCAATTAGGGAAGTAAATTTATTTATTGCTTCTTTCCTGTCTACGGATATTTTTATTACCTTTAAGCCTTGCTTTAAAGCCTGGTGAAAATTTAAATTATTTTTTCTGGCTAATTCTTCTATTTTACCTAAAGTAACGTTGCCGATACCTAATTTGGTATTGTTAATAATCCTTAAAAAACTTACTCCATCTTTTTGATCATGAATAAAACGCAGATAAGCCAGAATATCTTTTACTTCCTTTCTTTCGTAAAATCTTAATCCTCCAACTACCCGAAAAGGGATGCCTTGTTTATTAAAAATTTCTTCAAAAGACCTCGATTGGGCATTGGTCCTGTATAAAACGGCAAAATCTTTAAAAGCTTTACCTTCTTCCTTATTTAATTTTATAATCTCCTGACTTACAAATACTGCTTCATCGAGGGCACTGGCTGCTTCATAACACCTTATCTTTTCACCGCCCCTTTTATCAGTCCATAGTTCTTTTTCTTTACGATTTCTGTTATGTTTTATCAGATTTATAGCTCCCTCTAATATCACTTTGGTAGATCGATAATTCTGTTCCAGCTTAATTACTTTACTATGAGGAAAATCCTGTTCGAATCTTAAAATATTGCTTAAATCAGCTCCTCTGAATTTATAAATACTCTGGTCAGGATCGCCTACTACAAATAAATTATTATTTTTTCCCGAAAGTGATTTTACTAATTGATATTGAGCAAAATTTATATCCTGATATTCATCTACTAAGATGTATCTAAATTTATTCTGATAATGTTCTAAAATTTCAGGTCTTTCTTTAAAGAGTTTCACAGTTAATAAAATCAAATCACTAAAATCCAGAGCGTTATTTTCAAACAATTCTTCTTGATATTGTTTGTACACTTTTGCTACAATTTTTTTATAATAGTTCAGGGCATTATACTCAAATAATTCTGCATCTTCCAAATTATTCTTGGCCTTATCTATTATAGACGAAATAATATTAGGGCTATATTTTTTATTATCTAAATCGAGAGCCTTAAGACATCTTCTTATCATGCTAAGCTGATCGCCCTTATCATAAATAACAAAATTTTTATCGTAACCTAGGGCATCTATCTCCTGGCGTAAAATTCGTGCGCAGATAGAATGAAAAGTCCCCATCCATAAGCCTTTCATCATATTTCTATCGGAAATATCTTTACTTATAAATTCAATTCTGTCTTTCATCTCTTGAGCAGCTTTATTGGTAAAGGTAACAGCTAATATATTTCCGGGATTTATCTTCTTTTGAAAAATTAAATAAGCAATCCTATGGGTTAGGACTTTTGTTTTTCCACTACCCGCACCGGCAATTACTAATATAGAAGCTTCTTTAACTTTAACTGCTTCTTGCTGTCTTGAATTTAAATTATCTAATATCTTCATTTTTATTTAACTTCCTCTAATAATATTGAACTTAAAACATTTGTTAATATTCTTTTAATATTTGTAGGGGCGTATTGCAATACGCCCCTACGGGTCTCTTAGTAATTAAATTAGTATATTTAATTTTTTAAATTTTTCTTTTAGAGTAATCATATGGTTCCCGTTCCAAAAAATCTTTCCGCAATTAAGACATCTTTTAAACCAATAACCTCTTTCACGGACATCTAAGGGAATCTCCCCCGTAACTTCCTCTTCCTGAACTTCTTGCAAGAGATTATTACAATTTGAACATCTACTAAATAGACTTTCTTTATTTACTTTCAATTTCAATTTTTTTATAATCTGTTCTAATTGTCCATCAATATCGTCTTTGTTAAGATAAAAAATCCAGGGCAATTTTCTTAAAAACTTTACCCTGGATAACAAAATTCTATACTCTCTTTTAGTCAGGTTAATAACTGATATATAATCTTCATTTTGAAAATACAGGACATCAAAGCCTAAAATCCTGAGCAAAATTGCTAATTTTTGCAATTTATAAACTACAAAGCGTTTCTCTTTCATAATTTGTTTTTAGACTGTTAAGGTCTATTCAGGACCTCTTGCCCTAACCTTTCCCCCACAAGTGAAGTCTCTTTCTGTCATTGCGGGGGAGTAAAACGACCGAAGCAATCTGGTGGCACTCAACTAATATTGAGTGCCACCCCACGCTGCCTGCGTTCGCTCGCAATGACTTTAGGTACTATGTGAGGTAGGGAACAGATTTATCCAACCCAGCTTATTTTGATAATTTTCTTTGGGCGTATACAATACGCCCCTACATTTTTTATATTTCATATTCTCTATATTTTTATTACTTCCTGTAGGGGCACAATGAATTGTGCCCTTCTTATTTTGTCATTCCCGCACCCACTCTGTCATTCCCGTGGAAACGGGAATCTATCTTTCCTTTTTTGCCTTTGCTTTCTCTCCCGTGGGCACGATGCATCGTGCCCCTTCATTCTAAAATCTTAAAATCTTTTCTATTCTATCCAACCCTTCTTTAATATCTTCCAAAGAAGTAGCATAAGACAACCTTAGATATCCTTCTGCTTCAAATGCACTACCAGGAATCAAAGCAACCTCCGCTTCCTTTAAAATAAAATTAGAAAAGTCAAATGAATTACTAATCTTCTTACCATTATATTCAATGCCTCTTTCCAATATTTTACTAACATTGGGAAAGGCGTAAAAAGCTCCGGCTGGGATAAGACAGGAAATTCCTTCTATATTGTTTAGTCTTTTTACCATATATTTCCTTCGCTCATCGAATGCTTTTCTCATTTCTTCGATGGTATCTTGTTTCCCGTTCAAAGCTTCTACACTGGCCTTTTGAGCAATAGAATTGGGATTAGAAGTACTGTGCCCTTGAATTTTGGACATTCCTTTGATAATCTCTTCCGGACCTGCAGCATAGCCAATTCTCCAACCAGTCATAGCATAAGATTTAGAAACTCCATTTATAGTAATAATTTTTTCTTTTATTTCATCACTTAAGGAAGCTATGCTTAAATGTTTTGCATTATCATAAACTAATTTTTCGTATATTTCATCACAGATACAATAGATATTATATTTTAAGAGAAGTTGAGCTATTTTTTTTAATTCTTCTACTTCGTATACAGCTCCGGTAGGATTATTAGGGCTGTTTAAGATAAGTAATTTGGTTCGTGGAGTTATCTTTTCTTCAACCTGAGCAGCAGATAATTTAAAGTTTTCCTCCTGATAAGTATTGACAAAGATAGGAACTGCCCCCGCGAATTTAATCTGCTCTGTGTAACTAACCCAGCAGGGAGTAGGCAACAATACCTCGTCACCCGGATCACAAATAGTTAAAATTGTATTAAAAAGGCATTGTTTTGCTCCTGTAGATACAATTATCTCTGAAGTTTTATACTCTATTTCGTTATCTTTCTTAAGTTTTTCTACTATAGCTTCTTTAAGCTCAATTATTCCTGAACTCGCGGTGTAGTGGCTAAAACCTTCTCTAATAGCAGAAATAGCCTCTTCTCTAATATTTTCTGGGGTACCAAAGTCAGGTTCACCTGCTGCAAAACTGATTACTTTCTTCCCTTCCCGCTTCATCTTAAGAGCCTGTGCAGTAATAGCCAAAGTCTGAGATGGATTTATATTTTTTACTCTTTCTGAAATAGTCATCTTTTACCTTCCTTTCGGTTTATAGGGGTCTTCACATTTGACATATAAAACACATATGTCAAATGTGAAGACCCCTATAAACCTATTTCATTTTTTATTTTTAGATATAATCAAGCCAGCTTAAGTATTTCTCTTCTTCCCCTTTAACGATAGCAAAAAACTTTTTCTGAATATTTTCAGTTACGGGTCCACACTTTCCTTCACCGATCTGATAATTATCAATTTCTCTAATAGGAGTTACTTCGGCCGCTGTACCAGTAAAAAATAGTTCATCGGAAATATAAAGCTCATCTCTTCCGGTACGTTTTTCTTGAACTTGATAACCCATATCTTGAGCAACTTTTATTACAGCATCACGGGTAATCCCTTCTAATACTGTGGCAGTAGGAGTAGTATAAATTACTCCATTTCTAACCCAGAATAAATTTTCTCCTGATCCTTCGGTTACATAGCCCTGGGTATCTAATAAGATTGCTTCATCGACTCCTTCTTCAATTGCTTCCATTTTAGCAAAGATAGAATTGACGTAATTTCCACAAATTTTAGCCTTTTGGGAGGTTGAATTTATATAGCTTCGAGCGTAACTCGAAATCTTGGTTCTAATTCCTTTTTTAAATGCCTCCTCGCCTAAATAAGCACCCCATTCCCAAACAGCAATAGCACAATTAACCGGACACTTGAGGGGGTTTACTCCTAATTGCTCAAAGCCTCGATAAACCAATGGTCTTATGTAGCAACTTTTAAGATTATTTTCTTTTATGGTATTTCTCACGGCTTGCTTAAACTCTTCTTTAGAGTAAGGAATTTCCATTTTTAAGATCTTGGCAGAATTATACAAACGGTCGATATGCTCTTTTAACCTAAAGATCGCTGTCCCTTTTTCGGTTTCATAGGCTCTTATTCCTTCAAAAACTCCACTCCCATAATGTAAGGCGTGGGTACAGACATGAACCTGAGCCTTGTCCCAATCGACCATTTTCCCATCCATCCAGACTTTTTCTGCTTTCATTTTTACTTACCTCCTTCTCAAGACTAAGTTTAGAATAATTTTAGCACATTTTTACAATAATTACATACTATTTATTTTCAATAAAATAGCGTTCATGGGGTCAGGCCTACACTTGACACTTACCTGAAATTCCAATTTTTAAAGTGTCAAGTGTAGGCCTGACCCCTATTTTCATAGTTAATGCTAATTAAATATTTTGTTCTAATTCTTCTAACTTTACTTTTTGGATTTTAAAATTATCACTATTGAGAATGATTTTAACAGTTTTTTCTACTTTTTCCGGGAAACCAGTAGTGTAATAATTTTCTTCACCTTTTCCTTCTTCTTTTAAGATTCCCTTTTTAATAAGAATTTTTTTTAAAATTAATGCGGTACTGATAGCTGGATCAATTAGTATTACTTCTGTATCTATAATTTCAGAAATTATTTTTCTTAAGAAAGAATAATGGGTACAGCCTAATATTAAAGTATCAATTTGCGCTTCTTTTAAAGGTTTTAGATATTCTCTCGCAACCTTGTAGGTTTCAGGTGCAGCAAATTTACCGGCTTCAACTATAGAGACAAATTCGGGACAAAAATTAGAAAAAACTTTTATTTCGGGGGCAATTCTTTTAATCTCTTTAGGATAAGCTCCGTTTTTGGTGGTAAATTCGGTGGCAATAACTCCAATCCTTTTGTTTGAAGTCTTCTTTATAGCATCCTGAACTGCTGGCTGGATAACACCTATGATGGGAATAGAAAAATATTCTCTTGCTTTTTTGAGGCTGGCAGCGGTAGCTGTATTACAAGCAATAACACAAACTTTAATTTTTTTCTTTAAAAGAAAGTTAATTATTTGTAAAGTATATTTAATAAGTTCTGACTGGCTTTTCTCACCATAGGGTTGACGCTGGTTATCAGCAAAATATTCAATATTTTCTCGGGGAAGCAATTTTTTAACTTCTTTTACTACCGATAAACCACCTAAACCCGAATCAAAAAAACCAACCGGTTGCTCTTTCATTTGATACCTCTTTCTTCTGTTAAACAAAAGCGATACTATTTATAATACTAATAAATAGGAACTCAGAAACTTTCAAAAATAATTCACATTTTTAATACTTATAATTTTGAGCAAAAGTAGGAAGATTAAAGGCTGCTTTATGGACCTCTTTATTATAATATTTTAAATCGTTAAGCTTTAAAGTTTCTGTTTCATTAAAATCTCGTATTGGGTGGTATTTCCTGGAGCAAAAGGTAAATCCAATTGTTCCACTAGGGTAAGTGGGCACTAAGGTATAATAATATTCTGAAATGGGATAAATATCTTTTATAAAAGAGAATAATGATTTAATTATCTTTTTATGATAGAAAAATGATTCTGCTTGAGTAACTACAATTCCATTATTTTTTAAGGCTTGATACATCGCTTCATAAAATTCTCTTCTGAATAATACTTCAGCAGGACCTATGGGGTCAGAAGAATCGACGATAATTATATCATATTCATCCTTGTGATCTTTTATGAATTTATTCCCATCCTCACAATATATTTTTACTCTGGGATCATTAAAACTATTAGCCAAATAAGAAAAATGTCTTTTAGATATCTCTATTACTTTTTCATCAATCTCACAGACATCTACTTCATTGACACTATCGTGTTTTAATATTTCCCTTACTGTTCCTCCATCTCCTCCTCCAATTACCAGAACTTTTTGAGCTTTTGTATGCACACATAAAGGGACATGGGCAATCATTTCATGATAACAAAATTCATCACTCTCAGTAACCATAATTATACCATCAATAAGTAATATCTTACCAAATGCATCACTATCTACAACTTCAATTTCTTGAAATTTTGATTTGACCTTTTCTAAAGATTTGGTAATTTTTATCTTTAAAGTTCTACCTTTATTAATCTCTAATTTTTCTTCTATCCAAATTTCTTTATTATTCAAATCTATTAGTTCCTTACAATATAATGCATTTTGGTTTCTTTAGCCTCGAAAAACTTCTTTGTAAATTCTGCCACCACTGTAAGCTCATAATATTTACAACTGAATATATCTATATAGGCACTATTGGTCTTGTTAGCAAAATGTCCTGAAATCAAAGAAGTTTCAATCAATTGAACCATGGAAAAACCGGCAACTTTCTCATCCTCACCAAAATTTACAATTTGAGTTTCTCCGAATTGCTTCATTTCGATTAATTCACAAAGTTCATCAACATATTTTTTTATAGCCCTGGCATCTCTTATAGTCTCAGGATTGCATCCATAAAGGTCTACACTGGTTAATAATCCCCAGGCGTTGGTGTCGTAAAATTCTTTCTTTATATTGCGCATTTTTCAGATACCTCCGGTTTGTGTAAAAGTTTAACTGGAAAATCCAAAATACCTCTTTTTACTTCTGTAACCGAAATTGAACCCGCTCCCAACTCTTCTTTAAGAAAATCCAATGCTTTTTCACTTTTAATTTCAGTTCCGCAGGTAAAAATATCTAAAGCACAATAGCCATATTCAGGCCAGGTGTGAATGGAAAAATGGGATTCGGAAATTACCACCACCCCACTTACTCCATGAGGAGAGAATTTATGGAAGGTCGAATTTAGA
>Ga0209979_1004522_pt1 | contig 11456 bp, 6 predicted proteins | sample AnhtaG_FD_183114 | JGI IMG/M metagenome (GOLD analysis project Ga0209979, IMG submission 183114) | Deep subsurface microbial communities from Anholt, Denmark to uncover new lineages of life (NeLLi) - Anholt_01485 metaG (SPAdes) (version 2) | ecosystem: Environmental > Aquatic > Marine > Oceanic >...
GACATCATCGCCTCGGGTCAGGTAGCCGTGGTCACGCTGGACGAAATCTTCCGCCAGGCTGAAGATAGCTTGATCGTTGCTAACGCCCACCGCATCAACCGCGGCCAGATGCCTCTCTTCGCCAAAGGGGCCAAGGACTTCTTTCTCTTCGTCGACGAAGACCCCGAAAAAGCTGCTGATCTCGTCGTTGACCTGGTGAAAGTACGAGTTCCGCGCAAGTTTGGCTATCACCCCTTTGACGACATTCAGGTGCTCTCGCCCATGTATCGGGGGGCGGTGGGAGTATCGAACCTCAACGCCCGCTTGCAGGAGGCTCTCAATCCCGCGAGCCCTGGCAAAAGCGAGCATCGGCTCGCTGGCCGCCTCTTTCGCCTGGGCGACAAGGTGATGCAGACGCGCAACAACTACGATAAGGAGGTCTACAACGGCGACATCGGTAAGATAGTGCGCCTTGATCTGGAAGATCAGATCATGGTGGTCCGTATAGACGACCGCCCTGTGCCCTACGAATTCGGCGAGCTAGACGAGCTGGTTAACGCCTACGCCGTGAGCGTGCACAAGAGCCAGGGGAGTGAGTACCCGGCGGTGGTCATACCTGTCCTGACTCAGCACTATCTCTTGCTGCAGCGCAATCTCCTGTACACGGCGGTGACCCGGGCCAAGGAGCTGGCGGTGCTGGTGGGTACGAAGAAGGCCATCGCCATCGCCGTCCGCAATGACAAGATAGCCCACCGCCACACGGCACTAGATGTGCGTCTCAGGGAGCCATAAAGCGCTAAAGACCCCGCGCAAAACGCACGAAGCCCTACGGGCTCAGATTCAGCCCCCTTCGGGGGCTTTGTCCTCTCAACACGGCGGTTCAGCGCCGTGCGTGTTGCTCAAAACAAAACGGTTCTGGCAAACCGTCCACCAGAACCTTCTGCTGCTGAAGACCTGACGGCTTTTTTGGAAACCCGTCAGGTCTGGTGTTTCACTGATCCTCAGGTCCTGCTGCGTCTCCTGAGCAGCGCCACCGTGAGAGTGGCTAGTGCAGCTAGCCCGACCAACCCCATCCACGGTGCCAATAACCCCAGCTTGTCCACCGGCACGATGAAGCCGCCCACGGGCACTGGCACTGGAGGTGCATAGGTGTTGGTGAAGGTACAGGTGACGACCTCACCCGGCTGAAGGCTGACAGTGGCCACCCCTGTCCCCTCGTCCCCGCTGCTGTTGTCATCGCTACAGGTGATGTCGGTCAGGTCGAAGGTTGGGGCAGGGTTGGTCTCGGTGATGCCGTAGGTCCCCGACACCACGTTCGTGAAGGTTTGTATCCCGTCGTCGCCGAGGTTGAAAGCTAAGGGTGTCCCGATGTCGTCGGTGAAAGCGAAGGTGCCACCTGCTCCGTCAGGATCGGTCTGCTTCTCGACGACGATGGTGCCTCGCTCGGTGTTGGTGAAGGTACAGGTGATGGTCTCCCCGTGGTCCAGATCTATGGTAGCAGTCCCTGCACTGAGATCTACGGAAGACTCACTATCAGGATCCTCGCAGTCCAGGTCGGTAAGATCGAAGGTGGGGGCAGGGTTGGTCTCGGTGACGGTGTAGGTGGCGGCCGGCACGTTGGGCAAGACCACCGTCTGGCCGTCGTCCAGGGGGAAGCTGTCGGACCCCGCAATATCGTCCGTGAACCCAAAGCCCGTGCCGCCGGTCGGCTGGGTCACCTTTTCGACAACGACAGTGCCTACACCGATGATCTCCACCCGGTAGTCTTCCACCTCGCCATCAGGGGGGTCGACATTAGGGGCCGACTCCTTGGGCAGTAAGCCGCCTTCGCTGCTCAGGCGGAAGCGGGCGTAGGTGAACCCCGGGGTTGCATCACCCGGAACTGTGAAGGGAATAGCCAGGTCGAGGCCAGCCGCCAGTAGCTGGCTTGTACCAGCAATGGGGTCAAAGAGGTGCTCGGTTGGGTGGTCAAAGACGCCGTTGCGGTTAAAGTCTATCCAGGCATCCAGCAGCCCGCCGTTAGGACCGCCGTTCACCGTAATAATGGCCGCCACTCCCGGCATCAACGTTGGCGGCAGTGTCACGCCGTCCTCGTCATCTCCAGAACTTTGGTAAAGGAGATCGAGGTCATCACCGTCCGCGCCCGGCGAAGGTTGGCCGTCTGGCTCCCCATCCACTATCGCTCCCAGGTTGATGGTGACCTCGCCAAGGAGGTGGCGGGGGCCATTGCTGGACAGCAGCGTGCCATAGCTGTCCGGCGCATCGCCGCAGTCCACGGCGAGTGTGCCGTAGACTTCAAAAGCCAATTCGATGGTCTCGGCGGTGCTGGTTTTAGCCGGGCCAATCTCGGAAAACGGAATCTGAAATTCGTAGACCTTGTGTTGATGAACCGCGCGATTCGTATAGACAAAGCCCGGCACACCCCACCTCTGTTCAGGCACCGAGACCTTGAATTCCTTCAAGCCTGTTTGAGTATTCACGTACACTTTGGCATAGTCCTTGTCGCCATCCATGGTGTTATCAGGCACAAGGTCAATCGCTACGTACAGATTCTCGTGATCATTGCGCACCCAACCGTAGGTAAAACCAGACGGATGTCCGGTTCCCGGCCTGGTAAACGCTTTTAAGAAAGGCGTTCCCAGGGTTTCGTTTTCCAGATTTCCGTCAATCTCCAGTATGCCCCGCTGGCTGTTCAAGGCATACGTATAGAAATTGGACGACCCGTCGAGCTGCCGACACAGGTTCCCAATGGGAAACTGGTAAGGCAGCCCGTTGATTCTTTCCGGCTCGATTCGCGCCGTGAGGGACAAGGTCAGGGCTTTGTCTTCAACGTCAAAGGTAAGTGTGAGCGTCTTGCCCTGGGCATCAATGACGTCGTAATCGGTCCTGGCAAGCTTCTTTAGGGCGACGGGTGCGTTTTCCCTTGCGCCGGCTACACTGCGGGGCGCCTTGCCTCCGAGAAGAACGGCATCAATGTGAGCGGCCGTATTTCCGGAGTGGTCTATGCGGATCTTGACCTCACCAGAAGGGCGAAGGTCGCAAAGATCAAGTTGCTTCTCGGCAGGATATTTTCCAAAAGAAAGGGGGGCTATCGTCTGCCACATTCCATCGTGAAAGATCGAAACAGCAAATTCCCCATTCTCTCCATTCTGCCCCGCCTGCGCCACCGACACCGGCGACACGCCCAACGCCAGCCCGACCAGCAGTGCGGCGATGACAAACAGATGCAGTCCTTTGGCAAACCTATGTGTCAGCGTCGTCTTGTTCATGGCAGATTTTCCTCCTGAATGCAGTGTGGATGAGGGCGTACCAGTCTACGTCGTTCCGTATCCATGGCTTCTCTCCAGGCAAATTCTACACCCAAACCAGCGGCAGATCGTGCGGTCCTGCCTCGGTCAATCAGGCTTGTGGTCACGCTAGAATGCTCCGTATTATTTGGATCTGATGCAACTCATCAGAGATTATAGCATGATCCCGTCTGCTACGCAAATCTCCGCACCCATTCGTTTAATCCTCGAAACTTGTCCTGAGCCTGTCGAAGGGTTCGTTCTCATGCTTTCTTGTCAAATCTCGCTTTTTCTGGTAAAATCTGGCTTCAAGAAGTGGTGTTATGAAGAGCTTGGCTAGCGGCCTAATAATCGTGACTATCCTGCTTATGGCCCTCATCGCAGAAGCCACCGCCCTCCTCGCTGGCCAGGCTTCCAGCCCAGCCTCCGGCCTACAGGGCCTCAAGGCCAGGAGGGAGGGCCCAGTCCGTGGCGAGACAATCACTCGCGGCGGCGACTGGCTCCAGACGACAGCGGCAGACTTCGAGGCTGGGGCTGACGGGTTTTGAAAACCCGTCAGGTCTATACTGCTCAGACGCTTCTGCGCCTCCTGACCACCACCACTGAAATCGCCCCTACCATCAGCCCCACCAAGCCCAGCCATGGGAGGAGGAGCTCAAGCTTGTTCACCGGCACGACAATGCCGCCAACGGGAACTGGTGGAGGTGCAGGCGGTTGCCCAGGGCCTCCTGGGTCAACTATCTCCCCGTTGCACTCCCCATCATCGTCCCCCAGCCCGCCATCGGTGAGGGTGAGGGTTAGCACATTGTCTCCGTCGTTGTCGCCCAGCAACGATGTCACGTCAAGCCATGCACCGTCATGGCACTTCCAGTATTGAGTGGTTGTTGGAACAGCCGAAGGGAGCGTTATCGTTACCACCACTGTTTCGCTTTCGCAGGGCGTCAGACCCGTGATGTTGAAAGAGAAGAACCCGTGTGGAAAGTCGAGGTCACTGGCAGGACAGGCAAGCGTCCCTTCCGCTACGGCGGCAAGGTCTTCAATGAGGCCCTTATCTGAGCCAAATTGGGCCGCGCCGGTTCCAGTTGAGGTTTGCACAGTATCTTGAAATGTGGTGACGACGTTGTACGCGGGGGCCGTGCCCTTGAAGTGAATCCAGCCCACGTTCTCCCCCCAGGCGTAGCCGTCGAAGCTGCCGGTGTCAGGGTCTATGGTCACCTGACTGTGGGTAGGATTGAAGTTGATCCAGCCCACGTTGGTGCCCCAGGCGTAGCCGGAAAGCGCGCCGGTGTCAGGGTTCTTGTTCACGCCGTACTCGGTATTTGAGGTGTTGGCGTACGTGTGGGGACTGCCTCCCTCGTGGCTGCCCAGCCTGATCCAGCCGATGTTCTCGCCCCAGGCGTAGCCCTCCAAATGGTCGGCGTAGACCGTCACCCCACCGTGGGTGGGGGCGAAGTTGATCCAGCCCGCGTTGGTGCCCCAGGCCCATTTATCAGTCGCGTCAATGTTGCCCGTGGCCGCCTGAACCACTGCGAGCGTAGCCAATACGATACCAGCAATCAATACAGGATATTTGATGCGTGTGATAACCTTCTTTACCATGTCAGTTCCTCCTGGCTTCGTAGAAAAGTAGCTCGAAACAGTCGCCAATCACTGCTATGACCTCACCACGGGGCTTTGGACCGCGAAACACGCAAAAAGCTACGAAAAGGGCGAAGAACTTTCGCGACTTTCGCGAACCTTCGTGATTTTCGTAGTCCAAGAAGCTTGCCGCGCGCGGCTGGTGAGGGGGACACCGTTCGGCTGAGCTCACGACGAAGCCCCCCTTGCATCCCGCCGTCAAAGCGTCCAAAGCCTGTCCTGAGCCCGTCGAAGGGAATCAAAGCACCAAAGCCTCTCATTGTCCGCCGCGAACTGGCCACACGTAGTAGGTGACGGTCTTAACGTCGTTGCGCACGTAGCCGTCGTCCAGGCTCACGCCCCAGGCGCTGGGCGTACTGTACGCGTAGGTAGTACTCGACCAGTAGATGCCCGACTGGACGCCGGTGAACGGATGGCCGGCTGGCAGATAAGGTGCGAACAGGCCTGGAGCAAAAAGGCTCCGCAACTCATTAATATTCGGCAGGCGCCACTCCCCGGCGCTGGAACCGTCGCTCAAGCCACACGTCCCATTCGCCAAGCTATTCGCTGCCGAAAGCGCCGTCGTCCAGTCTCCTCTACCATTCGCATCGGTTCCCGCAAGCTCACTGCAGCTCGCATCCTTCAACCAGAGCAGCCCCGTCAGATTGTCCGTCACCGTCCCATTCCCATTATCCATAAACCCGCCCGAACACGTGAACGACGTCCGGTTGTACCCCCCGAAGGAATAGCCAGATGAAGGCGCCACGATGGGCAGACATCCCTTCTGATACGCCCCATCATCTCCTGTGTCATACGAGGTGGTCTGCCCCGTTTTCGCTACACACTCGGGAAGATGTGTGCCCGTTACGTCAAAAATCGTCACCCCGCACTTGATATTGCCCGATATCAAGTGCGTATCCCCCACCACCTTTCCCAAACCGTTGTGGTAGCCCGCCGCTATCGCCTGGTTCGTCGTCGTGGGCACTATCGTCACCGCCCCGTTGTCCGGCATGGTGCCGGCAATCCCGGCTGCGCTGGCATTGGAAAAGGTCTTGCCGGTCAATACGTTGGCTGCTGTGGCATCTCCGGTCGCTTCGATGACGATGCCGGTCACGCCGAACATGTCCACTCCTTGCTTGATCTTGTCCGCCACCAAGTCAGCATCCCCTTCCACCTTTCCCGCACCGTTGTGGTAGCCCAAGGCTATCGTCTGCTGCGTTGTCGTGGGCACTATCGTCACCGCCCCATTGTCCGGCATGGTGCCGTTGATCCCGGCTGCGCTGGCATTGGAAAAGGTCTTGCCGGTCAAGACATCCCCCGCTGTGGCATCTCCGGTCGCCTCAATGACGCTGCCGGTCACGCCGAACATGTCCACCCCTTGCTTGATCTTGTCCGCCACCAAGTCAGCATCCCCTTCCACATAGCCCAAACCGTCGTGGTAGCCCGCCGCTATGGTTTGGTTGGTCGTCGTGGGCACTATCGTCACCGCCCCGTTGTCCGGCATGGTGCCGGTTTGCGTTCCCCATTGTCCGGCAGTCAGCCCCCAGAAGGTCTTGCCGTCCGGTACGTTCGTTTCGGTGGCGCCATCGGTGTTGTCCGCTGCCGGGGCCTCGGCCATGATGTCGTTCAGGGTGTGCATCGTACCTGTCCCCGGCCCGGCGGCCGGTTCGGTAAAGGTGCTCTGCGCACCCGCCGCGCCGGTATCCAAGCGGTGATAGATGTCCTCCAGGGTGTACGAGAGTGTATTCCCAGGCACATCGGGGTAATCCAGCGTCCCAGGTGCGGCTGATAACCGCCCAAGACCGAACCCCAGGGTGAGCAACACGACAGTGATCAATATGTATTTGCTACGCATGATGTAACCTCCTTGCTAATTGTAAATTATGGCTGGTAATGGCAACTGTGAATTGTGCCATTGTCCCCCTTTCCACTTTATGCTCAGACGGCCACGGCTGACAGCGTCCCCACTATGGGCGGCGGTGGACTTGTCAAGCCAGCCACGATGGCACCGAAAGCTTTCACGTAGCGCCCAGGCTTACGCCTCAAAAAACCCCAACGAACCTAGAAAACAAAAGCCGACCACCCTGTTAACATACTCTTCGGACAGGAGTAATCGGCCAATGAATCCCCATACAATATGACCCCCTTTTGCGCCTTCGTCAAAAGCAGGTAGTGCCAAACAGCTAAACCTCAAATTGCAGCTCATGGGGGATCTCGTTGATTTATGTTGGCTAGGTTTTTTGTGATGTAGGGTTCTATTCCCGCAAGCTAACTGTATTATACTCCCAAAAACCGACTGTTGTCAAATGGCTTGCATAGCCGTTCTTGTCAAAACTCGCTTTTGCTGGTAAAATCGCTCTTTAGGAACCGGTGTTATGAAGAATGTGGTTAACGGTCTAATAATTGTAGCTATCTTGCTTATGGTCCTCATCGCAGAAGCCACCGGCGCGACTATTGACCTGCTCCGGCGGGATTGCCAAATCCCGCCGCTTCGGTGCTCAGGTGAGCTGCCAGCCGCCGGATCTGGCGATCCGGCGGGAGCATTAGAGGCCATCACTCGCGGCGGCGACTGGGTTCAGACGACAGCGGCAGACTTCGAGGCTGGGGCTGACGGGTTTTGAAAACCCTTCGGCAAGCTCAGGGCAGGCCCGTCAGGTCTATACTATTCAGACGCTTCTACGCCTCCTGACCACCACCACTGAAATCGCCCCTACCATCAGCCCCACCAAGCCCAGCCACGGGAGGAGGAGCTCCAGCCTGTTCACCGGCACGATGAACCCGCCGACGGGTACTGGCGGGGGCGGAGGCGGTTGCGCAGGGCCTCCTGGATCAACGATCTCCCCATTGCACTCCCCATCAGCGTCCCCCAGCCCCCCATCAGTGAGGGTGAGCGTGAGCACATTGTCTCCGTCGTTGTCGCCCAGCAATGATGTCGCATCAAGCCAGGCACCGTCATGGCACTTCCAGTATTGAGTGTCTATTGGGACGGCCGAGGGCAGTGTGATGGTTATGACGACCGTTTCGCTGGCGCAGGGCGTCAAACCCGTGATGCGGAAGGAGAAGAAGCCGTGCGGGAAGACGAGGTCTGGCTTGCCTGCGGTGGGCTGCGTTGCTTCGTCTACGGCGGCAAGGTCTTCAATAACACCTTTGTCTGAATCAAATGCGGCGGGGCCGGTTCCGGTTGCCGTGTGCAGGGCAGCGACATTGTACGCGGGGGCCGCGTTCTTGAAGTGAATCCAGCCCACGTTCTCCGCGCAGGCGTAGCCGTCGAAGCGGCCGGTGGCCGGGTCTATGGTCACCTGACTGTGGGATGGGTTGAAGTTGACCCAGCCCACGTTGGTGCCCCAGGCGTAGCCGGACAGGTTGCCGCTGCCATCGTTGTTCACGCCATAGTTGCTAGCCGAGTCGTTGGCGTACGTGTGGCTTCCCCCGCCATCGTAGCTGCCCAGCCTGACCCAGCCGACGTTCTCCCCCCAGGCATAGCCCTCCAGGTGGTCGGCGTAGACCGTCACCCCGCCGTGCTCAGGGCGGAAGTTGATCCAGCCGACGTTGGTACCCCAGGCCCATTTGTCGGTCTCAGTAATGTTGCCCGTGTCTGCCAGGGCCACTCCGACCAGACCAAACAAGATCCCGGCAATCAATACCGGGTATCCAATATGTGTGACGACCTTTCTTGCCATAATCATCTCCTCCAAGACGTCCAAAGAACCAAAGCACCAAAGCATCTCATTGTCCGCCACGGACTGGCCACACGTAGAAGAAGAGCCAGCTGCTAGCCTTGTCTTGGCAGCCCACAGAGCCGCCGGTCAGGCCCACGTACCAGGCGGCGGCCGTGCTGCTCGCGTCGGTAGTACTCGACCAGCAGTAGGGCCAGTCGCTGCTGAACTGGACGCCGGTGAACGGGTCTCCCTCCGACCACTGTCCCGTGCCAGCAGTGTCGGGCAGGGCGGGGGCACTCCATCTAAGATCAAACAAGCTGTGCAGCTCATTCACGTTGGGCAGCCGCCAGTCCGTCTGACTGGCACCGCAGTCGGAGTAGGTCCCAGCGTTGATCCCCGCCACGAACTCCAACGCATGCTGCTGGCTAACCCTGCCATCCCCAACCGTATCACCCTCGCGAAGATCCTCGTCAAAGCCTGGATATTGGGTCTGAATACAGTTGGCATCCTTCAGCCACGTCAGCCCGGTCAGGTTGTCGGTCACCGTGCCATCGCCATTATCCCTAAAACGAGGAGTCCCCGCCCAGCCATACACGGTGTACGCGCCTTGTACTGCAGGGTCTCGCTCAGGTAATAGACCAAGCTGATATTCCCCGTCCTGTCCTGTGCCCGTGCAGGGTGTTATTATACCAGTTTCGTCCCAACAGTCAGTTTGCCCCGTCTTGGGGACTCTGGTCTTGTTGGGCAGGGTGCCCGTCACCTCAATTCCATCAACCCAGGCTACTTTGCCGCTGACGATGTCTGCCTCCGTCGCATCACCAGAATCCGTCATGCACCATCTGCTAGAACCGTCTCCGGATCCATCATAAGCATCGGCCACCAGATTGTCGGTGCCGTCGAAAGTAGGGTTGTTGCAGGCTAGATCAAGCGTGCCCGTGTCCAATGTCCAATCACCTGCCAAGTGAGCTGTTTTGCTGTCGAACAAATCAGCAGCAGTAGCTGCTCCGCCAGGCGTTAAGGTGCCCACTTGACCGAAGATGTTCACGTCCTTCTTGATATTGCCTGCGGTTATGTCGGCATCGAGGGCTCGAACTTCGGCATCGGTGGCAGACACCCTGTCATCGCCATCATAGTACCCTTCTGGCGCAGTGAAGTAGCTCACTGCTCCAGGCCGGTCCTGGGCTGTTGATGCATTGTCTCCCTCCCTGTCCGGCATGGTGCCGGTTTGCGTCCCCCACGTGCCGTCCGTGCGCAGGCTCCAGTAGCTTTTGCCATCGAGCACCTCACCTGGCCCGGCCCCATCGGTGTTGTCCGCTGCCGGGGCCTCGGCCATGATGTCGTTCAGGGTGTGCATCGTACCTGTCCCCGGCCCGGCGGCCGGTTCGGTAAAGGTGCTCTGCGCACCCGCCGCGCCGGTATCCAAGCGGTGATAGATGTCCTCCAGGGTGTACGAGAGTGTATTCCCAGGCACATCGGGGTAATCCAGCGTCCCAGGTGCGGCTGATAACCGCCCAAGACCGAACCCCAGGGTGAGCAACACGACAGTGATCAATATGTATTTGCTACGCATGATGTAACCTCCTTGCTAATTGTAAATTATGGCTGGTAATGGCAACTGTGAATTGTGCCATTGTCCCCCTTTCCACTTTATGCTCAGACGGCCACGGCTGACAGCGTCCCCACTATGGGCGGCGGTGGACTTGTCAAGCCAGCCACGATGGCACCGAAAGCTTTCACGTAGCGCCCAGGCTTACGCCTCAAAAAACCCCAACGAACCTAGAAAACAAAAGCCGACCACCCTGTTAACATACTCTTCGGACAGGAGTAATCGGCCAATGAATCCCCATACAATATGACCCCCTTTTGCGCCTTCGTCAAAAGCAGGTAGTGCCAAACAGCTAAACCTCAAATTGCAGCTCATGGGGGATCTCGTTGATTTATGTTGGCTAGGTTTTTTGTGATGTAGGGTTCTATTCCCGCAAGCTAACTGTATTATACTCCCAAAAACCGACTGCTGTCAAATGGCTTGCATGGCCTTTCTTGTCAAAACCCGCTTTTGCTGGTAAAATCTCTCCAAATTAGGAGATATTTATGAAGAACGTAGTTAGCGGCCTGGTAATTGTAGCTATCCTACTTATGGCCCTCATCGCAGAAGACACCGGCGCGACTATTGATCTGCTCCGGCGGGATTGCCAAATCCCGCCGCTTCGGTGCCCAGGTGAGCTGCCAGCCGCCGGATCTGGCGATCCGGCGGGAGCATTAGAGGCCACCACTCGCGGCGGCGACTGGGTTCAGACGACAGCGGCAGACTTCGAGGCTGGGGCTAGCCAGGGCATCCAGGTGACGCGAGAGGGCGACGGCGAGTTGTGCCTGGCGGTGGGAGAGACAACGGGCGTATTCACTTCTACGGTTGGCGCGGCCGCTTTTCCCTTCAACGCCGTGGGGGCTCACTGGTCGGCTGACGTGCCTCCCCACGCGCAATTGGCCGTTGCGGTGCACATCAGCTCGGATGGGGTGGCCTGGTCGCCTTGGTATAACATCGTCGAGGTCGAGCAAGGTCAGGAAGGCCGCCCTGTACCTGTCGGTCAGGACAGGTGCTTCTACGGGGAGAACCTTATCATGACTCAAGGAGGCCGTTACCTTGAGTACCGCTTGACCTTGCATGCAGGCACTCCTTCCGTTTCCCCAACGCTGTCGGAGATCACCCTGACTTATATAGATTCCACAGCCGGCCCCGATTGGACCGAGGCGAAAACAGCGGCACGGCGTGAGGTCTCAGCTCTGGGCGTGCCCCAGCCGCCTATCATACCCCGCTCTGGCTGGGGAGCCAACGAGAGCTACATGACCTGGCCCCCTGAGTATCATCCGGTGCACAAGATCATCGTCCACCACACCGTGACCCAGAACTACGAGC
>Ga0209979_1004523_pt1 | contig 11455 bp, 10 predicted proteins | sample AnhtaG_FD_183114 | JGI IMG/M metagenome (GOLD analysis project Ga0209979, IMG submission 183114) | Deep subsurface microbial communities from Anholt, Denmark to uncover new lineages of life (NeLLi) - Anholt_01485 metaG (SPAdes) (version 2) | ecosystem: Environmental > Aquatic > Marine > Oceanic...
GTGCCCTCGGCCATGGGAGTGTTATCCGCGTTGCCCATCCACACACCCACCGCCCGATCTGGGGTATACCCCATCACCACAGCATCGCGGAACCTTTCGCTGGTACCCGTCTTCGAGGCCGCCGGACGGGAGATGGTGAGGCCACTCCACTGGATGGCGCTCTTGGAGAGGATGTCGGTGATCAGGTAGGCGTAGGGCGCCGGTACCACCTGCAGCGAATCGGCCCCCGTGTACTGGTACAGCACTGTCCCCAGAGTGTTCTGCACCGTCAGGATGGCCACCGGATCGAGCTGTCGGTAGCCCGAGGGCAGATCCTCCACCGTGGGCATGCCCGCCATCAGCCCGTTGTTGGCGAAGACGCCGTAGGCATAGGTGTGGTCGAGAAGGCTCACCTCGCCGCCGCCCAGGGTGAGAGCAGGCCCGAAGCGGTCGGGATCGCTGAGGGAGGTGATACCCATCTTGTGAGCGGTGTCGACGACGTTCTTGACGCCCATCGCCAGGATTGTCCTGACAGCCGGAATGTTGATCGACTCGGCCAGAGCAGTGCGCACGGTGACGGGCCCCTTGAACTTGAAGTTCCAGTTCTGGATCGGCTGACCGCTCTCCGCCTTGATGTCGATGGGCTCATCCCTGACAACTGTTGCCGGCGTCCAACCGTGGAGGAAGGCGGTCAGATAAGTGTAGACCTTTATGGACGAGCCCGGCGAGCGCTCAGACGTGGTGATGTTTACCTGGCCGTCGATGTCCTCCCGGAAGTAGTTGCGGCTCCCCACCATCGCCAGGATCTCTCCCGTAGCCGGCTCGATGACCACCGCCGCCGCGTTGTGACCGCCGTACCGGTCCTCTACGGCGCTGATCTCCTCCTCGATGATGCCCTCCGCCCTCTGCTGCAGCGGCAGGTCGAGGCTGGTAGTGACCCGCAGGCCGCCGCGGTACACCAGTTGAGAGCAGTCGGTGTCCTCCGGCAGCTCTAGCTGCCCCTTCTCGCACATCTTGGTGAGGACATCCTTCACATAGAATACGAAGTGGGGCGCCTGAATGGGGAAGGTCCCCTCCGCGAAGGCCAGCTCCTCCTGCTTGGCCTCCGTGGCCTGCTTCTCAGTGATATAGCCGTGCTTCACCATCCGGTCGAGAACGCGGTGCTGCTCCCCCACGGCCCCTGGCCGGTTCTCAGGGATGGCCGGAGAATACATCCCGGGGGCCTGGGGAATCCCGGCCAGCATCGCCGCCTCCGCCAGGTTGAGGTCCCTGGCCGGCTTGCCGAAGTAGCGCCAGGCGGCAGCCTCAGCCCCGTAGGCGAAGTTGCCGTAGTAGACCTGGTTCAGATACCACTCCAGGATCTGGTCGTCCTCGTAGCGCCGCTTCAGCTCGATGGCCAGGATGACCTCCTTGAGCTTGCGGCCCAGCGACCGCTCGGCCCGCTCCTCGGGCGGAATGTAGACGTTCTTCACCAGTTGCTGAGTGATGGAGCTGCCGCCGCTGCCCTTCAAGAAGCCGGGCCCGAAGGGAGTCAGGTTCTCCAGGGCAGCCCGCACGAGCCCCCTTATGTTCACCCCCGGGTTGTCGTAGAAGCTCGCGTCCTCGGTGGAGATGGTGGCGTAGATCAGCCAGGGAGAGACCTCCGATAGGGGGACAGGATTCTTCAGCCCGGACAGGGGGTCGACGAACTCGTACAGCAGCTTGCCGTTCCGGTCGAAGATGCGAGTGCCGGCCGACCCGGTGCGAGCCAGTTCGATGTCGGGTCGCTCCAGGCCCTCCGCGTAGTGGTAATAGACCGCGAACGAGACCCCCCCGCCGATGGCCACGATCGCCAGCAGCAACACCGCAGCCCCGACCAGCCACAGCAAGGGACGGCTCGACCGCCAACGACCACCGTTGAGCCGCCGCAGCCTCCGCCGCCGAGAACTGTACGCTCTGGCCATTACCCCTCTATCCCCTCTTCTCTAGTACAACGAAATGAGACAGGCCAAAGTTTCTCAGAGGCGTATTCTCCAGCGGATAGAGGACACGGCGCAGGATCGAGGACGCCAGGGCACTTCGAGCCGCCAGGTTATCGAACCCCGGAAAAACGCACGTATGGACGATAGCCCTCGCCCCCAGGCCGGCGAACAGCCGTCTCAGGTCTCGTCTCGTATAGGCCCGCACATGGGGCACCAGCCGGTTGCGCAGCCCGCCAGGCAGGTAGTTCACCAGGGGAATGTTGCCAAACACGTACCGCTTGCCCAGGAAGATGCCGTGCGTCTCGAAGGGATAGAGCCGATTGGGGCAATAGATAACGATTCTTCCCCCCGGCCTGGTCACCCGTCCGGCCTCTCCCAGCGTGAGCCGATCGTCCCGGACGTGCTCGAGCACCTCGTGCAGAAGGACGACATCGAAGGTAGCGTCGCCGAAGGGCAGGTGCTCGCTCACCGCCACCGCCAGGTAGGGGAGAGCTACCGCCCCCTGGCGAACCCGCTCCTGGTCGATGTCCACCCCGTACACGTGGGGCGAGAACTGCCGCAGGCGCTGGACGAACGTCCCTATGCCGCAACCGATATCTAGGATGCGGCGACCTTCCAGGGGAACGTGCTTGCGGATGAGTTCGAACCGCCGCTCCAGGCCGAAGCGCCAAACGTAGCTGGGCTGGCCCAGACCGACCGCCACGGGAGCGGGTATTGTCTTCACGTCCTCAACCACAACCTAAAATATGGTAACAGGCCGACCCAGCGCCAGCAACCGCCCGGCATCTGCCGGACCGGCGACCCGCCCCGCCTTTCGGATAGGCCAACCACCTTGCTATAATAGGGCCACTTGAATTAGGCAAGGAGGGAGATCGATGGCCATCACCCGCGAGGAGGTCCAGCACGTCGCCATACTCTTCCGCATGAGCCTGAGCGAGGAGGACATCACCAGGTTCCAGCAGCAGCTCTCCCAGATTCTCGACTACTTCCAGGTTCTCCAGCAGATAGACACCGAGGGCGTCCCTCCCACCTCTCAGCCCATCTCCCTGGAGAACGTCATGCGCGCCGACGAACCGCGGCCCTCCTACCCGACCGAGGACATCCTGGCCAACGCCCCCCTGTCCGAGCGTGGCTTCTTCCGGGTGCGAGCGGTCCTGGAGTAGACGCCTAGGAGGCCACCAGTGGAGCTTTACGACCTCACCATCCACGAAGCCGCCGACCGCCTCGCCCGCCGCGAGCTCTCCTCCCGCGAGCTCACCCAGGCCGTCCTCGACCGCATCCGCCAGGTGGACGAGCGCGTCAGGGCCTACGTCACCGTCACCGAAGAGCTGGCCCTCAAGCAGGCGGAGGAGGCCGACAAGCGCATCGCCTCTGGCAACGCCGCCCCTCTTACCGGTATTCCCGCCGCCATCAAGGACCTCATCTGCACCAAGGGTATCCCCACCACCTGCGGCTCACGCATGCTGGAGAACTTCTTGCCGCCGTACCAAGCCCACGTGACCGAACGCCTGCTTGACGCCGGCCTGGTGATGGTCGGCAAGGCCAACATGGACGAGTTCGCCATGGGCTCCTCCACCGAGAACTCGGCCTTCTACCCCACCCACAACCCTTGGGACCTGGAGCGCGTGCCCGGCGGCTCCTCCGGGGGCTCAGCCGCCACCGTCGCCGCCAGCGAGTGCATCTATGCCCTCGGCTCCGACACCGGCGGCAGCATCCGCCAGCCCGCCGCCCTCTGCGGCGTGGTCGGATTCAAGCCCACCTACGGCCGCGTGAGTCGCTTCGGCCTGGTCGCCTTCGCCAGCTCCCTCGACCAGATCGGCCCCCTCACCAAGGACGTCACCGACTGCGCCCTGGTGATGAACGTCATCGCCGGCCACGACAAGCGCGACGCCACCTCCGCGCCGCTGGACGTCCCCGACTACACCCGGTCCCTCATCCCCGACCTCAAGGGCATCCGCGTCGGCGTGCCTCAGGAGTACTTCGTCGAGGGCATGGACGACGACGTGCGCGCCTCTATTGAGGCGGCGGTGAACAAGATGGAGGAGCTCGGCGCCGAGGTCGACTGGGAGGTCTCCCTGCCCAGCACCGGCTACGCCCTCGCCTGCTACTACATCATCGCCCCCAGCGAGGCCATGGCCAACCTGGCCCGCTACGATGGCGTCAAGTACGGCTACTCCGACATGCGCGGCGATAGCATGTGGCAGAACCTGGAGCTGACCCGCCAGCACGGCTTCGGCGACGAGGTGAAGCGGCGCATCATGCTCGGCACCTACGCCCTCTCCGCCGGCTACTACGACGCTTATTACCTCAAGGCCCAGAAGGTCCGCACGCTCATCCGCCGCGAGTTCGACGCCGCCTTCCAGCGGTGCGACGTGCTGGTGACCGCCGTCTCTCCCACGCCCGCCTTCAAGCTGGGCGAGAAGACGGCCGACCCCCTGCAGATGTACCTGAGCGACGTCTGCACCATACCGGTGAACATCGCCGGCATTCCCGCCATCTCGGTCCCCTGTGGCTTCGCCGACGCCAGCCCTGAGCCCGGTCGAAGGGGCCTGCCGGTGGGCGTCCAGATCATGGCCAAGCCCTTCGACGAGCCCGCCATCCTCCGCGTGGCCTACGCCTACGAGCAGGCGACCGAGTGGCACAAAGCAAGGCCCAAGCTGTGAGGTGATGGCGATGGCGACGCAACCAAACGAGGCGCAGCTGCTTCTTGCCCGAGGATACGACTGAGCGGAGTCCCTCTTGCTGGCCGTGTGCCAGGAGCTGGGAGTAGAGAGCGAGGTCATCCCCAGGATCGCCACCGCCTTCGGCGGCGGCATCGGCGGCGGAGGCGTCATCTGCGGCGCCGTGGTGGGCTCCGTCATGGCTATCGGCCTCAAGTACGGCCGCGAGGAGCCCTCGCAGCCGCGCGATAACGCCTATGCCCTCGCCCTGGAGTTCTGCCAGCGCTTCCGAGAGGAGATGGGCAGCCTCTCCTGCCGCGAGCTCACCGGCATCGACCTCAGCACGCCGGAAGGCCGCAGCGCCTTCTACGCCTCGGACGTCCCCCTGCGCGTCTGCCTGCCGGCGGTAGGCGCCGCCTTCCGCCTGGTGATGGAGCTCCTCGAGAGGCCCGACCCGCCGGCCGCCGATGATTGAGGAGCTGGTCGAGGTCGCCTGCTACGCCGGCAGCCGCTACCCCCAGCGACCGCAGCGCGTGACCTGGCGCGGCGGCGAGCACGAGGTGCTGGCGGTGGAGAGCGAGTGGCAGGAGCCCCGCCGCCGCTGCTACCTCGTGCGCCTAGAGGGCGACCGCTTGCTCAGGCTCTCCTACCACGAGCACAACGACCGCTGGACCGCCGCCGAGGTAGGAGGGCCGTAGCTGCTCGCAGACAGCCCTACCGCAGCCACCGCCTCCTGGCGTACCAGCCGCCCGCCGCAATGGCTATTGCTGCCGCTGCCGCGGCGTTTCTATTCAGACTTGGTCCAGAGCCTGCCTTGGGTACCTTCGTCGGGTCGAGGCCTAATAGGAGGCAGCCTTTTCCCTTTGACCTCGTTCAGAACCTTATTCGCCCAAGAATGCAAGGTCTCATACCTGATCTTTCGAAAGCCCCGTCCCGACTTGGGAAGCCGACCTGCTACCGCCCAAAGATTTGGAGTCCGCGCTGTTCCTGCCGGTGTCATGACTTTGCCGAATTGTGTACCCCTGGTCTTCCGCATAACTGAAATAACCCTCAATGCAGCATCTACCATCTGACGCTTCTCTGCCGGATGAAACCGCTCCCAGATTGGAATCGCTTGCTGCAAGATATCTTCTACTTGGAAGTGAGGGCGTGCTCGAGCGATCTCCCTAATGATGTACACAATTACTGACGAGGCGACTTCTCCCAAGGACGACCGGCCATCAAATGGAATAAACTGAGTTGGAAATGGCCCAGTCAGATCCACGCCCCGTCTCAGAACCGGGTCCAACGACGGATCAGCAAGTTTGCCCCGGACCATGGCCAGACGACCCTTGAAGAAGCAAAGGACGGGATAACGATAACCGGCCTCGTCTAGCCGCTCCGTGATCTCTTTGCGACCATTCTCGAAGCAGGCCACCACGTAGCTAAACTGAGCAGCACCCGCATTGGGGAAACTGACGGCAGCCGCCCGCTGCAAGTCCGTGGTCGTCAAGGCCGAAGCGTTCCGAAGCTGGCGGTTGCTCAGACTTGACCCACCTTTGGCTTCGACCACCAGTGCAACATTACGAACCGTAGACAGGAAGATGAGATCTGGATTCATTTCGCCGCCGGATGCCAGAGAGAATCTCGGCGCCACCCAATAGAGATCATAACCGTGCTGAGCAAAGATGTTGGGCCAGGGGGGAGCCCCGAGTGAAAGCGCAATCAAACCATTCACCAGCCTAAGATGTGAATCCAAAGGCTCGCCTTCGCTCCCCCAACATGATCACGGCCTGTGGGTCCACGTGCCGCTGAATATTAGTGAACAGACGTGTGATGGTATTGCCGCACCCGCCTTCCATTAGGTAGGCCCTGATGAAACCGTTTGAGACGTCGAATCTGAGGACGCAGCCAACATGCAAATCAACTGCCTCGACAGCGAACTCCCCTCCATCACGCTCGATCGGTAAGCCCCACAACCTGAATGGTCTCCCGCCGTTAAACAGCCTCTCCACCAGTTTGCCAAACTGCCTGTACGGTCTGAACTGGATTCCGATGGGAGCCCCGCAAACCTTCACGCCCCGCTCAGAGGTTTCCCACCGGATTGCCAGCTCCTCTTCAATAGAAGTAATAGCCTTCTCATAGATCGAAATAGTCCGCCCTATCAGAGCTTGGTGAGCGGAAAAGGACGGGCCTCGTCCCGTGAATTTGCCTGAGTGCGTCACGTCCGCGATTGCAAATTCACCATCCCCCCCGAACCTCACACGCATCGTGCTCAACCCGATCTCGCTGCCAAACATATCTGCCCGTCTCAACTTTTCAAGGTCCCCCGCAGCGCTTCCCACTAATCGCCGCACGTTCACTATAAGACCATCGAATTCCTGCTCGGCCGGTTCCTCAAGCGGGAACAACGGCCGTGGATCATATTCGGAACCAAACCCCAAGAACTCTCCTGCCTGTGCGATTCCCTCCATAGCTTCGCTCGGGAACCACGCAACGTCCAAAGCCGTTGTCCCTCGGGCCAAGTCATCAATGAAGCTGTCAGTGCTGCTCGCGCGCGCGTTAGAGTGGAAAATCCAGAATCTCCTATGGAGTGCATCGCAGTGATACACATCTGAGCCCCGCTGAATGTTAAACAGGGTATCATCCCCGGTAGAAAAGACCTGACCCCTCAGCGCACCCACGATGCGCTTCAAGAAATCGAGGCGCTCCTCCTTCTCGCCAAGCCCCAACATGGGGTGCACCTCGACCAGATAAGACTTAAGCAGATTCTGCTCGGGCTCCAGTCGCTGCTCGTAGCGCAGCTTCGAATAGCCGCGCCTGCAAACCGCCTCGTAGAAGTCCAGCAGTTCCTTACGGCTCTCAACCAGGGGAGCAATCGCCATCTTCCCTATCCCTCAGACCCTCGTACTCGAAGTATACACCAACACAAGCTCCACTTCCACTCCTAAGTCTCAGTCCCTCCAACGCATCTCCCACCCCCAGCCCTACCCTCCCCCGCCACTTCCCCCTTCCACCTCCTCGCCTCACCCGGTATCCTGGAATCGCCGCATCCGTTCCTTAACAACCGCCGCCGCCCGCACTGGCCACCCCTCGCGGCACCCAGAACAATCAACCGTAACCGCCCCAAAATGCCCCCTCCCAGATACGGCCGACGCAAAAAATGCCGAACACAATCAAAACCGGAGTCCAGCCCCGTAGAGGAACGCCCTGGCCCTACCGCCAGGGCCTGCCCGTCGCCAGGCGGAGGAAGTCGGCGTGTGCCCCCGGCGCCCCGGCGATCGCCCCCTCGCTCCGGATGCTCACCGGGCCCCCGTCGCGGTCGCTGATCGCCCCGCCCGCCTCTCGCACCAGCAGGATGCCCGCCGCGCTGTCCCAGGGGAACAGCACATGATGCACGAACAGGTCGAACCGACCGCAGGCAGCGTAGGCCAGCCCCAGGGCCGCGCTCCCCATGATCCGCACGCTCTGCATCCCCGGCCATAGCTCCTGCAGCAGGGCCAGCACATGGCCCGCCCTCCGGTCGTCGTAGCCCAGGCCCACCGCCACCAGCGACGCCCGCACGCTCTCCTTCTCGGAGGCCTGCATGCGCTCGCCGTTGACGAACGCCCCCTCGCCCTTCTGGGCCCAGAACTCCTCCCCGCGAACGGGCTCGTAGGTGAGCGCCACCAGCGGTTCCTCTCGATAGCAGAGAGCGATGTTGATGCAGAAGAAGGGGATGCCACGGGCGTAGTTGTGGGTGCCGTCCAGGGGGTCCACCACCCACATCCAGTCCTCGCCCCTGGTGGTCGCGGCCGTCTCCTCCGAAAGGACGGAGTGGTCGGGGTACTCGGCGGCCAGGATCTCGTGGATGGCCCGCTCCGAGGCCAGGTCGGCGGCGGTCACCAGGTTACCCCGCCCTTTGACGCGCACGTCCTGGGCACCCCCGAAGGCCGCCATGACGATGCGCTCGCCTTCACGGGCGCAGAGACGAGCCACCTCCAGAGGGCTCTTGCCGCTCTTGGACAGAGGGGCCTGCCCTGAGCTTGTCGAAGGGAGATCAGTGGCCATAGGGCGCAGGCAGCCCCATCTTCTCCCGCACCTCGGTCAGGGTCTCGCTGGCGATCATGCGGGCGCGGGCAGCCCCGTCGGCCAGGACCCCCTCGACGTACTCCGGACGGCTCACCAGTTCCTGGCGCCGCTCTCGGAAGGGCCCAAGCACGCGATTGATGCCATCGGCCAGTTGCTGCTTACACTCGACGCAGCCTCGCTTGGCCGTGGTGCACTCTTCATACACTACCTCCACCTTGTCCGGGTTGAACTGCTGATGGAGGCTGTAGACGTTGCACACCTCGGGCCGACCGGGGATGTGGCGATGGGTTCGCTGGGGGTCGGTAACGGCTTTCATCACCCGCCGCTCTGTCTCCTCGGGCGTGGCGGCCAGCTCGATGTGGTTGTCCAGGCTCTTGCTCATCTTGTTAACGCCGTCCAGGCCCAGCACCACCGGCGCCTCTGTGAGCTTGGCGTAGGGCTCGGGGAACGTCTCGCCGAACAGGCGATTGAACCGCCGGGCGATCTCCCGCGCCAACTCCAAGTGAGGCTGCTGGTCCTCGCCCACCGGCACCCTGTCCGCCTTGTAGAGAATGATGTCGGCGGTCATGAGGACCGGATAGCCCACCAGCCCGTAGTTCACGTTTTCGGGGTGCAGCCGAACCTTGTCCTTGAAGGTAGTGACGCGGGTCAGCCAGCCCAACGGGGTGATCATGCCCAGGAACATGGCCAGCTCCAGCACCTCGGGCACGTGCGACTGCACATAGAGGATGGTGCGCTCAGGCTCGATGCCGGCGGCCAGCAGGTCGAGCACGGTCTCCCACACGTTCTCCCGCAACTCGTCCGGCTGCCAGGGTGTGGTGATGGTATGAACATCGACGGCGGAGTAGATGCAGTCGTATTCCTCCTGGAGCGCCACGAAGTTCTGGATCGCCCCCAGGTAGTTGCCGAGATGCTGACGACCCGTGCACCGGATGCCCGCAAATACGCGGCCCTTCTTGGTCATGAGTTCACAACCTCGCAAAGTTGGGTTAACGGAATACTAGCATGCGCCAGAAGCGGGGACAAGGCAGCACTCGCTACATCCGCTCCGGCGCCGACATGCCCATGAGGCCCAGCGTTCGGGCCAGGGCGTTCTTGCAGGCCGCCACCAGCTTCAATCGCGCCTTCGATAGGGGCAGGTCATCGGAGACTACTCGGCACTTCTCGTAGAAGTCGTGGAACACGGTGGCCAGCTCGAGGGCGTAGTGGGGCAGATGGTGGGGCTCCAGAGTGCGGGCCACGCCCTCCACCACCTCCGGCAAGAGCAGCATCTTGCGGATGAGGACCAGCTCCGCCGGGTGGCTCAAGAGCGCCAGGTCGCCGTCAGCGTAGTCGACACCCTCCTCGACGGCGTGCGCCAGGATGCCAGCGATGCGGGCATGGGCGTACTGCACATAGTACACGGGGTTCTCAGCGCTCTGCCGCTTGGCCAGCTCCAGGTCGAAGTCCATGTGGGAATCGGCGGCGCGCGCCAGGAAGAAGAAACGACAGGCGTCCGCGCCCACCTCTTCCACCAGCTCGCGCAGGGTGATGATCTCGCCCGTGCGCTTGGAGAGACGAACGATCTCCGCGCCCCGGTGCAGGGTCACCAGCTGGTAGATGATGATGTTCAGCCGCTCGGGATCGACGCCGAGAGCGGCCACGGCGGCCTGCATGCGAGGCACGTGGCCCTGGTGATCCGCTCCCCAGACGTTGATCACCCGCTCGAAGCCGCGCAGCAGGAACTTGTCGTAGTGGTAGGCGATGTCGGAAGCGAAGTAGGTTGGAGAGCCAGTAGAGCGCACCAGCACGTTGTCCTTGTCCTCGCCCAGAGCCGACGAGGTGAACCAGATCGCCCCTTCCTTCTCGGCCACCACTCCCCTCTCTCGCAGAAGCTCCATCGCCCGCTCGTAGCTCCCGGCGGCGGCGTAGAGACTCCTCTCGTTGAACCAGACGTCATAGTCCACGCCGATGGCCGCCAAGTCGTCGCGGATGATTGCCAGCATCTTGGCCACGCCCACGTCGTGGAGCTCGGACGGCCAGGGCTCACCCGGCGGTCTCAGAAAGGCCTCGCCATGCTCCGCCTTTAGCTCCTCAGCCAGCTCCACCACATAGCGGCCAGGATAGCCCCCTTCCGGGATGTCCACCTCACGCCCGAAGAGCTGCTGATAGCGGGCATATAGAGTGCTGGCGAAGGTCTCGGTCTGAGTGCCCGCATCGTTCACCAGGTACTCGCGCTCCGCCGCGTAGCCGGCAGCAGCCAGCACGCCGGCAATGGTATCGCCGATGGCAAGGCCGCGGCCGTTACCCACGTGCAGGGGGCCCACCGGATTAGCGCTGACGAACTCCACCTGGAGACGCTGACCTTGGCCCAGGGGCACATCGCCGAAGCGCTCGCCCTGAGCGAGGATAGCGTCTACCTGGCGCGCCAACCAGGCATCGCTGAGGCGGAAGTTGATGAAGCCAGGTGGGGCCACCGCCACCTCGGCGATGGCATCGCTTGGCCGGATATGGTTCGCGATGGCCTCGGCGACAGCCAGGGGATCCGAGCGGGCGGCCCGGGCTAGCTTCATGGGCAGACTGGCAGCATAATCGCCGTGCTCTTCCCGTGCCGGGTGCTCGACGGTGACCTCCGGCAGGGCCAGCGGCGGCAGGTCTCCCTCTTCCTGGGCCCTGGCAACGGCATCTGCAACGAGACCGGCGATTTCGTGCTTGATCAGCATCGTCTCAGCTCACCTCCGCCGTCACCCGTTCCCACAGGTGCGACACCTGACGCTCCAGCAGACGATGCTCTGGCCGAGCCAGCGAAGCGTCTGCCTCCAGAAG
>Ga0209979_1004524_pt1 | contig 11455 bp, 11 predicted proteins | sample AnhtaG_FD_183114 | JGI IMG/M metagenome (GOLD analysis project Ga0209979, IMG submission 183114) | Deep subsurface microbial communities from Anholt, Denmark to uncover new lineages of life (NeLLi) - Anholt_01485 metaG (SPAdes) (version 2) | ecosystem: Environmental > Aquatic > Marine > Oceanic...
GCTCATTCACGCTCGGGCCGGTAAGCTCATCTCCCCAGCTGTTCAACACCGCTCGATTCAACGTCCTGGTGGGGATTCTCATCTGCGGAATTCTAGTTGCTTTCTTCATCGTTCAGGGAAAAACCGGCCGGGAGCTATACGTTCGACCTATAGCCGGACTTTCTGCCATTGACGACGCCATCGGGAGAGCCACCGAAATGGGGAAACCGATTTTGTACTCCTCAGGTGTGGGAGAGATGTCCCGAGTAGCAACCATCGCCTCCATGAACATCCTCGGTTCCATCGCGCCCAAGATTGCCGAATACAACACCAAGTTCATCTTCCCCAACTGGGATCCGGTGGTCACCACCGTCGCCCAGGAGGTCGTAAAGGAGGGCTACTACAAGGCCGGGCACCCGGAGGCCTTCGAGCCCGACAATATCTACTTCGTTACCCAATCGCAGTTCGGATACGTCGCCGCGGTGGATGGTGTAATGGTCAGAGAGAGACCGGCCACTAATCTGCTCTTAGGTACTTTTGAGGCAGAGTCGCTGATTTTGGCCGAGACCGGGAATTCAATCGGGGCAATCCAGATTGCGGGAACCGATTCCTCCATTCAGCTCGCTTTCTTCATCGTCGCCTGCGACTATGTTCTGATCGGGGAGGAACTCTTTGCTGCCTCCGGATATATCACCAAAGACCCGATGGTCTTGGGCAGCCTCAAGGGGACCGACTATTCCAAACTGGTCATTATCCTGTTTGTGGTTTTGGGCTCAATCTTTACAACCTTGGGAATAGAATCTATCGTTAATTGGTTCAAGGTGGGATAGGATTGCGGGCGGGAGTACAACTCCCACCCGAGCGTCGCACAAAATAGCCTGTCCTGAGAAGTTGAATCTCAAATGCTTACAGCAAACAAATGAGTTCACTATTTACCATTCACCATTAGCCATTCACCAAAATGCGTAGACGTATTCCGGTAATAGTCTGTTTTCTATTCGGCCTTTTCATGCTGGTGCAGTTTTTCGTTCCCCATCCGGTGGGGACGGAGGCTTACGAAACGGTGCTGGACTGGGTGCAGATAATATATGTGTTTGCTCTTTTTGTGGGGGTGGCGGGAATCATCAAATTACACGGAGGCAAACTGTCCCCGGGGAAGAAGGGCTGGTTCTACAGCCTGACCACAATCTTAGGTTTGGCAGCGATGGTGGTTCTGGGCTTCGTTTTCGGAGTGGGGCGGGGGACGCCCTTCAATTGGATTTTCGAAAACCTGCAGGCGCCGATGCAGGCGACGATGTTCGCGCTTTTAGCGTTTTTCATCGCCTCCGCAGCTTACAGAGGTTTTCGCATTCGGAACCTGGAATCAGTTCTATTACTGGTGGCGGCGGTGATAGTGATGATCGGGCGAGTGCCGATCGGTGAGATGATATTCCCTTACTCCCCGGAGGTTGCTGACTGGGTTTTGAGGGTCCCTTCCATGGCCGCCAGAAGGGGAATATTCATTGGTATAGGTTTAGGTTCAATCGCCACCGCCTTGAGGGTGATTGTGGGAATTGAGAGAACCTATTTAGGTCGGGATTGAACCGTGAGCGCAGAGTAAGGACAACCGAAGTTGTGGCCAGAGTCTGAGGAAGAACTGCCCTCATTCCCCCTCCGAGCCGACAAGCAGAAAGACCGATCTTGGTTACCCTGAGTATCACCTCGGGACCGCTAGCCGGGAAGGCTGTCTGCCGCTTTTTGATTTATCAAAAACCTGTGTCCTGCGTGGCTTGCAATTGCGAATGGGGACCCTTGGCATTATCTTAATAGAGGCATAGCTCATTAAACTTCTCGTGACTGCTAGGTGTCTAAATTTTGGGAGAGTGAAAGGGCTATATCCCCGGGCTAGGTTATCTGGAACAAAAAGTGGATTTGTGCATTCTATTAGATGCGTAAGAACTGAAACTGGCAGGGTATCATGAAACCATCCAAGTGGCACTTCCTCGGTCTGGGCTTTATCATCCTGGTTGTGGCTGGCTTTTACATAACCAACAACGTTCCAAGGGGAGAATCATCCGGCAAGGGAGTTCGATATAAAGAGTATACCGTCAAGAGGGGGACGTTTCACAGCGCCGTGTCGGCCAGCGGGATCGTCAAACCGATCAATAGGGTCCAGATAAAATCTAAGGCCAGCGGACTCATCGAAGAGCTACCGATCGAAGAGGGAGATTACGTCAAGAAGGGAGCGCTCATCTGCCGCCTCGACCAGACGGACGTCAAAGCCGAGGTGGAGCAAGCCCAGGCCGACGTGGATATTGCTGAAGCCGAGCTAAAGCAGGCTCAGAACACATACAATCGCCGAGAGCAGCTTTTCGTGAAGAAGCTTATCTCCAAGGAGGAGTTCGACCAAACCGACCTTTTGCTGGCACAGGCCAGGGGGAAGATGCTGCGCGCCCGAACCGCACTGGATCAGGCTAATACCCGGCTCAGTGAGACCATCGTCAGGGCTCCCATCGACGGTGTCATACTTCAGAAATACGTGGAGGCGGGGCAGATAATCTCCTCCGGCATCAGCAACGTAAGCGGAGGCACCCCCATTGCTGACGTAGCGGATATGCGGTTGGTCGAGGTAGAAGCAGGTGTCGACGAAATCGATGTAGGGAAAGTCAAAGTGGGGCAATCCGCGGCAGTGATTGCCGAAGCCTATCCCCAGACCAGGTTTTCGGGGGAGATAATTCGAATTGCACCGGAGGCCAACGTAGTCCAGAACGTCACCCGCTTCAACGTCGTTATCGAAGTGGAGAATACCAAAGGACTGCTCAAATCCGGTATGAACGCCACCGTAGAGGTCACCATCGCCGAAGTGGAAAATGCCCTTCTAGCTCCGGCCCTGGCGCTCACCGAATCGATGCAGCCTGACGCCGGTAGGAATATCAGGCGGACCTTGCTGAAAAGGGGCGATGAGTTTGTGCCTCACGAGGTCGAGATTGGCCTCTCCGATTTCGAGCACACCGTTGTGACCACCGGCTTGCAGGAAGGCGACATATTGGGGGTTCCCATGATCTCTCGCCTGAAAGAAGAGCATGATGAAGTGGAGGAGCGCATAAGAAGCACCCGGAGCTTCGGAGCAGCTGGCTCTCGGTAAGAAACACAGCATATCCAACTCCCGCCGTGCTGAGGTAACTTAGAAAAGCTATGATTATTCTTGAAAACATGAGGCTGGGTCTTCAGAGCCTGAGGTTTAACCCCTTGAGGTCGGTATTGACATTGATCGGGATAGCTGTCGGCATCGCCGCGGTCCTCTACGTAGTGATTCTGGGAGAAATCACAAAAAGGGGTATCAACGAACGTCTGGAGGCTCTGGGATCGAATGTCCTAATGATAAGGCCTGGTGCCTCCCACTTTCACGGTATACGCACTGCTGTCAACGTCGAGAATCTGACCTGGGATGATGCCAGAGACCTCGCCGCCAACTCCCGGGTCATCACAACCACGGTCCCGAGTTACTCCGGATCTGGTGTTATTGAGTTTGAGGATAAGAACACGAATTCACGTGTCACCGGTACAACCCCCGAGTATGCAGACGTCAACAACACCCAAGCGGCGGAGGGCAGGTTCTTCTCAGATCTTGAGATAGTGCAACGTGCCCGAGTATGTCTTCTTGGAGCTACCGTTCACCAGGAGCTTTTCGGAGAGGGAACTTCACTCGGCAGAACCGTTTATATCAATTCAAAACTGTTTGAGGTCATCGGACTCCTGGAAAGTAAGGGTGAATCCTGGTCCAGCCCGGACGATCAGGTCTTCATTCCATTGACCACAGCCCAGGAACGGTTATACGGTGTGGATCATTTGAACATGATTCTGGCCCAGTACAATTCCTCCGAGGACTACGAAGAAGCGCTGTTTGACATCGAGACCAACCTCCGAGGTAAGCACCGTCTCAGACCGGACCAGGATAACGATTTCCGCGTCAGGCGTCAGGATTTCTTTCTTTCCACAATACAGGAAACCAATATCGAGCTGGCAAATTTCGTCATCATCATTGCATTGGTGTCGCTGATGGTGGGGGGCATCGGAATAGCCAACGTTATGCTGGTCTCTGTGACCCAGCGCATTCGTGAAATCGGCGTTCGCCGAGCGGTTGGTGCAAACAGAAGGATGATAATTACGCAGTTTCTCATCGAGGCTACAGTCCTTGGCATCGCTGGCGGAGCTCTGGGTATTCTGGGCGGAATGGTGTTCAATAAGATAATAATCGGGGGAGAATTGATAATGCCGTGGGTCTGGATCGGATACAGTATTTTGATTTGTGTGGGGATCGGTCTGGCGGCCGGGCTTTACCCGGCTTTGAGAGCAGCTCATTTCGATGTCATCGAAGCTCTGCGATATGAGTAAGTTATCCTACCGGTCGTGTCACATTCAGGATCGAAGCGACTATGGTTTCGTTCTTGCCGTTTAAGTGTCCGAGACCGTCGACCGGACCCCCGAGGGTCCCCTCCATGGCCGCCAGAAGGGGGATCTTCATCGGGATAGGTCTGGGTTCGGTTGCCACCGCCTTGAGGGTGATTGTGGGAATTGAGAGAACCTATCTGGGTCGGGATTAACAGACGATCTTTGAAACAGAGAAAACCCCCGGGTTCCACTCCGGGGGTTTTTGCTTTTTCCTCATGAGGCTCTCTCGATAGAAAGCTCGTAGTTGTCGAGCTCCAACTCTGAAGCGTTACCTCCTTTTGATCGCCTTGACCAGATCGCTGTGCTCCTTGACCTTGGCAACCAGCATTTCGTGGGCGGTCGAGTCTGCGATTATCAGATCCAGCATCTTGCTCTCGAGCTCCTTGTCCTCAATAAAGTGCCGCATCATCTTCTCGGTCATATCGACTCTCTCGAAAGCCCGGTCGACCATGGAGTTTATCATCTCCTCATCGGCGGCAACCCGATCGAGAATGCTCTGGCGCAACACCGGGTCTTTGTAAATCTGCTCTAACGCCGCCTGTTTATCACAGGAGACCAGAAGTGGGAGTACGCCCACGAGAAACACAGCCATAAGAAAAAGAGAAACCCTTTTCAATTTTACCTCCTTAAGCAGTTAACAGTTAACGAGAATGCTAACCTGGGGAAATATTCCCGCAAGGGATTGAGTCCTCCAGCCATCGAAATTTTCGTCTATTTATTAAAATCTTGGGGAGAAGTCAATATCTTTGTCCTTTGATATAAAACAAAAAAAGGGTGTCCCGACAAAGGAACACCCGGTCAAGTCAGACCAGCTGCGACTATGGGCCAGATTTATCCTTCTCCTTGGTGATCTTCTCTTCCTTGGTCTTATCTTCCTTGGTCTTCTTCTCCTTCAATCGATCGTCTATGCCGTCGCCGTTCGTGTCCCGGAAATAGTCGTACGCTTCCCTGGCTTTCACCTTCTCCTCCTGGAATGATTTCACTTCCTTCTTGGCAGGGGCTTTCTTCCAGCTCTCTTCGGCCTTATCCCTTTTTAAGTCAGGCACCCTCCTGTTGCTCTCGCTAGGCTCCTTATTCTTATCCACAGTCGGTGCCCTTTTGACCTTTTCCTTTTGAGGTGTCAGTTTCTTCTTCTCCACCTGCTCGGTTTTCTTGGATTTCTTGGGCGGGGCGGCATAAGAAACCGGCGAGAGCACAAGCCAGGCAAAACAGAACAGCGTCGATATAGCTAAAAGCGACGTTATCTTTCTAAACATATCCTCCCTCCTTCATCTTCGTCGAGTAACCTTGGTGCGTGGACTCTCTTGTCGAGATGAGGTTCCCTTTTCCACGCGAACGCTTTGCTTCTTGATGGTGGAAGTCGACCTCTCCTTGCCATCTTCACTTCTGGAATAAGTTCGACTCTTCCCACTCAAAGATTTAGTCTCTTTTGACTTCTCCTTCTCCTGAGTCTTGAAGGTCCGCCGCTTTGAATAAGTCACGGTCTTCTTCTTCTCAACTGCGCCGGAGAGAGACTCGCCCTTGGCGGACACTCGACCGGTGGACCTCACCGACTTCGACTTAATATACCTGCCTTCGCTGCTTTTCGCAAGTGTGGTCTTCGCTGGTGGGGTATACGTCGATTTTGAGCCAGTCCGGTCACGTCTGGTGAACTTACCCTCCGAGGCTGAAGTCTCCGGGTTCGCCCACGAGGGTCGATCTTTATATTTCTTTCTGCCCCAATCGTAGTCTCGGAAGTAATCGCCCTTGTATCTGCGCCGCTCGAATTTACTGGTGTATCCAACCTTCACCCTCACCGGCCGATACCTCTCCACGTAGACATATCTCTGCCAGCAGGGATAGCCATTGTAATAGACGATGATTATGTGGGGACCGATGAAGATGTTGGGAATGCACATCGGGGCATAACCCCAGAAGACACCGTCAATAAAGATCTCCCCGCCGTACCAAGAGCAATCGACCCAGACCGTTCCCACCGGCCAGTAGCGGTAATAGGCCCGCGGACGATAGTAGTGATGATAGACATTTTCGATCTCGAAAACACACCAGTCGGAGACGAAATACCGATCCTCGAAAACCTTAAAATTAGCCTTGTCTATGAGGTCAAACCTTTCCTCCTCCAGGTAAGCACACCAGGAGGGATCATACTCCCCCTCGCTCCGATACGGCAGCCACCGGGGAGGGGAGATTGGATGTGGAGAGGCCACTGCATATAGCAGCTCTTCCCCCGGGGGCCCGCAGATCCTGAACCTGTAGTCACGCTCGAGATCCGGCACCCGATAGGTCACCTCCCCCCTGACAAAGCAGTCCTCGTAAGGGTCGTGCGGATAGACAAGGTGGAGATAACCCTCGGTGTCGATCTCATACAGGAGGACATGACAGTCCATGTTGGTGCGGAAATAGACGACTATATCCTCGCCCAGATAGAACGTTCCCCCTCTTCCCTTGTTAGTCCAGACCTCGATCTCCAGTTCGGGTCCCGGATGAAGGGGAGTCACACTGAAGCCGTATTCCTCTGAAGTCTGAGAACTCGCAGCTTTCGGGAATAGACTCCAGGTCAGGAGAATTACTACAATCACGACGTATCTTTTCATCTTAATCACCTCACTTCTAACTTCAATAAAGAGGCACCTCTTCCGTCGGAGGCAGACTGAGCTCCCGATTGCCGGGATCGATCTGATAGGCCCAATCGAGAACCATCCGATGCAGTGAAGCACTCACAAGGGTCAAACGTACTTTCGCGTAATGATCATCTTCTGTAAGAATCACGTAAGTGTGATACGGGATAGCCTCCGCCCTCCCCCACTGAGACCAGCCGCCCGCGGGAGCATAACCGATTTCGTCTAAAGATTCGGTGTAACCCATATCCTGCAGGTAGGTGAAGTCTCTGGCAACAGATATGAACAGGTTGCCGTTGTCATAATCGAGATAGAAATCGGCCTCGGTATTATTGTAGCTGTCGAACTGCACCACCGCTTGAGTGGAGAGGTTGAACCCACAGCTATCGGGTTTGGTGTCGAAATCATAGAGGGTCACATCGTACCCCTCCGGTCTGGGAGTATCGAAAACATCCTCGTAGGAAAGGTCGGATTCGTTCCCGCTCTCGTCGAAGGAGGCCACCGCATAATAGTACGTTTTCCCGTTGAGCAAACCGCTATCGGTGTAATAATCTTGATACATACCGTAGAGTGTAGCGATAAGATCGTAAGGTCCCACCAGAGCGGAATCTCCCCGGTAGACATTGTATCCGTCGCAATCCTCCTCGACGACCGGACACCAATAGACGGTGATTTCCCCGTCACCGGTGACGGAATAAACCCCGGAGGGGACTGCCGGTGGAGTATCGTCTACGTAGTAGACCTCCGTCACTCTCCGGTCGCAGGAAGAAAGAGAGAGTATGAAGAGACTCACCGTCAAAGCAGCTGTTCTAAGCGTTGTCCTGGCCATTGATCTACACCTCCATTCTGTCTTAGGGCAACTAATGTGCCAAAAAAGGTCAATATCTCCCGGTTGTAACGCCTTGCTGTGCAGGCAATTACCGTTGCCGTTGAAACGGCCTCTCAAGCGCAGTCTTCTCCGCACAAATCCTGTTCAAGGAAGCTCATTTTTTTGTGCAACTCCCGCAAGGCGAAAACAGATCTTCAAATGAGACTTCGTCTCCAAGAGGCAATCGAAATGCGCTTCAGCAACAGTCTGCTGCAAATAGACTTGACTGTCTCTTGAGAACGTGTATTTTACCGCCGGGCTGGGACAATATCGTAGAAAGAGAGCGAGTGTTGTAGACACCCATAGGAACGAAGCTACATTTCTCTGAAGAGAGTCTGGAAAGGAAGTGAATTCGCAAACCATCTTGCTCTTCAGTTGTAGATGATAACTCTTCACCCAGCGTAGGAACCGGGAGACTCAAGCTCGAAAACACTTCCTCTCCAGGAAGACCACATTACCCCAAAGATATGAAGGCCGAGACCCCGGACATTACTCTTGAATTGAGAACTTTCGTTGAGCTGGGGGAAAGGGGGCGAGAGCGTGGTCACCACTGTTTCGATCATCTCGATTGCCGGGTGGCGGCCTATAATTACATCCGCACGGCCAACCTGGTCTCGACTCATTTCAATGATAATCATGGCCCATCCCACAAGATACTCGATTGGGGATGTGGATTCGGTCACCTCTCCTGGCTCTTGAAGAACAGGAGAATGCAGGTAATATCGTACGATGTCGCTCCCCCACCGGCCACCGACTGCATTCCCTTTTACGACCAGCTTGAGCTCGTGATCGGGAAAAATCCCCCAAGCCTGCCCCTCGAGGATGAAGAGTTTGGCGCGGTGGTCTCCTGTGGGGTCCTGGAACATGTCGACGATCTCTCTGCTTCTCTGAGGGAGATAAGGCGAGTCTTGAAGCCAGGTGGCAGTTTCTATCTCTTCATGTTTCCCTCGAAATACTCCTGGCTGGAAGGCCTGGATGTCCTCCGGGGTAAAAGCGAGCATCCCTTGAAGCTCACCCCCGGGGAGCTCGACTATCTCCTGTTCAAGGAGGGTTTCAACATCGAAAGCAGTTGGCAGATAAATTTCCTGCCGAAAAGCTTGCAGGGTCTCCCCCTCGGTCTGAAGCGCTTCTACGGCAAATTCTGTAGGGAGATACATAACTTGGACTTCTTCCTCTGCAAGCTAGCTCCTCTCCGCCTTCTGGCCAGATTCCACGAGCGCATTGCCCGAAAAAAGTAACGGAGAAATGCGGTGCTATCACCCTGAATTCTCCCCCGGTGCCAGCCCCGATGCTGGAGCTGAGTGAGAATCGCGGAGCTCTCCCGGTTGAAGATCAGCCCACCGAATCACCTTGTTTGCTGAGACCCTGATCGGCCATCAATCATCCATCTCCGATATTTCGGGCAGGAAAAACTTGCGCCTCCGAAAACACCCCTCTATATTTAGATGTTACCTTTGAGGTCCTTGTCGAATCAAGCCCCGGTGAGGCATCTGGGTTGCCTGCAAGCTGTAACTTAGAGCCTCTTCCGGGGAGTATTCCAGAGCCTTCAGCTGGGGAAAATGAATCCGTAGGAAACGAAGGGAGGAGGAAAGCGATGAAGACAATTGCTACCGACAAGGCTCCTGCAGCGATCGGGCCTTACAGTCAGGCGGTGAAGGTTGGGAACTTCATCCACACCTCCGGGCAAATACCGATAGACCCCCGAACCAACCAGATCGTCTCCGGCGGAATCAGGCAGCAGACCGGACAGGTGCTGGAGAACTTGAGACTGATTCTCAAGGCCGGGGGCGCCGGCTTAGAGAACGTGGTCAAAACCACCGTATTTCTAAAGGACATGGCGGATTTCGCCTCTTTCAACGAGATCTACAGCAGGTTTTTCACCAGATCCCTGCCCGCCAGATCGACGGTTGAGGTTGCGGCTCTGCCCAAGGGGGCTCTAATAGAGATCGAGGCCATCGCCGTTCTTGAATGAGCTTAAAAGCGGGCTCACTCAAGGAGCTTGCACCGACCCGTAATGCCCCCGAACTCCGAGGATTTGCAGCTGACGAAGGAAGAGGCCACCGACCTTGAACCAGAGAAGGTATCCGGAGCTCAGAGACCGCGTCGGGCCAAGTGGATTGAGCTCTCGAAAATCCTGTTTTCGGCTTTAGTCCTGGTTTTCCTTGTGACCCGGGTAAAACCCTCCCAGATGGCGGCGGCTATCTCCGAAGCCAATTTTCTCTACCTTCTCCTGGCCTTCGCAATCCTCCCCCTGAATCTCTTCTGGCAATCATCCCGCTGGTGGCTCCTTTTAAAGAAAGTCAAACCGGAGGTGAGCTTCAAGGAATCCTTCCAGAGCACCCTGGTGGGATTGACCCTGGGGTTGACAATCCCCGGGGGCGTCGGGGGCTGGGGGAAGATACTCATCATTCCAGAAAAAAATCGAGCCACCCTCCTGGGTTTGGCGGTGGCGGAATCCTTAAGCATGTACTTCGCCACCCTATTCTGGGGACTCCCCGCTTTAGCTTTTTTCCTTTTCGGAAAGCTCCGTCTGGCCCTTTTAATCATGCTTGTATTCAGCCTTGTGATCATAACTGTGGTCCTCTTCAGAAAAAACCTCTACCAAACGATTTATCCCCTGATACCTTTCAAAAGCAAGGCGGCGGACTTCGGGGAGGCAGTGAAGCTCTTAGGGGCTGGAAAGATCTTCACCATCCTGGGAATCTCCCTGGTCTTCTTTTTGACTTTCAATTTTCAGCTCTTCTTGATCGTGCGCGCCTTCGTCGATCTCGGCGGGATTTTCCTGGCGGCTTCAATTTCTATGATATTTCTGGTGAAAAACTCCTTCCCCATCGGTTTCGGGGATCTGGGAACCAGGGAGGGGGCAGCCATATTCTTTTTAGGCAAGTGTGGAATCTCCTCCTCTCAGGCACTGGACAGCAGCCTTTTGCTTTTCGCTATCAATGTGTTATTGCCGGCTCTGTTTGGCTCGCTTTACCTTAAGAGGTTGAGACTCCGTGCAAAATGACAGCCTCTCCGGGGAGGTATCACTGGCAGAGCATTCCGAAGAGTACAAGTGATTGCTTTCCTGTTCGATAACGTTTTCAAACACGGGAATAGAAGGGAGAAGAAGATCTCCCTGACCTTTGACGATGGCCCCCACCCGCAATGCACTCCCGAAATCCTCGAAGTCTTGAAATCGCTCGAGGTGAAAGCGACCTTCTTTATGGTTGGAACCAACGTTAGGAAGCATCCGGTTTTGAGTAGGAAGATTGCGGAAGAGGGCCACGAGATCGGAGCCCACTCCTTCTGGCATCGGAGAATGCTTTTTTTATCTCGCGGTGAAGTCGAAAGCGAAATCGACTTCGCCTTTGAGGTCATCGGTGACATCACTGGCCGGAAAATAGAACTCTTTCGGCCCCCCTTCGGGATTCACGGTTATCTTCTGCCGAAGATTCTGAAGGAGAAGGGGGCGAAACTGATTCTCTGGGACGTCAATTCGAAGGACTGGAAGATAAAGGACTCGGAGACGATCAGTGCAAACGTAATTAGAAAAGTGAGAGGCGGTTCGGTCCTCCTC
>Ga0209979_1004525_pt1 | contig 11452 bp, 12 predicted proteins | sample AnhtaG_FD_183114 | JGI IMG/M metagenome (GOLD analysis project Ga0209979, IMG submission 183114) | Deep subsurface microbial communities from Anholt, Denmark to uncover new lineages of life (NeLLi) - Anholt_01485 metaG (SPAdes) (version 2) | ecosystem: Environmental > Aquatic > Marine > Oceanic...
ATCTATGCTCGCGCGCATCACCACTTAAAAATTACTCTCGCGAAAAATCACTTTTCCCGATGATGTTTGCAAGTTCTCCAAGTTGTCCATCAATGTCGTATTTCCATCCTCCATTCTCAAAGTGTTCGTAAGGTATCGTTTCTCTCCACTGAACGAACATATCCTGGATTACATAGTGATACCGTTTCAGCAGACCTTTTCTTATGAGAGTAGAGAGGGCCGCTATAAACTTCCTGAACTCCTTTTTGGGAAGGTAGATGTGACTTGTCAGGGCATTCTCCCCGATAACCTTTCCGAGATGGATGGGAAAAGGCTTATCATGAAGTGCTAAAGCGAACTTGACAAATTTTTCGTAAGAGTCGAACTCGAACTTGAAGAAAAGTAATTCAGATGAGAGAGATGGGAATCGGAATATCTCTACCTGATATCCCTCTATGAGACCCCGTTTCGAGACATGTTCCCTGAAATGGTATTTCACCTTCTCCGGTGAAACACCTAGTTTCTTCGATATATCGGTCATGGTTGACCTTCCATCTATCTCAAGTTCCTTTATGATGAATAGATCCTCATAATCGACCTTTATGGGCCAGTCATCAGGTTCCACCAAAGTCCAAGGTAACTCGCCCTCGATAATCTCTACTTCCTTTATCCATTCGTCCCAGTTGAACACCCACCTATTTTCTTCGATGCTGAACCATCGGCTCTTGACGGGGATGCCCTCATGGCAGGTAGTCCAGTTGACCTCAATCGATTTGGCCACGCCTAAATCCATAAGACTCTTAAGGAAAAGATTGAAATCCTCAACGTTTCCCTTCGGTACAGTCCAGATGCCCCCCCATCCTTCATAAGGACCATATATCCTGCATAGATATAACCAGAAATCGTTGACTCTCAAACAATCTAGCAGTAAATTCTCGTGTCCGAGTACTGCTTCCACGAAAATTACTGCCTTCTTCAATCCCATATAGGTATGGTAGGGGTTTAGATGTAGAAATAAAATGGAATCTTCCAGCATTTGACGAACTCTGTAGCGCACAGTCGTAGAAGGGATATCAAGGTGTTCAGCTATCAGCGCAAGATTTCTGGGTCCAAGAAGCGATAATGCTTCGAGGATCTTTACGTCGACCTCATCGATTTTATTAAGCGTGGTGAAGATATCTCGTATCTGTGTATCAAGGTACTCTGTGTTGGCATCGCTCATAACTGTCCATTAAATGTTAAGGACAGTTATAATTTATTAACATTCGCTAATCATTTCCGCCTGAGCCCCCTCCTGGTACTGGATCGGCCAACGCCATGCTCATTCCCGTTAGGGAACTGACGAATCCGTTCAGGCTAAAAGTCGCTCCTGGAGCGACCGATAGCGCCGGAGATGTCACGTAGAAGGCGCCTGCCATAACCAGCAAGAGTACCATTAGGGCTGCTGTCTTTTTTCTCAAAACCTTTCACCTCCCTCTATATGTAAAACTACCGAAACTACAAAAATATTAGCATTATATTGTCGCAAAATAAGACCGAGTTAACCATATTACTGCTATTTCTCAGAATATGGGATGGATGTCCATGTCTGTTTAAGCATGCGTGGTGGGGCACATCTCCGCTTAAGACTTACCATCTAATGAAAATAATACATGGCGTGGGGCATCACCGCGTAAAGTATACGAGCGCGCGTTCTTTCGCAAATAGAAATAAAAACCTTCATTAATTGTTGATTCTTAAGTCAACTTGAAAGATGATTATAGGATGAACCGTATCAAAGAGACCGAGAGCCTCTGCCCTGAGTGTCTTGCGGTGGTACCCGCCACGATCTACGAGGATGGTGGAAAGGTATACATTACAAAGATCTGCCCAGATCACGGAGAGTTCTCAGACCTGTACTGGGGAGACCACGAGCAATATCTTAGAGCTCTAGAATACGAACACATCGGCAAGAAACTTGACAACCCCAGGACAGAGGTAAAGAAGGGCTGCCCATACGACTGCGGGATCTGCCCCGAACACAAATCCAGCACCGTCCTGGGCATCATAGACATCACCAACCGATGCAACCTGAGATGCCCCATCTGCTTCACCAATGCAGGGGTAGCTGGATATCTCTACGAGCCCACGAGAGAGCAGATACGGGGCATGATGGAGAACCTGTTGTCAAACAGCCCCATCTGGACGCCGGCAATACAGTTCAGCGGGGGCGAGCCAACGGTACGCGAGGATCTCCCGGAGCTGGTGGAGACGGCCTTGGACTTGGGCTTCGTCCACGTCGAGGTGGACTCCAACGGCATCAAGATGGCGGAGAGCGTGGAGTACTGCCGCACCCTCAGGATGGCCGGAGTGAGCACCGTCTACCTCCAGTTCGACGGCGTCACCCCCGAGCCCTACAGGATAGCGAGGGGGTTCAACCTCCTCCCCATCAAGAGGAGGGCGGTCCAGAACCTGAGAGAGGCAGGCTTCCGCAGCGTAGTCCTCGTCCCCGTTCTGGCGAAGGGAGTCAACGACGACCAGGTGGGAGACATCATAAGATACGCTATCGACAACAAGGACGTCATAAGGGCAGTAAACTTCCAGCCCGTATCTCTCACCGGCAGGATCAACCGGAAGAAGCGGGACGAGATGAGGATCACCATCCCGGACCTGATGAAGCTGGCAGAGGAACAGACAGATGGCTTCATCAAGCAGGAGGACTGGTATCCTGTACCCTCCGTTCAGCCTTTCTGTTACTTCCTCAGCGAGGCTAAGAACGAGCCCTTCGTGGACTTCAGCACCCACCCCCACTGCGGGATGGGGACATACATGTTCATCGAGGGCGACAGGGTCACCCCCGTCTCGGAGTACCTGAACGTGGACAGGACCTTCGAGACCTTCGAGAAGGCCGGGAAGAAGATGGCGGAGGGGAAGGAGACCAGGGCCAAGATGCAGATCGTCGCAGGCCTCATCGGGAACATCAAGTTCAAGGCCCTCTCCAAATACCTCAGGGCCGTCATCCTCCGCAGCGACTACCTCAGCCTCAACCTGATGCACCACGACATGATGATGATAGGGTCCATGCACTTCATGGACGCCTACAACTTCGACCTGGAGCGGGTGCAGCGCTGCATCATCCACTACGCCACCCCGGACGGCAGGCTGATACCCTTCTGCACCATGAACAACATCCACAGGGAGAAAGTGGAGAGGCAGTTCGCCAAGCCGATAACCCCGGACAACCTGACTCCCTTGTACGACGTGGAGGCGCTCGTTGCGAGGATAAAAACGGAGGAACTCTCAAGGGAAAGCTCAAAGAATCCATTGATGCCCCGCAGACGATCAGAATAACGAGAGACCTCTAACCTCTACTCTTTTCACAATCATGAACCAATCATACACCGCCTATACCATAGTTCTTTTAACCGGGTTCAAAGAGCTCACATGTGGTGCACAGATTGTCAGAGGTCATAAACCACGTGGGCAAGAACGTGAAGATGGGCGAGAACGTGAGGAAGTGGCACTTCACATACATCGGGGACAACGCCGAGATAGGGGACAACACCAAGATCGGCTCCCTCGTCCACATCGACTACGGCGTCAAGATAGGGAAGAACTGCAAGATCGAGGGGAGCGCCTACATCCCCCCCCTCACCGTCATCGGGGACGACGTCTTCATAGGGCCCGGGGTGGTCATCACCAACGACCCCTACCCCATGTCCCCCAAGATGGTGGGGGTCCACGTGGAGTCCGGAGCGATCGTCTGCGCTGGGGCAGTCCTCAAAGCTGGCATCCGGGTCGGCGCCCGCTCCGTGGTTGGCATGGGCTCCGTGGTGACCAAGGACGTCCCCCCGGAGACCGTGGTCTACGGCAACCCGGCAAGGGTAAGGTACTCCCTAGAGGAATACCTGGAAAAGAAGGGAGAATGGGAGAAGGACTACCCTACTTGAGGTAAAGAAAGATATGGATTACCCTATGTTTATCGTATAGTTTCGATTCTACAAGGCCTTGATAAATTACAGGCCTGTACTTTGAAGGTGTGGATGAAGTGCAACTGTGGTCGGCATCTCAGATACGATGACCCTGTCTGCACCTCGTGTGGAAATGAGAACCCTATTTATCTGAAGCAAGGCTGAAATAGTTCAGCAAGAGCTCGTCAAGCTCATCCACTTTTTTCGGGGTATGGACAGAGATCATCGAGGAAGCACTCCAAGCACTTGGGCTTCTGAGCTCTGCATATCTCCCTGCCAAACTGTATCAGCAGAACATGGATGTCTTCACGTCTCCCCAAGGGGGTCGCGGCTTCAAGGGCGAGTCTTACTTCGTCATATGCGGCTTTATCTTGTACAATTCCTAAGCGATTCGAGATCCGGAAGATATGCCGATCGACAGGAACTATCTCCTTCCCGGCGACGAACATTAGAACGACATCGGCAGTCTTTGGCCCCACGCCGGGGAGGTCCATGAGATCCCTCCTGGCTTCAGGGTAGGGCTTGTTCATGACTGGATTCAAGTCTCCGTCGAACCTCTGGATGACGGCTTCGGCCACGCTCTTCAGAGTCTTGCTGCGTTGATTGTGCATGCCTGCGGGACGGATGGTCTCACGGATTCTCCGTATGTCGGCTCCCGCAATATTCTCGGGGGTTATTCCTACAGCACTCTCAAGACGCCTAAAAGCCGTTGTCTGGTTTCGACCGTTGGTGTTCTGGCTGAGGATGGTGCGTACGAGGCTCTTGAATGGATCCGTTGTTTCGGGGTGCCATGACCTTTCGTAATGGTCGAGGATGCGTTCTACGATCTCCTCATTCCTCTTCAACGGTCTCCACTTTCTCCTCCAACTCTGGCTGGACGGGAGATTCGCTCATCTCCTTCAGTCTATCCGTGACGATCTTGAGCAGTCCGTTCATGTTGGTTCTCTCCTTGGCGGAGACCATCGTCCATGGGAGGCCCAGCCTGGGGACGCCAAGCTCTTCTTCTATGGGGTCTACCCGTTCTGGGGCTCTGTCTATCTTGTTGAACACCACGATGATTTTTTCTCGGGGTACCTCCATCTCCCTGAGAAGCCTGATTCCCTCGGATAGTTTTATGCGGAGAGTCAGTACGGGGTCGGTGATATCCATGAGGAGAATGACGAGATCAGCGCTACGCATGTCCTCGAGGTTGAGCTCGAAGCTCTTGATCAGGCGGGGATCCAGGTCGATCACGAAACCGATGGTGTCGATGAAGAGGAGCGTGGTCTCATGATCCACGTACCGACGCTGGTACTTGCTGCTCAGGGTCGTGAACGGCTTATCGCTCACAAGCTTGGTATCCCCCGTGAGGGAGTTGAACAAGCTAGTCTTTCCTGCGTTGTAGTACCCTGAGATGCAGATGGTAGGGAAACCAAGGCGGCGCCTCTTCCTGATCCTCTGGCGCTTCTCCTTGACCAGGGCCTGGATCTGATCACGGATACGAGCCTGGCGTCTGGTGAGCTCCCTCATCTGGCTGTGGAAGGCGTACTCGCCCATGCTGCGGAAGAACGGGCGGTCGTTATGGTATCGCAGGTTGGCCTCCAGCTTGAAGTAGGGGGCCAGCTTCGCCAGACGGGCGGCCTCTATCTGGAGCTTGCTGAGGTTGTCAGAGGACATGTGGTCGAAAATCTCAAGGGTGACCTCGTACCGGTCTACGACATCGACGCCCAAGGCCCTGATCAGATTTAGCTTCTGACTGCTCCTCAGGAGGTTATAGAAGACCACGAGGCTGATGTTGTGCCTCTGGACTTTGCGGCGGATCTCTTTCACCTTACCGCTGCCCACATGAAATTTTGCGAAGGGGCGGTGCCGGCTCTGGACGATGTCCCCCACGACCTCTATGTCCAGGGTCTCGACTAGCCTCTTCAGCTCATCGAGCTTGAGGCGGAAGACCGTGTGGTCGTGGACGTTTGTCTTCAACATGCAGAGGAGAGCTCTGCCCTTGACCTGAGCCTGCACACCCATTCTGCTGTTATCGACAGATATGAATCTAGCGTTGAATATAGAAAAAATGTTGGCGATTATCAGTCGAAAAACGGCCATACTTCCAGAAAAAGACGCGTTGTATAATATAGAGATTAAAACTTATCAGTATGAATAATTCATCCCATCTTGTAAGAGATCCAACTAAGGGGCATGAAGTTGCAGTTCTGTGATAAATGTGGAACCTTCATGAAGAAGACCTTCGACGGGTTCACGTGCCCGAGATGCGGCCATCATATCGAAAAAGAGTCATTTGATGTAAAAAGACCCGAGAAGACCGCTCCTGAGCCGATCTACATCCTTGACTCCCCTGTATCAGAGGATCAAACGGTGACTCGAGCGTGCCCTGTTTGCGACGGCAACAAAGCCTATAAGACTATCCTAACCTCACAGGGGGAGCATGCTGGGGTGAAACAGGATAGGGCGATTGAGAGGTACACGTGCGTGAAGTGCCGCCACACCTGGATTGAAAAGTAAGAATAGTGCTGGTAGTTTTTCAGAATCGTGGTTTTTTATTCACCATACATTATACGTTGTATTCTCTCGCTCTAAGTGTCTTGAGCAGAAATCGATCATCCAAAATGGATCTCAACCCAATCCTTGGGTATCAATCCTGTCTTTGGGTATCGAAGGCACACAAAGTCCGAGCCTCTGCAACGCCTTGACCTTCTGATCCCTCTTCAACTCGGAGGCTCCGATCCCTGTCTTGAGGAGGTCGACGGCCTCGTCCATGGCTTTCCCGTCGATTGGAAAGGGCACGCCGTCCTTGCCCCCGAATGCGAAGCTGTACCGGACAGGGTCGCTCCAGCTCTCTCTCCATAGATGAGCTCAGCCACGAGGGACAGGCCCCTCGCCGTCGAAAGCCCCACACATTTCACCGCGACGAGCTCCTCGTAGCTCTCTGGCTGGAACTCGTAGACACCTCTCATGGCTTTCCAGTTTATCGTCGCGGGCACCACAAGACTCGTGTGATGGTTCTCGCTCCCTGACCAATCATCCAGCGTACTTTGATGAGTCGGAGCGGGCTCGACCATCAACTCTTTAGCCTCCTAGCTCCTCTCGTGAAGCCTTTAAGGAATATCATCGTTAGGGTATCAGATGTATTATGGTAAAGATTGGCGATGACAAGGCGGAGCTGGATACTCCAGCGCTCCTCATAGATCTAGACGCCATGGAGAAGAACATCGACACGATGGCGAAGTTCTTCCAGACCATACCTGCTGATCTCAGACCCCACGAGAAGACCCACAAGTGCCCCACCATAGCCCACAAGCAGATCGAGGCCGGAGCGATAGGCATCACGTGTGCCAAGCTGGGGGAGGCCGAGGCCATGGTCGAGGCGGGCATCAGGGGCGTGCTCATCGCAAACCAGGTCGTGGGGGAGCCCAAAGTTACGCGACTTGTCAACCTCGCGAAACGAAGCAAGGTCATGGTAGCCGTCGACAGCCATGAGAACGTTAAGCACCTCGCTGACTCTGCGAGGATGAAAGGCGTGAAGCTCAACGTCCTTATAGAGGTGGACGTGGGCAACAACCGGTGTGGGACTGATCCAGGGGAGCCTACCCTGAAGCTGGCCAAGCTTGTCGGCAATCATCAGAGCCTAAGCCTGAGAGGACTGCTGGGATACGAGGGGTTCTGCCAGAACATAAGGAGCCTCGAGGAGCGCACTGAGAAGGCCCAAGGCGCCATGGCGGAGCTTGTCTCGACGAAGGATCTCCTAGAGGACAAGGGCTTCGACATGGAGATCGTGAGCGCAGGGGGCACTGGCACTCATATGATCACGGGTAAACACCCGGGAGTGACCGAGATAGAGGCGGGCTCCTACGTCTTCATGGACGCCACATACAGGCTTGTAGAGGGATTGGAGGCCTACGACCAGGCCCTCACGGTGCTCACGACCGTCACCAGCCTCCCCCGCACCGGGATCGCCATTTGCGACGCAGGCCTGAAAGCCGTCACCTTCGAGCCCAACCGGCCTTTACCCCCGGTCAAAGACGTCGGGGGCGTAGAATACGAGAGGCCGTCCGAGGAGCATGGCAGGTTGAGGATAACTCCCGAGTCCGATCTCCGGGTCGGCGACAAGATGGAGCTCGTCGTCTCCCACTGCTGCACGAACGTCAACCTCTACGACTATTACCACTGTATGAGGGACAACAGGCTGGAAGCCGTGTGGAGGATCGCTGCGAGGGGTAGAAGCCAATAGCCCTAAAACGCGAGCTTGTAGGCCAAAGCGCAGTAGCCCCGAGCCGCTGACGCTACATCCGCCAACGCTATGTGTTCGTTGGGCTGATGGGCTAGCGCAGGATCCCCGGGTCCGAAGCCGATGGTGGGTATGCCCAGATCCCCCGCCGTCGCAACCCCATCCGTGCTGAACCTCCACCCGATGATCTCGGGCATCTCTCCGAGCCCTTCAGCCAGAGCATCCAAACTTTCGACGACGCTCCAATGGTCGCGATCCGTGATCCAACCCGGGAAATATTGCTCTGCCTTGGTCTCGTAACCTGTATAGCACCTCAGCTCGTCTACGAGAAGCTCCACCTCAGCACTTGGGGCAAACCTCCTCATCTCAGAGAGGACGCCGTCGAGAGTCTCCTGGGGGACGAGCCTCCGATCTACCTGGATCTCGCAGTAATCTGGGACGATGGGCCCCGCGCCAGGTTTGCTAACGATTGATGTGACGGCCATGGATCCAGAGCCCAAGAAAGAATGCCCAGGAAGGCGTTTATTCTCTTCTTTCAGCCTCTCGATGATCGGAGTCATCTTGTAGAGGGCGTTATCTCCCAGCTCCGGCATACTGGCGTGGCTTGTGACTCCCCGGGTGACAACCCTGAACACACACCTTCCCCTCTGGCCGATGCTTAGTTTCAGATCCGTCGGTTCTCCAAGTACGCATACGGCGGGTTCGAGTCCTCTGTCTTCTATTATCTTCCTAGTGGCAACCCCCTCGTTCGTCTCTTCGTGGACGACGAAGGTGAGCACGACCTCTCCTGTAAGTTCGGGTGCGGCACATCCATAGATCATTGCTGCTAGGGCGCCTTTCATGTCGACGGTTGCCCTGCCATACAAGACTCCGTCGACCACCTCTGCGGCGTATGGTGGATGGCTCCAGCTCTCAGGGGCGCCCGGCTGGATGTGGTCGAGATGCCCATCGAATAGTATGGTGCGTCCGTTCTTTCCGCCGCGCCTTGCGATGACGTTTCCCATCTCGTCCACGGCGACACGGTAACCAAGATCTCTCAATTCATCAGAGACGATCCCGGCAAGCTCCTCCTCCTGCCCTGAGAGGCTTGGGGTCTGTATTAGCCTCCTAAGGAAATCATGCATGCTCGGGAGATTCCTACCTATTTTTTTGAAATATGCATCAATTCCGTCCATTTTGTCCAGCCCCTTCTAACCGATGAGCCTGCCGAACCTGTCGACTTCCTGCCTGCGAATCCTCGTACTGGAGATGGGCTTCCCGTCTTCCGCTAGAATCATCTTAAGGACGAAGATCAGGAGAGGCTTTTTTCCTTCTTTCACCCGGAGCCTGTTGATCTCCTCGGCAGCCGGTTCCGTCTCTTCGCTGACCATGATGCCCTCGATCTCGTCGTCTTCGACCTCATCGGACCCAATCGTCGGGCCGTACGGATCATCGAGAGGTACTATGGTCGCCCTCTTCTCCAAGCCCCTCTCAGCCAAGAAGCGGATCAGGTCTTTGAGCCTCTTCTCGTAGCAGTCGATCTTGTGGGGTTTCTTAAGGCTCATCGCAAACTCTTCGGTGGTCAGGCCTATCAATACGGATTCCGCGACCTTGAAGGCCTCTTCCAGCAGCAGCGAGTGCCCCTTGTGGAACACGTCGAAGGTCCCCCCGACTGTCACCAGATGGAGGCGTCTTTCCAGTTTGGCCAACCCCTAGGAGTTCGACCCGGTTCGCATCCCATTATGAGACGGCATGCTCCTCGGGCTTCATCCCGAAAATTACCATAAGGGTTATATAAAGTAGCTCACCCGTACAGACCAAATCAGGAGTCCTTTATTTGGCATCTGACAAGGAATCGAGTCGAATTTCAGGCTTCTACAAGATGCCCGTGGAAAAGAGGATCTCGATCACCTCAGAGAAGGCTGCACTCACAACCGAGGAGGAGAGGCTTCTAGGATCCGGCGGAGGCCTCGGCATCGAGGAGGCTGACAGGATGATCGAGAACGTGATTGGCACCATAGCCTATCCCCTTGGGATCGCTGCTAACTTCCGTATCAACGGAAAAGATCGATTGGTGCCCATGGCCATCGAGGAGCCGTCTGTGGTGGCCGCGGCCAGCAACATGGCGAGGCTAATGAGAGGAGATGAGGGCATTAGGGTCACCAGCACAGATCCGGTGATGATCGGCCAGATTCAGGTGTTGGACATCCCAGACATTGAAAATGCCATGAAGAACATCATTGAGGCGAAGGCCGAACTCCTTGAACTGGCAAACCAGCAGGACCCCGTCCTCGTGAGATTCGGAGGGGGGGCCCGAGACATCCAGCACCGCATCATCCAGACAGAGGCTGGTGAGATGCTGATCCTCCACCTACTCGTAGATTGTAGGGATGCGATGGGGGCAAACACTGTGAACACCATGTGCGAAACCCTAGCACCCGTTGTGAACGAACTCACAGGGGGTCGCGTCCTCCTGAGGATCATATCGAACCTGGCAGACAAACGACTCGTACGCGCCGAATGCTTTGTCAAGAGTGAGGACCTGGGCGGGGAGAAGATCGTTGACGATGTCGTCGCCGCCTGGGCCTTCGCCAACGCCGACCCGTACAGGGCCGCGACGCACAACAAGGGTATAATGAACGGAGTAGTCGCCGTTGCGCTTGCAGTGGCCCAGGACCACAGGGCGTTGGAGGCCGGAGCCCACGCCTATGCTGCGCGAGACGGCCACTATAGCTCTCTCAGCAAGTGGTCCAAGGACGATAACGGCGATCTCGTAGGCGTCCTCGAGATGCCGATGGCGGTTGGCATCGTCGGAGGAGTCACTCGTACTCATCCCACCGCACGATTGGCCCTCAAGGTGATGGGGGTTTCGAAGGCAGCCGAGCTTGCCGAGATCATGGCCGCTGTCGGCCTCGCCCAGAACCTAGGCGCCTTGAGGGCACTGGTGAGTGAAGGGATCCAGCATGGCCATATGCGCCTCCACGCCCGCAACCTCGTGGTGATGGCGGGCGCCGAGGGCGATCTCATCGGCAAGGCGGTGGAGGCCTTGGTCGAGTCCGGGGAGATCCGGTTCGATAAGGCCCAGGAGATCGTGAAGCGACTTAAAGGCTGAAAATCTAACAGTGGATATTAAATGACGATTCTAATCGACGACGCAGGATATGGTGATCTACTCCACGGGGCGGTCATAGGGGCTTACAGGCCAGAGACGGATGAGTTCATCTACGACTTGATCGATGTCAAGTACTTCCAAAAGCCTCTCTTCGGAAAAAAGGAGTATCAGCTGCAGGCTGGTCGAATAGCGAAGAAACTCGTGAAGAGG
>Ga0209979_1004526_pt1 | contig 11450 bp, 11 predicted proteins | sample AnhtaG_FD_183114 | JGI IMG/M metagenome (GOLD analysis project Ga0209979, IMG submission 183114) | Deep subsurface microbial communities from Anholt, Denmark to uncover new lineages of life (NeLLi) - Anholt_01485 metaG (SPAdes) (version 2) | ecosystem: Environmental > Aquatic > Marine > Oceanic...
CGACTCCCGTTGCCCCCCTGTAGAGCCTGCCGTCGATGATAAGCCCGCCGCCGATACCGGTACTCACAGTGATGTAGATCAGGTGGCGGCAGCCGCGGCCCGCCCCGTAGACGTGTTCGCCCACGGCAGCCGCGTTGGCATCGTTCTCCAGGCAGGCACGCACGCCCAGCCTCTCCTCCAGATATCGACAGATGGGGACATCCCGCCAGCCGGGCAGGTTGGGAGCGCTAGAGATCACCCCCGCATCGATGTCGCAGGGACCAGGGGAGCATATGCCCACCGCTGCCAGATCGCCCCGCTGGACGCCCGCCTTCGCCAAGGCCGTCTCCAGGGAGACGCCGATACGCTCCAGCACCACCTCCGGCCCTTCTTCAGCGCTGGTGGTCCGCCTATCCTCCCCCAGGCGGCGGCCGTCGCCCTGGACGATGACTGACAGGATCTTGCTGCCGCCCAGGTCCACCGTCCCCAGGTATTTCTTGCCCCCCTGTCCTACTGCCATATGCACCCCTAGAGAAATAGCGAGGACCTCGGGGCTGTTTCAGTCCCCTTGGCCCCCGAAGCCTGGCTCACAAGCCCCAGTGCGAAGCGGATCAGCTTTTGTCCCATCTGGCACGGTCGCTAGTACATCTCGGAGGGCATCTGCGGCTGCTCCTTCTTCTCTGGGATCTCCGATACCAGGCAGTTGGTGGTCAGCACCAGGGAAGCGATACTCACGGCGTTCTCCAGGGCAGCCCGGCTCACCTTGGCCGGGTCGACAATGCCCCGCTCGATCATGTTGCAGAACTGGTCGCGCTCGGCATCGTAGCCCTCATTCTCGGAGAGAGCCTTCACCTCGTTGACGACGACCGAGCCATCCTGGCCGGCGTTGATGGCGATGCGCCGCGTGGGCTCCTCCAGAGCGCGGCGCAGGATGCTGACGCCGGTGGCCTCCTCGCCCTCCAGCTTCAGCTCGTCCAGGGCCGACTGGGCATTGAGGTAGACCACACCACCGCCGGCCACCAGCCCTTCGTCGACAGCGGCGCGGGTAGCCGAGACGGCATCCTCCACCCGATGCTTCTTCTCCTTGAGTTCCGGCTCGGTGACAGCGCCCACCTTGATCACCGCCACCTTGCCCACTAGCTTGCCCAGGCGCTCCTGCAGCTTCTCTCGATCCCAGTCGGAGGTCGTCAGCTCGATGGCCGTCTTCACCGCCTTGGCCTGATCCTCGATGGCCTCGGGAGCGCCCTTGCCCTCGATGATGGTGGTCTCCTCCTTGGCCACCACCACCCGGCGGGCGCGGCCCAGGTCGGCGATGGTCACGCCATCGAGGCGACGCCCTACCTCCTCGCTGATCACCTGGCCGCCGGTAACGGCAGCAATGTCGCCCAGGTTGTCCTTGCGGCGGTCGCCGAAGCCCGGCGCCTTGACGGCACAGACGCTGAGGGTGCCCCGCAGCTTGTTCACCGCCAGGGTGGCCAGCGCCTCACCGTCACAGTCCTCACAGATGACCACCAGGTCCTTGCTGCCTGCCTCCACCAGCTTTTCCAGCACCGGCAGGATCTCGTCCACCGCCGATATCTTCTTGTCGGTGATGAGGATATAGGGCTCCTCGATAACTGCTTCCATGCGCTCGGGGTTGGTGATGAAGTAGGGGCTGATGTAGCCGCGGTCGAAGGCCATCCCCTCCACATATTCGACCTCGGTAGCAATACCCTTGGACTCCTCAACGCTGATGACGCCGTCCTTGCCTACCCTGTCCATCACCTCACCGATGAGGTCGCCGATGGACTCATCCATGGCCGAGATGGCGGCGATCTGGGCCATCTGCTGGCGAGTCTCGACGGGAGTGGAGCTTCTCTTGATGGCCTCCACCGCTGCCTCGCAAGCCTTCTCGATGCCCCGTTTGATGGCCATAGGGTTGGCACCGGCCGTCACGTTCTTGAGCCCCTCCTGAACAACGGACTGAGCGAGGACAGTAGCGCTAGTGGTGCCGTCGCCAGCGATGTCGTTGGTCTTGGCGGCCACCTCTCGCGCCAGCTGGGCACCGATGTTCTCGAAGGGGTCCTCCAGCTCGATGTCCTTAGCGATGGTGACGCCATCGTTGGTAATGGTTGGCGCGCCGAACTTCTTCTCCAAGACCACGTTGCGGCCCTTGGGGCCCAGCGTTATCCGCACAGCATCGGCCAGGGCATCGACCCCGTTCCTCAGGGCCTGCCGGGCCGCCTCGTCGAACAGCAGTTGCTTTGCCATCTGTCTCCCCCCTCGTCGGAAGCCATTAGCACTCTTGAGACAAGAGTGCTAATCATATTTTTAGCCTAGACAGGCGGAACGCGCAAGGGGGTTCTAAGGAATGACCCGCACCAAGAATCAGCAAATGCCTTCCCTTGGCGCTCCAACGGTCCTTTTATGTCGCCTTGCGCCCCTGCTCTCTTCAGAGGTATCCTTTCCCTGACATCCGATGGATAATCCAACCGAGCAGGCATCGACTACCGCCCAGCCTTCGAACGCCGCTCCCCAGCCGCAGACCCTGCGGGAGAAGCTGGCGGCTGGCCGCTTCGTGGTCAGCGTGGAGGTGGACCCGCCCCACGGCCTTGGCTCGGGCCGAGCCCTGGCCGGCGCTTCCCTCTTCCAGCAGGCCAACGCCGACTGCATCAACATCGGCGACAGCCCCCTGGCCCGCGTCCGCATGAGCCCTGTGGCTATGGCTGTCTTCCTTAAGCGAGAGCTAGAGATGGAGACCATCGTTCACTACACCACCCGCGACCGAAACCTCATCGCCATCCACTCCGACCTGGTGGGAGGCCACGTGCTGGGAGTGCGCAATATCCTCTGCCTGCGGGGCGACCCACCAGCCCTTGGCGGCCATACCGACGTTGTGGCCGTCTGGGATGTCGGCTCCGTGCAGCTCATCCGTATCCTTAGAATGCTCAACGACGGCGTCGACTGGACCGGCAAGTCCGTCGGTCCATCAGCCTCCTTCTTTATCGGCGGCTCGGCCAATCCCAACACCGAGGAGACTAAGGCAGAGCTCAACCTGATGCGCCGCAAGGTGGAGGCAGGCGCCCACTTCTTCATGACCCAAGTGGTCTACGACCCCAGTCGCCTGGAGCACTTCCTGGAGCGAACCGCCAAGTTCAAGCTGCCCATCATTGTGGGCATCCTGCCCATCCTGAGTCAGCGCCAGGCCGAGTTCCTCCACTACCGAGCACCCGGCATCACCCTCCCAGAAGAAGCCCTCGAGCGCTTGCGCCGCGCTGGCGAGGATGGCGTGGCCGCCGAGGGCCTAGCCATGGCCCGCGACATCCTGGCCGTGGCCAAGGCCAAGGCGGCAGGCGTCTACCTCGTTCCCTCCTTCGGCCGCTACGAGCCCCTGCTCGAGCTGGTGGCCGAAGCCAAGAGCTAGCGGCTGGCAGGATGGCGCCCTTCCCCCTGTACGCTCGCTATCCCCAACTGGCGGCGTCGCTGCCGCGACTGGCGCTTTCCCAAGGCCCTAGCCCGGTGGCGGAACTCACCCGAATCGGCGGCAAGACCGTCTGGATCAAGAACGACGGCCTCTACGGCACTATCTACGGCGGCAACAAGCCGCGCAAGCTGGAGTTCATCCTCCCCGATGTCCGAAGGAAGGGAGCGGCCACCATCCTCACCTTCGGCGGCCTGGGCACTCACCACGGCTTGGCCACCGCCCTCTACGGACGGCAGCAGGGTTTGCGAACGGTCTTGCTGCTGGTAGACCAGCCGGTGAACGATGCCGTTCGACGGCAGCTTTGCTGGCTTCACCAGGTGGGGGCCATCCTGCATTACACTGCCACCGCCCGGCGAACCAGGCTGTTGGCGCCCTTTGTCCTCCTGCGCTATGCCGACTGGCGTCGCCGCAAGCTGCCCTATCTCCTGCCGCCGGGCGGCTCGACGTCGGTAGGCACCCTGGGATACGTCAACGCTGCGCTGGAGCTGGCCGAACAGGTGGCAGCCAAAGAGTTGCCGGAGCCGGAGACGATTGTGGTCGCCTTGGGCTCGGGCGGCACGGCGGCTGGCCTGCTGCTGGGACTGCGGCTGGCAGGCCTGACCAGCCGTCTGCTGGCGGTGCAGGTGAGCGATGTCATGCCGCTAACGCCAGAAACGGTGGCTCGCCTGGCCAATCGTACCGCCGAACTGATGCGCCGACGAGGGGCAGCCCTGCCCTCCGCCGAGATCGAGCCCGCGGCAATCACAGTGCTTTCTGACTGGCTCGGCGAGGGCTACGGCTACCCAACGCCTGAGGGAGAGCGGGCACAAGCGCTGCTCGCGGAAAGCGAGGGCTTGACCCTCGATCTCACCTACACCGCTAAGACGGTGGCCGCCCTCCTGACGCTGATGCAAGATGGCCGCCTGGGCGAGGGCCCGACACTCTACTGGCACACTTACAACGCCTTGCCGCAGCCGCTACCCCAACCAGAGCCGGACGATTATCGACGGCTGCCGCCAGCGTTCCATCGCTTCTTCAAGGCACCAGCCTAGGGCACCCCGATCAGCCCCCTTAAGCTACGGCGGGCGCCAGACCGCGCGGGTGACCGGCCCATTGCCCCTGGACTTGCGCCCCTCTATCATGGAGACAGTCGCAGCCGAAAGGAGCACCATGAACCGAGAAGATGCTTGGGCCCTTCTCTGCGAGTACACCCAGAGCCCGGGCCTGCGCAAGCACGGCCTGGCGGTGGAGGCGGCGATGCGAGCCTACGCCCGTCGCTTCGGCGAGGACGAGGAGAAGTGGGCCATCGTCGGCCTCCTCCACGATTTCGACTACGAGATCCACCCTACCCTAGACAAGCATCCACAGGAGGGGGCCAAGATCCTGCGGGAGCGAGGCTACCCCGAGGACGTCGTCTACGCCGTCCTCTCCCATGCCGAGCACCTGGGCCTGGAGCGCAAGTCCCCACTGGATAAGGCCATCTACGCCGTGGACGAACTGACCGGGCTGATCACCGCCGTGACCCTGGTGCGCCCCAACAAGAGCCTCTTCGAGGTCGATGCGGCCGCGGTGCGCAAGAAGATGAAGGACAAGGCCTTCGCCCGCTCGGTGAACCGCGACGATGTCGTCAAGGGGGCGGAAATCCTGGCGGTAGACCTCGACGAGCACATCGCCTTCGTCATCGAGGCGATGAAAGAGGCGGCCGACGCGCTGGGCCTGCGGGGGACAAGCTAGCGCCCTCCGGAATAAGGAAGGCCGTGGCTTTTGGCCACGGCCTCTACCTTTCTCTACGGTCTTGACGGCTCGGCTGTCGCTTCACCTCCCAGCGCTCGACCGAGCCGCGTCAGCTTCCTCAGCCGCCGGTGCGCCTGGGCACATCGGGGATTGCTGAGCTGGCCCCAGCCTCTTCGAGAGCGGCGTCGATAATGGTCTTGAACCCCGGCTGCATCTCGCCGGTGGACCCCATATAGTCCTCGAACGGGATGGCGCCTGACACCAGTTGACCGTTGATGAAGAAGGCGGGAGTGCCTCCCACCCCGTAGGTCTGGCCGTCCTGCATGTCCTTTTGCACCTCGGCGGTGTGCTTGCCGGAGTCCAGGCAGTCATCGAAGGTAGCCGTGTCCAGGCCCAGGTCGGCGGCCTCGCTCTTGAAGGCGCTCAGCACGCCCGTCAGGCCTTCCGACTGCAAGGTCTGATTGAAGGAGTCCTGCTTTGCGAATAGCACATCGTGGTACTCCCAGTACTTGCCCTGATCGTCGGCGCACTCGGACGCCTCGGCCGCCTTCTGAGCCCACTGGTGAAAGCCGAGGGGGAAATCCCGAAAGACGTGCTTGACTTCGCCCTCGTAGGTCTCCAGAATTTGGTCCAGCGTTTCATCACGGAAACGCTTGCAGAATGGTCATTGGTAGTCGCTGAACTCGACGATGGTGACCGCCGCGTCTTCGGGCCCGGTGAACGGGTCGTCATCGACGCTGACCTCCACCACCGCTGGCTGCGTAGGCGTAGGCTGCACCGTCGGGCTGACCTGGGCGACCGCCGGCGCGCCACCATCCCCGTCCTCCTCCGTGAACTGCAAAACGAGGGCAACCACGGCCAAGACCACGGCCAACAGCGCCACGATATTAGCTGACACAATCCAGCCTATGGGAGAGGCTGAGCCCCCTCCTCCTGGCCCCGGGGAAGACCCAGCCTGTTCCCCTTCGGGTCGACCGCCTTTCCGGCCCCGCCCCCTACTTCCTTCGCTCATGTTGGCCTCCCTTCCTACTGTTCGAAAGCAACGCGGCCAGCGCTATCCCAAGCGCTGTCCGCTAGCCGCTATGCAATCGTTCGTCTGTTAGCCCGGCCTAGCCCCAAACCCCCATGCGCTCGGCCATTCGCTCCAGGCGGGCGATCCTCTCATCGACCGGCGGGTGAGTGCTGAAGAGGTTGCCCATGAAGTCGCTCCGCAGCGGACTGACGGTGTACATGTGGGCCGTCGACTCACTCACCTTCGTCGGCCTCATCTGGGCCCCCATCTGCAATTTCCTCAGGGCGCTGGCCAGGGCCAGAGGCCGCCCGGAGATGCGAGCGCCCGCCTCGTCGGCACCGTACTCCCGCTGGCGCGAGATCGCCGAGCGGATGAGCATCGCACCGATCGGTGCCAGGATGGCGATCGCTATCATCGCTGCCACGCCGAGCAGGGCGCCGTACTGGTTACGCGAACGACCGAAGCCGCCGAAGAAGAGACTCCAGCGGGCCATGAACGCTATGAACATGATGGCGCTGGCGACGGTAGCCACGATGGCGCTGATCAGGATGTCGCGGTTCTTGATGTGCCCCATCTCGTGGGCCAGCACGGCCTTAAGCTCATCTTCGTTCAGTATGCGCGTGATGCCCGTAGTCACCGCCACCGCCGAGTGCTTGGGGTTGCGTCCGGTGGCAAAGGCGTTGGGGGCATCGTTCTGAACGACGTACACCTTGGGCTTTGGCAAGCCGGCCATGCCGGCCACGTCCTCTACCATGCGATGCAGACGCGGCTCCTGCTCCGGCGTCACCTGATGGGCGCCGGCCATACGCAGGGCCAGCTTGTCGGAGAACCAGTACGTCCAGAGGTTCATCAGCAGGGCAAACCCGAAGGCAACGATGAGACCGGTCACGCCGCCAAAGAGATAGCCCAGCCCCAGGAACAGGGCCGACAGCAGACCCAGCAGCAGAACCGTCTTTGCGTGATTCACTGCTCACCTCCGGCAGCTTGCAGCTATCTGTCAAAATATTATACCCCATCTGCTAACCTGCCACACGGCACACCTCAAGTCGAGGCCCCGGACAGGAAAGCCAGGATGGCCTCGTTGGCCTCCTCCGCCCGCTCCTCCAGCACCATGTGGCGCGCCCTGCCGATCACCTGCAGGCGAGCGTCGGGCAGCTCATCCGCCAGCCGGCGAGCCACCCGGAGGTTAGTCCACCGATCGCCCTCGCCCCAAAGGAGGAGCACCGGCTGGCCCACCCGTGAGAGATCGACAGGCTCGTCGCGGGCAGCATCGCTCAGAAGGCTGGCGATGGCATTGGTCGAACCGCGAATGCACGCGGAGCGGCGGAACTCCTCCAGCATCTCCGGGCTGAGGAAAGCGGGATCGTAGAAGCCCTGCTGCAGCACTCTCTCTCGCAACCCTGGCTGGTGCAGGACGAGGGCCGTCCCCAGGCGAAGCAAAGAGGGCAGCGGCCGGCTGGCAGCCAGCCGCGGCACCATCCCGTTTGGGGGAGCGCTGCCCACCAGTATCAGCCTGTCCACCTTCTCAGGGCAGGTCACCGCCAGACGCAGGGCGATGGCCCCGCCCATCGAGTGACCCAGGACAGCCGCCCGCGAGATGCCCAGACGGTCCATAAGCTCGCCTACCAGCCGAGCCTGGGCCGCCAGCGAGTAGTCGCCGGTGGCCGGCCGCTCCGAATAGCCGAAGCCTTTCAGATCGAGGGCTACCACCCGCAGGCGCTCCGACAGGACGGGGATGTTGTAGCGAAAGTTGTATATGCGGCCCCCCAGGCCGTGTATGAGGACAAGGGGCGGGCCCTTCCCCTCGTCCACATAGTGAATGGCCACGTCCTCCAGGCGAACTATGCTGCCGGGCTTGGGGATATCCGCCAGCTCCAGGTTCTCGCAGCGTTTAGCCAGCCAGCGGGCGTAGGCCCAAAGAGCCGCCAACGCAGCCGCCGTCACACCGCCGACCAGAAGAAGCCTTCGCCCGACCATGGATCCCTCCTCCATGTGATCTAAGGTTGGCGCTCTGAGCTCTCCCCTGGAGCGCGAGCGATGCCCAGCAGTCGTTTCACCTCGCTCAAGCTTCGAGCGATGCGCGGCCCGTACCAGATGAGCATCCTGCCATCGATAAGGAAGATATGGCCATTCTTGACGGCCGTCACCTCAGCAAAGGCCTTAAAGTCGACCTTGTGCCGCTTGGTGAAACGATAGGGTTCGCTAGGCAGAAGGATCACTTCAGGGTCCAGAGCCGCCATCTCCGCCAGTTCCACCGGGGGGTAACGCTCCTGTCGCTCGCCGAAGACATTGCGGCCGCCGCAGATGCTGATGACGTCGTCCATGTAGGTGCCGCGTCCGCAGGTCTGGTAGGGATTGCGCCAGATGGGGCAGAAGACGCGCACCCGCTCGCGCCCGGCAGCAGCGGCCTGCACGAAGGCCAGAGCCTCCTTGGCCCCCTGGATGCTCGGCCGGGCGGCCTCAGTGGTGCCGGTGATGGTCGCTAACTCGCGCAGGAGGCCGATCGCGCTCTCAACACTGGTGACCAGAGTGACAAAGACCGGACAGCCGTGGTCGATCAGTTGGGCCACGTCCTCAGGGCTATTCTCCTCGGCGCTGGCGACCACCAGGTCAGGCTCAAGGGCCTCGATCTTTGCTACATCCAGCGCTTTAGTGCCACCCACCTTCGTCTTGCCAGCCACCCCCCGGCGGGGCTCCACGCAGAAGCGGGTCACCCCCACGATCTCCTGTTCCAGGCCAAAGGCGAACAGGGCCTCGGTGAGGCTGGGCACCAGGCTGACAATGCGCTCCGGCCGCTGCCTAACCGTCAGCAATCGCCCCCAGGCGTCCGCCAGGGTCAGCGGCGGCCCTCCTGGTCGGACGCCACCAGCGCGGCGGCCTGCGACTTCTTCCACAAACCCCTCCCTATAGAGAACGAGCCCCACACATATGCTCGCTGCTTGACTCCACTAACTCAACGCGTCCCACTCCGAGCACAGGCCCGGGACAGCGGTCCGGGCCACTAGCTACCCCAGCGTGACCTCCGTTTCTTGCAGGTCGCCGTCACGATAGTACTCAATGGTCACCGTGTCGCCGGCTCGGTACTCAGTGAGCACCTTCAACAGATCACCGCTATTCTTGATATCCTCACCGGCGGCCCGAACGATGATGTCGCCAGCCTTAAGGCCAGCGCGATCCGCGGGAGAACCGTCCTGCACAGAACCGATTCCCACACCGCTGTCAACCGCCAGGTCGAACTCCTCAGCGATGCTCGGGGTTATGTTAATCAGGTTTATCCCCAGATAGCCTCGTTCCACCCGCCCCTTTTCAATAAGCTCCCCCACTATGGGCTTGACCGTATCGACGGAAATGGCGAAGCCGATCCCCTCAGCAGTGCCGCGAATGACCTGGGTGGTGATGCCGACCACCTCCCCATACATGTTGACCAGCGGCCCGCCGCTGTTACCGGGGTTGATGGGAGCATCGGTCTGGATGGCCCCGGGGATCATGTAGGGGTCCTCCTGAATCAAGCGCTCCTTAGCGCTCACCACCCCGCGGGTGACTGTTGGGCCGCCGGGCAGGTCCAGGGCGTGGCCAATGGCCACCACATCATCTCCTACCTGGAGCTGGGCGGTATCCCCCAACCTGGCCGGCGTCAGATTGTCAGCATCGATCTTCAGAACCGCCAGGTCGGTGGGGCGGTCCCCTCCCACCAGGCTCGCCTGGAACTGGCGACCATCGCTCAGGGTCACTGTTATCTCTTGGGCAGGCTGCTCACCGTCGATAAACACCACGTGGTTGTTGGTAACGATGTGCCCCTCGTCGTCAATGATGAACCCGGTGCCAACCCCTTCGGTGGGGATCGGCTGGCCGAAGACACTGAACGCTGTCCCTTCGATGAGGATATGCACCACCGACGGCCGTAGCAGGCGGACGATCTCGGCCGTCGCCAGAGGGGTTCGCTCACCGCTGGGGGTGATAGACGCCCCGGGGCTGGCCGTCGGCGAGGCGACCACAGTGACGGTCGGGGAGACGGTTTGCGTCGGCTCAGCGGCCTCGCCCCCGCAGGCCACAGCCACAACGGCAACGACAACGAAAATAGCAGGCAATATCACGGGCAGTCGCATCAAAACGTACCTCTCCTCCTGCCAAGAAAGGTTACTATGACCAGAGACAGACTTCCATCTTTTCTAACGTCGACGGCAGCAATAAGGCTTCATTCTAATACAACATCAAGCCTACCAGCAGCTCATTCCCTCGCCCGCCTCTCGAAGTCCAGGCCTGTCTTGACAAAGATGCTCCCCTCGTATAACTTATTGATACCAAGTCTCAATTAGGGGCACCATGTACAACCTGGAATCAATAGTGCGGCGGCTTGAGGAGCAAAGACATCGCATCACCCCACCGCGTTTGGCAGTGGTGGGAGCGGTGCTCGATCGTAGCGGCCATTTTAGCGTGGACGACATCCTGAACCAGGTGCCAGAGGTAGGGCGAGCCACCGTCTTCCGCACTACGAAGCTCTTGTCGGAGATGGGCATCCTTTGTCGCGTCCTCCTGGAGGATGGCAGCCTTCGCTATCGACTCAGCCACCGCCAGGACCACCATCATCACCTTGTATGCGTCTCCTGCGCCAGTGTTCAAGAGCTGGATGCCTGTATCGACCCCGAAGTGCTCGACGACCTGGCGCGCAGCACCGGCTACCGGATCGAGGGCCACTGGCTGGAGTTCTACGGTCGTTGTGACACCTGCCGCAGTAGTGAGGCCTAGAAGCATTTGCCTGACGAACCATGAGGCCGAGTATCAGTAGCCAATCTCTCTGGCTGTTCGCCATCTCTCTTGCGGCGATAGCTCTTCTGGCCAGCGTCATCCTCACCGCCTGCCAGGAGGAGGAAGTGGAGGAGGGGGAGACAGCCAGGGTGAAAGTGGTCGCCAGCCTGGATCTCTTCGCCAACTTTGCGCGCCAGGTGGGCGGCGACAGGTTGAACGTGTCCAACCTCATCCCTGCGGGCGCCGACCCGCACACCTACGAGCCGGTCCCCAGTCGGGTGGACAAGCTAACCAAGGCCGACCTGGTCATCGTCAACGGGCTGCGACTGGAGGCAGCCCTGGAGGACGTTATCGAGGAGAACACGCCCTCTTCTACACCGATCGTTGAGCTGTCTGAAGGACTGCCCGCCATCAGCAGCGACGACCACGACGGCAACCCTCACCTCTGGCTGGACGTGCAGAACGCCATCGCCTACGTGGAGCGCATTCGCGACGCCCTAGTGGAGATCGACCCCGCTGGCGCCGAGACCTACCGCG
>Ga0209979_1004527_pt1 | contig 11449 bp, 11 predicted proteins | sample AnhtaG_FD_183114 | JGI IMG/M metagenome (GOLD analysis project Ga0209979, IMG submission 183114) | Deep subsurface microbial communities from Anholt, Denmark to uncover new lineages of life (NeLLi) - Anholt_01485 metaG (SPAdes) (version 2) | ecosystem: Environmental > Aquatic > Marine > Oceanic...
AGGAAGCTAAAGAGGCCAGAGAGGCCGAAATACAGGCAAAGAAGGAGGCTAAACTAGCCGCTAAAGAAGAGACTAAAAGAAAGGCCCAGGAAGCTAAAGAAGCCAGAGAGGCTGAAATACAGGCAAGGAGAGAGGCTAAACTAGCCGCTGAAGAAGAGACTAAAAGAAAGGCCGAGGAAGCTAAAGAAGCCAGAGAGGCTGAAATACAGGCAAGGAGAGAGGCTAAACTAGCCGCTGAAGAAGAGACTAAAAGAAAAGCCGAGGAAGCTAAAGAGGCCAGAGAAGCTGCAATACAGGCCAAGAAGGAGGCTAAACTAGCCGCTGAAGAAGAGACCAAGAGAAAGGCTCAGGAAGCTAAAGAGGCCAGAGAGGCCGAAATACAGGCAAAGAAGGAGGCTAAACTAGCCGCTAAAGAAGAGACTAAAAGAAAGGCCCAGGAAGCTAAAGAAGCCAGAGAGGCCGAAATACAGGCAAGGAGAGAGGCTAAACTAGCCGCTGAAGAAGAGACTAAAAGAAAAGCCGAGGAAGCTCAAAAAGCCAAAGAGGCTGAGGAGGCTAAAGAAGCCAGAGAAGCTGCAATACAGGCCAAGAAGGAGGCTAAGCTAGCCGCTGAAGAAGAGACTAAGAGAAAAGCCGAAGAAGCTCAAAAAGTCAAAGAGGCTGAGGAGGCTAAAGAAGCCAGAGAAGCTGCAATACAGGCCAAGAAGGAGGCTAAACTAGCCGCTGAAGAAGAGACTAAAAGAAAGGCTCAGGAAGCTAAAGAAGTAAAACAAGCTGAGAAAAGTCTAAAACAGATAGAGGATATTTGTGAACAATTAAGAGCCGGAAAAATTGGAACAGAGGAATCAATACAAAAGCTTTCGGATATTTCCGAAAAGATTGCCAGGTAGATATTTTTCTGTTTGTCCTTTAAGAGGCTGATGTTGAGAGAACTTGTGAGAAAGTTCGGATTTCTACCCGGCTTGGAGAGCCATCAGGGGTGATGGTTTTCATTAAACAAAAACAAAATGTGCAATCTCCAATAAAAGAGGCTGGGCATCTTTGATAGATGCCCAGCCTCTCTAACAATCCTGATACCTATACTGCCAGCTAGCCCTTCCCTATCCTAAACATCTTGGTCCCACATGTGGGACAAATGCCTTGTGTCGCTGGCCTCCCGTTCTTCATGGTTATAGATTTGGCATCCCTCATTTCTCTTTTGGCACGGCATTTCACGCAATATGCTTGCATTAGTTCTACCTCCCTTTTTAATTAGAAAGAATAAACTACTCCTTCCTGTAATGTCAATAGTCAGACAAAACTACAGTATTTCCGACGAAACAAGCACTCCCCCTTTACAGGCACAGTTTTTTGGGCTAGAATGGATACGATTTGGGCGGGAGTAGCTCAGTGGTAGAGCATCTGCTTCCCAAGCAGAGGGTCGCGGGTTCGAGCCCCGTCTCCCGCTCCATGAAGCTAAGGGACGACTTGCCTAGGTTTAAGAGGCAAAGCTGTCTGAGTCTGAAAGGAGACTCTTGGCCGCGGAGACCCACGAGGATTTCCGCAAGGTCACCCACGACGAATGTATCTACAGGCTGGCAGCCGGTTTCCTGGATACCGCTGTTAATTGCCCCGGTGGCATCCTGACCAGTATTATGAGTGACGAAAGAATTACGGAAAGCGAGCAGCGCTAACTGAAATCACTCAAAAAAGCTATAGTATTCTGTGCCCTCGTATATGTAAAAGCTGTATTTGTTGTCAGTATTTGGGAAAGATAGCACGCTAAGTGTTAATTAGTGGGCAAATAAGTGACAAGAATCGTCCCTTTCACCTATTTTTAAACCGCTTTAATTAAAACCGTTTAAAAAGGTATGAAAGTGGACCCTTATCGCACAAAAAGACAGAGAAAAGGGATTGGTTTTATCTAAAATATACATTTGACGCTACTCTGAGAGATGATCGATGTGTCTATATAGCAGATATTGGCCATTTCGCAACCATTAGTCCATTATTAGGCTATTATTAACTCAGAAAGTACATTGAAATCGGAAAAACAGAAAGCTTGCACTACAAGCATAGTAATGTTCGAGAGTTAGCACTGTTTTACTTCAGAGCCTTGAAATGTAACAATAGGGGCTTTTAGTGTGTTCTATTGGGAATAATTCATAAGAATTGTGGATAGTTTGATGCCATGACTGTGGATCAGATTTACTTTTTTAGGCACAAACAGAGTAAGGAGAGATGTTTCTGTGCCTTTGTCTTTGCTGATCTGGAACAATGTGGACGCTGAAGCCTGTGCTTATCTCTACACCGCTTGTTTAACTCAGCCGATAGACCACGACTGGGGGCAAATCTATCTCTACATCGCTACTAAGACCTACAGGCGATGGGGTAAGAATGAGATGCCTGGCGATATCGCGGTAGACTCAATTAGTGACTACCAGATGGCTGAACTTAATCGGCTCAAGGAGTGGCTCTACCACAAAAGGACTCAGGTAAGGCTTGACAGGGAGCGAGCTGAAAGGCGACGCAAGAAAGAGGATGAGGTAGAGCGGAAAAAGGCAGAGCAGCCGGCACTGTTTGAGTTCTAGTATTCCCAACTGAAAGGGGGTTGGGGGCTTATCTCCCGCCCCCCCTTTATCTCTAAGTGAACAAAATGAGCAATTGTTGCCTAAGTTAAACAATCCGCTATTTTGTATTCCTTGTCATTGGTCTAGTGATATAATTGGTCAACTGGGCTGAACCAATAACGGGATGCAATCGATCAGGCTGAGACGGAGGACCATGAATAAATCGACAGTGGCCGTGGTAAGATGCGATACATATGATGGGCAGCAAGTGTTTAAGGCTGTCGAGATAGGGCTTGACATGCTTGGTGGAATCTCCTGTTTTATAGAGCCTGGTGAAAAGATAGTAGTGAAACCGAACGTGCTGTCTGGCACAGATCCTCAAAAGTGTGTGACTACACATCCGTCTGTGTTTGAGGCTGTAGGGAGACTACTCCAGAAGGCTGGTGCCAGCGTTTACTATGGCGATTCTCCAAGTTTTGGAAAATGTGAAGGGCATATGAAAAGAGCGGGTTTGAAGCAGGTAGCTGATGAGTTGGGGGTAAGATTAGCTGATTTTGATAATGGTAAGACTATGAGTCACAAGGCAGCACTCTTGAACAAGAGGTTTATTATTGCCAATGGAGTCGTGGAATCAGATGGCCTGGTAAGTCTACCGAAACTGAAAACACACCCGCTTACTAGATTCACCGGAACCATCAAGAATCAATTCGGGTGTGTTCCCGGTATCCTGAAAGGCCAATATCATGTCAAAATGCCTGACCCGTACGATTTCGCCACCATGCTCGTTGATTTGAATACATTGATTAAACCGCGTTTATGTATTATGGACGGCATTATGGCTATGGAGGGCAACGGGCCAAGAAATGGAAAGCCCAAGAAACTGGGGGTCTTGCTGTTATCCGCTGATCCTATCGCTCTAGACTCTATAGCCTGCAAAATCATTGATCTTGACCCAGAATTCGTGCCAACGTCAAAGCCGGGTGAAAGGGCAAGGCTCGGAACGTACCATTATGAAAACATTGAAGTAATTGGCGATAAGATAGAATCTTTTATTGATAGGGATTTCGAAGTAATCCGAAGTCCCCCCGTCTCATCTCCCAGTGGACGCATGGGGATATTCATCAAGAACCGGATATGCCCTAGACCTGCGATTGATAAATCGAAGTGTACCAATTGCGGGACATGCGTTAGTATGTGCCCCGTTAACCCTAAAGCCGTGAACTGGCATACGGGTGATGAGTCTAAACTACCCACATACAAATATGACCGCTGTATTCGGTGTTACTGCTGCATAGAATCGTGTCCCGAGGGAGCAGTTACGGTACATGATACTTTATTAGGTAGAGTCTTTTTCCGCTAACGTCATTTGGATATTGGGACGGTCCCTTTTAAATTTGAATATAAGAGACAGTACCAACTAACGACCAATGTAACAATCCGTCATTTTGTGTAATGAGGTAACAGAATGAGCTTCTGTACAATGTCAAACAAAAATGACTTTTGTCTAAAGGGCTCAAAGCTCAGAATTGATGTTCTGATTGCTAGGACCCTATTTCTTCATAGCCCTCCGGTCCAACTCCCCGACAGCCCAAGACAGGTCCAACTCATGCAGCTTCTCCCTCGTAGGTACGGCTCGCTCAGGATCCCATCCCGCCATCCTGTAGTAGGTTTGAATGGCTTGTTGCATAGCCTCCCTGTCTATCCCCTTGTCCTTTAGAGGGCCGCTGCTGACGCCTGTGTATAGGCGCTCCGGCAAGAAGTCATCCTTAGAAGTAAAACCTTCCCTGGCGTTGAAGACTCTGGCTAAGGCGAGTGCTCGTTCTCCCACCTTCATCAGTTCCCAGACAGATGTATTCCAGCCCGTGGCTCCACTAACAAGTTCGTTAACACGACCAGGGTCATAGGGCATGAACATGTAGATAATGGCGCAATCCTTAAAATGCTGCCAGTTAGTCAGATACTGGAACAAACGTACCTTGGCTGGACTGAATTCGGTAGGCGGTAGACTCTCTTGTAGGCCCAGTGCCCTCATAGTTGGGTTCACCCTTACAAAATCCGTATCCTGCATATTATGCATGTGGTCTGCCCCTGTAGGCGAGGTGGCATAGCCAATTCCCATACCAACCTTACCTCTGGGGTCATGCATGGGTAACTCCTGACCCTTTATCTGCATTGCGTATTCAGCAGCACCACGACCGAGCTTCTCAGCGGCACGCTTGACCCCCTCTGCTAGTAAATCACCCAGTCCTTCCCGCTTGGCAATCATCTCCGCCATCTTCATCATTGCCTCAGCATTCCCGAACCTGAGCTCTATTCCCCCGGTGTCCTCTTTGGTCAGAATCCCGTTTTCAAAACATTCCATGGCGAAGGCAATCGTTGTGCCAACACCAATGGTATCCAGACCGTAGGCACTGCATGTCTGGTTGCCCTGAGCTATCGCCTTAAGGTCATTGACCCCACAGAGGGAGCCCAGGGAGCCGATGGTCTCATATTCCGGTCCTCCGTAAACGGGGTCCACATTGTAGGGTGGTCCCACCTTCACCATGCGCTTACAATTGGCGGGACAGGCATAACAGTTGTCTTTCTCGACAAGTATAGTTTCTGCCATTGTCTGCCCGGTAATATCATTGAAGCCGTCAAACTGCCCTTCCTGGAAGTTGCGGGTGGGCAATATACCCATCGCATTAAGTCCAGCCACACCGCCGGAAGTACCGTAATCCGTAAACCCCTTCATCCTTGGAGTAATGTCGGTCAGCCACTTAGCAACCTGCCTGACTTTTTCCGCATCGGCCAGTGGTAACCCCTTTTTACCACGTACGGCAATTGCCTTCAGCATCTTTGAGCCCATAACCGCACCAAGACCACAACGACCGTAGAAGTGGGTCAGGTCGTTGGCAATATTGGCAGTCCTTACCAATTTCTCTCCCGCCGGCCCAATCTGAGTGACACGTATCCTCTTATCACCCAGTTCATCCTGAATCTGGCTTTCTACATCAGCGGTAGTTTTGCCCCAAAGGTGAGAGGCATCCCGAATCTCTACCTTGTCGTCGTTTATCCAGGTATATACTGGTTTATCCGCTTTGCCTTCAATGATGATAGCATCCCAGCCAGCTCTCTTCAGTTCTGCACCCCAAAATCCGCCAGCTTGAGCATCGCCCCAGCCACCAGTGAGCGGGGACTTGGCACCTACTCCATTGCGACCACTACCAGCCGCTGGAATACCGGTAATCACGCCCGAAGAAAAGATGAGTTTATTGTCCGGACCCAGCGGGTCGATTCCGGGTTTTAGCTCCTTAAGCAGATAGTAAGCTGTCAGTGCTGTCCCACCGAAGTAGCGCCGATAGAACAGGTCGCCCGGTTCCTCAATAGATGTACTATTGTTGGATAAGTTCACTCTCAGGATTTTGCCGGTATAACCAGTCGGTGTATTTTCAGCCACTAAGACTTACCTCCTTTAGCTCTTTAGAATGCTTTGTGCTGTTCCTGCAGCCGAAGATGGCTGGCATATCGTCGATTATTCTAGTATAACTTGTTGCCGGTTACTATCAAACTGTGATGGGATACGGACAAACCACCTCAGCGTCAGTATAGATTTAACCCACGATAATATCATCCAGAGAGCGCTTGGGCACGTGGCGTACGCGCTCATTATCCCACCATTGCTGGGTAGCTCCATCCTGGCCAACAGTCTCGATTACCATTCTTTCTTTAGGTTTGCCTAGAGCCAATACTAGCAAAATTTCATAGTGTGCTGGTATCTCCAGAGCCTTACGGAGCCCATCCCTGTTTATGTTACCTATCACACAGCCACCAAGACCCTTTTCCACCGCACCTAGATGAATAGTCTGAGCCGCTATTCCGTAGTCACATGCCAAGATAAGCTTTATCTTTGTGTCTTCAAGGATGATGATATACGCAGACGGTCTTTCCCCTTCAGGTGGATCGTTATCTATGCGAATATTCGGATAGATTAGAGCATTTCTCTTAGGGTCATTGGAGAGAATATATTTCAGGGCTTGTCGGTTGGCTGCAGAAGGAGATAGTCTCGCCAGGTCAACAAGCTCTCTCAATGTCTCAAGTTCTATGGTGACATCCTGATAGAATCTCCGATAACTTCTGTTCTTTATTACCAGGTCCCTTATCATTGTCACCTCCGTGGTATTGTAATACAGGCGATTGCTGTCTTATTTATTCCAATCTCTCTAGATGGTAGGCAATAGATGACCTGCCCCCAATTTTAGTACCACCTAGTAGGTATAACCAATATGGTGTAGGTAGGATATTATTAGTGCTTCTCGTAGGTAGCGATGTCCCACTTCCTGAAGCCCATGGCCACCAAGAAATTCTTGAGTCTTTCATCACTCTCTCTAGCAATACCCCTCATAACTGCATTGTTGCGCTTGCATTCTGCATGAAACGCTTCGACCAAAGTTCTGCCTATCCCCCTATGCTGATACCGAGGATTGACGCCGATCATATCGATCCAGCCGACCCACCGATGCCGATTGAAGTCGGTCAGCGTGTGTGTTAAGGTAGCGATGGACTGATTGTGTTCCTCTTCTACTATGTTCCCCACCACAAATCCTACTATCTTGCCTTCTAGTTCAGCAACAAAATGTATATCAGGTCGATACACTTGCCAATAAGAGTCAAAAGAGAAAGGCCAGGTAGGCGTCCGCTCTTTACCGAACAGCGAACTATCTATCGCCTTCACTTTTGACAGGTCGGCTTCAACCATTTTCCGAATCTGAACATCTCCCTTATCTTGAGCCATCATTACCTCCTTGCACCATGATGACAATCATTCTAAACTACTTTTCTGGCATTAGCAACCCAGCTGTATATGTCTTCTGCGCACATCATTGGGGTGTTACAAATTGTGCAGATTAACGGCATACTATAGTAGACAGAAGTGTTTCATGTTGGGACTTAAGTTTAGTCCTGTCTTGAGAGTTTATCAATGCTCGGAATAGAGATGAACCCCTGTCCGTGCGGAATGTGGTTAGGACTTTGGAGACACGGGTGGTGTTGGTCAAGAGACTATAGTAACAATTAGCCATAATGTGCAGCGTGATTACATTTATGGCGAACGCTTTTAGTCCGAATAATTTAAGTGAGAGGGGAGCGGAGAACTGCCCTCCTCTCACTTTTCAATCTGGTCAACTAGGTAGTAAAGACCAAGGGTGAGCTCCTACTTTATTTGACTTGCCCTACCTCTACGCCGGCGATGCGCTCCATAGCCTTAACTAGTGCCTGGGTACCGCTCTTGCCCTCACCAGCAGACTGAAGCGAATAATACATTTGGTGGATGAAGCTTGTTACAGGGAGAGGCATCTTTACCGCCTCGGCGGCTCCCATAATAAGGTTGAGGTCCTTTTGCATCAGGTCGATCATGAAGCCGGGCTGGAAATCCCGTCTAATGATGCGTGGTGCTAGGTTAGCTAGCTGCCATGAGGCAGCGGCACCTCCCTTAACAGCCTCGATCGCTTTCTCTAGGTCAACACCTGATTTTTGGGCAAACAGCAATGCCTCGACAACAGCATTGAGAGTACCAGCCACAAGGATCTGGTTCATCAGTTTTACCGTTTGCCCCATGCTGTTGGAGCCAACGTGGACAACATTCTTACCCATGGCCTCAAGGATAGGCTGGCAGCGCTCAAATATTTTAGCATCACCACCTACCATAATTGACAGTGTGCCGTTGATCGCCCCTTGCTCCCCTCCACTCACCGGAGCATCAAGCATGTGGGCTCCCTTTTCCTTGAGGTAGGCAGCTATTTTTTGCGTTGCCTGTGGAGAAATGGTGCTCATGTCGATGACCACCGAGTCGGGTTTGATTCCATCTATGATGCCGTTTTCGCCAAGGATGACACTCTCTACATCTGGTGTATCTGAGACTATGGTAATGACTACGGGGCATTTCTCGGCTAACTCTTTTGGTGAATCAGCCTTTTTAGCCCCTTCAGAGACCATTTGCTCAGCCTTGGAGGTGGTGCGGTTATAAACGGTGACCTCAAACCCGGCCTTAATTAGATTGTGGACCATAGGCATACCCATGATGCCAAGACCAATAAAGCCAACCTTTTTCTCCACAGTGATAACTTCCTTTCTCTTTATAGGTTTAGTTTTAACTTTCCTATATTATCCCCTTTTTCCTCTTTAGGCTACTATCTCCCGTCAGCAACAATCAGAGGCCGGCGAAAGCCCTCTGGCCCTACATCGATACCGAAGTCGTAAGGATTGAGGCTAATAACTCCTATTGCTTTGTCTCCTCATTCTTCTATGATAGCTACTGGCCTTACCCAGGCAGCGCTTGCTTTTAGAATCTTTATCGGGAAACAAAAAACCTTAAACCCGCTGGGTGGAAGCTGGTCAAGGTTAGCCAATTTTTCCATCTGGAAGTATTCCCGCTCGATGCCGGCATAGTGGCCTTCCCAGATGAGGCTCCTATCGTGAGTTTCTCGGAATTCCTTGGCCTGGTACATAAAGGGGCGGTCCCAACCAGGAGCATCGGTGCCGACTAGCTTTACCCCTTGGTCTATCAACCATATGGTTGCTTCTCTTCCTACCCCCGCATACTCAGTGACGTACTTCGGTGTATCCCAAAATCTATCCGTACCGGTCATAATCAGGACGATATCCAGGGGTTTGAGCCGATAGCCTATCTTCTTCAAAGCTTCCTGAAGGTCAGCCACACTTATTACCTCACCAGCCTTCTTATGCCGCATATCCAGCACGACTCCATCACCATAAGCCCACTCCAGAGGCATTTCATCTATCGTTTTTGACTTCTTACCTTCGCTAGTGGGATGGTAATGCCAGGGAGCATCCATATGGGTGCCTGAGTGGGTACTCAATGTCAATATATCATGAGCCCAGCCAAGACCGTCAGGAAGGTCCTCCGGCGCTACACCGGGAAAACCGCTAAGCATTTGAGGTATGCTTTCCTTATGACCTACACGCTGAATCTCGGCACCCATCACGCCCGACCCTTCCTTTATCTCTATACTCAGGTCTACGACCCTAACTCTGCCTGCCATTTGGCTACACTCTCCTTTCGCCCTTTTTGCTGGAAATTGTTGGTTTTGTCTCGGGTTTGAGCCTAGAAGCAAGTCCTCCTCAAGCTGTAGTTATCTTCGTGTTTTGATGTCTGTTAACCAATGAGCCTGGAACTGGGTTCATTGTAGTAGTGAAGAGAATTTAGTCTTCAGGAGAGAACCATGATGGCTGTTCCGGTCGCCGTTCGTTGGCCGAGTTGGTTGTCCACCCAGACCTCACATTCAACCTGCTTCCCATTACCCTCCCGGGAGACCCTGAGCACCTTCCCGCCTGCAGTCAAGGTATTGCCAGCCACGTCCATGCCCCGGTACTGGACAGTAAGCCTCTTGAGGGCATCGCCATCCCCGGCCCAACCCTTAAGCATCTGGGCAATGGTCGCAGTCTTGTACCACCCCTGAATAATAACATCGGGGAGGCCCACCGATTGGGCGAAATCCTTATCATAGTGGATGTCCACAAACTCCGCAGTGGCTGCGGCGAACATGGCAAGCTGACGTATCATTATAGGGCCTTTGGTCAGGGGCGGCAGCTCCATCCCCTGCTTTATATCCTGGACTTGTAGTCTCCTATTGATGGCGTTCCTCCTCCGGTGCCGGCTTGCGAAAGACTGTAGTTCCCCGCCGGACCAGCACCACCTGGCCATGCTGATTGGTGAAGGTCTTCTCTCTAATGACGAAGATTAGGTGACCGGAGCGCCCCTGCTTCTCGTAAGCGTCCACCACTTTCTCACGACAGGTCAGGGTGTCACCCGGCTTAACAGGGGCGAATAGCTGGAAGTCGTCCCCTGCATTCAAGCCAGCCCACCCCGGCGGCATAGGTATATCTACGGACAACACTGTCCGCGCATCCCCTGCTGTCACGTTGCCCAAGCTGGTTGCCCCACCATAGAAGGTTGGTGGGGCAACGATTCCCCCATGCTTCGTTGTTTTGGCGTAGCTTTCGTCCCGGTACAGCGGGTCAGGGTCCATGATAGACTCAGCGAAGAACTTGATAGCTCCCGTATCGATGAAGTAGACAATGGGCTCTGACTCGGCACCCACATACTTTTTGAGCTTCTCCAACAAGGCACTCATTCAGCAGAATCCTCCCCAAGAACTGTGGCTATGTTATAAAACCTACGCGCTGGCTGTCAAGGCTTCTAACAAGCCCAAAATGTTGCGCTGGAGAGAGCCTAGCCTCTGAGTGCCTCGGGATTGACGCAGTTTGGCGGTGTCTCGCTGTGTAACCCAGCGAGAAGGTTCTCGGCAGCCATAAGAGCCATGGTTTTGCGGGTGGTGAAGCTGGCACTGGCAATGTGAGGAGTAATAATGACGTTGTCCAAGGCGAGTAAGGGGTCATCAGGGGATATTGGTTCGACTTCGGTGACATCTATCGCTGCGGCGAAAATCTGACCGGACTTAAGCGCTTCATAGAGTGCCTTCTGGTCAACTATAGAACCACGTGAAGTGTTAATAAAGACGGCGGTTGGCTTCATCATGGCAAACTCGGCTGCCCCAATCAGGTGATGTGTTTGTGGCAATAACGGTACGTGGATACTGATAAAATCAGCGCTAGAAAGTAGCTTGGCTAGCTCGGAGACGTATTCCACGCCGAGTTGCCTTTCTTCTTCCTCGCTTCGCCTTATTTCGTCATAATAGAGCACCTTCATATTGAAGCCTTTGGCTCGCTTGGCTAGCTCAGCACCGATGCGCCCCAGACCGATAATCCCCAGAGTAGCATGATGAATGTCCTGACCTAACAATATCATGGGTCCCCAGGTCTTCCACCGACCCCTTCTGGTGTAGTTATCAGCCTCAGCCACACGCCTGGCGGCGCTCATGAGCAGGGCAAAGGTAAGGTCA
>Ga0209979_1004528_pt1 | contig 11448 bp, 5 predicted proteins | sample AnhtaG_FD_183114 | JGI IMG/M metagenome (GOLD analysis project Ga0209979, IMG submission 183114) | Deep subsurface microbial communities from Anholt, Denmark to uncover new lineages of life (NeLLi) - Anholt_01485 metaG (SPAdes) (version 2) | ecosystem: Environmental > Aquatic > Marine > Oceanic >...
GAAGCGATGCTTGATGAGTCTCTTGAAGGTTCCAAGCTGAGATGGTGCAAAATCAAAGAGTTTCATACTACGGATTTTAGACAGTACGATGTTGTTTTTCTTGATGCTTTTCTGGACGAGAGTACTTTGTTGGAGCTTTACGGCGCAACAAATATCATGGTGCTGCCTTATCTTAATTTACAACAAATATCAAGCGGCATATTAGCAGATACTGTGGGTTCAGGTAGAGTAGTTATTGCAACGAAATTTAAGTACGCGGTGGAGCTGATCAATTCAGAGGCTCAAGGTAAGGACGGTGCCATTATTGGCCCTCATGCCAGGGGTGTTTTGGTCGATTCCGGTGAGCCTTCGGTCGAACAAATAGCTCAGGCCCTTGACTATCTTGTCTTCAATCGAGACGAACGCCTTGAGATGGAAACACGTGCTCACGAGAGAGGCTATCAGATGAGGTGGCACAACTCGGCATGGGAGCTGCTACAGTACATCCAATTCGTCAAAGAAAAACAGGAGATAGTTACCGGCAGAGGGATAGAATTCACCAGAAAAAAACCGTCGATTTTCGAGAAGAAAACAACAAAGTAACTGATATCTGAAGACTGTTCTATGGACGCACGTCATATCTGTTGAACGTCACAAAGGCCATGGTGAAAAACAAGAAGGTAAAGCCGATCGATAGGATCACGTCGACCAACCCAGCCTCCAAAATTTCTGCCATATTTGCATAACGATAGTGCATATCAGGAACAGTGTCTGGAGTATCACGAAGTGTAGTCGTCTGGCTAAAGCTCTTCGTTGCTCTTCTTTCATAATTGTCATAGATTGCCTTTTTGACTTCATCCTGAAATTCTTGAGCGTTTTCCGTAAATTTTCCAAACTCCCTGGGCCCTGTATTGGACAGTCCAGAGACAAGATATGTGTAACAACTGGCAGGGGATAGTCTCGAAATATTCATGGCAATAGTATTTTGTTTATTCATCTTGTTCCTATGGTTCCGCACAATTTTTCCTATTTTATTATCGATTTGCTCTTGGTTCTTCTTTCTAAGAGCAGTCAATTCTGCATCAAGGGGAAGCACACTTCTCTCCTCTGTTGGCACATACTTCTCATGAGAGCCCTTTCCGGCAAAGTAGCTTGTCTTCAATTTATCCGGTATGTGCTGATACTTGTTGTGTATTTGCGTACTTTCTTGTATATATGTTTTTTGAAGGTCATCAAGGACCATGCGTTTTCTAAATTTTACCACTTGTTCGCTTTCGACCGGATATATGATTCGTGCCAACATAGGACTGACTTTCGGTAACGCCAGCACAATGATCACCCAGACAAACAGCGATACTGTCATAGATATTATAGGTTTCTGCGTCATTCCCGAGATCAGAACACCAAGAGTCACCATGGTCAGAATGAATACAAGAGTCACCGCCAAGATAATAAGAAAAGACGGATAGAGTTGCGGCAATAGTATAGAGATATCTTGCGATAGCTCCAGGATGATCGAGGCAATTAAAAGAGACATGACGAAAGGGATTAAGAGGCAAATATAATTTCCAGCAATCTTGCTTAAGAGAATATAGCTGCGAGAAATGGGATTAGCAAGCATTAATCCCAAAGTGCCTGCTTGTCTTTCACCGGAGATGCTGCTGAAGGTGAAGGCCAGCGCAACTAATGATGCAACAAAGCACACATTGAAAAGCAAATCCATCCGGCCAAAAAGCAGGGTCGGAGAATCGCCGGCGCGAATACCCTTGGTCATTTCAAATATGCCTGATCTCGAGGTAATAACTTTGTCTGGGATATAATGATCGAGTCCCGAAGCAAAAATACTCAGCACCGATGGCGGCCTGAATCCCTGGACTTCGACATTAGAGAATACTTCCTTTCCATATTTCTGCCGGTACATTTGATGTTCCAGATTGTAATTCGCCAACCTTTGTTCGTAATCTTTTCGGCTGACATACATCCCCAAAGGAATCAGCACCAGAAACAACAGAGACGCGATTATAAAGCGAATATCCAGAACCGTCGTCACGATCTCTTTCTTAATCATTGTTCCTAACATTATAATTCATCCTTTCTACTCTAACTCATGTCATACTCTCGAAACATCACAAAGGCAAATGCAAACAGAATGATAGGGTATACCCCTACCCATTGTCAAAACAGAAACTTGGGGTTTTTAAGGTGGACTCATCACCATGTGTTGAAGCAGTTGGAACGGAGGGAGCCCGAAGGGCGACCGGAGTGCCAACTGCTACGCCGTACACCTCGGCTGGGGTGCGGTAGCCCAAAGCCGGGTGTAATCGCTGATTATTATAAAGTTCTAAATGGTCAACTCTTGTTCCTCACCTCGACCACATAAATCATCGTGGGTTCCCTGGGCTTTTCCGGTTTGCGGTCCCGGTTGGGTGAGTCTGTTTCCTGCTGCATATAATGCGTAAAACCCGGCGGCAATGGCCCGCGGTTGACGGCGCGGACGTGTGGTATATTATGATGAATGTTATCGGCTTTCCGAACAGGATATTGGCCTGGTTTCATAGTTAACAGCTGTTCTCTCGTGAGGCTCAACTGTCCTTTCCGGGGTTTTGCATAAGTGTTATTGTAGGTAACCAGAATTTTCTGTCCTTTAGTGATTGAGACTCTGGATATAGGAGGATACTGTGGAATCGTGCCCCTACCAGAAAAATAAAAACGATGTTTCCAGTCAGTCAAGCGAATGATTTTCCACTTGCCGTCAACCGGCGTAGCGATATAGATTTGATTGTGGCCGCCCTCATCAAACCGAGTATAACCAATATAGGGCCGTCCTTTGTCATCCACAACTAAAGTTCCCCCATTCATTAGTCCACTTTTTTGTTTGATAGGCTCGACTACATGGGCATTTTCCGGTGTTATGGGTAATTCCAAATCGCGCCCATCCCAGCTTTTCCAAGAGACTCCACGGTCGAGGCTCTTGGCATAGCACACATCAAAATTGGTTACGACATCCGGAGTTTCCCGCCAACACCAGGCAATATGCCAAACCCCATTTTTGTCCTCTAAAATACCGCCAAACGGATAGGCGTTGCAGGTTGGATTCCGGTCGCGCCCATTTGTCAAAACCGGAACCGTCTTTGTCCACTGTTGAGTCTCTTCGTCATAATGGACCAGGATTCGCATTCCATTTCCGCTGCCTCCGTGCCGGTACATGATGTAAATTGAGCCATCGCTAAGCTTCAACACGGCTGGATACGTGACCCTGTCTTCGTAATCGCCGGTCCACTTGTGAATGCCTTCGAACGTGTGTATATCCGCAGGGACCTTAGTTCGATAATACCGCAGGGGTGCGCAGTGCATATTACCTGTAATGTGAAGATGTCCCTTTCGGTCCTGAAACAATACAATCCGGTTATGTGTGTCCCATCCAACCCTTTCCGGCAGCTTAACCAAGTCCCATTCCGTCTCGCTCAGTTTTCGTTTTCCCACGGTCATCTGGTGGTCGCCATCATAGAAAGCGATATACTGATACTCACCGTCCGAAATTAAACATCGACCACCATTCACCGGATGTGAGGCCGCGCCTTTTGCTACCGGAATCTTGCGCATTTGGATTTGTTCTGCGATAGCCACCCTCAAAGGTACCAATATAAAAGAACAAAACATAAGAAAAGGTATCAAGCGTCGTCCTGGGGACTCCGCCGTAAGGCGTCCTGTGGACTTACGGAGAACAAACATGATGTTCACTCCTTAAATCACCTATGCCTGCGTTACCAACACCTGCGCTTTCGAAACCGACAGGTGCAGGCAGCTGTGTCCAGCTTCACTACTAAGCTTTGCTTTTAAGTAATAAATATACCAAATTAGACTTAAGTACGAAGACATTATGTTGCAAATACTTGAAGAATAACCAAATTTTTCATACAATGCTCCTGTTTCTATCAGGAAATCCAAGTTCGAGAGGAAACATGAGCGATGTTACCCGCATTTTGATTGCAATCGAGCAAGGCGATGCCAAGGCTGCGGATGAGCTGCTTCCGCTGGTCTATGAGGAGCTGCGTCGTTTGGCTGCTCAGAAGATGTCGCAGGAACCGCCCGGCCAGACACTCCAGGCGACCGCTCTGGTCCACGAAGCATATATACGGTTAGTCGGGGACGAACCCCCGAATTGGAGCGGCCGTACTCATTTTTTTGCTGCAGCAGCCGAAGCCATGCGGCGTATCCTTATCGAAAATGCACGTCGCAAACGGCGCCTTAGGCATGGCGGTGGTCAACGGAGAGTTGGTATAGACGATGCATGTATGGCCATCGAGGAACCTTCGGAAGACCTTGTCGCACTGGACGAGGCGCTGGTAAAACTCGCCATCGAGGACCCGGTTAAAGCCGACCTGGTGAAGCTCCGCTATTTTGCAGGTTTGACTATCGAGCAGGCAGCCAAAATACTGGAAATCTCCCGGGCCACCACCGACCGATATTGGTCCTACGCTCGCGCCTGGCTTTTCCACGAGATTAACAAGGGCGCCTGAAGTAATCCTTTGTTAAGTTTTTTTCGCACATTTGTATTTTTTCGCATTTTTCGTGAGGCGTTTCTGCCCTTGATGACGCATTGTATTATAGACAGACAGATTCATAGTAAGGAGCAAAACCATGGCTGAGAAACCAAATGACATTGAAGCGATATATAATGCCGCCCTCAAGAAAGGTTCCGAAGCAGAACGTTCTGCCTACCTGGACGCTGTCTGCGGCGATGATGCTGTTCTACGTGCCCGTGTCGAGGCGTTGCTCAAAGCTCACGAGGAAGCCGGCGATTTTCTTGAAGCTCCTGTAATAGATCCGAGTGTTACCCTGGGAGATTCTCCTCTAACCGAGGGTCCGGGCACGATAATCAGCCGGTATAAGCTGTTAGAAAAAATCGGGGAAGGCGGTATGGCCTGTGTTTATATGGCCGAACAAAAAGAACCTATTCGCCGCAAAGTCGCACTGAAAATAATCAAATTGGGGATGGACACCAAGCAGGTAATTGCCCGCTTCGCAGCAGAGCGTCAGGCCCTGGCGATAATGGACCATCCTAATATTGCCAAAGTTCTCGACGCCGGCGCAACCGAAACGGGACGGCCATACTTTGTAATGGAACTGGTCAAGGGCGTATGTATCACCGAATACTGTGACAAGAGCAAGCTGAACACTCGTGAGAGATTAGACCTATTCATACAAGTATGTAATGCTGTTCAGCACGCACATCAAAAAGGCATTATCCACAGGGACATCAAACCGTCGAACATCATGGTAACTCTGCACGATGGGCAGCCTGTTCCGAAGGTGATCGACTTCGGGATAGCCAAGGCCACAAGTCTGGAGCTTACGGAAAAGACGCTATTTACACGATATGCCCAGATGATCGGGACGCCTGAGTACATGAGCCCCGAACAGGCGGAGATGAGCGGGCTGGATGTTGACACACGCACGGATATTTACTCACTGGGCGTTCTTCTTTATCAACTCTTGACCGGTGCGTTACCTTTTGACCCTGAAACGTTGCGGGCCTCGGGCTATGCCGAGATTCGAAGGACAATAGTTGAAGATGAGCCACCGAAACCAAGCACACGTCTTTCGAGCCTTGGAGAAGAAGCAAAGAAGGTCGCCGAAAGTCGAGGAACGGAGGTATCGCTGTTAGTGGCGCGGCTGCGTAAGGAACTTGAATGGATACCCCTCAAGGCAATACGTAAAGACAGAACTCGTCGTTACCGCTCGGCGGCCGAGTTGTCAGACGATGTGCAAAATTATCTGAACGGCGCCCCACTTATTGCAGGGCCTGAGTCATCACTATACCGGCTCAAGAAGTCTATTCATCGTAATCGGGCGCTGGTAATCAGCATTTTTACGATTCTCGCAGTGCTTCTCGCAGGCATTGTGGCCTCTACGGTCTTAGCGATAAGTGCAGACAGGTCCCGTGCTGAAGCCGAGCGGCAAGCGAGAATTTCGCAGGCGGTGGCAGATTTCCTCACCGATGACCTTCTTGGGTCCGTTGCTCCGGAGAAGGCCAAAAGCCCCGAAGTGACCGTCCACTCGATTCTCGACGCTGCGTCAAAGAGCCTGGAGGACAGATTCGAGGGCAAACCTCTTATCGAAGCATCAATACGCGAGAAGCTGGGCGAGACGTACCAGAAACTCGGCGACTACAAAGCAGCCGAGCCACACCTGGAGCGAGCGTACCAGATTCGTGCAGAGCGACTTGGCGAGGATGATCTCTCTACACTGACCTCCGTGCACAACCTCGGTAGACTATATTTGCAGCAGGCACGCCACGATGACGCCGAGCCGCTTCTGGTGGGGGCATGGCAGATAAGGCGCCGTCTGTTAGGTGAGGAACACCCGGACACGCTGGCGTCCACGGTTCAGGTGGCCTACTTATCTCTCTTTTACGGTTCGTCAGCGGTCAGCAATGTGGAAGGGCTGTTCGCCGAAACGCTCGAGACCGCTCGTGGTGTTTTGGGTGACGAGCACGTGGATACGCTGGATGCCATGCTTGGCCTTTCTGCAATCTACTTTAGCTCGGGTCGGCACGAGGAGGCCGAATCGCTATACGCCAGGGGGCTGGAAACTGCGGAGCGAGTCCTTAGCGCCGAGCATGAGCTTACGCTGTGGTTCATGAACCTATCGGCCATGTTGCACTTCAAGCAGGGCCGGTATGGGCAGGGCGTACAACTTGTCACCAGGGCTTTCGAGATTGGCCAGCGTGCGCTGGGTAACGAGCACCCATCCACGATACACTCTATGTTCATGCGTGGCGCGATGCACAGAGTTCAGCAGCAAGATGACGAAGCAGAGTCGTTGTGGGAAGAGTCTGTGCAACTTAGTCGCCGGGTCCTGGGCGACGAGCATTTTTATACTTTGCTCTATATGCACAACCTTGCCATTCTATATAGAGACCAGGAGCGCTATCAGGATGCGGAGCGGCTTCTGGCCGAGGCCCTTGAGGGCAGACGCAAAGTGCTCGGCGAAGAGCATCCGGAAACATTAGTTACGATGGGTTCTCTCGGTCGGCTCTATCGCTGGCAAGGCAAGCTCAATCAGGCTGAGCAGCTTCTTGCCGAGTGTTACCACAAGAGCCGAGAAACGCTGGGTGAAGAGCATCCGTCCACGATAGGGCTCATTGGCGACCTGGCTTTTCTGTATTATAGGCAAGGCAAGATTGACGAAGCGGGAGCACTGCGGGCCAAAGCGATCGAGATGATGCGCCGCTTTTACGGAGATGAGAATCCAATTACGCTGCGCGCGATGCATGATCTGGGTGAGTGGTACCTGAACTTCGGTCGTGACGTCGAGGCCGAGACGCTGCTCAGCAAAGCGCTTGAAGGCAGGCGCCGTGTGCTTGGTGAGGAGCACCCGGATACACAGGCCTCCATGGGCGTGGTGTACTTCAAGCAAGGTCGTTACGACGAGGCAGAACCGCTGCTCGTAAAGGAGTTGGAGAATGAGCGCCGCATAGAGGGCCGGGAGATCCCTCCGCTCATCTCCATGTACAACCTGGCTTTGGTGCATCACAGACAGGGCGATTACGACAAGGCTGAGCCGCTGCTCGTTGAGCTTCTGGAAAGCAGCCAACATGTGCTGAGCGAGGGACATCCGCACACGGTGGCTGCTATGAACGAGCTGATCAAGCTCTACGAGGCCTGGGGAAAACCACAGAAAGCTGAAGAATGGCGGTCAAAGCTGCCTCGCAAGAAAGGCACGGAGGAACAATAACCAGGCCAGATGACTTGGCGGTGGGAGGATGCAGAAGAGGCCGATCTCGCCTGAACAAGTTAGAAAAGTCGCCCCATCTCGAATTGCAGGCTGGCAACTCGTTTTGAATTTCATATTTTGGGAATTCGTGCTTGTTTAGGATTTAGTGCTTAGTATTTAGGATTTATACCAGGTACGCATCCCATCTACCATCTCCGCCCTCCACACTTCATCATTCAAAATTCCTTCGATATTCGATATTCTCCTTTTCTCGGCCATCGGCACTCCACCTATGGTCCGCCGCGCTGAAAGTCCGCCGGAGGCGGGGCGGAGCACATAAAGCATCACAAACAATCTAAGGGCCTATCCGGATAACCCCGTCGTTATGAGGCCGAGCGAAAAGTCCGAGGCCAAGGCGACAATCCAAATTGTTAGCCCCCGGCACTGTCGGGGGTTGTCATTCCTGCGAAGTTTTATTTAGCCCCCACCCCTGTGGTGGGGGGTTTTTTGTCCTTTTTTACCTCCACCTGTGGGCGGGGCCGTTTAGTCCCCACGATGGATGGTAGTTCTCCCGCAAATTTTTACTTTTTCCCCTAATTAGCAAGGAACTTCGTGCATTCGCTTGAATTACGTTGAATCGTGCGTAACGCTGTGAGTAACCTGCTTTCAATGAAGCGCAGCGGAATTGAAAGTCAGGTTCACTCAATTGTTATGCGCAAATCGCTCTTGACCTTCCAATTGTAATTCTTGTTTTCATTGAACGGCACAAGCTTGTACGCTACCCCACGTTTAAGCTTAACGTATTCTTCAGGGGGTATGAGAATTTCCATTTCTCGGACACCGGTACTCTCATCGGTTATGTAACTTAATGAGAGGCTTCCTTTGACCTCAGGAACCTGTGTAGCCACCAGTTTGAAGTTTGGATCAGCCTTTCTCATGAAAGTCTTGTATTGAGTGTAATGCTCGCCCTTGAACCATTCATCGCCATGGATGAAAAGACGTCCTGTACCAATAGGTGTTGCCCAATCACTCTTCTTCACTAAATCAGGGGCATTCTCTGAGTTGTGCCAATATGCTTTTGTGATTGTAATGACTTTATGCTTTTTGATTTCCACGGTCGGATTTACCAACTTGGAGTAAATCCCAAAGCGGTCTGATATTTCCAGTGTTCGGTACGGATTGCTCGTTTTGAATATCTCGTCGCGCTCGCCTTTACCATACCGCCAGCCCCATGTCTTGGTAAGTCCAGATTCACTAAGATCATTGAAAGTATGTATATGGGTAAGCAGCCCCATTGCTCCATCACCATAAATGTTCTGAGCCAATGTCCTGTAATTCAGCCTGCGCCAACGACCATCAACATATACCTCATTGAAAGTATGAGCCGCGAAACCACGTAATCCCCCAATAGCTTTGAGGAGTGATTGCCTCACTTCATTATGTGAAATGTGATCCTTAATCATTTGCACTTGCTTCTGGTCATTACCGTCAACACAGGGAATCGCCAATACCATTCGTGCTGGAATTCCAATTGCTCGCAGTCCGGTTGTCAGATAGATTGCCATAGAAGTGCAGGTCCCGTAGCTCTTATTATAGAACATTCCCTTACCGTAGACTTCATGTTGACAATGTTCTGAAAAGGGCAATGTTGTGTTTCCCTTCTCGTGGCGAAATGCGCCCTCGAGTCCTGGATAAATCTCGATCTTGCCCTGGGAGAAATGCACGAAGTAGGTGCCGAACATATAGCGGTATTTCCCTCGGTTGATTAGCCAGGCTGCCACATTCTCCACTGTCTGTTTGTCTGTCATCGTAAGCACGTTCAACTTCTCGGCCTGCAACGCTGCAAGCAGGTCTGCCTTCATCTCATCATCGAAGTTTGTGCTCAGACCAGGCTGCAGGTATGGAGACAACTCAGGGCGTTGCCTCTTCCATCCCTTTTTCCCCTTAATTGACTTGTCGTTGGTATTGAACGGATAATGAATGACCTCCAGCTCCACATAGTCTTTGGTTTCTGAGAGTAAACGTACATCCTGGTAGTCGTCATGCATGACAGCGGGGTCGCACGGACGCATGACTTTCACAACGGACCTTACTGTATACGTGAATTCGCGGCGTTCGTGCCAATCACCGTCCGGAAGGCCATCGCCGTCTGAATCCTTCATATCAGGCTCAGTAAAGTATTTGTGCCTTTCCTGATAATCCGAAAGCCCGTCCTTATCTGAATCGATCTCCGCTGACCAGGTGGCCTGGCTATTGATCAGCAGACAAACAAGAAAGATTACAGCAAAGTGTTTCATAGTCTTCGAATCCTCGCATAACAATGTTTATATGGTTTCCGCACAACATCCCGAACTCCTCATTGTTCAGAGGAATCCCACCCGCTGTTGTACCCATATAAAATACAAACCAACTATAATCTGTCAAACAAAAAAATGACAAACAAATAGGTAATTTCTTTTCGCTTAATACAGGGATTTGACTTAGGAAACGTTGTACTCAACCGTTTTAATCCTTGTATTATCACTTGATTTTGGGCAATTCGACAAACTAATTGCATCTAAGTTGCGTTCTCTGGCCGGTAAACCTCATTTAAGCGACAACCTTGAACAGCCTAACCTTCCCCTTCACCCTCGTCCGCTCAGACGTTATGAGCCCTGCTCGTACGAGCCTGTTTTGTCATTTGGGGTTTGGATTTGTTGAGAGCTTCGGATCTAATGCTTCGAGATGCGAGAATCCAGCATCCAGCTTTGTAGCGTGAAAAAGCCCGTAGTCATTTGACTATGGTTCGTTTCCCAACCTTTAACCAGCCGGAGCATGAAAAAGCTCGTAGTCATTTGACTATGGTTTGTTTCACGACCTTTCGCTGGCCGGTGCATGAATAAGCTCGTAGTCATTTGACTATGGTTCATTTCACGACCTTTCGCTGGCCGGAGCATGAATAAGCTCGTAGTCATTTGACTATGGTTTGTTTCCCAACCTTTCACCAGCCGGAGCATGAAAAAGCCCGTAGTCATTTGACTATGGTTCGTTTCCCAACCTTTCACCAGCCGGAGCGTGAAAAAACTCGTAGTCATTTGACTATCCGTTTGAAAATTCGCGACACTTTCGACGGGTGGCAGCCACTGAGCGAACACAGTGAGTGAAGTGGATGGTAGTTCTCGTAAAACAATAACCGGATTTATTGGGTACGTTTACCGATTTCCGAATAATCGAAAATCCAGCGTCCAGCATCAAGAATCCAACTTTAGTTCACTTTAGGCACTTTAGTCCACTTTAGCTCACTTTAGGCACTTTAGTTCACTTTAGCTCACTCCTCACTATCCAGCATCCAGTGCCGTGTCTCGGAGATTTTTCAGGATTTCTCTCGAAATCTAATCTGTTTTATGGTTTAATACATATCTAACTAATGGATTAGGGTCACAATCAATAATCAATATCGAAGATCCGGCGCCGTATGACGGAGTCAATAGTCAATCATAAATCCGGAGGGGTTCCCAATGTCTAAGAAAGTGTATGAAAAGTTCAATCAGCCTGGTTTCAACCTATGAATCATAAGATTAATCATAGCAATCTGAACCATCGTTTCACTGCTGTCTGTCAAAGACTCATAGTCCTTGCTCAAGCGGCGGTACTTACCCAGCCACGAGAAAGTTCGTTCGACCACCCATCGCCGAGGCAGAACCACAAATCCCTTCACACCGTCACATCGTTTGACAATCCACAAAATCCAATGACCAAAATCCGCTACCC
>Ga0209979_1004529_pt1 | contig 11447 bp, 11 predicted proteins | sample AnhtaG_FD_183114 | JGI IMG/M metagenome (GOLD analysis project Ga0209979, IMG submission 183114) | Deep subsurface microbial communities from Anholt, Denmark to uncover new lineages of life (NeLLi) - Anholt_01485 metaG (SPAdes) (version 2) | ecosystem: Environmental > Aquatic > Marine > Oceanic...
GGTGGACGTAGCGCATCCCCTCGCTGCGGGCGGACTCCTCCGCCCAGGCCCGTGCCTCCTCGAAGTTGCGGCCGTGGACGGCCACCTCGGCGCCCAGGGCCTGGATCGCCTCCACCTTGAGGGGGTTGGGGCGGCGGGGCATGGCGATGACGCAGCGCATCCCCACCAGTCTGGCCCCGTAGGCCAGCGACTGCCCGTGGTTGCCGGTAGAGGCGCCGATGATCCCCCGCCGCCGCTCCTCTTCCGGCAGGGAGGCCGTCAGGTTCACCCCGCCCCGCACCTTGAAGACGCCGATGGGCTGGAGGTTCTCCAGCTTCAGGTACGCCTGGCAGCCTAGGAGCCGCGACAGGTAGGGGTTGTGCACCAGGGGCGTCCGCTTCAGATACGGCTCGATGGCGTGCCTGGCGCGGTAGACGTCGGCCAGGGTGGGCCGCTGCTGGATATGGCGGTCGTAGACCATACCCACGGCTCCCGAGCGAAGGCCCTGGCAGACGCGGCTTATCTTGTCCTCTATCTCCTGTGGCAGGATGTCGGTGCGCAGGAAGCCCAGCCGCTCGAAGTACTCGGGCAGATCGGTGGTGATGAAGACCTCGTCCTGGGGGAAGCGGCGGATGAGCTCGCGGACGACGAGCCGGCTCCAGCCCCGGCCTCGCTCCTCCTCGACCACGGCGACGGAACCCAGCTCGTGGGTCTCTTGGTACGGCTTGATGCGCCCGAAGGCGACGATACCGTCGCCGCCCTCCCGCCGGACGACGATGAACTGCTGGGGCTCCAGCCACTCCCCGTCCAGGCGCATCCGCAGCACGGTGTCGCCGATGAAGGACATGTCGTCCGCGGTGGCCGGGGCGATCGTGTGGGGCGGGAGTGCCGTTTCGTCGGCCATGAAGTCATTCTAGCGCAGGATCGTCGAGAGAGCTTCCGAAATCGGCGGCGGTGGCATAGAATACGTGGGTAGCCAGCGGTCAGTTTTCGGAAGGAGGTTCCCCGTGCCCACCTACTTAGTGCTGTACCGTTTCACCGACCAGGGCCTGAAGAACATCAAGGGTACCGTGCGCCGCGCCCGCGAGGTCCGTGCCGAGAACGAGAAGCGCGGCTTCAAGGTGCTCGGCATGTACTGGACCCAGGGCCGGTACGACCTGGTGGCGGTCATGGACGCCCCCAGCGAGGAGGCGATGGCCGCCGGCCTGTTCAACGTCGCCGAGGTGGGGAATGTCCACAGCGAGACGCTGCGGGCCTTTACCGAACAGGAGATGGAGAAGGCGCTCGGGGCCGGCTAGCGGCTCACTCCCTCAGCCACAGATCGACCGGCTTGCGCGCGTCCGTCTCAAATGGCAGCGCCACGCGCTGGCCGGTGCGTGCCGACTCGTAGGCGGCGCAGATGATCTCCAGGACGGCGCGGCCGTCCTCGCCGGTGAGGGCGGGCTGCTCGCCTTCCCGCACGCACTCCACGAAGTGGGCCATCTCCTGGGGGAAGCCCTCGCTCCAGGCGTCCTCGACCCCCGTCCAGGTCCAGCCCTTAGTATCGGGCGCCTTCTCGATGGCGTAGCCGTAGCCGGGCTCGCTGTAGGTGTTGAGGGCGGAGCCGCGGGCCAGGTCGGCCACGGTTAGCCCCTGGGAGCCGTAGATCTCGGCGTGGTCGTCCAGGCCGCCGGCGCGGGCCCAGGAGTTCTCGGCCACGCCGATGCCGCCCGTCGGGGCGAACCGCATCACCACCAGGGAGTGGTCCTCCCCCTTGGTCCGCTTTCCGTGGACGAAGCGGCCCAGCTCGGCGGAGACGCTCTCCACCGCGGCGTTGCCGAACATCCAGCGGCAGAAGGCGATGGAGTGGCAGCCCATGTCCATGAGGGCGCCGCCGCCGGAGGACTCCACGTCCCAGAACCAGTCCGAATGCGGCCCGTAATGACACTGCAGCTGGCGCACGTAGTAGACCTCGCCCAGGGCGCCCTCCTCCGCCAGCTGCTTGGCGCGGACGTACTTGGGGGCGAAGCAGAGGTTCTCGCCGTACATCAGGATCACGCCCTTGTCGCGACAGGCCTGGATCATGTGGTCGCACTGGGAGAGGCTGAGGGCCAGCGGCTTGTCGACCAGCACGTGCTTGCCGGCGGCGGCCGCGGCCAGGGTGACGCCGGCGTGGAGGTCGTTGGGACAGGCCACGATGATGGCGTCGACCAGGTCGCCCTCCAGCATATCTTTGTAGTCGACGAAGGCGTGGCGGATGCCGAAGGTTCGGGTGAACACCCAGATGTGTTCGGCGTTGGGGGAGGCGGCGGCGACGATCTCGGCGTCCGGCACCTGCTGCAGCGCCTGGGCGTGCAGGCTGGCCACGAACCCCGAGCCGACGATGCCTATGCGGACCGTCATCTGGTCAACGGATGGGCAACGGATAAACGAATCAAGTATCTTTCGGTGCCAAGCTGGATTCTAACACAGGTCGGCGCGACGAGGGCGGGATGCCTTCCGTCATCCATTAATCCCTGCCTGCCGCCTGCCTGCCGGTAGGCAGGGCAGGCAGGCGTTCTCATATCCGTTTACCACCTTCCGTATCGCCCGTGCCACGTCGTCCAGGTCCGATGTGGCCAGCGTAGGATGCGCCAGCAGGGTGAACAGCTCGCCGGCCACCGCCCGCACGAACTTCTCGGCCATACGTGGCCGTATTATAGGGCAGCGCTTGGCGGGCCGCCACGTTCCGCTGCTGCCAACGCTTCCGCTATACTACCCGACGGGTTCGCTCGGATTCTGAGGAGGTACGCAGATGGACATGGGGATCAGGGACCGCGTGGCACTGGTGACGGGAGCTGGCCGCGGCATCGGCCGCCAGATCTGCCTGACGCTGAGCGAGGAGGGGGCCAGGGTGGCGGTCAACGACGTGTTCCAGGAGCGGGCCGACGCCGTGGCCGAGGAGATCAGACAGGCGGGCGGACAGGCTATGGGCGTGGTGGCCGACGTGACCGACCTGGAAGCCGTGACCGCTATGGTGAGCCGCATCGCCGATGAGTGGGGCTCGCTGGACATCCTGGTGAACAACGCTGGCATCCCGGTGGTCACCAGTGCGGAGGACGCCACGGTCGCTGGCGGGCAGTTCTTCTCTCAGTCCGACCGCGCCCAGTGGGACCGCACCATGGGCCTCATCACCTACGGCGTGCTCAACTGCTCGCGGGCGGTGATCGAGGGGATGTCGGAGCGCGGCTGGGGACGGATCATCAGCGTCATCTCCGATGCCGGCCGGGTAGGGGAGCCGCGTCTGGTGGCCTACTCGCTGGCGAAAGCGGGGGTAGTGGGGTTCAGCAAGGCGCTGGCCAAGGAGGTGGGCCGCTACTGTGTGACCGTGAACTGCGTCTCCCCCGGCACCACGGAGACGGAGGCTACAGCCGAGTGGCTCCAGGCCCAGGGAGAGAGGATCATGCGCCAGTATCCGCTGGCCAAGGGCCTCAACCGGCTGGGCCAGCCGGCCGATATCGCCGATGCCGTCGCCTTCCTGGCTTCTCAGCGGGCGGAGTGGATCACCGGCCAGGTGCTGAGCGTCAACGGTGGCTATTCCATGCCCGACTAGGGCGAAATTGGGCATAGCCCCAGCTTAACCTGTAACAGCGTCGCAGATAGGCCCGTCCTAATTTATGTAGCGCGTTTCTAGCATAATCCGTCCACGTGACGGCTCACCGGGAAGCGATTCTATGGGCCTGTTTACGGAACGCAACCGCAAGTGGATAGCGGAGTTCAGCCTGGCCCTGGCGGCCACGGTAATGATTGCCTCCCTGGTCATCTCCGATGGCCATGTCCCCAGCGTGTTCACCGCCCTGTTCTTCGCCCCCATTATCTTTCTGGCCTATCGCCATCCCCTGCCCTACTCCCTGGTGGTGGCGGTGATTGCCTCCCTGTCCACCAGCCCGGCCATGGGCCTCTTCGAGGTTCAGATCAACGATTCTGTGATGCCGGTGCTCTGGTTGGGCTGGCCGGCCGTCTACCTCTTCCTCGCTGTCACCCTCAACCAGTGGGCCAGCATCAAGTCGCAGCGCGACCAGCTGGATGAGACGGTCGAGCACCTGCTGGAGGTACAGGTCCACAACGACCGGCGCCAGCAGGAGCTGGAGACCCTGAGCGTCATCCACAGCACGATCATGGCTGGCGACGAAGAGAAGGCTGTGCTGGGGGAGATCACCCGCCGCGTGGCTGAGCTCACAGGTGCCAAGCTTTGCAGCCTGATGGTCTCCAGCCCCGGCAACGGTGAGCAACCCTACGCCGCCTACGGCTTCGACAAAGACGACTTCACGCGGCTGTTCGGCAACAGTGCTCCCTACGGCGAAGGGGTGACCGGCTGGTGTATCCTGCACCGCTGCATCGCCACGTCCAGCGACGTCCTCCAAGACCCCCGCTATGACGGCCTGCGCCAGTTCGCCCTGGCCACGGGCTACCGGGCCGCCGCCGCGGCGCCCCTGGAGTTCGACGAGGGCATCATGGCCGCTCTCGTCATCTGCTATGGGGAGGAGCGCCAGTTCGCGCCCGAGGAGCTGACCCGCCTGGAGCGCCTCGCCCGCCAGACAGAGCTGGCCATCGGCAGCGTGCGACAGAGGGAGAACCTGTCTCGCTTCGCCTTCGATACGGCGCTGGCGCTCACCGAGGCGATCGAGAGCCGCGATCCCTACACCGGCGGCCACTGCCATCGCCTCGCCGAACAGGCGGGCTGCATCGCTCGCCAGCTCGTCCTCCCTCGGCGCGAGATCGAGATCGTCCGGATGGGGGCGGCCCTGCACGATGTCGGCAAGATCATAGTGCCGGACGCCATCCTCAAGAAGCCGGGCAAGCTGACCCCGGACGAGTTCGTCATCGTCAAGCAGCACTGCTACAGCGGTGGCCAGATCTGCAAGCGGGTGCCCTTCCTGATGGACGCGTACCCCATCGTCTACCACCACCACGAGCGCTGGGACGGCCAGGGCTATCCCGACGGCCTCCGCAGTGAGCGCATCCCCCAGGGCGCCCGCATCGTCGCCGTGGTCGACGCCTACGACTCGATGACCAGCGACCGCCCCTACCGGCAGGCGATGTCCCACCAGGAAGCGACTGAGATCCTGACGGACGGCGCCGGATGGCAGTGGGACCCGACGGTGGTTCGCATCTTCCTGGAGAGGGTACAGGTGGAGGACGCCCCATCTGGGAAAGAGCAGCTGCCGGAGCCCGCCGCCTAGCCCCGGCGCCGGTGGCCGATGCCCTCCACCCGCACGAGGTTCCCCTCGATGGCGCCGTACGCCCCGGCCACCGTCTCCACCAGCCACAGGTTGGTCTCCAGGTGCTCGCTGACCCGCGGCACCGTGTACAGACTCTCGCCCGCGGCCAGGGCCGCGAACACCACCAGCTGATCGGCCAGGTGGCGGTCCACGCTGGCGCCGCTGTCGAGATCGGCCAGAAGGGCATGGGCCACCGCCTTGCCTATCGCCTCCGAGGTGCGCCGGGGCGCCCCCGCCCGGTCGGCCCCCAGCAGGCATCCGTCCTCCGTCTCGGCAACGACGGCCAGGGCGGCGCCCGCCTGAGGGGCGGTGGCATCGTTGCGGACCTCGATCTGCGGCCGCAGTCCCCTCCGCGCCAGGAGGGCAGCGCACGACTCGGCCATGCGGCGGCTGACCTGCCGGTCCTCCAGGTGGGAGCTGAGGGCGACGCCGCGCACGGCCTTGACCGGGGCCCGCCGCTCCGGCAGCACCAGCGGCGCCAGAGGGCGCTCCACCGAGCGCACTGTCAGCTCGATGGCTCCTCCGCCCGCGGGCACGTAGCCGGGCCGCTCGATGCGGAGCTCGGCCCGGATGCCCATGCGGAACAGGGTGGGCAGGAGCACCCGCTGCATGTGGAAGGCGGAGGGGGCGAAGTCCTGAAACAGCCCGCCCTGGATGCGGAACCGGCAGGGCGCGTCCGCGAAGCAGGCCGGGGGCAGCAGGCTCATCGCCACCATCGTGGTGGAGCCGGCGCTGCCGATGTCCCAGCGGTAGCGGCCGCCCCGTAGCGCCGAGCCAGGGCGGAAGGCCAGCTCCCGCGAGCCCACTGAGTCGCCCTCCAGGGAGCCGCCGCAGAGCTCGGCCAGGGCCCGCGCCGCCGCCAGGTGCTGGTGGCGCAGGCCCGGGTTGGGCCGCCGGGCGCGGATGTTCACCAGCCGCACCTCTCGCCCCAGGAGGGCGGCCAGGCTCAATGCCACCCGGACGATGGTGCCGCTGCCGGACTTCTGGCTGCCGTCGATCTCCAGCACGGGGTCACCCCTGCCACAGGCGGAGCTGGGCCTCGCCGTCCGCCTGGAGGTTGGCGCCGTGTATGCCCAGGAGGCGAAAGCGGTCGCCGGGCCGGGCCGCCTTGTCCAGGAGCGCCCCCGCCGCGGCTGTCAGCTGGTGGGCGCTGTCCACCCCCTCTGCCAGGCTGGTCTGCCGGGTGATGGTGCGGAAGTCGCTGAAGCGCAGCTTCAGCACCACCGTGCGGGCCTTCACCCCCTTCTCCCGCAGGCGTCTGGCCACGTCTTGGGCTACGCGGCTCAGGACTTGCCGCAGCTCCGGGCCGTCGCTCAGGTCGCGGGGGAAGGTGTTCTCGGCGCCGACGGACTTGCGCTCGTGCTCGGTCTCCACGGGCCGGTCGTCGAGGCCGTTGGCCATGCTGTGGAGCCACTGGCCGCGGACGCCGAAGCGGGCGGTGAGGGCGGCGGCGTCGGCCCGCGCCAGCTCGCCGATGGTGCGGATCCCCATCTCCGCCAGCGCCTCCTCGGCCCTGGGGCCGACACCCCACAGGGATCGCACCGGCAGGGGGGCCAGGAATGACGCCTCTTGTCCCGGCGCCACCACCACCAGGCCGTCCGGCTTGCCCATGTCCGAGGCGATCTTGGCGACGGTCTTGTTGGTGCCCACGCCGATGGATACGGTGAGCCCTGTCTCCTCCTTCACCCGCCGCTTGAGCTCGCGGGCCAGCCCGTGCGGGCCGCCGTGGGCCGCTCCGCCAATGGCGGACTCGCTGGCGTCCAGGAACGCCTCGTCCAGCGACAGCGGCTCCACCAGGGGCGTCACGTCGCGGAAGATGGCCATCACCAGCCGGGAGACCTCGGCGTAGCGGTCGAACCGGGGCGACACCTGCACCGCCTGGGGGCAGAGGCGGAGGGCGCGGCTCATGGGCATGGCCGAGCGGACGCCGAAGCGGCGCGCCTCGTAGGAGGCGGCGGCGACCACGCCGCGGGCCTCGGGCGGCCCGCCCACCACCACTGGCCTGCCCTGCAGCTCCGGGTTGTCCAGCTGCTCCACGGAGGCGAAGAAGGCGTCCAGATCGGCGTGCAGGATCGTGCGCGGCATGTCCCCATCATAGCGCTCCCTGCGTGTGCGGGTGATACACTGGAGACACTATGGCAGTAGGACGCAAGCCTTCCCGCCGTCGATACAGCAGCGGCGACGAAGCACTGGACGCCAAGATCGCCGAACTGGTGGAGGCCGCCGGCGTCTCCAACGACATCGATCTGCTGACGGAGATGCTGGCCTCCTGCTTCCGCGTGGCCCGGGACCGCTCCCATCGGGGAGAGATGAAGCTGGTCAACGCGGCGTTGAAAGAGTTCGCCTACGCCTTCAAGGTGTTCAGGGAGTACCAGGGCATTCGCAAGGTCAGCGTCTTCGGCTCTTCCCGCTCCACTCCCGAAGACCCGGACTACCAGTGCGCCCGCCGCTTCGCCGCGGCGATGGTGGAGGGGGGGTGGATGGTGATCACCGGCGCCGGGCCGGGGATCATGCAGGCCGGGCACCAGGGAGCGGGCGCCGAGCGCAGCTTCGGGGCCAATATCCGCCTGCCTATGGAGGTGGAGCCCAACGTAGTCATCGAGGGTGACCCCAAGCTCATCAACTTCAAGTACTTCTTCACCCGCAAGGTGACCTTCCTCAAGGAGTCCGACGCCTTCGCCCTGTTCCCGGGCGGCTTCGGCACCATGGACGAGACGTTCGAGCTCCTGACCCTGATGCAGACCGGCAAGAGCGACCTGCACCCGGTGGTTCTGCTGGAGGCGGAGGGCGGGCGCTACTGGGAGGACTGGCGGCGGCTCATCAATGAGCACCTGATCAGGCCCGGCCTCATCTCGTCCGAGGACCTGGACTTGGTGCACATTACGGACAGCATCGAGTCCGCCGTCGCCGAGATCGAGAGCTTCTACCGCAACTACCACTCCCAGCGGTACGTGGACGGCGTCCTCGTCCTGCGCCTCCAGCGGCTCCCCGACGAGCGGTCGCTGGCGCGCATCTCGGAGGAGTTCGCCGATATCCTGCGCTCGGGCACGCTGAGGGCGGTGGAGCCGTCCCAGGAGGAGATCAGAGAGGGCGACTTCCCGGAGTTGTCGCGTCTGGCCCTGGACTTCAAGCAGCGCAGCTACGGCCGCCTGCGCCGGCTCATCGACGCCCTGAACGAGTTCTAGCCCGCTACCGCCCGTGGAAGGTGGGCGGGCGCTTCTCCAGGAACGCCTTGATCGCCTCCCGGTTGTCCTCGGTCATGCCGGTCATGATCATCCCCTCCGCCTCGGCGTCCAGGAGGACGGAGTAGTCGGAGGTGAGGCCCAGGTTCATGTTCTGCTTCATGCGGGCGAGGGCGATGGGCGGCCCCTTGGCCATGCGCTCGGCCAGGGCGCGGGTCTCGCCGGCCAGCTGGTCGTCGGGGACGACGCGGTTCACCAGGCCGATGCGCTCCGCCTCGCGGGCGTCTATGAGGTCGCCGGTGAAGTAGAGCTCGCGGGCCCGGGCTGGCCCCACCAGGCGCTGGAGCATCCAGGTGCCGCCGAAGTCGCCGGAGAAGCCGATGCGGACGAAGGCGGTGCCGAAGCGGGCGCTCTCCCCTGCGATGCGGATGTCGCAGGCCAGGGCGATGCTCAGCCCCGCTCCCGCGGCGGGGCCGTTGACCATGGCGATGGCGGGCTTGGGCATCTCATGCAGCAGCCGCGATGTCTCCTCGAAGCGGCGGAGACGGGCCACAGGGCTTTCCTCCGGCAGCGTCTCGCCGGAGGCCATGCCGGCGATGTCGCCGCCAGAGCAGAAGCCCCGCCCGGCGCCGGTGACCACCACGCAGCGCACCTCCTTGTCCTCGGCCAGCCTCTCGATGAGCGGGACCAGCGCGTCCATCATCTCACCGCTGAGGGCGTTGAGCTTCTCGGGGCGGTTGAGAGTGACGGTTGCGATGTGGTCGGAGATGTCAAGGAGCACCGTATCGGACGTGGTCGTCATGGGGCAGCCTCCTTCCTGAGTTGAGCCTCATGATATGGCAAACGGTGGCCGTTGAAAAGGCAGGCCGTCCCCCTGATGGCCGGTAGGGCCTACTTACCGGCAGGCAGGCCTTCGCTGGGCGAGGGGTGTATAATGCATCCCCGCGGGCCTGCCGCTGGCCGGCCGGCACCTACGCAGAAGGAGGCTCTCCATGCTCAGGCGCGTTGACCGGATGCTCCTGGCGGTGCGCGACCGCGAGGCGGCGGCCGACACGTTCCGCGCTGTCCTGGGCGCCGAGCGGGTGCGCGAGGACACCAGCCGGCTGCTGGGAGCGAGGCGCACGGTGGTGCAGGCCGGCATCTCGGAGTTCGAGTTGCTGGAGCCGTCCGGCGAAGGCCCCGTTAAGGCCCACCTGGAGGGCTGGGGCGAAGGCATCCTGGCCGTCGGCTTCTCCACCGCCGACCTCTCAGGTCTGGGCAGTCGCCTCTCCCAGCGGGGCGTGAGCCACAGCGAGGATGACGGGCGGCTGTGGATCGCCTCCGATCAGACGCCGGGGATGAACATCCTCCTCTCGCCGGACGAGGAGCGGTCGCCCGTGGGGCTGATCAACTGGCTGTACGAGGTGACCAACATCGTGGACGACCACCAGCGGGCGGCGGCGTTCTACGCCGACGCCTTCGGGCTGGACCCGGCCAAGTTCTCGCCCATCCACAGCGACAGGTACGGCTACACCGGCCAGCTCCTCCTGTTCAACCCGCCGCAGCAGCTCGACCGCATTGAGCTGACCCAGATCACGGAGCCGTCGCTGGCCATGGGCCGCTTCGCCGCCAGGCACGGCCAGAGCATATACATGGGCTACGTGGAGACGGACGACGTGTCGGCGATCCAGCGGCGACTGGAGGAGAGGGACGCCCGCTACGACGGCCGCAGCGACGATCCCAACCCGGCGGGGCTGTTCATCCACCCGACGGCCCTGCACGGGATGCTGATGGGGGTCTCCCGCACCAACCTGGCCTGGTCCTGGTCCGGCCGTCCGGAGCTGGCCCAGCGCTAGGGCCTCCAGCAGCCCCTCCGTGACGTTTTCTCGCGTCTGTCGTTACTAAAGACTAAAGCCAGATCCTATTCGTGGAAAGGCGTGGCGATGCCGACTTACCGCTTCAAACAGGTAGACGTATTCACCGGCCAGCCCTTCCTGGGAAACCCCGTGGCCGTGGTCCTGGACGCCGACGATATCGATCCAGCGCGGATGCAGCGTATAGCGTCCTGGGCCAACCTCTCGGAGACCACGTTTGTCCAGCGGCCCTCCTCGGAGTCGGCACACTACCGGCTACGAATCTTTACCCCAACAGGCGAGCTCCCGTTCGCTGGCCACCCCACCATCGGTTCGGCGCACGCCGTTCTGGAAAGTGGCATGGTGCCTTCCCAATCCAGCAGCCTCCGGCAAGAGTGCCTGGCGGGGGTGCTTCCGCTCACGGTGGAGGGAACCGGCCCGGACAGGCGTATCTTCGTGCGCGTCCCGGAGGCCAAGGTTCTGCGCGACCACGGAGAGGCGGCACAAGCGCTCTCCGCCGCCTTGGGAGCCCCTGTCGTCACTCGCCCGGCCCCAGCGGCCATCGCGGTCGGCCCCACCTGGCTCGTAGCCCTTATGCACGACGTGGAATCCGTTCGCCGTCTCGAGCCGGATATGACCGCCATGGCCAAGCTGAGCCGGGACTTGGACGTGGTGGGGGTAAACGTCTTCAGCGTTGGATCCGGGAAGGGGGCGGCGGTGCACGTCCGCTCGTTCGCGCCGGCGGCGGGCATTCTCGAGGACCCGGTCTGTGGCAGTGGCAACGCCACCGTTGCGGCATATCTAGCCCAAACAGGCATCCTCGCACAGGTTGGTGAAGCCTACGTCGCCAGCCAGGGCACGGAGATGGGCCGGGACGGAGAGGTGTTCGTTCGGGTGCGGGACGGCGGCCGCCACATCGAGATCGGCGGCCGCGCCGTAACCGTGATCGACGGCCACATCAGCCTGTGAGCGGCCGCGCTCAGGACTCTTGCAGGTCTCTCTTGATCTGCTCGAACTCCTCGCGGCTGATCTCGCCGCGGGCGTAGCGCTCCTTGGCGATGTCCACAGGCGTCCGAGCTGGGGGGCTGGTATCTGGGGACTGTGTCTGGCTGAACTCCCGTCGGGTCACGGTCTGGATCGCCCAGACGATGAGGGCGATGATGGCGCCCCAGAACAGGACCATCATCAGCCCGCCCCACAGCATCCACCAACCC